>Ga0209591_10008923_pt1 | contig 10888 bp, 10 predicted proteins | sample MAT01_FD_187207 | JGI IMG/M metagenome (GOLD analysis project Ga0209591, IMG submission 187207) | Freshwater microbial communities from Lake Fryxell liftoff mats and glacier meltwater in Antarctica - MAT-01 (SPAdes) (version 2) | ecosystem: Environmental > Aquatic > Freshwater > Ice > Liftoff...
CCACCGTCACTCGATCGCTGACCAAATTGATGGCTCCCGCATTTCCGGCTGCGGTGGTTTCAACAGTCACAGCAGACCGATTGCCCACCGATAAATTTGTCGTGTTTAAGCGGATACTGCCACCATTGCCGGAACTTTTGGCTTCAGCACTAATGAAGGCATTGTCTCGGAGGGATACCGTTCCAGCCGTGATCTCAAGATTGCCGCCATTGCCAATGCTGCCTGGATTCGTGCCGCTAGCGATCGTAGACTCCCGTGTTGCTGAGCCAGCAATCAGAATATCTCCGGGTACGCCATTGCTGCCAATATTCAGCCGAATGTTGCCGCTTTGACCATTTGATCCGGTCTCAAGCACAGTGGCTACAAAAGCGCCATTGAGTATTTCTAAGCCACTCGCCTGAATATCGATCGTGCCGCCCCGTCGATTGATGCCAGCGGTGCTGTTCGTAATGCCAGTGACGAGATTACTGCCAATTCCAGTTCCGGGGCTGTCGCCTTCAACAGTTCGGACTCGAAACCCTTCCAAGCTAATCGTGTCTTTTGCCCGAATGGTAATGTTTCCGGCGCGGGTGCCGATGCCTTCACCAAAATGGTTTGCCAAAATCTCTGACCCATCTCGCATCACTAGGGAGCCAGTATTGATCGTGATATCACCGCCATTGCCTGTTGAGAAGAGGTCTGCTAGGGTAAAAATAGCGCTGGGAGTATCTCCAATGCCTACGCCCGAAAGCTTCACTCCATTGCTTGCATTCACCGTAATGTTGCCGCTGTTGCCCGTTGCCCCATAGCGGCTAACGCTGCGAATCTGGGCACCATTTTCCAGGAAAAGCGATCGCCCAGAAACCGAAATATTTCCGGCATTGGCATCCACAAAGGTGTCACTCCGAAACGCTGCACCGTTTGTTAGCCGAATATCGCCGCCTGCCTGCACCTGAATTTGTCCACCTCGACCGCTGCCATAAGTGCTGACATCAATCTCACCTGTAGCGATCACATCGGCAAGGGCGGTAAGGGTGACATTGCCACTCATTCCATTTTCACTGGAGGCATCAATATTATTAAACGAAATAGTTCCGCCCGACGTAATGGATGCGTTGCCGCTGTTGCCATTAATAAAGCTATAAGTGTAGATATCGTTGGTGGTGACACCACCTGCAATGACGCTGAGATTTCCTCCATTGCCGCTGAAGGAACTGGTGTCGATAGAGTCTAGGGTGGCAGATCCACTGGTAGCGATCGCTACTGTGCCGCCCGTACCCGAATCGCTGTAGGCAAGCAGCGCACCGGTGACAAGGTTGCCATTTGGAACAGCAAGTTGAATTGCGCCTCCCGCGCCAGTAACGCTGAGGGCAAATAAATCACCTGTGTCAATATTGCCATTTTGGGCTGTGAGTTGAATCGAGCCAGCATTGCCAGGAAGTAATCCTACATCTAGGGGTTGACCGTTGGTGGTGATCGATTGGGCGCTAGTGAAGGCGATCGCCCCTCCATACGTTCTAATCGTCTGGGTGTTGATGCTGCCAGTTCCCGCCGCCGTCAGCCGCACTACGCCGCCATTTGCCACCGTTACATTTCTCTGCAACGTAATCCCAGGTTGTGGAACGATTCCAACTCCTGTGGTGCTGCCTGCCACTGCGCCGCTGTTGACCGCATACCGTCGGGTCGCCTGCCCCGATCGCAAAATTAACCCTGGCTGCGTGTTAAGCGCAACATCATCCCCGACAAACGGAGCCGCAACATCAGGAGCCGTGATGTTAACCAATCCCTGCACTCGGATATTGCCGCCTGCTTCGATCAGCAACGAAGCCCCCGTGTAGTTGACTGCTAGGTTGACATCCCCTGCCGTAGTAATAATCGGGTCATAGAGGCTTGTAAAGTTCGCTAGTCCACCTGACACACTCCGAATATCAAGGCTGCCCTGACTGGCAAACCGGGCATCTCCTGAAATAGTGCCATCGCTGATCAAGCTGAGGTTGCCGCCGCTGACAAAAGGTGTTTGCGTGGGATGGTTGAGGGCGAGAATATCAATGGCGCGATCGCCCTGAATCACCAGATTTCCGCCTGCCTGCGCCAGGAATGGCTCAATTGCGGTATCCCTGACGCGCACCGTATCGGTTGCCTGTAGGGTCAAATCGCGTCCTGCCTGAAGTTGCCCTTGCAAATCCAGGCGATCGCCGACCAGGGTTAGATCTTGACCAGCACTCAAGTTACCCCGGTTGATGATGGTTGCTTGGGCTGGACTATTGCCAAGCTGCAAGCCCAAAGGAACATTGACCGTTAATAAAGGAGGAGCCTGGGGATTGATTGCATTAAATTCACTGCCATCTGCAAATTTAATGCCTGTCGCTGTCGTCGCCGTAAATGATCCCCGAATATCTAAACTGGAACCGGAGCCAAAAATAATGCCGTTGGGATTGATCAAAAACAGGTTGGCATTGCCGCTAACTCCTAACCTGCCATCAATTTTTGACGGATTTGTGCCTGTAACACGAGTCAGAATATTGCTGACACCGGGATCGCTGAAGTAGAGCGATCGCCCGTTGCCCACATTGAGTTCTAAAAAGCTGTGGAATAGGTTTGCCCCCGATCTCACGCCCCCATAAATCGTATCAACCAAACCGCTTGTATTTACGGTGGAAGATTGAGCACCTAGAGTGCCATCGGGAATCAGTTGCGCCAGGGCAGGGAAGCAAGGCTCAGTCAAGGCAACCACCGCGATCGCCAGCCAGATTCGTTTAGGCAGCAGCCATCGGGGAGACAGAGAACATATCATTATTCAGTAGGATGACGAATACAGAAAATCGTGCTGCGTAACTCTCTCCATATAAATACCCAAATTCAGCTAAAAGAAGACACTTTGTTGAATAAAAAGCAAAAGAAGTCCTCTGATATTGATTTAGTGAGTTTTCATCAAAAATTCCTGTTTATCAGGCTGGCAACTTCAGAACTCATTGAAACCATGGCTTTGAATAAACCAGGACTTACGCAAATCAATCGAAATTTGCCCCCAACCCCGAATTCTGGGGGAGCTAGAGATCAAAGTCTCCCAGAATTGGGGGATTTAGGGGGCGAGTGCGTAAGTCCCATAAACGTTTATTTTAAGAAGTAGAACAATTTACCTGGTGAAGTTATGGGCTACTCCGTTATTTACGATGGCAACTGCAATCTTTGTGTTGGCTTGGTGCAAGTGTTAGAAAGCTTGGATCGGGGGCACCAATTTCAATACCTGCCGATGCAGGATGAGGCATCACTTAGAGACTTGGGCATTACGGCTCAAGACTGTGAAATGGGGATGATTCTGATTAATTCTGAAAATCCTCAGCAGCGCTGGCAAGGCAGTAATGCCGCCGAAGAAATTGGTCGCTTGATGCCTGCGGGAGATATTTTTGTTGCAGCTTATCGTGCGTTGCCAGGGCTGAAATGGGGCGGCGATCGCGTGTATGAACAGGTTCGCGACAATCGATATACTTTGTTTGGCAAACGCGATCGCGTCTATCAATCCCTTTATCCAGCCTGTCCTTCTGAGTCGTGCAAGCTTTAAGCCGCGCGATCGCTGACTTAAATACGCTTTCTGGCTGACCAAAAGAAATTTTTGTTTCAAACAAATTCTCTTTTGGGCACTCTAAAAACAATCAAGTCAGGGTGTTTGGCAATGAAATCACGTGTTAAAAAACACAATATTCTTCTAACTCAACCAATCAAAAATCGTAAGTTGTCTGGATTCACGCTACTCGAAACATTGGTAGTGATGATTATTATTGGAGTGTTGGCTGCGATCGCCAGCCCTTCATGGTTATCACTGCTCAACAACCAACGTCTCAATGCTGCCAAAAATGAAGCTTTTCAAGCAATCCGAACGGCTCAACATAACGCCAAACTCAACCGCATTGACTGGCAAGTCAGCTTTCGTGAAGCCAACGGTTTGGTGCAATGGGTGACTCATTCAAGTAGCACTATTCCAGGTGACTCTCTCTGGCGAAGTCTCGACCCCAACGTACGCATAGTGCATAAAAATAATGAAACACAGGGAACAACCCTCGACTTTGATGAAACTAATAAAATTTACCGTCTGCGCTTTAACCACCTAGGACGCATTAGCTTTGGACAGGTTGGCGGTCAACTAGGACGTATTACCTTTGCGGGCAAAACTGATAGCAAAACTATGCGCTGCGTTATTGTTTCAACAATACTAGGAGCCATGCGAGAAGGTGAAGAAAAAGCAGGTAGTGCAAATAGTAAGGAATCCTGCAATTGATGCCAAGTCGTATCCACTGATTTTGTTACAAATAACCTTCTGAAAACTGTTTTTCCAAATCTTTATAATCACTACCCACGCTATCAGCATCATGTATCTACAGCTAGAAACTAATCACAATACTACAGGTAGCGTTTAGCAAGAATTATTGAATATTCAAGCCTGATTTTTCAGATAAATTGCATTCTTAAATGTTAAAAAAAACAGGGCTGAGTAGTAGAATTGTATTAAGAGGCTTAAATTCAAAAAAATTGTTGGTGCCTTAAGCAAGAGCGCAGTAAAACTCATACAAACAAATCTGAAGAGGAAACATGCCACTCACCTTTTCAGGACAATGTACTTGAATTAGAGAGATAAAATCAATTGGTTGTCGAATTTCAAGTCAAGTATGAAATCCTCAATCCTCCATTAAAATGGGCTGGAGGAAAACGCTGGCTTGTACCCATACTTCACAATATCTGGAAGCAGTATTCCGACTGTAGATTAGTGGAGCCGTTCGTTGGTGGAATGGCAGTTGCGCTTGGGCTGCGACCTCAAAAGGCTCTACTCAACGATTTTAATTCTCACTTAATGAATTTTTATTTTTGGCTTCAGAAAGGGCTTTGTGTTGATATAGATTTTGAAAATGATTCGTGTTACTACTATTCATGCCGCGAACGATTTAATCAACTTATTCTCAATGGAGAAGCAGACACTAAAGAGGCTGCCAATCTATTTTATTTCATGAATCGCACAGGATATAACGGGCTTTGTAGATTTAATAGTAAAAATCAGTTTAATGTGCCTTTCGGTAAGTATAAAACTATTAATTACCCCAAAGACTTTTTGGGATATGCTCCTATCTTCAAAAGATGGCATTTCGCTTCAGTTGATTTTGTAGATTTACATCTGCAACCTACTGATTTTATTTATGCTGATCCGCCCTATGATGTTCAATTTACTCGATACAGTGCTAACGATTTTAAATGGGAAGATCAAATACGCTTGGCTGAGTGGTTAGCCTGTCACCGTGGACCCGTTGTTGCTTCTAATCAGGCAACGGAGAGAATCATGGAACTTTATCAAAGCCTTGGTTTTTCAATCACTTTTTTAGAGGCACCTAGGCGAATTTCTTGTAATGGCGATCGCAAGCCAGCCAGAGAAATTCTGGCAACTAAAGGACTCAACCGTTCAATAACGTGAGTTCGGGTTAAGTATCAAGGCGCAAATCGCGATCGATAATCCCAAACTGACATTAACTTATGCCAATTCTCTACAGGGCTGCGTAGAACAAAGCTTTCAAAATGAAGCTGTAAACGGGTCAGCGGTAAGCAGGTTGAGTTGAGTTGTTGTTGCAGCTAAACGTTAAAAAGGGGCACCATAAGCACCCCTTCAGCTAAAAATCATACTTAATTGGGATTGTGTTCTTACGGCTTGCGAATATCCTTTGCCATATTGCGAAACATATCCATGCTGGAGTCTGCACGGCGACGTTCGCGCACTTGCTCTGGATTGGGAGTTGCAGCCGTAGTGTTGGGTTGAGCAGCACCAAAAGACGACTGTGCCGCATCCAGTTTCTTTTGTTTCTTAGCCGTCATTGACGATACTTCAGTGTTCAGGTCAGGAACTATACCATTAACACCTTTTGCGTAGGTACGCTTGATATTTTTCACGGTTCGCATGTAGTCTATGTTGCCCATGCTGGTTGCACTATCTGCATCTAAAAAATAGGCATCAGAATTTTGCTTAACTCGCTGAGGCACGGGCTTCACTTTTTCAGGTTTTTGATTGGCAGCTTCATCGGGTTGCCGCTTAGAAAATAAACCTCTGATAAATCCAGTCACAATGTCTCCCTACCTGCTTTTCTATTTCGATGTATTAACCGATATTAATAATCATAACAAGAGAGGTGATCGCTTGAGAACTGGAGATCGTAAGGATTTTGGGGTTTTTAGAAAAAATTAGCGATCGCTGATACATTCACTTGCCTATCCAGCGCTAGAACCTGATTGATCGTGCCATCAAAAATGGTAAAACATGAGCGGCAACTTTAGCAGCACAATCTTGGGGTAAGGAGTGGGTCGCTTCAGGCAAAATCACCAGTTGAGCATGGGGAATCTCGTTGGCGTAGGTTTGACTATGCCATAGAGGAATCGTGTCATCGCGATCGCCGGTAATCACTAGGGTTGGAGTTTGGAGGCGATAAATCTGGTTTTCAACGGTGTCGATCGCATCTTCAGGACGAATGCGATCGACTAAGAACGATCGTGCGGCTGGCTGGCTATTCAATTCGCCCCGCATCCAAGCAATTTTTTCGAGTGTCTCTTTTTGCCCAAACCAGTTGGAAAAAGGCTTAATTCCATTTAATACCCAATCTATTAGGGGCGTTTGCCACAGAATCGGACGCAAATGATCATAGCGTCCAGCAAAGCTGTCATCTCGAATTCCTGCTGGAGCTAATAGAATTAATCCTTTGACTGCACTGGGATAAGCCAAGGCATAAGCAGCCGCAACCCATCCGCCAAAGGAGTGTCCCATAATGTAGCATGGCTCCAGTTCACGAGCCTGGATAAACTGCCGGACAAACTCAACCTCTTTGGCAACATCGTATTGCATGGCAGGCTTAGAGGAGTCGCCAAAACCAAGTAAGTCTAGCGCTACACAGTGTATTTGAGTTTGTAAATGTGCCATCAGCGGCAGCCAGCATTTACCGCTGCCCATAAACCCATGCAGCATCAGCAATGGCACGCCGCGACCTTCTTCTAAATAAGCCGCTGGGTGAGGATTAGAGGTCTGAAGAAAGTCTAGGTTGAGGTATTGGATTTGTTTTTCAATCATGCTGAATTGGAAAATGTTAGATTATTTTTCTGGTGAGATTCCGATTTCTATTTCGCTCTCAAAGGTGACTCCTTCGTAGATGTCAGCGATCGCAATTTCGACCCCAATCGATGCAAGCTGAATGATTGCAGAATTCGATTCATACTCTCTCAAAACCCATCCGTTATCAGTTTTGATATGGTGTTCTACATACATTTCATATTGACTGACTAATAGATATTCTTGGAACTCAGGAATGGAGCGGTAGTAGCGAAATTTATCGGTCTTATCATAATCCTGAGTTGATTTCGATAAAATTTCGATAATCAACTTAGGGTTTAGCACCACATCTTTTCGATTTTCTTGAAAGATGGGTTGTCCCTGAATGACATAAACATCAGGGTAAACATAAAGACGATGGCGAGGTATCCAAACCCGCAGATCTCCAGCACGAACTATAAAATCTCTGCCGCGTGATGCGAATTTTAGCAGCGCACAGAAATTGACAAATAATGTATTGTGGTCAAACGAGCCGCCTGTCATCGGTACGATTTCTCCATTCCAATATTCACTGCGGAACTCAGCAGTTTCTTCTAGGGCAAGATACTCTTCGAGAGTGTATGTTTTTTGCTGAACTTGCATAGAAGATCCTTTAGATAAACAAGCGATTTCTGGAATGCGATCAGAGCTGTCAATTATCCTAGCGTTTAACCTAAAAATAGCTTGTAGGCGGGATTTTGGCTTTCGTCCCAATAGCGATAGCCCAGCGTTTCAAGAAACGCCTGCCATTCTGCCATTTCTTCGGGTGGCACCTGCATTCCCACGACGATACGCCCGTAGTCTGCGCCGTGATTGCGGTAGTGAAACAGGCTGATATTCCAGTTGGGACTCATGCTGGTAACGAACTGCATCAAGGCACCGGGACGTTCGGGAAACTCAAATCGATAGAGTAGTTCGTTGTGGGCGAGGGGAGAATGTCCGCCGACCATGTGCCGTAGATGTAGCTTGGTGAGTTCGTCGTCGGTCAGGTCAATGGTTTTGAAGCCGCAGTTTTCAAACTTGATTACCATTGCGGCAGCATCGGCACGATTTTGAATTTGCACCCCAACAAAGATATGAGCCTCTTGCTGATCGGCAATCCGGTAGCTGAATTCGGTCAGGTTGCGATCGCCCAAACATTGGCAAAACTGGCGCAAACTACCCGGTGCTTCAGGAATGTTGACGGCAAAGACTGCCTCTCGCCGTTCGCCAAATTCTGCCCGTTCTGCCACAAACCGGAGGCGATCGAAGTTCATGTTGGCACCGCAGGCAATCGCGATCAGAGTTTGTCCGCTGATCTGTTCCCGCTCGACGTAGGCTTTGGCAGCCGCGATCGCCAAAGCTCCCGCAGGCTCCAAAATCGATCGCGTGTCTTCAAACACATCCTTAATCGCCGCGCAGGTGGCATCCGTATCCACCAGCATCACCTCATCCACATACTGCTGGCACAGGCGAAAGGTTTCCGCTCCCACTTCCCGCACTGCCACGCCATCTGCAAACAAACCCACTTGCGGTAAACGCACTCGATGTCCCGCTTTCAACGATTGCGACATAGCATCCGCATCCACTGGCTCCACACCAATGATTTTGATTTCAGGACGAATCCGTTTGACGTAAGCCGCAATGCCGGAAATTAAACCGCCGCCCCCGATCGCCACAAAAATCGCATGAATTGGCTGCTGACACTGGCGTAAAATCTCCATGCCGATCGTGCCTTGTCCCGCAATTACATCCGGGTCGTCAAATGGATGGATAAAGGTCAGCCCCTTTTCCAACTCTAGCTGGCGCGCACGGGCATAGGCATCATCATAGGTATTGCCATGCAGAATCACCTCACCGCCTCGCGCTTTAACTGCATCGATCTTTACCTGAGGCGTAGTCACGGGCATGACAATCAGCGCCGTCGTCCCTAACTGCCGCGCTCCCAACGCTACCCCTTGAGCATGGTTCCCCGCTGAGGCTGCAATCACGCCTAGCGCCAGCACCTCCGGCGGCAGTTTTACCATCTTGTTATAGGCACCGCGCAGCTTGAAGGAAAAGACCGACTGCATATCTTCTCGCTTCAGCAATAGCCGATTGTTCAGCCGCTTGGAAAGGTTGGGCGCATCGTCCAATGCCGTTTCTTGAGCGACATCATAGACACGCGCCGTCAAAATTTGTTGCAGGTAGTCGCACATGGTGGTAATTGAAATGCTAGATAGAAGACAATTTTACGCCACCTATAGCATGAACCCATTCATCTATTTCGCGCTCTAGAACCAGATAAAGGTCGTAGCCTATGTAGTCATTCGCAATTTCAAGCAGACAATCCAAACTTGAGCATCCAGACGGCAGGCTTCGAGGCGATCGCCTTTATCAACGAGTACAAGACCTTGGTGCGGAGTCAGCTAACGTTTCCAATCCCCCGCCGCAGGTAAACTCGAACTCACACTGATAAACTTTCGGCGGTCGAGTACATTGGGGTTATGCTGCCGCCACAACAATTACCATATAGACTACTCTTCATCTTCTTCAGCGTCGCTCTCTTCAAACCCTAGCCAGAAGAGCAGTATGTCCTCAACTTCTATTATTTGCTCAGGTGTCAGACTACCTAATTTACGTAAAAGCTTTGGATGAGGAATTGTGACCACGCTTTGAACGTCAAAGACTCCTTCTCGAAGGAACTTAGCTTTGATCTGCACCTCAAATCTCGAACCACGTGGACTTGTTGTATGTGGAATTAAAGTCGCTAATGCACGGTCTTGAGTGAGAGCAGGAATACTAATTACCAAACATGGTCTGAATTTCGCTACATAGCCCAGATCAACTAGCCAAACTTCACCACGATCAGGACTACTCATACAGAGCTTCCTGCTCATCTAACTCTAGAAAAAGCCCCTCAGCATTCAGGACTAAATCTTCATCAGACAAGGGTGGAAAATCTAAGTAAACTGTCCGCTTCAGAATCTCTAACACCAAATCTAACCGTTCTGAGTCTGTTAAGCGGTCGAAGGTATCTAAAAGTTCTTGTACTAAAGCAGTCATAGCGGTTTCCCTATACCTACTGATAGCGTAACACAGGCTTAGTAGGGATCTCAGCCATCGCTTGACAAAGCCAATAAATTCTGGGTGTAGGTTTGGAACCCTCGTAAACCGCCATCGTCATCCCAACGTTGTCTGAAAGTGGGCAAACTCTCTAATTCCATCACATTCCCACCCCGATAATCGAGAACTTCTGAATAACCAAACATTGCATCTGCTTTTGCTGACACAGGTGGATTACCAAAATCAATAGACCAAAGTACCTCAACGATTCGGTAGATGTCGTAATCACCCTTCCAAGCTTCACGTTCAGCCTTGTAGTCCAGAACTCTGACCAGATTAGTGACATAGCCTTGTTGCCTGAGCAAAATTAAGTCGCCCTTTTCAAGTCTACTGGCATTGGCTTCATCATCTTTCCATGCCAGTTTGAACAGATCAGAAGCTTTAAATTGTGAATATGCCCACGCATTATCACCACGTCTTACGTTTTTAGTCCACTTCAGACTTTGTAAATCCATATCAATTGTTCCAGTAAAAAGTTGAAAAGATTTTTGGCAACTAATGACTATTGCTTAGGCTCTAGTGGTATCTCAATCTTTAGTTGAGGGGTAAAGACGATGTAACTTGACCCGTGCCTCATCGGTCGTAAATCGCCAATCAATCCAGGTCTGTTTTTGATGTCGATACTCCTGCCAAGCTTCCACCTCAGTTGTCAATGTCTCGAAGTCTGGAATCCGACGATCAAGACATTGACGGGAGAGAATACTAGACCTCTTG
>Ga0209591_10008924_pt1 | contig 10888 bp, 9 predicted proteins | sample MAT01_FD_187207 | JGI IMG/M metagenome (GOLD analysis project Ga0209591, IMG submission 187207) | Freshwater microbial communities from Lake Fryxell liftoff mats and glacier meltwater in Antarctica - MAT-01 (SPAdes) (version 2) | ecosystem: Environmental > Aquatic > Freshwater > Ice > Liftoff...
GTCTCGGTGACGGTGAGCGCAGAGGGCAAGAGCCAAATCGTGGAGTGTGATCAGGTTTTGGTCGCCGTCGGCATGAAGCCGCGTTCACGCGAGCTGGGTCTCGAAGAGCTGGGCGTGCAGATTGATCCCCGCGGCTTTATTCCGACGGACGAGTTTTGCCAGACGAATATCAAAGGCGTCTACGCAATTGGGGATGTTTCCGGTGCACCGATGCTGGCGCACAAGGCTTCGAAAGAAGGCGAAGTGTGCGCCGAGGTGATCGCCGGCAAAGCTGCGGCCAAGGATTGGCAGCACATTCCCGGCATCATCTTCACCGATCCGGAGATCGCCACGGTGGGGTTGACCGAGGAAGCCGCGAAACAGGCGGGCTATGATATTGCCTCGGGAAAGTTCCCGTTTTCCGTGTTGGGCCGCGCCATGAGCATCGGCGAAACGGAGGGCTTTGTGAAAGTGGTGCGGGACAAAGCTTCTAATCGTGTGTTGGGCATTCACATCGTGGGCCCTTCGGCGAGCGATCTGATCAGCGAAGGCGTGTTGGCCCTGGAGATGGTGGCAACAGCTGAGGATCTCGCACTGGCGGTGCATCCGCATCCGACGCTCGGTGAGGCCCTGATGGAGGCTGCAGCCGCCTCCATGGGTCACGCGATCCACGTTCCGAATCGGTAAACGTTCGTGCTCCCACGAGAGCGCATCACAATAGGCAGTCTTGCCGCCTGCAGCTCGGCACGCTTGCCACAACGTAAGAAGCGGACTGCGCACGCCCCCGAAAGGAGCGCAACGAGTAGTGAACTTCCAACCAAAAGAAAGCTCCGTCGATTGGAGAAACGGAAGCTGATCCTAGGAATGAAAATTCTCATGCTTGTTCCCCGCTTCGGACCCTTTGAAGGTAGGTAACGGAGGGACACAGGGTATGCCAGCGCCATTGGTCGGTCAGACCATCCCCGGGACGCAAATGCCGTCTTGGGGAGGATCCTCCCCCGGGGAGCGTGAGCTCGACCAAGAAGACGAGCTGGCGCCCCATGTCATCGCGCGATCACTGCGCTCCTGGTGTGGGGCTAGCCGGCGCGCTATCGTTGCTTATCACCATGCACGCTTTCGCCGCAAGACCGCCACCGCTGGTAGCCGACGATGACGGTGTCGTCCGTATCACCGGAACTCGTATACAGCTTGAGACCCTCGTCCTGGCGTTCGACGCTGGCGCGACCGCCGAAGAGATTGCGCAACAGTATACGTCGGTCGAACTCGCTGACGTGTATGCCGTGATCTCGTACGTGCTCACCAACGAAGCCGCGGTACGGGATTACGTTGCGAAGAGGGTGAATTCAGCCCAAGCCCTGCGCACAGTGATCGAGGGCAGTATGCCGAGTGACGGTATTCGCCAGCGCCTGCTAGCGAGACGGCACTCAGGCTAGCGGCATGTGATGCGGCTGCTCGCGGACGAGAACTTCAACGGGGACATCTTGCGCGGCCTTCGGCGACGAATGCCGGCGATCGATGCGCTGCGGATCCAAGAAGTTGGGATGCGCGGAGCAAGCGACGAGGCCGTCCTCGCATGGGCAGCGGCGGAGGGGCGCGTGATCTTGACCCACGACGTTTCGACCTTGATCGACTTCGCGTGGCAGCGTGTCCGAGCAGGGCAGCATCACGCCGGGGTGGCGGCGATCTTGCAGCAAGTCGCCATCGGTGCAGTTGTGGCAGATCTCGTCTTGTTCGCCGAGTGCAGCACTGACGGGGAATGGGCTGACCAAGTTATCTTCCTCCCGTTCTGAGCGGGTCGCTTTCGCCGAGCTGCTCGCCCGAAGCCAGTGGTCCCCTCAAAGCGGCAGAATCCTGTAGCGGCTTAGGTGCGATTTTCTGGGCTCGCCTATGAAACACCTAATTTCTCACCGCCCGACCAGGATCGCACACGAAACACTCCCAGGATTGCCCTTTGGTTATTCTTCGACCGGTTAAGCAGGGCGCCGTCGTATAGTAATTTGTTCGGCGCGGTCGTTTTAGGTTGACAACCGGGTGGGGGTGGGGGCGTAAACATGCAGCGGCGGGGCGTGGTGCGTTTCGCAGATAATAGCGGCTGCGGCATTAGCAGGAAAGTCGTGCGCGTGGACGCCCTCAGGTTTTAGGAGTATTTATGCGTTTTAAGTATGTTCGCCCAGTGGGGTGGTGTGTAGCCTTTGAATTGGTTAGCGCAGGCTGCAATTTGCAGCGAGTGGGTGAGCCTGAAGGAAAGCCGGAAGCTGTGGCCGTTGCAACGCAAGCGCTCAAGGCGGAAACGCCGGAGAGATTGGCGGTGAAGCGGCTGGCAGATATGCAGGCTACGGGTGCTGACATCGATCAGCAAAAGGCGATGTTGGCGCGTGGCGAGGTCAAGGACCCGGTGGCTTACGCCGAGATTGAGGGCGAGATTGAGGGGAAATCTAAGGCACGCATGGCTCTTGAAGGCGGTATGCCAGCCGCCGCCACGCCCGATACGACGGCGGTTGCGTTGCCGGCTCGAACTTCGGCACAAGCTGCAAAAGATGCGGAGCTGGTGCGCGAAATGGCCCACTACGACATGAGCAAACCTGCCGATGTGGCGGCGTACGCGGCCAAAAAGACGGAGATTTTGGGAGAATGAAAACGCTACTTTGGAAGGCCGCACTGTTTGCGCTCGTGCTGCTAGTCGGATCGCCAGCGCAAGCTGCCGTTAGCGAGGCGTCAAGCTCAGGAACCACCGGCTACCTGTTTCGTCGGCTCTACACGCTGGCACCGAACGAGCAGATTACCCTGCAGACATCCGCCTGCGACCCCGGGGAGGACACCGTGATGTATTTCATGGACGGCGCACCAGGTCTTGCTGGCGCGCGGATAACCCGCGGGTACAATGACGATTTTGGAACCTCGCTCTGCTCGTTTATCAATTTCACGAATGGACCGGTCGCGAAGGACTACACGTTGCTGATTTCGTCCTATTCGCAGAATTCTCAAGCTGCCGTAACGCTCGCGGTTTGGAGAACTGGCTTCGCCACTCAGGTAACAGAACCGATAACTGTTGAAGGTTTTCGGTACCGTTTTACCCAGTCCAATATGACGGGCGCTCGAACTTTCAAAGCCGTTGGCCTGCGCCCTGCTGTGGGGGGCGGCATTGTGGACTCGGTGCTCTACGTGTTCAACACCACGATTGGCGGAACTTCTTATTTTGACGACGATAACGGGCCGATTCAGCTATCTCAAGTTTCTAACATAACAATGAATTGCCCCTTGTTCTCGTCCTGCGTGGTTCTCGCGGGGAACTTCAGCAGTAGCGCGAGCGAGAACGCGCTCCGCAGAAGGATACAGGTTTGGTCGGGTGAGGCTATTTCGAACGCAGGTCCCGATGACAGTGACGCTGATGGCGTTGGTAACGCGATCGAAACGGCTTTGGGAACCAATCCTAACAATCCGGATACGGATGGCGATGGGATTGCAGACTACGACGAAATGGTCGCACGCGGTTCAACGAGTTTTGCGGGGTTCGACGGCTCACTCGTCTTTCCTTGGTTGGGTGGTACGAGCGATGCTAACGTTGGTGCGGATCCGCTGGTGAAAGATTTGTTCGTGGAGGTGGATTACATGACCACAACGGGGCATAACCACAACCCCCAAACAACCGGCAACTGGACGACGTTTCAATCTGACATGACAAGTATTTTCTATACGGACAATGCTTGGACTGGAAAGCTTATTCGTCCGCATATGCAAATAAGCCAGGGTATCACCGAGTCGCTGATCACAGTCGACCCGGCGTGCAAAGCACCGGTTTCCGGCGTCGGGGGGACCGAATACTTCTACACGTACAAGAACGACCCTTCCTTCTTCACCCCGCTCCGTGCCGAATTCTATCATTACATCATTTTGGGGCATCAGACGGTTAAGCAAGCGGGGACACCGGTCCCCACGTGCCAGGCCGTAGCGCAGAGCGGGATTGCAGAAATGTTGGGTCCTGACGTACTCGTAACCCTTGGCGGCGGTGCCGTAGTCGGAGTCGTGGGAACTCCAGCCCAGCAGATGGGGACATTTATACATGAGCTCGGGCACAATCTTGGACTCGTCCACAATGGGAATGCCAGCAATCCGCCAGTTTCGGCTAACAGCTGCATTCACTCGAGCGTTATGAATTACAGGTATCAGATGGGCGGTTGGGGTGCGGCGACGAACCTGCGAGGCTTCGGCTACTCGAAGGGCACGTGCAGCGCCGTTCAGCCGAGCGGCTGCGGCTTCTCTTGTACTGCGGGGTGCGTGCCCGCCCCTTTCTCCCTTACTTCACCCAAGCAGCCGGCCTGCGCCTTAGGCGCGCCGGGATGCGACTGTGACGTTAACGAGTGGGGCACTAAAGTGACCACCAACTTTGTCGGCATCGGCGTCTTGACGACGTTCGACTTTGGCTGCCCCTTGCCCGGCGGCAACTGCGCCGGCGCAGGCGAGTCTGCCCTCAGGTCGGCGCGCGAAAATCGGCAGGCTGAGGCCGGGGACTTCTTTCGGGGTGACACGGCACGGCGTACCCCCTGGCAGGCCGAATTCGCCAAAAAGAGGATAGATCATCTGCGTTCGAAAGGAATGATCGAAGGCAGCGATTTTCGAGTGGAGCCAACCAGCGGGCGCGCCTATGCCGTTGAGTAAAGCAACGTGGGGAAGGCTGGCACTTCCGGCGCTGGTAGGGGCCGGCGTTGCTGGTCAAGCTTGTGGTCGAGTTCGAAGTGAGAACCCGGTGGTGGGTAACTCGGCGCCAATGGGTGGAAGCACGAGTAGCGGTGGAGCGGGAGTGGGTGGTGGAGCGTCAACGGGTGGCGGCCAACGCGCACCCGCCCCCGCAAACATGGGAACGGCGTGTTCGGCGTCGTTGCGCAGCGGCTACTCGCTGCAATTCTTCCCCGACCTTGCCTGTCCAACAGGTATTGATGCCCAACAGCAGGGGCCGTTCTTGCCGCAGGCCACGATGAATCAATACCCGGACACTTACGACGGTCCACTGCCCAGGTGTGTGATCACACAGCAGGCGCTTTTTGGGTACGAATATCGCTACCGTTTTGTGTTGGAAAGGGTGGTCCTTGATTCAGGCCCCTACAAAACCTCTCACGGATTCGTGTTTCAGGGGAGCATCGCGGATCCAGCGCCTGGGGTTGCGAAGACTCCATGCGGGTACGTATTTGCTCTGAATGTGGTGACGGAGCGAACGCCTGTCATTACTGCGAAAGCCGGAGATGAAGTCACCATGGCTGGCCAGTTGACGCCACTTGCGAACGACGAGTACCTGGCCGCATGGACCATTCTTGCGAAGGATGGGCGCCTTTTGTACGCAGCTATTGATAACCCAACGGGTGTGCCGGTCGACAAGAGCCTTTTGGGTGGGTTGCAGCTGAGCCTCCGAGCCACCGACTATTGCCTCGCGCCGACGGGTCCTGTGGGTGCTTCGGTCGGCGTTGGCGCAGCCGGCGAGGCGACCTGCTTGTTTGATTTACAAACTGGGGGTTGTTGCAGCTTGTGGAAGCACGACTACCTAGCGTACCTCTTCAGCAGTGCGCGACCCGAGGGCGCATTCCTTGGTAGCTATGCTGTTCAGGTCATGGACCGGGATTTCCTATCGTACTGAAGAGTCTTCACACGAGTGAGGTTGGCTCCTTCGCGCACAGCACGCTCTGTGTCCGGGTGCCGGAGATCCTGCGCGGTGTGCGCTGCGGGCTTGAGCCTCTGCCGCCGGGCATCGCGGAACGCTTTGAGGCTTTGCATCTCGAAATCACTTCGGGTGCGGTGACGGAGTTTGCAGATGCGGGCGCTGACACCGAGCTATTTGCTGAGGCAACTCGCCCGCACCTGGGCAAAAATTGGCTTGATTTGCCTTGGTTTTTCGCGGAGGCGCTGTTCTATCGCAGAGTGCTGCATGCCACGGGGTTCTTCGGTGAAGGGCCGTTGGCGCGGGTCGATCCGTACGCACAGGCCAAGCACGCCGAGCTCACGCCCAGCGAAGGCTTGGGTCGCCTTTCCAAAGTGTTGGAGGCGTTGGCGGACGAGTCCCAGGCTCGCGTGCAACAGCTGCTGCTCGCGAGCCTTTGGGGCAATCGAGTGGACTTGAGTTACAACGTTGCCACAGCGCTTGGAGCGTATCAGGGCGACGCGGCTTCTGATCTGCTGATCGACGATACGGGCATTGTGGTCGAGCGTTTGACGGCGCGTGCCGGAAAGATCGCGTTGATCGCTGACAATACCGGGACCGAGCTATTGATGGACTTAGCTCTGGTGCGTGAACTGTTAAGCCTTGGCAAACACGTGGAGCTTCACTTGAAGGCCCAGCCGACGTTTGTTTCGGATGCCACGCGTGAGGATTTTGTTGGCACTCTGGCCTGTCTGGAGCGAACGCCTGGGGTTCTCAAGGCGCTCGCGCAAGCGCTGAATGCTGCGTTGGATGCAGGGCAGCTCGAAGTCGTGACGGACCTTTTCTACACCTCCCCTTGGCATTATCCTCAGCTGCCGGAAGATCTCGTTAGACGGTTTCGCGGCTGTGATCTCGTGATCCTTAAAGGCGACGCCAACTACCGGCGACTGTGTTCCGATGCCCACTGGCCTCACACCACGCCATTCTCAGACGTTGTGGATTATTTCCCAGCACCGTTGGTTGCGTTGCGGACCTTGAAATCAGAGCTGATCGTGGGTTTGTCGCCGGGTACGTCGGAGCGGCTGAGCGCCGAGGAGCCGGGGTGGCTCGTGAAAGGTCGGCGCGGCGTGATTCAAGCTTGGTTGCCGTAGTTCGCTGGCTTTCTCGTTTCCTGGGCGTGGGTGCGACGTCGCTGTGCGCGGAGTTCGGGATCGGCTTCAGTGTCGCGAGCTTCTCGTTCAATTTCAGCGCGGCTCATGCGGTGGCGGAGCAGCCAGGCGCGGTGTTGAAACAGAAAGTCCAAGGCACCCAAACATAGAGCGACCCCAGCTGCGACCCACGCCAACTCGTAGACCACGCTTCCCAACACGCTCAAAGCTGAACTGACGCTACCGAGCGTGCCCACTGTATCGAGTGCGCGGTGCCGGAGCACAAAGAGCGTGGCGTACACGACGGCGCCGGCAGCGAACACGCCCCGCACCACACTCCAGCATCTTTCACCCGAAAACATGCCCATCAGGGCTGCGCCGGGTTTCAACCTTCCCAGATCAAACCCAACGCGTTTCCAACTCAGGTGCCCCGCTGTCTGCACCAAGCCGACTAACAATGCGCTCGCGAAACACACGAGTAAGAGTGGGACGGTCAGCAACAGAATGCTTTTTGAAAGCCGGCTCGGCAAATCGGTGGTGATTGAAGCGAGGTCCCCGTTAGACGCCAAGGCAATGTTCAGTTCCGAACCAAAAGATTGAACAGTCGCTCGCGCCAAACTGGGCAAGCTCGCGAGTGCCAGCATCAGACAAGCCGCGAACACGAGCAAAGGCGACGTAGGATTGTCTCCCTCGAGGCGAGCCTTCAGCAGCTTGCGCTTGGTGGGTTTTTCGGTTTTTTGCATTCAGAAAAAGGGACGGATCCCGGCGCGTAGGGCGTTGGCGGTGGTTTGAATCACGGGCACGCGGACCTCGGAAGGCGGATGCGAGCGCTCAAAATCGAGCAGGATATTGCGGGGCGAACCGCCGCGGAGCCCGGCGAAGAATTTCATGGTGAGAAGCGCGCCGTTTTCGGTCCAGCGATAACCTGTGCTGCGGGCACCAGCATCCAGCACGTTCACGGTGCCGGCAACGTCCGCGGCGTATTCGTTCGGTTGATTGAAGACGGGGACCTGAGCGGAAAGGATGTGGGAAAGCTCTGCCGTCGTGACGCCAATGCCTTGGGCCGTACAGGGTAGGTGTCCGAGATAGTGGTGGCCAAGCTCGTGGGCAAGAACGAATGCGATCTGCTCGTCGAGAAGTTGATGTTGGCGCTCAATTTTCCTCGGATCCTGCGCTTGAACGGGCGAATAGAAGCCCGGTGCCGGCCGCGCGGGAGGCCGATCTTCGGCGAGCGTGGAGGCGACCAGCTGAATGTATTCCGCGAGCTTGTGCGTTCCGAAGACTTCATCGGTGGCCGCCGCTCGCGCCAAGTTGGCCTCGATATCCAGGATGCCGGCCGTGATCACCATCGCCGCTTGCCCCTTGGAGCAGGAGGCAAAGGCGTTCACCTCCGCCAGGTTGTCGTCGAACAGGAGCGGGATCCCATTCACGCGGCTGCGTTTGGCTTCGGGCAGCGCCGCGATCAGCTCCTTGATGATGGCCTGGGCACGTGCGTGCAAGAAGGCCATGTCCAAGTTGTTGATCGGATCGTTGGAAACCTGTAGCGGCGTAGCGGCGGGGGGCGGCGCAGCTGGCGGTGCTTGCCAGGTCGGGCCGGGGGGAGGCGCGGAGGGCGGCGCGGGCGTTGGAGGGTAGTTCGGCTGCGGCGGGTAACCCGGAGCGGGGCCATAGCTCGGCTGAGGAGGGTAGCCGGGCTGAGGAGGGTAGCCGGGCTGAGGAGGGTAGCCGGGTTGAGGAGCGTAACCTGGAGGAGGCGCAGCGTTGTAACCGGGAGGCGGTCCCGCGTTGGGGTACTGGACCGGCCGATCCGGTTCGCAACCAAGAATAGGAGAAGCCGTAAGCGCGAGAGCCAAACACTGGGCGAGATGTCGGAGGGCCATGGGTGCTCCAAAACCAAACCACGCCGAAGGCGGCTTGGCCAGCTGCGAGGCGTTCGGCTGCGGTGTGCGCGAACAATCCCGAGCACGAATGCCCCTTTGGCGGTATGAGGTTGGGGTTCAGAACCATGGCACTCACACTTCGTTTTCCCTGGAGGCCCGCTCGCGATTCTGGGGTGTTCCTGGGCGGCACGCGGGCTGAGTTGCTTTCCGATGCGGGGTTGGCCTTCGACGCGATGATCGCGGCGATCGATGCCGCAGAGCACCAGATATTGCTTGAGATGTACTGGTTCGCGAGCGACGTGGTCGGCTGGCGATTTTGCGAGCACTTGCGTGCAGCAGCTGCGCGCGGGGTTCGAGTCCGAGTACTCTACGATAGCCTGGGCTCCTGGGACACGTCGGAGGAGCTGTTCGACCAGCTGCGCGCGGGCGGGATTGATGTCGTGGCGTTCAGCCCAATCGCTCCTTGGCGGCAGCGCTTTGCTTGGAGCCGTTTGAGTCGCCGCGATCACAGAAAAATTTTAGTGGTCGACGCCCGTGTGGGATTCACCGGTGGCTTGAACCTCTCGAAGCACTCCTTGCCGAAGGCGGAGGGTGGGTATGGGTGGCGGGACGACGCCGTGAAAGTGGAAGGCGCTGCTGTGGGTGTGCTGGCTGCTTGCTTTTGGGCGACGTACCGACGCGAACGAGGGCGACACTTGCCGCATCCCGCTTGCAGCGACGCTGCTGGGGTTTCCGAGTCGATGCTGGTGCGGGTGTTGGTGCAGGATGGGCCCCGCAGGCGCACCCAGATCATGCGCGCCTACCTGGAGCAGATCCGTGGGGCCAAGCTGCGCGTGTGGCTGAAAAATGCCTATTTTATTCCGGATCGGAGGGTGCGCCAGGCGTTGGTAAGGGCTGCTCGCCGTGGGATTGACGTACGGGTGGTCGTCCCCAGACACAGCGATGTACCGATTGCCAAATACGCCGGCCAGAGAACGTTCGCGGGCTTGATGCGGAACGGCGTGCGCATCTTCGAATGGTTGCCAAGCGTATTGCACTCGAAGACCGCCGTGGTGGACGGCGTCTGGAGCACAGTGGGAACCTTCAATTTGGATCACATGTCATTCCGAACCAACCTAGAAGTGAATCTCGCGGTGCTGGACGAAACGTTCGCCCAGACCATGGAAGCCACGTTTCTGAAGGATCTTGAGAGCTGCACGGAAATCGATCCTCAGGCATTCAAGCTTCGTTCTTGGGTTGAGCGGCTAGTTGAGCTGGTGCTGTATCAGTTTCGAAGGCTTCTTTAAGGTTGGAGGCGGTAGGATGGCCTTTGAGTTGAGAACGCACGGAAGCATCAATGAGATCGGCCAAGCCGCGTGGGATTCGCTGCTGGCTCCCGAGGATCCGCCCTTTTTAGCTTACACTTGGCTTTCACTGCTCGAAAAAACGAAATGCGTGGCACCCGAAAGAGGCTGGCAGCCGTCGCACATTTCGATTTGGGAGGGCGGCGTGCTGGTGGCTGCGGCGCCTGCCTATTTGAAGGGCAACAGCGAAGGCGAATTCGTTTTCGACTACAGTTGGGCTGAGCTTTCCCAGCAGCGCCTGGGTGTTGCCTATTATCCGAAGCTCTTAGTCGCAGTGCCGTTCACTCCAGCTTCCGGGCGGCGGCTTTTGGTGCGGAAGGGCGTCGATGAGGCGTTGCTATTGGACGTGTTTGCCGAAGGGCTACGGAGCCTCGTGGAGCCGTTGCAGTGTTCTTCTGCGCACGTTCTTTTCCCGAATCACGCCCAGCGTGACGGGCTCTTGAAGGGAGGTTTGCTGCATCGTCAGGGTCTGCAATTCCATTGGCTCAACGCAGGGTACAAGAACTTTGATGATTTCTTATCCCGCTTTAGCGCGAAGCGCCGACACCAAATCCGTCGTGAACGCCGCGAGGTGCGCGAGGCAGGGATTGAACTCAAGATCCACACGGGCCCGAGCATCACCGAGCAGGTCGCCCACGCGATGTACCAGTTCTACGCCGATACCGTAACGAAGCACTATTACGGTCGGCACTACCTCTCGCGCGAGCATTTCCTAGCGGTGTGTGAACAAATGCCGGAGCAGCTGCATATCGTGATGGCCTGGGAGAAGGGCGAGCCGATCGGTGGTGCGTTCAATTTTCTCGGCAAAGAAGCTTTGTTTGGGCGGTATTGGGGAGCACGTGCGGAGCGGCCGTTTCTCCATTTCGAGGTTTGCTTCTATTCGGGCATTGAAGATTGCATCGCGCGGGGGCT
>Ga0209591_10008930_pt1 | contig 10884 bp, 6 predicted proteins | sample MAT01_FD_187207 | JGI IMG/M metagenome (GOLD analysis project Ga0209591, IMG submission 187207) | Freshwater microbial communities from Lake Fryxell liftoff mats and glacier meltwater in Antarctica - MAT-01 (SPAdes) (version 2) | ecosystem: Environmental > Aquatic > Freshwater > Ice > Liftoff...
CAGCCCGCGCTGGCTTTCAAGGGCTGCGATGGCCTGGCGCAGACGGTCGGGTTCGGAATCCGGCACAGATGCCGCTGGCAGGTTACTCATGGCGGCTTTTCGAATGTGCGCAGGCGCGAGAGGACTTTGTGTCGACTCATGTTACGGGCGCCCGGACCATTCGCACGCCATCAGGCGGCCATCGCCGGCGCCACCCACAGTGCCGAGCGCAGCCAGGCCAGCAGCCCGCCACCGCTCGGGCGCGGTGCCGCCGCACGCAGTTCGCGCGTCATGCGCAACGCGTCGCTGCAGGCGAACGGGTCGATCTCGAAGCCATGGCGCCGCACAGACGCAGGGCCAGCGCAAGCGATGCGCCCTTGCAGGCACCGTGAAAGCGCAGACGCCGGTTTTGCGCGTTCAGGCCCTGAAAGAAGGCGCTGAGCGCCGTAGCGTCTTCGGCGCCCGCGCGGCGCAGCGACGAAGCCGGGGCGGCGCCGGGGTACTGCGGGGCCACGCTGGTGAGGGGCATCGAGGCGGACCGGAAGGCGGACATGGCGGACTTCCTTCGGTTCGGAAGGGATGTCACCCGTCATCGGGTCAGCTCCTTTCCGTGCCGTGAATGTCAGCCGGTCGGGTGCGGATGGCGCACCTGCGTTCACGACTGAACAATGCCCTGCCTTTGCCCGCTTTCGTCCCGCCTTACCACCCTTCCACAACGCAGCCCGGGCGCCGCCGCTAGACTGCGGGTCTTCCCTTGGATCAAAGCCCCATGAGCACCACGACGCCCGCCGCCTACGACCCCAGCGCCAAGCAGAAGGCGCAGGCCAAGACCTCGCGCATTCCGATCAAGATCGTGCCGGCGGAGGTTTTGAAGAAGCCCGACTGGATACGCGTGCGCGCCGGCAACCCGAGCCAGGCGGCGCGTTTCTACGAGATCAAGCAGATCCTGCGCGAGCACAAGCTGCACACGGTGTGCGAGGAAGCCAGCTGCCCGAACATCGGCGAGTGTTTCGGCAAGGGCACGGCCACCTTCATGATCATGGGCGACAAGTGCACACGCCGCTGCCCCTTCTGCGACGTGGGCCACGGCCGGCCCGACGCGCTGGATGCCGAGGAACCGCTGAACCTGGCCAAGACCATCGCGGCGTTGAAGCTGCAATACGTGGTCATCACCAGTGTCGACCGCGACGACCTGCGCGACGGTGGCGCCGCGCACTTCGTCGAATGCATCCGCAAGACGCGCGAGCTGAGTCCGGCCACGCGCATCGAAGTACTGGTGCCCGATTTCCGCGGCCGCGACGACCGGGCGCTGGCCATCCTGCGCGAAGCCCCGCCCGACGTGATGAACCACAACCTGGAAACCATTCCGCGTCTGTACAAGGAAGCGCGGCCGGGCAGTGACTACCAGTTCAGCCTGAATCTGCTGAAGAAGTTCAAGCAGCAGGTGCCGGGTGTGCCGACCAAGAGCGGCATCATGGTCGGCCTGGGCGAGACCGACGACGAGATCCTGCAGACCCTGCGCGACATGCGTGCGCACGACATCGACATGCTCACCATCGGCCAGTACCTTGCACCCAGCAGCCACCACCTGCCGGTGCGGCGTTATGTGCACCCCGACACCTTTCGCATGTTCGAACGTGAAGCGCAGGCCTTGGGCTTCACGCACGCAGCGGTGGGGGCGATGGTGCGCAGCAGTTATCACGCAGACCAGCAGGCCCACGCGGCTGGTGTGCTCGGCGTCGTCGATGTGGTCGGCGTGACGGGTGTGGTGCCTGCCGCGCTTTGACGGCGGGAGGATGGGGCCCGTCAGCAGCGTGTTAAGTACCGACATGAGACAGAGAAGCCGCCCGCAGGCGGCTTCTAAACCAATTGGCAGAACGCTGTCGCTCAGGTCTTGCGGCGGCGAGCAACAGCCAGACCGAACAGCGCGGCACCGACGAGTGCCAGGCTGCCGGGTTCCGGCACCTGGTTCGTGCCTGAGAACGAGCCGGCCTTGACGAACACGCCCGAGTCAAGAATGCCGTCACCGCGGTCGAAGATCGAGAATGCGAAGTTGTTGATGCCCGTGCCGACGGTGCCGCTGGCCGTCAGGATGGTCGTCAGACCGTCGTACTGAATGCTCAGGTTCAAGTTCGGGCAGGCCGTCGTGCTGGGCGACGAGTTGTTTCGGTAGAAACCCGAGTTCGCGCCGCAGTTGACGGTATCGATCGACACGATCGTGTTTCCGGGCAAGAGAGCAATGTTGGCGCCGTTGAGCAGCAACTCAAACGTGTCGTTCACGCCCCCGTTGACGAATTCGTTGTACTCCTCCGAGGCGAAGACGTACTGGAAGAACACGGCGCCGGTGCCGGATGTGAAGTCAAAGGCCAATGTTGTCTTGTCGAAGACGCCGTTGCCCAAATTGCCGCCGCGGTCCAGTCCACAATTCGAAGCTGTGTTCGTGCCAGTGGCGCAGGCTGTAGTGCCGTTGGTCAGCACAATTCCGCTGTCAAATCCGACCGAGGGCGTTCCACCTGTGAAGGTGCCCGTCGGCGAAGCGAGCAAAGTAGTACCAGCGTATGTCAGCGAGGCGTTGCTGATCGTGATGCCGGTACCGGCGATCGTGCTGGCCAGCGTTGTGGCGTTGACGGTGTTGGTGATCACTGGGCCCGCCTGGGCCGCAATGGCCAGAGTAGCAAGCGCGATGGCCAGAGAAGATTTGATGAATCGCATGGTTGATCTGTCAGGGTTTGGTAATCGAGCCAACGGTATAGCCGGCCTCGTGCTCGTTAGCATGAGGCGTGCCGTGCCGCATTTTTCTTTTGATATCAAACACTTACGCTACTTGGATAGCGCCTGCTCGAAGGTCGTGTAAGTTTTTTCGACAGCTGTGCGTTGGTCCCGTTTCATTGCTGTGCTAAGAATGCGCCGGGGCGCGCTTTATTGCGCTAGAGCCGCGGCATAAAGAGGCAAAGCATCAGAGCCAACCGATGCGCCGCGCTCTGCCAGGTTGCTGTCAGCGCTGGGCTCCCACCAGGCCGATCACGCGCTGAGCGCTGCTTCAGACCGTTTTCGGGATCGCTGACCGTGCGTATACGGCGATCGGATGGCCGTTGGATTTTGTATTTGCTGCAGGCAGGCAATCTCACTCGTCCGCCGTCTGCTCCAGCACCAACCTGAACACCACCTGCCCGGGGCTGTTGTGCAGCAACTGCACGCCGCCGCCGTGCTGTTCCATCACCCGGCGAACGATGAACAGGCCCAAGCCGTGCCCGCTGCTGGTCGCGCCGCGAGCGCCGCGTTCGAACAGGCGTGGCACCAGCGCCGGATCGATACCCTCGCCCAGGTCGACGACATCGATCAGCAGCGCCAGCGGCTCGTCTGAATCGGCCAGGCGCACCGTCACCGGCCTGTCCGCCGGGCCGTGACGCAGCGCGTTCACGAGCACGTTGCGCAGCGCCAGCCGTACCAGGCCGAGGTCGGCCAACACGGTTCGCGTGGCGGTCTGGCGTTCGACGACGACGCGGCCGCGTTGGCCCGCCGGCAGGTCGCCCACGCTCAGCGCCACAAGCGTGTCGATGTCGATGTCTTCGCGCGGCACCGGCCCCGGACGGGCCAACTGCGTGGCCACGGCCAGGGTGTTGTCCAGGCTCCCCGTGACTTGACCCAACACCGCGTGGGCACGGGCCAAACGGTGTGCCACCGGGCCAGCAGAGCCGCCTGCCAACTCGCCCAGCGCGCTGCTGGCGCTTTGCAGCGCAGCCGACGCGTTGTTCAGCGGCTGGCGCACCTCGTGGGCCAGCACATCCAGCATCTGGCTGCGCTCGGCCAGCAGCACGTCCAGCGCCTGCGCCTGCTGCTCGGCGCGCTGGCGCAGCGCCTGTTCGCGTTGCAGTTCCAGGCGCCGCTGGCGGTACTCGGTCACGTCTTGCAGCGCGCCCACCAGCCGCACCGGCCGGCCGTCGTGCAGTTCGGCTTCGCCCACCATGCGCACCCACAGCGTGCGGTTGCGTGCGGTGAAGAACGGCAGTTCCAGTTCCCACGGCTGGCCGTCGCTCATGGCGAGGTCCAGCGCGGCCTGCAGGGCAGGGCGCCCCTCGGGCAGGAAGAAGCCGAGCACGCGCGGGATGTTCACCGGTTCGTTCTCGCCGATCTCCATGATGCGAAACAGCCCAGCCGTGCCGCGCACGGCGCCGGAGGCCACATCGATGCTCCAGCCACCGATGCGTGCGGCCATGCCGGTGCGTTGCAGGAAAGCCTCGCTGTCGCGCACGCGCTGTTCGGCCTTCATGCGTTCGCGTGCCCAGGCGTGTTCGCGGCGGCCCAGTCGGTGGAAGACCAGCAGGCCTGCGGCTGCCAGCGTGGCCATCAGCAGCAAAGGCGCGGCGGCACGCTCCCACCAGTTCAGCACCATGCGCTGTTTGGGCATGGTCACCAGCAGCGTGACCGGAAAGTGTTCCAGGCGAACGAAGACGCTCACGTGCTCAGACCCCAGCAGAGAGCTCGTGCCCTCGACCGTGCCGCGGCGCGGGTAGCTCTTGTCGCGCAAATAGGACACCACGGCGCCCGTGCGCGGTTGGCCGTAGACGTCTTCATCGCGGGCGCCGTCGGGCAGCGGGTAGCGGTTGATGAGATAGCCGTCGTCGCGCAGCAGCGCCACCGCGGCGTTGCGCACCACCGGCGCGTCGCTCCAGAAGCTTTGCACCAGCTCCACCGGCGCTGAGGCAACGAGGAAGGCTTGCAGGTCGCCGCTGGCGTTGCGCACGGCATAGCGCAGCGGCAGCACCCAGCGTTGGCTGACCGGCCCGAACAGCGGGCGCGCCAGCTCCATCGGCTGCCCGGGCTGCATGTTGGCCACGATGTCTGCGAAGTTGCGCTGTGTGCCGACCCGCGGCAGCTGGTCGATGCGGGCTGCTTCAGAACTGGCCAGGAATTGCCCGTCCAGCGCCAGCAAATGCATGCCTTGCAGTTCGCTGTGGCGGTTCTTGAACTGCAGCAGCAGTCGGTGGCCGCGCTGCGCGTCGTTCAGTTCACCCTCGGCCACCAACACGTTGGCCAGCTCACCCAGGGCCAGTTGCTGTTGCATGAAGTAGCGGTCGGTGGCGCGCTCGACGAGTTCAGCCACGGTGCGCAACTGCTGCAGCTGGTCGGCGCGGTCGGTGCGCCAGCCTTGCCAGGTGAACAGGCCCACCAGCACCAGCAGCAGCAGGCCGATGAGGGTGGTCGCGCGGTCGCGCGGCGGGGGCGGTGGGGTGTCAGGCATGCAACGCGGGTTGTACCGCAGCGGCGTGGCATGCTTGGTGCGTTCCACTGTCGTGTGCTGTTCTGCTGTTCTGCTGTCCGGCGATCGGCGATCGGCGATCGGCCGGCCACCGGCAGCACCCCATCAGCAGCAATTCATTCTTCAAGGACATCCGCCATGGCCACCGCCACCCCGCTCGCCCCCGAACTGCACGCGCTGCTGTGCCACATGCCCAAGGCCGAACTCCACATCCACATCGAAGGCTCGCTCGAACCCGAACTCATCTTCGCGCTGGCGCAGCGCAACGGCGTGGCGCTGCCCTATGCCAGCGTGGAAGCGCTGCGCGCGGCTTATGCGTTCAGTGATTTGCAGAGCTTCCTGGACATCTACTACGCCGGCGCCAGCGTGCTGCTGCACGAAGACGACTTCCACGACATGGCGTGGGCCTATTTCCAGCGAGCTGCGGCCGACCACGTGGTGCATGCCGAGCTTTTCTTCGACCCCCAGACCCACACCGACCGCGGCGTGCCGATGGCCAGCGTCATCCATGGCCTGCGCCGGGCCTGCGAACGCGCGCAGGCCGAACTCGGCATCAGCAGCGCGCTGATCCTGTGCTTCCTGCGCCACCTCAGCGAAGAAGCGGCCTTCACGACGCTGGACGCCGCTGTACCTTTCCGCGCGCACTTCATCGGCGTGGGGCTCGACAGCAGCGAAAGCGGCCACCCGCCCGAGAAGTTCGCACGCGTGTTCGCGCGTTGCCGCGAACTCGGCCTGCACATCGTGGCCCATGCCGGTGAAGAAGGCCCGCCGGCCTACATCGAAAGCGCGCTCGACGTGCTGAAGGCCGAACGCATCGACCATGGCGTGCGCTGCACCGAAAGCCCGGCCCTGATGGCGCGGCTGGCTGCCGAGCGGGTGCCGCTGACGGTGTGCCCGCTGTCCAACCTGAAACTCTGCGTCTACGCCAGCCTGGCCGAACACCCCTTGCCGGCGTTGCTGGAAGCCGGCCTGTGCGCGACCGTGAACAGCGACGACCCGGCTTACTTCGGCGGCTACATCAACCAGAACTTCGTGGAGACCTTCGCCGCGCTGCCGCAACTGAGCAGGCAACACGCCTATGTGCTGGCCCGCAACAGCTTCGAGGCCAGTTTCGTGCCGGACGAGCAGAAGCAGCGCTGGGTGGCCGCGCTGGACGCGGCCTTCGCCTGAGCGAGCCTGTCTTGCGCCGCGAGCCGCTGAAAAGCTGCTGAAGAGTCGCCAACAAGCCGCCGACAAGCCGCCCACAGACAGGGCCGGGGCGTTTCAGCTACCGTGCTGCCATGCAACAAAACCGTCCCCCCTCCATCGGTGCCCTGGCCTGGCGCCAGACGCTGCGCGACTTTCGTGCTGGTGAACTGCGTCTGCTGGCCATCGCGGTCACCCTGGCCGTGGCCGCGCTCACCGCGGTGGGCTTCTTCGCCGACCGGCTGAGCGCGGGCCTGCAGCGTGATGCTCGCCAGCTGCTGGGGGGCGACGCCGTGGTCGGCAGCGACCGTGCCACGCCGCCGGTGCTGGTGGCGCGGGCGCAGCAGGTCGGCCTGCTGGTGTCGCAGAGCGTGGTGTTTCCGAGCATGGCGCGGGCGCCGGAAGCGCAGGGCGGCGCCACGCGGCTGGTGGCCGTCAAGGCCGTGAGTGCGAGCTACCCGTTGCGTGGCCGTCTGCAGCTGCAAGACGCTCCCGGCGCGCCGGTGCAGACCGTGGCCGCCGCGCCCGCGCCCGGCACGGTGTGGGTGGACGCCAGCCTGCTCGACACACTGCAGCTGAAGGTGGGCGACCCCTTGCTGCTGGGCGACGCCACGCTGCAGGTGGCGCGCATCATCGTCGTCGAGCCCGACCGCGGCGCGGGTTTCGCCAGTTTTTCGCCCCGCGTCATGCTCGCCGAAGCCGACCTGGCTTCCACTGCGCTGGTGCAGCCGGCCAGCCGCCTGAGTTACCGCCTGGCTGTGGCAGCCCCGGCCACGCTGACCAGCGCGCGCGGCGACGCGCTGGTCAGCGAGTACACGGCCTGGGTCGAGGCGCAGATCAAGACCCAAAGCCTGCGCGGCGTGCGCGTCGAGAGTTTCCAGAGCGGCCGCCCCGAGATGGAGCAGACGCTCGACCGCGCCAAGAAATTCCTCAACCTGGTGGCGCTGCTGGCCGCGCTGCTGGCGGCGGTGGCGGTGGGCATCGCGGCGCGCGACTTCGCATCGCGCCACCTCGACGACTGCGCCATGCTGCGCGTGCTGGGCTTGAGCCAGCGCCGCATTGCCGGCGCCTACACGCTGGAATTCGCCGCCGTCGGCTTTCTGGCCAGCACAGCGGGTGTGCTCATCGGCCTTCTGGTGCACAACGTCTTCGTCTGGCTGCTGGCCGGCCTGGTGGCGGCCAGCCTGCCGGCGCCCAGCTTCATGCCGGCGCTGTTCGGCCTCGGTGTCGGCATGACCTTGTTGCTGGGCTTCGGCCTGCCGCCGGTGCTGCAGCTTGCGCAGGTGCCGCCGCTGCGCGTCATCCGCCGCGACGTGGGCTCGCTGCGCGCCACTTCCGCGGGCGTGCTCGCCGCGGGCACCCTGGGTTTCGTGGCCTTGCTGATGGCGGTGTCGTCCGACCTGAAACTGGGCGCCATTGCGGTGGGCGGTTTCGCGGTGGCCATCGCGCTCTTCGCCGTCATGAGCTATGCCGCGGTGTGGCTGCTCAAGCGTTCGGTGCCAGAGAGCCGTGCGCCGCGCTGGTTGGTGCTGGCCACGCGCCAGATCGCCGCGCGGCCGGCTTTTGCCGTGCTGCAGGTGTCTGCGCTGGCGGTCGGCCTGCTCGCGTTGATGCTGCTGGTGCTGCTGCGCACCGACCTCATTGCCAGCTGGCGCCAGGCCACGCCGGCCGATGCGCCCAACCGCTTCGTCATCAACATCCAGCCCGACCAGGCCGAGGCCTTTCGCAATGCCCTCGACGCCGCGGGCGTGAAGAACTACGACTGGTACCCGATGATTCGCGGCCGCCTGGTGGCCATCAACGGCACCGCCACCAAGTCTGACGACTACGCCGATGAACGCGCCGCGCGGCTGGTGGAACGCGAGTTCAACCTCAGCCACAGCGCACAGCCGCCGGCCGGCAACGAGGTGGTGGCCGGACGCTGGGTGGCCGACGAAGCCGGCGGCCTGAGCGTGGAAGAAGGCCTGGCGCAGCAACTCGGGCTGAAGCTCGGTGACACGCTGCGCTTCGACATCGCCGGCCAGATGCGCGACGGCCGCGTCACGACGCTGCGCAAGGTCGACTGGGGTTCGATGCACGTCAACTTCTTCGTGCTCTTTCCGCAAGCCTCGATGGGCGACGTGCCGCTGACCTACATCAGTGCTTTCCGCACGCCCGCCGTGGCCGCTGCCACCGCACCGGGTACCGTCGCGCCGGCCGCTTCTGCCGCTTCTGCTGCACCCGCCGCACCCGCCGCACCCAGCTTCGACAACCGCCTGAGCCGCGACTTTCCCAACATCACGAACGTCGACGTCTCGGCCAGCATCGCGCAGGTGCAGCGCGTGCTGGACCAGGTGGTGCGCGCGGTCGAATTCCTGTTCGGCTTCACGCTGGTCGCGGGTCTTGTGGTGTTGTTTGCCGCCGTCTCTGCCACGCGCGAGGCGCGCTCGCGCGAATTCGCCATCATGCGTGCCTTGGGCGCCAGCAGCCGCCTGCTGGCCCAGGTGCAGCGCACCGAACTGCTGGGCGTGGGCGCGCTGGCCGGGCTGCTGGCCTCGCTGGTGGCGATGCTGCTGGGCTGGGCGCTGGCCCGCTTCGCCTTCCAGTTCGCATGGGCACCGTCACCCTGGGTGCCGCTCTTCGGCACCGTGGCCGGCGCGCTGCTGGCGCTGGTGGCCGGCTGGTGGGGTCTGCGTGAAGTGCTGCGCCGCCCGGTGCTGGAAACGCTGCGCCGGGCGGGCGCGATGTAGGCAGTAGCGCGGCTGCGGGTGCAGCCGTTGCAGCGGCCTGTGCGGTTCCCGCTCTGGCCACGGGTTTGGAAAGACGCGGCTTAGAAGGTTTCCCAGTCGCTGTCGCTGGTGGTCTGGCTCGCGGTCTTGCTCGAACCCGCCACCGCAGTGGGCGCCAGCGCTATTGCCAGCGCTGGCGCCGCCAGCTTGCTCGCCGCCAGCTTCCTCGGCGCCAGCGGTGCCGTCTTCGCCACCATCTGTGCCACCCTGGCGCTGGTTTTAGGTGCCGCTAACGCAGCCGTCTTGGCGCTGGTCTTGGCCTGGGCAACCACGGTCCTGGCCAGCATCGCAGCCGGTGGGGCCGTGAAGCCGGCAGTCGCGGTGCCGAGCTGGAAGCCGCTGACCACGGCCAGCAGTTTCGACGCCTGTTCGTGCAGGCTCTCAGCCGCGGCCGCGCCTTCTTCGACCAGCGCCGCGTTCTGCTGCGTCATGCGGTCGAGGTCGGCCACGGCGGTGTTGATGAGGCCCAGGCCGCCGCTCTGTTCACCGGTGGCAGCGCTGATCTCGCCGATGATGTCCGTCACGCGCTGCACGCTGGCCACGATCTCGTCCATCGTGCTGCCGGCATCGGCCACCAGGCGCGTGCCGGACTCCACCTTGTCGACACTGGCGCCGATCAGCGCCTTGATCTCGCGCGCCGCTTCGGCACTGCGCTGCGCCAGGCTGCGCACTTCGCTCGCCACGACGGCAAAACCGCGGCCCTGTTCGCCGGCCCGCGCGGCTTCCACCGCCGCATTCAAGGCCAGGATATTGGTCTGGAAAGCAATGCCGTCGATGGTGCCGATGATGTCGGCGATCTTCTTGCTGCTGCTGTTGATGTCCTGCATCGTCGTCACGACCTGCGCCACGACACTGCCGCCGCGCTGCGCCACCGTGCTGGCCGAATCGGCCAGCTGGTTGGCGGTGCGGGCCGCGTCGGCGGTCTGGCGCACGGTAACGGTCAGCTGTTCCATCGAACTGGCGCTTTGCTGCACGCGGCTGGCGGCCTGCTCGGTGCGCTGGCTCAAGTCGGTGTTGCCGCTGGCAATTTCACGTGCTGCGGTGCTGATGTGGTCGGTGGCAGTGCGCACCGTCAGCATCGAGCCGCGCAACTTGTCCACCATGTCGCCCAGGCTGCGCACGAGGTCGCCGACCTCGTCGTCAGACGGGCTCTGGGCGCGCGTGTCCAGCTTGCCGGCCGCCACTTCCTGGCTCAGCCGCACGGCGCCGGCAATGTCGGCCACCACGCGGCTTTGCAGACGCCAGGCGGCAAAGAGGGCGCCGCCCGTGGCCAGCAGCATCAGCGCGCCCAGCATTCCGGTCAGGCTCAGGCTGGCGGCCGCAGCGGCTTGCGCGCGCTCGGCCTGCAGCACCTCTTTGCGCGCCACCATGCCCTGCATGGCTTTGGCAAGTTGGCTGAAAGTGTCTTCGGCCGCGCGCATGGCACCGATGCCGATGTTGGGGTCGGTACCGCTGAGGTCGATGGCCTTGTCGGTTTGCTTGAGGTACTGCGCCAGCAAGGGCGCGGCGGTGGCCACGGCGGCGGTGATGACGCTGTCGTTGCCGCTGTCGTTGCGGCTGTCATCGCGGCTGTAGGAGGGCATGGCCTCGACGACGCGCTTGACGCCATCCACCTTCTGCGCCAACTCGGCGCGCTTGGCCTTGACTTGCGCATCGTCCATCGACGCAATGAGCGCCAGCGTGCGAAAGACC
>Ga0209591_10008941_pt1 | contig 10875 bp, 9 predicted proteins | sample MAT01_FD_187207 | JGI IMG/M metagenome (GOLD analysis project Ga0209591, IMG submission 187207) | Freshwater microbial communities from Lake Fryxell liftoff mats and glacier meltwater in Antarctica - MAT-01 (SPAdes) (version 2) | ecosystem: Environmental > Aquatic > Freshwater > Ice > Liftoff...
CTCTAAGCGGGGACTCAGATTGATCCGGCTGAGTTCCCGAATTAAGTTATTTTTATTTGAATCGATTTATTAAATCGGGAAACTCAGCCGGGACATAAAATTTCTACCAACCTGCATTGTTGTTGGTCAACAAAAAAATTCTAATAAAAACATCCTTACTTTAAAACGGCTTATACAATTTTTTTGATTATGAACAACGTTGTAAATTATAATCTATGCTATTCTTTATTTACTATTCCAGTTCACACTCACAATGACTTCATTTTTTCTTCCCCAAAATTGATAAGGAGCATTGTAACCCAAAAAGCGAAAGTTCCCGTAATACTCAATTCCATTTGCCTTCAATGCACTTTCTAATCCGGCAGTATACTTTTTAATATCATCGTCATTGGCATAACCACTGAATTGAATGGCTGCAACATATTCTTCGGCAGTGGTTTGAATGGTAATAGAAGAGTCGTTTGGTTTCGGTAAATTATCTTTATTATAATTAGAAGGCATTACAAAACTCATGGAAGATTTAGAATCATTGATGTCCATGTGCACAGGCGCAGTCATAGCAATATTTTCACCGGCGTTATTCCCTCCAAAAATAAACGAAGCCAGTTTTCTAAATCCCGGTGAAGATAATTCTTTATACGTATTTGCGTTCATTGTAATGGTTGCCATAGTAGCCGGAGGATAAAGACGTATCTCAAAATTTTCTTCTGTTTTAATAATTTGATACGGTTGTGTTTCTGTATTTGCCATAATAAAGTATAATTGAGAAATGAATAATAAAGCCGCCAAAATAGCAAGAACAATTAAAGTTAATTTCATATTGAATTAAAGTATTTTCAAAAATAATATCTGCCAGTGTCTACTGTTCCGCCGTTGCAGGTGTTCCGAATCCTCCCCGCTGGATTGATGTGAATAATGTTTGAGTTTATGTATGAATTAATGTAAGCTTATAGTCAACTGCAACATTGTTTTTTTAGAAACAATTTCCAACAACCTGCATTGTTGTTCTTCGTCCAATCTGAGTCTCCCGCAGATTAAAACCAAATAAATGAATACACACACTCTAAGCGGGGACTCAGATTGATCCGGCTGAGTTCCCGAATTAAGTTATTTTTATTTGAATCGATTTATTAAATCGGGAAACTCAGCCGGGACATAAACTATCGTTGAGTTTTGCATTTCAGCCCGCCTGAAGCTAAACACTTGTAGGTGCCTGTTCTATTTCGGCTGAGTCGTGTAATAGTCGAAAGTTGCTTTTGCAATGTCGGCAATTATTTTTTCATTAGTCTCTTCATTTTCTTTTGAATTTGTTACAAAGACATTTATAAAAAAATATTTTCCATTCGGTAAAAACACAATTCCTATATCATTTACTGCAGCTGTTAAACCGTCTTTGTCAGTGCCTGATGAGCCCGTTTTGTGAGCAACAATTGTTCCTTTTGGTAACTGTCCTTTTAATCTGTTTACTCCTGTTTCTGTCTCTCTCATTACTCTCCAGATGAAGTCGTAACTTTTTTGAGAAAGCAATTTATTCTTGTTGTAATAAAATTTTGATAACGTTTCGTTTGCTGCTTTTGGTGTGGTCCAATTTTGAAACATTAATTCCGGATTTGCATTTACTTCTTCTTCATTGAATTTTATTGAAACGTCTTCGATACGATTTTTTTTGAAGTATTTTTCAACTACTTTTGGTCCCCCAATTAACCTCAATAAACCGTCACCTCCTACATTGTCGCTTAATGAAACTGCATATTCTATTAATTTTGAGATTTGAAAACTTCCTCCGTTAGGATTTTCTTCTCTTAGTGGACTCCACAAATCGGGTAATAAATCTTTTTTCTGTATTTCTATTTTTTGATCTAATGAAAATTTTCCATCATCAATTTTAGACAGAACCGCCAATGCAATATGAAATTTAAATACGCTTTGCAATGGGAAATGTCTCTCATCATTCAGCGAAACGGTGTCTTTTCCGTCATTGCCAATGATTGAAACTCCGACAATTGCGTTCTTATCAGAAACCATTTGTTGTATTTTATATCGCAATGAATCTGCTGATTGAGCAAATGTTTGGTAACTGCTGACTAAAAAAAGTAATGTAGCAAATTTAAATAGTCTTGTCATATTTTTTGTCTGTATTTTTGTATTGTATGGTGACTGAAAAAATTGCCACCAACGGTTAAATATAAATAATAAAACCCTAAATTCATGTATATATCCGACGCATTCTCTGTAGATTCCCGCTTGTTTAAGTTGCATATATTTATAATAATTTATCAAGTGAATTAAAGAAGTTTCCGCCTTCGCAGATGTTTCGAATCTGCTACGGCGGATTTCCTTCCTCACAGTTCACGAGTAAAAACTTGGCTTTCTGCTATTTGTTTTGTGCAAGCTCTAAGCACTTTTATCAAATTCAATTTTATCTCCTCTTTCTATTTTATGCGCAGGTTTTTCAAGAGGTAATGTAAAATAAATAGATGAACCTGTGCCCTCTGTGCTTTCTACCCATATATCACCGCCATTTTTTTCTATGAAAACTTTTACTAAGAACAATCCAATACCTTCTCCACTATTTTCTTTTCTTTTTATTGCAAGAGAATTCATTTGCGGGGTAAAAAGTTTGTCCTGTGTTTCTTTGGACATCCCAATTCCGGTGTCCTTAATCTCCACAATCATTTTACCATCACTTTTTTTCGCTGTAACCGTAATCTTTCCTCCTTTTCGGGAATGTTTTATGGCATTTGAAACGATATTTTGGATTACAGAGAATAACATTTTTCCATCAGCGAAAACATTTGTATTTTCTTCAATTTCGTGATGGAGATTTATTGTATTTGCAGAAGCGGTTTCCTTTAAAGTATCAAAAACCTTTTTGACATATTCATAAAGCTCAATTTTTGTTGGGGTAAATGCATCCGATGAATATTTTATTCTTGCCCATTCCAATGAGTAATCCAGAATGTTTAATCCATCCTTTGCTGCCTTATGAAGATGTATAAGCAATTCTTTCGCTCTTTCCGGTTTTATTTTTTCTATATTGGATGTCAGGTAATCTGCCCCCTGAATAATCCCTGCTAAAGGGCTTCTTAAATCGTGCGAAAGTATGGCAAGGATACTCTCTTTATGGCTGATCAGTTCTTCAAGTTCTTTTACATATTTCTTTATTGCTTCTTCTGACTTCCTTCTCTCAGTTAAGTCTCGCAGAAATTTGACATAGCCCAAAAGTTCTCCATTTAAACCAAGTAATGGAAAAACCAACCCATAAGCATAAAACTTGCTTCCGTCTTTGCAAATGTGCCACCTGTTATCTACGGCTCTTCCTTCTTTTATTGCGGCGTCGATTTCCTTTTTAGGAATGCCTTCTTTTTTATCTTCCTCTGTAAAAATTATATCATAGGGTTTTCCGATAACTTCTTCGGTTTCATAACCAAATATTGTTACTGAACCGGAACTCCAGCTATTAATTGTAAATTCTGTATCAAGTGTAAATATTGAATAATCCTGTAAGCTATCTATTAACTGGCTATAAAATTCAGCAGTTGGGACATATTGATTTTTTAGAACTTTAGTTTTTGTGTGGTCTTTTTCCATTTTATTCAATTGACTGAATTAATTTTTTAATTCTAAACTTCAAGTTAAGTGGTTTTTTAGAAGCAGGTATTACACAAATGTTCATTTAAATTACTTAATTCACATATCTTAGCATTTGCCTGTTCCATATTATTCGGTTACCCCTTTTGTCAAAGTTTACAAAACTGTCATCCTATTTACTGTTTAACATTGCTGATAATGTGAGGGCATGCGGAGTTACAAAATTCAACCGAAGTTTGAAGGTTTTGAAATTTAGCTAATCCATGTGTTGAGCGAAGTTCACTTCGGTAAATATATGGATGTAATCCCCCGCACGCTGAGCAAAATCAGCGAAATGAATTTTTCTCAACGATTAAATATAAGCAATTAACCCTTTAATTTATGCGTATATCCAAAGCACTCTCTGCGGATTGCCGCATGTTTGGATCGTGTATTCCACAGTTGCAGGTGTTCCGAATCCGCCACGGTGGACTGCTGAGAATAATGTTTTAGTTTATTTATATATTAAATATTAATGCAACCTTTTAGTCACCTTAAACTTTGCTTTTTTAAAGTAAACAATTTCTACCTACCTGCATTGTTGTTGTTCACCGAAAAAAAATGTAATAAAATATCTTAATTATGAAAAGGTTTGAGCAATATTTTTGACGACCGGCAAAGGCGTAACAATTTGCTTGTAAATGCACTGGTTTTTCTTTTAAAGACGATATTGTTTAAATGTCTGTGCATTATATTATGACAACCATTTGGATGAAACAATAAGTTATATTTTCTTAAAAACGAGAACGGGAACTTTGGCATTGAAAGAATACTTTGCTGAATTGCCAGACAGAAATAGTTTTTCAAAAAATGATCTGTTTTGTTGTGTGAACATGATCATCATGGATGATTTTGATTTTTTGATTGCTGATTCAATATTGGTGATGAAGGTTTCAACATGTTTTGGGTTTTCAAGGTGGAGTTTAATATCATACTTAGAAAACTTTTTTACGGCTGTTTCAATAATTTTGGAATCGGTAATTATTTCTAACGGTGAAATAAAATGTAGCAATTCTACTCTTGCTTTTATTGGTTTCGCAAAATTAACGACTTGCTTTAACTCTTTTTCAAGCTGCGTTAGGTCGGAAGCATAGAGGATGTTTGTAATTTTTTCGGCACGATAGAAACTTGGAACGGCAATTACGGGAACATCGGATTGGTTGATGAGGTTAGATGTGTTCGTGCCAAATATTTTTTTTAGTTTTCCTGCACCTCTGGTGCTGATGCAGATATAGTTGAATTTCTTTTGTGCTGCATATTCTCTTATGTTTGCATCTGCAAAAACAGAATTTATTATTATGCACTTACTGTTTCTTGGAATGATGTTCATGCTTTTGTAAACAGTATCAACAAAATTATTGAGTTGGTCTTGTATTTTTTTTGTTTCTACTTTTTTATGTGATTGAAAAGTTGCATCACTCCATGATGTTGGTTTAATTAAATGATAGGAATGAAAAAATGTCAATTCATATTTGTGTTGCGAGGCTAATTGAATAGCGAAACGCAAACCAGCTTTGGAGTTTGCAGAGAAATCGGTGGTGACGAGGATTTTTTGCATTGGTTTAATTATTTAGTTTTTAAAATTCTTATTGACAAAGTTAATGATAATTATACTTTTTAGCAATATGTTTGTTGTGATTGAATTCAAAACAATTCTTTTTTAATTCTGATACTTCGGTCAAGAATAATATCTTGTTCATCTCCGGTTTCTTTTAATCCATTTTTCAATTTCTACCGCCCAAAACACAATGCTTGACAAGCCGAGGCAAAGCAATAATTCATTAAATGTAAGTGCTTGTGTTCTGAAAATGTCTTGTAAAAATGGGATGTAAATTACTGCCATCTGCAATCCAAGTGTAATCAATACTGCAAAAACTAACTGTTTGTTTCCGAAAATTCCTTGTTTGAAAAGTGATTTCCAGTCGCTGCGGATAGCCATTGCATGTCCCATTTGTGAAATACTTAAAACGGTAAATACCATTGTCATCCATTTCTCATTTCCTGCTTTCATTGCCCAGCCTTGTGTTCCTATACAAACTGCACCCATCAGCAACCCCACCCAAAGTATATGAACACCGATACCATCTGCAAAGATGCTTTCATTCGGTTTACGGGGCGGTCGTTTCAAAATATTTTCTTCTGCAGGTTCGGATGCAAAAGCAAGTCCTGGCAAACCATCAGTAACCAAATTTATCCAGAGTATATGAATAGGAAGAAGCGGAATAGGCAACCCGATTAAAGGTGCAAGAAAGATAGTCAATACTTCACCGCTGTTACTGGTCATGGTGTATTTAATAAACTTGCGGATGTTGTCAAATATCCTGCGACCTTCACCCACCGCACGAATAATAGTGGCAAAATTATCATCAAGTAATATCATGTGAGCCGCCTCTTTTGAAACATCAGTTCCGGTGATGCCCATTGCGATACCAATATTTGCTCTTTTCAAAGCCGGTGCGTCATTCACTCCATCACCTGTCATGGCAACAAATTGATTTTTCTTTTGAAGCGCTTTTACTATATCTAATTTTTGTTCAGGCGATACACGGGCATATACTTTTATGTATTCAATTTCTTTTTCAAATTCTTCATCTGTAAAATTTGCAAGTTCTGGTCCGGTTATTACTATGTCAGTTTGATACCTCCAAATTCCTGTTTCAATGGCAATCGCTTTTGCAGTAATGGGGTGGTCTCCTGTAATCATAACTGGAGTAATACCTGCTGTATGGCAATCTGCAATAGCTTGAATAGCTTCAGCTCTTGGAGGGTCAATCATTGCAGCCAATCCAATAAATTTCAAATCTGTTTCTATGGTTTCGACAGTAATAGTTTCAGGTAAAGCATCTATGATTTTCACAGCATAAGCCAGTACCCGCCTGCCTTGTTTAGCGAACTTTTCTGTTGTTGAATTTATTTCTTCTGAATCTGTATTACCACAACTACTTAAGATATTTTCCACAGCACCTTTTGTAACAATTAGCCATTGTCCGTTTAAGGGATAAATAGTTGTCATCCTTTTACGCACAGAATCAAAAGGCAATTCGTGTTGGCGTTTAAAATCAACTACCCATTGCTTATCATAAATTTTATTTTTTCTTGTGTATTCAACCAATGCTATTTCGGTTGGGTCGCCTTTGAGGAGATTATTTTTATCTGCAACTACATCATGGTTGAGTTCCATTGAAAGATACATCAATTGCTCTGATGAAAACTTATTGATAGTTTCTGTTTTTGGCGAAAGCCAAACATCCATCACTGTCATTTTATTTTGTGTGATAGTTCCGGTTTTATCGGAACAGATGTAAGTAACAGAACCCAATGTTTCAACCGCAGGTAATTTTCGGATGAGTGCATTTTTACGAACCATACGACTTGCACCCAACGCCAAAGCAATGGTAACTACTGCCGGCAGTGCTTCTGGAATGGCTGCTACAGCTACAGAGATGGCAGTAAGTAACATTCTAATGGGATCTTCACCCCGTAATAAACCTGCTCCGTAAATTATTGCACAAATAAAAATGACAATGATTGATAATTTTTTTCCGAAATCCGCTAATCTTTTTTGCAATGGGGTTTTTGTTTCATCTTCCTGAAGCAGTTGAGCAATGCGACCAATTTCTGTGTTCATGCCCGTTGCCACTACAATTCCTTCTGCCCGGCCATAAGTTACAATGGTTGTTTTGTAAGCAATGTTAAATCGATCTCCAAGCGGTGAATTTTCAATAGTTATTTCTTCGGTATTCTTTTCAACTGCATTAGATTCTCCGGTTAATGATGCTTCTTCAATTTTTAATGCGTGTGTTTCTGTAAGCCGAATGTCTGCCGGAACTGACATTCCTGCTTCAAGAATTATAATATCGCCCGGCACCAAATCGGACGCAGGAAGTTGAACAATGTTTCCTCCTCTGCGAACGGTAGCATTAAAAGCTGTCATTTTTTTTAACGCTTCCATTGCTTTTTCCGCCCGGTATTCCTGCACAAATCCAATAATCGCATTTAGCATCACAATAATTAAAATAACAACCGCATCTTTTATATCGCCAACAACAAAAGAAATTACAGCCGCTGTTAGCAATATAAAAATCATTACATCCTTAAACTGATGCAACAATAGAATGAGAACCGAAACTTTCTTTTTTTCGGTCAGTTCGTTTTTGCCGTATTGTTTTAGCCGTTCCTCAACGTCTTCTTCATGCAAGCCCTGTTTATTTGTATTAAGCAGTCGATAGGTTTCTGAAACACTTTGAATATGATAATTCATTTTTTAATGGCAATAATTTAAAAACAAGATAGTTAATCAACTGTCCGATAGGCTTGCTCGTAAACGTCTTCACTATAAATATTAGTGTTGGTTAGTATTAGTCTTTGGATGCATACACCAAGTTGAAAATTCCGAAAGAATTTTCAAAGTAGGCGGGAACAAACAATTACTTATAGCCATTGTTGGTAATAGTTATTCATTTGTAATAATTATTTTCAACGCTTTTTCTTCAGCAGCATTTAAAAAAACTTGATAAGCATTTTCAAGTTCAGAAAGAGGAAAACGATGTGTAATCATTTTCTTTAAATCTAAACGATTAGTAGAAACTGCTTTTAATAGCATTGGAGTTGTATTTGTGTTTACTAATCCGGTAGTTATGGTTAGATTTTTAATCCATAGTTTTTGAATATCAAAATCTACTTTTACACCATGAACTCCTGCATTGGCGATGTGAGCTCCCGGTTTAACTATCTTTTGACAAATATCCCAAGTTGAAGGAACACCAACAGCTTCAATAGCCACATCTACTCCATCACTGCCAACTATTTTTTTAACGGCTTCTTCAACGTTTGTAGTTCCTGAATTAATGATATGTGTAGCACCTAATTCTATAGCTAATTTAAGTCGGTTGTCATCTATATCAATCATAATTATTTTAGATGGAGAGTAAAACTGAGCTGTTAAAAGTGCAGACATCCCGACAGGACCTGCGCCAACTATTGCAATTTCATCTCCGGGTTTTACATTTCCGTATTGAACACCTATTTCATGACCGGTTGGCAGGATATCGCTTAACAAAACGGCTATTTCATCATCAATGCTTTCAGGTATTCTATGTAAGCTATTATCAGCGTGAGGAATTCTAACATATTCTGCTTGAACTCCATCAATCATGTATCCTAAAATCCAACCTCCATCTTTACAATGAGCATACATTTGTTTTTTACAATATTCGCAAGAACCACAAGAAGTAATACAAGAAATTAAAACTTTTTCTCCCTTTTTAAACTGCGATACACTCGCACCAACTTCTTCAATAATACCTACGCCTTCGTGACCAAGAATACGTCCACTTTCAATTTCGGGATTTTTACCTTTGTAGATACCTAAGTCGGTTCCACATATAGTTGTTTTTAATACTTTTACTATTACATCAGTTGGTTTGATGATTGTTGGTTTTGGTTTTTCTTCTAAAGCGATTTTATGGTCGCCATAGTACACTAATGCTTTCATTTTTTATCCTTTTTTTTTATTTTAAAATTACTTTCAACTATTATATATATGCAATAAACCTCTAAATTTATACTCATATCATAATCTCAATAATCGTTTCAATCATTGCACCATCGCAGGTGTTCCGAATCCGCTACGGTGGATTGCAGCGAATAATGTTTGAGTTTATTTATATATTAATGTAAGATTTTAGTCCCGCCTGAGTCGGGCAGGCACCTGCAACATTGCTTTTGTAAATTGAACAATTTCTACTAACCTTTATTGTTGTTGATCACCAAAAAAGATTGTCAAAATATTATTGCTATGAAATGTCTAATACAGTCTTTTTAAAAACAACCAGCACCGGTGTAAACTATAATTTAACTCCAAAGATATAACCCACCAATGCAGATAAACCCATTGCAATTGAACCCCAGACTGCAATTCGTATTACAGCTTTTTTTATACTCGAACCTCCTGTTTTTGCTGCAATTGTTCCCAAAATAATTAAGAAAAATGTAGTAAACCCATAAAGCCAGTATTCCAAACCTTTTACAGGTACAAAAAGTATTACCAAAAGAGGTAAAACTCCTCCAATTGTAAATGCCGATCCGGACGCTAATGCTGCCTGTATCGGGTTCGCTTTGCTAATTTCGTTAATGCCTAATTCCTCCCTGATGTGAGTTCCCAATGCGTCTTTTTCTGTCAATTCAATTGCTGCCTGCATTGCTGTTTCTTTTTTTAGTCCTCTCTTTTCCAAAATCTGGGCTAATATTTTTAACTCTTCTTCCGGCATTTCTTTTAATTCCTGCATCTCTCTTTCTATGTCAGCGTTTTCAGTATCCGTCTGTGAACTTACAGATACATATTCACCCGCAGCCATTGATAATGCACCCGCAACAAGTCCGGCAACTGTTGCTAAAATAACTGGTTCTCTTGTTGAGCTTGCAGCAGCAACACCAATTGCGAGACTTGAAATAGAGATTATTCCGTCGTTTGCTCCCAATACAGCGGCTCTTAACCAATTACTTCTGTGTATGTAATGACTCTCTAAATAATTATCAATTGTTATCTTTTTCATTTTTAATGTGTCTCGTTTTAAAATTACGATCAACTATATTCTTACACTTAACCTAAGAAATAATACTGTTACAAAAAAGATTTTAATTTATCTTTTCATGATTAACTTTAATAAAAGAGAATATTCTAATTTTCCAGCCTGCGGATTATGTAGAGAATGCTTTTGTGATGCAGAAAAGAATGTTGTGATAACTTAAAGTCACCGTAGTGTCACTCCGGGCTTAGTCAATTTCTGAAATGTATGCTGAGGATTATCATTCATAACTTTGAATACTTTCTTTATGTATTCAAGCGGAATATCCTTATGAAATAAATCACTCATAGAATTTACAAAAACTGTCTTCGGCTTCTTCCATGTATATGGAATTTCCAATGTGTCCGGATGTATAGTCAGCTTAAAACCATTCTTATACTTTTCCTGTCTCATTGCCTGCAATCTCTTTGTCATAGTTAATGCATAGCAAAACTTACATCCGGCTGAAAGTTTATTGCACCCCGTTGTCGGATTCCATGTCATTTGTGTCCATTCGATGGAGGATTTTGACATAATTTATTTTAATTAAATTTTGTTTAATCAAATATTGTTTAATTAAATTTTGTTTAATTAAATTTTGTTTAATTAAATTTTGTTTAATTAAATTTTGTTTAATTAAATTTTGTTTAATTAAATTTTGTTTAATTAAATTTTGTTT
>Ga0209591_10008943_pt1 | contig 10874 bp, 4 predicted proteins | sample MAT01_FD_187207 | JGI IMG/M metagenome (GOLD analysis project Ga0209591, IMG submission 187207) | Freshwater microbial communities from Lake Fryxell liftoff mats and glacier meltwater in Antarctica - MAT-01 (SPAdes) (version 2) | ecosystem: Environmental > Aquatic > Freshwater > Ice > Liftoff...
TTCAAAAAATAGGTGCCACTGGCATTCTCAAAGGTACAGGGCAAGCCAATGCATGGGCAAACCGTACCTGGTTTTATCCGGATTCTACCATTGAAGCAACTACTTTTTTGAAAGATTTTAAAGAATATAAACCGTTAATTTTTGAGTCAAAAAATAAATGGATAACGGTCAACGACTTATTTGAAATTATCGCCTCGCAGCAATCTTTGGGTAACAACGAAGCTGTAGAAATGAAAGCCAGGCTACAAAAAAGCTGGATGGTAGCAGGCTTAAAAGAGTTGGATTTAAACAGAAATATAAAACGTTTTGAAGCGGCTGTAATGATTGATAAATGGATAAAGCCATTTAACGTTGGCTTGGTTGACCATAGGGGAGTCTTTAAAAATTAAACAACAATTACCAATAATTACTACACAAAAAAACAAACATTATGAGAAAGATTATGCTAATGCTGCTAATGCTTTTTACCAGTTTTATGGGTATAAAAGCGCAGGACATGAATGTAACCGGCAGAGTTACGGATGATGCTACAGGTTTGCCTGTAGAGTCTGCCTCTATTATAATAAAAGGAATAGGAAGAGGTGTTGCTACCAATGCAAATGGTAGTTTTTCTATTACCGTAAGCAAAGGCTCCACACTTGCGATTAGTAGTCTTGGATACGATAAGAAAGAAGTAGTAGTAACCGAGGGAAGTGTGAATGTTTCATTGACCAAACAAAACAACAACTTAAGTGAAGTGGTGGTGGTTGGTTATGGTACCCAAAAAAGAGCCAATTTAACCGGCTCGGTAGTTCAATTAAATAATGAGGCGCTCATCAAGCGGCAAGTATCAAGTGCGAGCCAGGTGTTACAAGGGCTTGCACCCGGTGTGACTGTACAACAGCAATCGGGCAGGCCGGGTGCGGATGGTGCGTCTATCAGAATTCGTGGGGAAGGATCAATACTAGGGAATAGTAATCCATTGGTTATTATTGATGGATTGCAATTGCCAACAGGAACCGGTCTGGATGCTTTAAACAATCTTGATCCGAATGCTATTGAAAGTGTAACAGTTTTAAAAGATGCCGCTTCAACTGCTATTTATGGTAATAGAGCCAGTGCAGGTGTAATATTGGTAAAAACTAAAAGAGCTACAAAAAAAGGATTACAGGTTAGTTATAATAATTTTTTTACAAATCAAAGTTTTACTGCATTGCCAGAGCGGGTTGGTGCAATAGATCACATGGAGTTAAGCAACATCGCTTATTTAAACCAATTTCCTACCGGTACCGCTTTACCTTTTAGTATTTCGCTAATTGATAAATATAAAACGACCCCGGCTAATAATTTTGATATCATCAACACGGATTGGGAAAAGGAAATTTTTACCAACAATGGATTTATGCAAAATCATAATGTTCAGCTTATGTCTGGTGGCGAAAGGGTAAACATTTTTTCTTCTGTCACCTTTTTTGATCAGCAAGGCTTAATTCAAAATAACAGTTTCAAAAAGTATGATATCCGTATTAATCCTGAATTTAAATTAAGTGAAAAGCTAACGTTAAACGGGGCTTTTGGCTATACCAATAATACTACCATCAACCCATCTACCGGTAGTGCAGAATTTATTATTCGCCAGGCAATTGGTTTGCCGGCAATTGGAGGTGGAAGATATGGCCCGGGACAGTTTGGTACAGCGGCACAGTCAAACAATAGAAACCCAATTGCAATGGCAGAAGCTACCGGAAATTCTAATACCGAAGGCAATACCTTACTTACCAGGGTGGCACTCAATTATCGGCCTATCAAAGGATTAGAATTGGATGCTTCCTGGGGTCGGGAAAAACGAAATCCCTATACAAAAACATTTCAAAAAAATGCCGACATTTTTACGCCCAATTTAGTTACCGGACAATACGATAAAACGTCCATTTGGCCCGGTATTACCAGGCTAAATGAAACATGGAGAAACGATTTATACCAGGTATACTCTGGTCAGGCAAGTTATTCTTTTAAGGTTAAAAGCGATCATTCTTTCAAGGTATTGGTAGGGGCACAACAGGAGTTAACAACCCAATATTTTTTTGGGGCTTCCCGTGAAGGATTTATTAACCCAAATCAACCTTTTTTAAACCTTGGATCTACTAATATTCAAAATAATGCCGGCGCCAATGAATTGGCTTTAGTAGGCTTCTTTGGACGTCTTAATTATGGTTTCAAAGAAAAGTATTTATTTGAGGTAAATGCAAGAAGAGACGGTTCAAGTCGTTTTTCTCAGGCAGAAGATAAGCAGTGGGGAAATTTTGGCTCGGCGTCTGCAGCCTGGATTTTCTCTAAAGAGAAATTCTTCGATGGTATCTCCAAATACATCAGTTTTGGTAAGCTGAGAGGTTCTTTTGGTGGTAACGGTAATCAAAATATAGGATCAAATTATGTGTTTGATGCGTTCTATCAGCAAAGTAATTACGGAGCTATAACCCCAAACATAAATGGTACCAATCCCTATTTTAATAATTTAAATACCCTGGGAGTTGCCATTCTTCAATTTGCCAATCCTGAATTAAGTTGGGAAACTTCTCAACAATGGAATATTGGACTCGATGTAAGTTTTGCCAAACACTTTACGCTAACTGCCGATGTTTACAACCGTTCGTTAAAAAATATGATCATTCCACGTGCACTCCCTGCATCTGCTGGTGGATTGAGCGATCCATTTATAAATGCTGGCAGTATGGACAACAGAGGATGGGAATTAGCGCTGAATTATAAAACTAAACTAAGTAAATGGGGTTTTGATGCAACCTTTATGTTGTCGGATGTTAAAAATAAAGTAACGGGATTGGTGGCTGGCCTGCCATTTATTGGAGGAGGAAGTACAAGAACCCAGCCGGGTTATGCACTCAATTCTTACTATGGTTTACAGGCACTAGGGTATTTTGCTGATTCTAATGATATAAAGGCATCTCCTTCAGTGTATGGTTTTGGATGGAGTACAAATGCTGCAGTAGGGCCTAAGCCCGGCGATTTAAAATATGCGGATATTGGTGGAGTTGATGGTAAGCCGGATGGGAAAATTGATGACAATGATAGAACGTTTATTGGCAATAACTTTCCCAGGTATGAGTATAGTATTAACCTCAACATAAGCTATCAAAATTTTGACCTTAATATTTTTGGACAAGGAGTTGGTAAGCGGGAGAATTTCCTAAGCGGTACAGGTGCTGTTCCTTTTTTGGCAACGGATTACATTCCTTCTTTGTTAGGTATTCATAAGGATTATTGGACGCCGCAAAATACAAATGCTACATTCCCAAGATTGGTCGCCGGAGGAGGGTCTTATACAAATAATTTCAGGGCATCCAACTGGTTTATAAAAAGTGCGGCTTTCTTTAGATTTAAAAATGTAAACCTTGGGTACAACGTACCGGCATCGGTGTTAAGCAGGGTTAAAATTTCAGGCGTTAGGGTATTTGTAAGCGGGCAAAACCTATTTACAATAACCAAAGCATGGAATGGATTTGATCCGGAGATCAATAATGCCAACGGAGAATTTTATCCGGTAATGCGTACCTATACCGCTGGCTTTAATGTAACTTTTTAAAAAATATTAAATTAAAAAAAATGAAAAAAATAATATATCTCCCAATTTTATTATTACTAATAATAACCGGGGGTTGCCAAAAATATCTCGACAGAAAGCCGTTGGATGCATTTGCCAGCACCACTTTTCTTATAAACCAGGATGAAATGGATCAAAACTTAAACGGTGTATATGCGGCAAGTCTGTGGACTTTCCCAAATAACACGCCGCTTTTATTTGCCATTGAAGCATCTACTGATATTGGTATTCGCCGGGATCAAAATGCAGACGATTTTATTGCATTGGGAGAAGGTGCCTTTTTTATTAACAACGCCCTTGTAAATTCAAGCTGGAGCCAGGGGTATCGATTGGTTCAGCGGGCCAATCAACATTTACTTGGAATACAAAAAGGGAAAGACAATGTTTCATCACAGTATTTCGGACGTAACAAAGCAGAGGTTCTGGTATTAAGAGCCTGGGCTTATTTTCATTTATTGTATATGTTTGGTGATTTACCCTATTATAAAACGCCTCCTACTATAGATGAAGTACTAAGTGCAACTAAAACGCCTGTTGCAACGATTGTTGCAGATTTGTATAAAGATTTAGATGAAGCGGTTGCTGGTTTTGATGCAGCCAACGCACAGCCTATATTGGGTAATGGACGGGTAAATAAAGCGGTAGCGCTTGGTTTAAAAGCTAAGCTTGCGTTATTAATAAAAGATTATGCTACTGCCGCAACAGCTACAAATGCTGTTATCACAAGTTTGAATTATAATTTAAATCCCAGCTACCAGAATTTATTTTCTATTGCGGGGCAGGTTTCCAATAATGGCCGTGAAATTCTTTTCAACCAAACATACCCCACGGATGCATCTACTCCCGAAAACTGGATGGTTTGGATAACGGTACCAAGGTTCATCACCAGTTCTCAAAGCAGTCATTTCCCATCCCAGGCTCTGGTTGATAAATTTGAAGGAAAAGATGGTCTACGCATTGATGCATCGGCAGTTTACGATCCTTTAACGCCAAGGTTAAACAGGGACAATCGTTTAAAATGGACTATTTCTATGAATGGAGATACGTTACTTTATAATGTACAGGCATCTGCGAATGGCAATTATATTCAGCCAAAAGAAAAAACAATTTTTAATTTGTATAGCAATGTACGCCGTCGTTTTAATTGGACAACTGGTGTATTTGATAATGTAACAGGCGGCAATACGGATTGGATTGGTAATACAGGCGGAGGTATTCAATGGGCAGTTGGTGCCGCTGGCAGCAGGGGTGGCGTAGGGTATATCTGGAGAAAATATGTTGACTCTACCCAGATACATCAATTAACAAAAACGGGGTATATTCTCATGCGCTATGCCGATATTTTATTAATGAATGCAGAAGCAAAAATTGAATTAAACCAAATAGATGCTTCGGTAGTAAGTGCCATCAACCTTGTAAGGACAAGGGCAGGCCAACCAGCTATTGTTGCTGGCTCACAAGAACAAATGAGGCAAATTGTTAGAAGAGAAAGAGTAGTTGAATTTGCCGGGGAAGGATTGCGGTTGTTTGATTTAAGAAGATGGAATATTTACGAAAAAGCCAACAGCGGGCCTGTTGTAGGTGCTGCATTTGACCCCCTTGTAGCTCCTGCTACACCTGTGTTTGATGCTAATGATATACCCGATTATACTGCGAGTATCAATCAACGAATCCGTTTTAGAAACCAGGTAAGGAGTAATAATAACGCTAAATTTAAACTTTGGCCAATACCTCAGTTTGAGATTGATGTTAATCCTACCGGTATTAAGCAAAATCCTTCATGGTAATTTTTTTTAGGTAGCAGTAATCAAAAGGGGTGGCCGTAAAACGCTGCCCTTTTTTAAATCTATTAATCATGCAACAAAGAAATGGAAGCCTGGATGCCCTCAGGGGTTTTGCCATCCTCACGATGGTATTAAGTGGCAGTATTGCTTACGGTGATGTGTTACCTGCCTGGATGTTTCATGCACAGGTGCCGCCACCATTGCACAAGTTTAATCCTGCTATTTTTGGCATTACCTGGGTTGATCTGGTGTTCCCTTTCTTTTTATTCAGTATGGGAGCTGCCATTCCCCTTTCATTGAAAAAATATATTGATAATAAAAGTGGTTTTAAAACCATTGCCTGGATTGCAGGGAAACGTTTTTTACTGCTTACCTTTTTTGCTTTATTTACCGAACACATGCGGGCATGGGTAATATCAGATGCTCCGGAGGCTAAAGAACATTTACTTTCCTTGCTTGCATTTCTATTGGTTTTCTTTCAATTTTATGATAATAAAAATGAAAAGTTTAAGGCTTTTTTTACTGTTGCAAAAATTAGTTCCTTTCTTTTGGCGGCCTTTTTATTATGGCAACTGCCTTTTTGGAGTGGAAAGGGATTTGATTTTTATAAAAGCGATATTATCATAATAGTGCTGGGTAATATGGCCTTTTTTGGTACGCTGATTTATTATTTTACCGCAAACAAACCTTATTTAAGAATGGGTATGTTGGCATTTATCATGGCTGTTTTTCTAGCTGCAAAAGAACCTGGTGCAGGCTGGGCAAAAGAAATTTTTAATTTTAGTCATGTTGGCCGGTTTAATTTCGACTGGATGTATCAATTTTATTTTTTGAAGTATTTATTTATTATTATTCCTGGTACCATAGCAGGCGAGTGGATGATAGAAGAGACAAAGAATAAGGTAATGGTAGCTGGCAATTTGGAATTGGAAAAAAAGCAGTTGAATCATCAGGATGAAAATATACTGGCATTGATTGCAGTCACATTGGTTTGTGTGAATTTATATGGATTGTTTGCAAGGATGTTATTGTTGAACCTACTTGTAACAATGATACTTTGTGGTCTGTCTGTTTACGTTACGGTAAAAGCGGATGGAAATAATTTATATAGAAAGCTGGTAGCTGCGGGAACTTTTTTGTTGTTGCTTGGGTTGTTTTTTGAAGCCTACGAAGGCGGTATCCGGAAAGATCATTCTACTTACAGTTATTATTTTGTAACAAGCGGCCTTGCCTTTTTTGTTCTTGTTTTTTTTGGTATTATAGAAAGGCGGAAATATTTTTCTTCAATAGCAAAATACTTTTCAATGAATGGTAAAAATCCAATGGTGGCGTATGTTGCAGGTAATCTTTTATTGTTACCAGTATTGTCTTTAACAAGGTTGAAGCCTTACTGGGATGGAATGACTCAAGATTCATTCATGGGATTTATGAAAGGAGCTATTTTTACAACTATTGCGTCTTTGATTACGATTTTCTTTGTAAGGCGCAAATGGTTTTGGAAAACATGATGACTAGCTGGCAATCCCTGATAGCAAATGAATTCAAATGTAAAACTGATTGTTATTCTTAATCGCTGAATCCCGGTAATTGATTAGTCTATCAGAAAAAAATCATCAATTTTCAACCCGGCAGCCGGATGAAGACTTTGAATTTTAATGGATTGTATCGTTAACTTTTTTTGAAAGAAATCATACAAGGTTTTTTCATCTTTACCTGTTGTATGTGCATAAATCATTCGCCGGTCATTTATGCTTCTTACCTCTGTTCCATAACGAATTTGTTTTTGGTAAACAACCCGGTTATTATTGATAAACCGGATAGTTGCAACAGGCGTACCCTCCGGTAAAATTGTTTCCGTGGTAGCCTTTAATTTGAATCCTTCCGCTTTTAAATTATCAGTCATTAAAGTGAATATTTTCGGATAGTTCTTTTGTGTAGCAGATGAAATGTTCTGCAATTGAATAGGTTCAGTAATTCGCCAACCATTTTTATTTGTGATGGGTTTGGGTTGACTGTAAAACCTGTTGATCCATTCTTCCGTTGGGTTATAGGAAAGCTCACCGGGTAATTCTTTCCGGCCACTCCATGAATAATCCAATGCCAAAATGTAAGCACCAAACTGTTCAATATTCAGCAACATATTTTTTTCACTACTTTCAAAATCGGCCCAGGTAGTCTGTAGTACACCAGCTTTTTCATCATTGGCTGCCTGCACAAATCCTCGAACATTATCAGGACCCAACCAGGGTGAGGCCAAAGGGATATTTTTATTTCGTTTCCAGATTTGCAGATTCACTTTGTACACTTCCGGATTCGGATTGTTGAGGTAATGCCAGTCTGCTACATAACTGTCCTTCGGAATAAAACTACGAAGGATTGCTGCCCGTTCTTTTGATACACCATTGAGGGCATCTGGCCCTTCATCTGGTCCAAGCCCCATGTCTCCCCATAGCATCAGTTTGGCATTTTTCTTTTTTGCATATTTATTCAGAAAATCAATTTGTCTCTTGAAATATTCTATTTCCTTTTCTCTTGGTTGATTAAAACCTATCATGCCAATTTCATCGAACCCAATGTGCATGGTGGTAGGCTTTAGTAAATCAAAAGCTTCATCCCAAATTTGTTTTACTGCATTTTGAGCTTGAGGCAGATTGGGATTTAAGGTATAAGGATATTCGGGGTTAATAGCCATAAAGCGATTCACCTTCGGTTTAAAAAACCATTCCATATGTCCCAGGCTTTGAATCAAAGGAATTGGTTCATTATAGTTCAACCGCAGATAATTAAAGGTTGCTTTTAAATCTTTCAATGGTATTGAGATAATGTTGTGAATTTCAGGCCTGCTTTTCCATTCCGCCTGTTCACATTGCAATACAACCTTGTTCATTTTTAAAGGAAAAAGAATCCGGTCAAACATCCGCCTGTGCAGTTGCCACGATGTGGGGCCGGTAAACATGTGAATTCCTCTCCAGGCAACGGATGGTTCATCTTTAATTACTCCATGCGGAATAATTAGTTTTCCATTTAAATTCTTAGTGATTGCTGCTAATGTATAAATGGCATGATGTAGCCCTTGCTTTGTTTTAAATCCTATGTAAATGCCCCTTTCTTTTACTTCAATAATATAACCCTCCTCAGCCAATGTATCACTTTGTGTTGTGATTATATTTGGGAAATAGTTATCGCCAATTTGCCAATGTAGCCGCATAATATTTCTATATTGGTTCACTGCTTCGCTCGTAAAACCATTTTTGTTATTGGGAATAATGTAGGGTTGCTGCGTTAGCTCAACAAATTTTGGTTGTGGTAACAGTACACTTTGTTGAGCGTTTGCATCCCAGGCCTCCTTTACATGATCTGCTTCAATAACTTTGGTTACCAGATTATTTTGGGGTATTTCAAAAGCTTGTACAGCTTCAATAAAAAACGAACGTTGTATCCTGGTAGAATCTGTTACCTGGATATTTTCTTCATTGAATACCATGTATTGCGCCCGCTTCGTAAACTCTTTTTCACCGGGCTGAAGATTGGCTTCCAATCTCACTTTGAACGGGTGAGAAGCCGTGAATTTAAAAGTTCCAAAAGGTGTTTGGGCGAATAGAACTTTTTCATTAAAAAGGCTCCAGTCATTTATTTCAGCTTGCAATTCGGAAGTCCATTTGGCTTCTGTAAAATAGGGTAGCCATATTTTAGCATACACAACATCAGCCAAACCCGCATCTTTCAAATTCCATTTGCAATCAAAGTACGTACGGGCCAAGGGGCCTTGCTGCTCCAGTTGATAAATTCCATTCACTGCCGTGTTTTTGCTTCCGATAAATAGCTTTTGATTGCCGCTTTTTGAAGAAGATGCATCCTGTTCCCACCAGGTAAATAAGTAATGATGCTGTTTCTTATCCCAGGTATAGAAATTGATTTCGGAACCGGTAATCCAGCCTAAATTATTGGTGGTTATATGAAGCCCTTTTTTGGGAATCAAGCTTGCGTTTGTTTGAGAAAACAAAAAAGGTGTTATTAAAAAAAATAACAATAGCCCAATAATTATTTTGAGTTTCCCTGGTTGATTAGTACACATTGTAAACCAATTTTCCTCCTTGTAATAATTGGTGATGACGGATTGACAAAACCGGGATTGATTTACCGTTCAACAAAATAGATTCAATGCCTTCGCCATTTTTCTTATTTAGTTTATTTACTTGTATCTGTAATTGTTTTTTATTGGGCATCATGATGGTTGCTTTGTCAATCAACGGATATCCAAACACATATTCGCCGCTTGCCGGGTTCATCGGATACATACCCATCATGGTCCATACCAGCCAGGCGCTCATTTGGCCGCAATCGTCATTGCCACTTAATCCATCTGGTCCGTTCTTATACAAACTATCCACTACCAGCTTAATTTTTGCTGCAGCTTTTTCCGGGTGCCCCAATGCGGTGTACATATAAATGATGTGATGACTTGGTTCATTGCCATGTGCATATTGGCCTATCAAACCGCTTACATCGGCTGATGCATTTTCGCCATGCAAAACAGAGGGCGCATTGAATAAATCATCTAATTTATTTACGAGTTTTTCTTTGCCGCCATACAATTTTGCTAATCCATCGACATCATGCGGTACAAAAAAACTATGTTGCCAGGCGGTGCCTTCTACATATTGCCCATCAAATCCATGCTCAGAAAGCAGCGGATCAAAGGGTTCCATAAATTTACCCGTACTATCTTTTGCACGCATGAAGCCGGTGTTTTTATCAAACAGGTTTTTATAACTCATGGCTCTTTTCATGAAAGTATTATAATCATTTTGTTTGCCTAATTTTTTTGCAACTTGTGCAATGCACCAATCATCGTAAGCATATTCCAACGTTACGGTTACGCTCCACCCTTGTTTATCTTGTGGTAAATATCCAAAGCGAATATAATCCTGCGTGCCTCGTTGTTGTTGGTTGGCACTTAGCAACATCGCCTCGTACGCTTCGTTTACATCAAAGCCTTTTATATCTTTTAAAATAGCATCTGCCAATACCGGAATAGCATGGTAACCCGTCATGGTATTGGCTTCCCAGGTGCTTATATCCCACACGGGTAACAATCCATTGTCTCGTTTTAATTGAAGCATACTGTTTATTAAATCTGCTAACCTCGTTGGTTGTGTAAAAGTAAAAAGCGGATTTAATGCACGAAATGTATCCCACAGGGAGAAGATGGTATATTGTTGTCCGCTCGTTCTTTTTATAATGTTATTTTGATGATTGCGATAAGTTCCATCTGCATCGGAATGTAGTACAGGCGCTAAACATGTTCTATAAAGTGCCGTGTAAAATCTGATCTTATCTTCTTCCTTATTCGTTTTTATTTTTATTTTGCTTAGTTCATGCTCCCATAATTGCGTGGCTTTTTTTGCAACATCGTTAAATGGTTTGTTGCCAATCTCATTGGTTGCAAGTAACGCTTTTGCTGTACTTACACTGCTGATACCAACTTTTAC
>Ga0209591_10008945_pt1 | contig 10874 bp, 11 predicted proteins | sample MAT01_FD_187207 | JGI IMG/M metagenome (GOLD analysis project Ga0209591, IMG submission 187207) | Freshwater microbial communities from Lake Fryxell liftoff mats and glacier meltwater in Antarctica - MAT-01 (SPAdes) (version 2) | ecosystem: Environmental > Aquatic > Freshwater > Ice > Liftoff...
AACGAATTAAAGTTGCTAGACTTCACCACACAATTGACAATACCCGCAAGGATTTCCACTTTAAACAAGCTCACGCTCTTTGCGATGCTGGTGATATGGTCTTCATGGAAGACTTGGATTACCGAATTCTTGCCAAAGGGATGCTTGGGAAACAGATGCTGGCGGAGGGTTTTGGGCAATTCCGAACTATCACCAAGTATGTGTGTTGGAATCGTGGTAAATTCTTTTGGGAAGTCAACGCTAGGGGAACTTCTCAAGAGTGTCCTGAGTGTGGTGCAACTGTTAAAAAAGACTTGAGTGTTAGAGTACATCATTGTCAAAAATGTGGCTATACAACGGATAGGGATGTTGCTAGTGGTCAAGTGATTAGAAATAGAGGAATAGAGTTAATTAGTACCGATGGGCAGTCGGGAATCCAAAAAGCCTATGCAGACGGTTTGCCGGGGGCTGAGGTATCTCAGTCTAGGTCAAAGTCGAAAGCCCGCAAGGGAATAACTAGGAAATCTTTGAAGTAATTCAAAGAAGCTTCGTACCTGATAGTCGGAGTCATGTCACATGAATAATCGCTTTTGAGCTTCTAGCTGGGGGAAGAATGCGGCTGCTGCGTGAATATGTCAGTTACTATGAGTGAGTCATGCTGTGTTTATTTGAATAGTTATGTCGATCGACCTTGTGCCAGATTCAAGATTAACAGATTCCACGACTGCTGCTATCAAAAGAGTTAACCTGCTGACTATGTTCCGGCTGGGTTTGTTTCAGATGGGGCTGGGCATGATGTCTATTTTGACCCTGGGAGTGCTCAATCGCGTCATGATTAAGGAGTTGGCGATTCCGGCTACTGTGGTGGCTGGTACTCTGGCGATGCACCAGTTTGTCGCGCCGGCTAGGGTATGGTTTGGGCAGATGTCTGATGCTAAGCCTTTGTTTGGGCATCACCGCACGGGTTATGTGTGGCTGGGCGGGGTTTTGTTTGTGATTTCCGCTTTTTTGGCGGTGCAGGTGATGTGGCGTTTGGGCGACAGTCTAGAGGCTGTGGGATGGACGACTCCTACTTACGGCTGGGTGGGTTTGTTGGGTTTGGTTTTTGCAGTTTATGGTATTGCGATTTGTTCGAGCTCGACTCCTTTTGCTGCTTTGTTGGTGGATATTTCGGATGAGGAAGATCGATCGAAGTTGATCGGTGTTGTGTGGTCGATGCTGATGGTTGGTATTATTATTGGGGCGATTGTCAGCAGCGGTTTGCTGAAGCAAATCGATGGGGATGTGCCGCGCGAAGTTTTACGGGCTTCGATTAATGGTTTGTTTGTGAAAGTGCCGGCGGTGGTTTTGTTGTTGGTGGGGATTGCGACTTTTGGGGTTGAGAAAAAGTATTCGCGCTATGGATTGCGATCGATCGCAGTGCATCGAGAAGATAAAATTACTCTGGGAAGTGCGCTGCGGATTTTGACTGCTAGCCGCCAAACGGGTTTGTTTTTTACTTTCCTGCTGGTGATGACAATTTGTTTGTTTATGCAGGATGCGGTTTTGGAACCCTACGGCGGGGAAATTTTTAAGATGCCGATTTCTGAAAGTACGCGGTTGAATGCTATTTACGGTACTGGTGTTCTCATCGGTTTGGGCGCCACTGGTTTTTTAATTGTACCGCGCATCGGCAAGCAAAATACGATTAGATTAGGTTGTTTGTCGGTGGCGGTTTGTTTTGGTTTAATTATTGCATCGGGATTTACTGGTAATCCGATTTTGTTTAAGTCGGCTTTACTGTTGTTTGGGCTGGCTTCGGGAATTACGACGACGGGTGCCCTAAGTTTGATGTTGGATTTGACTGCTGCGGAAACTGCGGGGACTTTTATTGGGGCTTGGGGTTTGTCGCAAGCTATGGCGCGAGGTATTGCGACGGTTAGCGGGGGTGCTATTTTGGATTTTGGCAGGACTTTGTTTGGGGTACCGATGTTGGCTTACGGGTTAGTTTTTGCAGTACCGGCGGTGGGGATGATTCTGGCGGTTTGGCTGTTGAGTAGGGTGGATGTTGGGGAGTTTCAGAGTAATGCTAAGGCTGCGATCGCCACTATCCTTGAAAATGAACTAGACTAAGGTTCGTAGTGAGGACTTCAGTCCGCATTATCTAGGAAAAAAACTAACGTTCGTAGTGAGGACTTCAGTCCGCATGATATCGTGAAGAAAGGACTAAAGTCCTTACTACGAACAAAATACAAATGCAAGATTTTTGGAACTCTATTTTAACTTTTTCTCAGACTACTGTCAAGACAGTCGGACAGCAGTTTTTGAAAGATTTCGGTTCTGCACAAGCGGATGAGAAAGATGATGGCAGTTTAGTTACGCAGTCTGACAATTGGGCGGATGCGGAGATTAGAAATGCGATCGTACTTGCTTTCCCCAGTCACGGGACTTTGAGCGAAGAAGGAGAACACGTTTTCCCTGATACTGAATGGTGTTGGGTTGTCGATCCTCTGGATGCTACCACTAATTTTGCTCGCGGAATTCCGATTTGGGGGATTTCTTTGGGTTTATTGTATCGCGGAACTCCGGTTTTTGGCTGTGTGCATTTGCCGCTGCTGAATCAAACTTTTCACGGTTTTTATGCAGAGGATTTGGCGGGCGACAATGTATTGACAAATATGCCTCAAGGTGCATTTTTAAATGGTAGGCAGATTCGCCCGACTGCTGATAAAATGAGCGGAAATCATATTTTTAATTTGTGTTCGCGAAGTGTGGGCATCGGGCCTCATCTTCCGAGTAAAATTCGGATGTTGGGTATGGCTAGTTATAATTTTTTGACTGTGGCTTCGGGTGCGGCTATGGGAGGAGTAGAAGCGACTCCAAAAATTTGGGATATTGCCGGGAGTTGGGTAATTGTGAAGGCTGCGGGTGCGGTTTGGCTACCGCTGGAGTCCCAGGCGATTTTTCCGCTGGAAGTGGGGAAGAATTATGAGAGGGTTTCTTATCCGACTTTGGTGATGAATCGGCAGGAGTTGGTATCGGTGTTTTTGCCGTTTGTTGAGGCTTGGAAGAAGAAAAAAATGGGGTGATTTGCGATGTATCGCACAATTATTAAATAAAACTGCATGGCAGGTGTGACGGAGGAGTCTCCCACGCCTGCCGTGCGGTTTGTAACAAATATAACCGACCGATGACCGATGGTTAAATTATGCTTGCTGTGGTGTATTTCTGCCAATGTGCGATCGGGTGGTTTTCTTTTAGGTCGATCGGGTGATGCGGTTCTGGTATAATTTGTTGTATATTCGCAAAAAGATATTTTTTTTATAAAAGTTTTTTCAATAGGCGATCGACCTAATCACGATAGCACAATTCTCGCATCCGAGTTGCTGACAGCGGCAGTCCCAATTCTACCAGCGTTTCCAAATACTCGTCAGGCGTTTTCGGCGGATTTTTGAGCCTAATTCTTTGTTTCTCGGCTGCTTTGCATACACCTTGCGGATTCAAGTTGAGCAAGCGCAGGATAAATTCATCTGGGTGCAGCGGTTCAATATCATATTGCCTGAGTTTGTCAGCAGGAAAATCTCTGATATTGAAAGTAACGATAAAATCTGCGTGAGAATGAATTGCTGCTGCTAGAACATGGCGATCGCCCGGATCGGGAAGTTCCAAATCTTGTATAATTGTCTCATAGCCTTGTACCAAGCAATTTTTAACATTTGCATTCATCAAATTTTTGGTTCGGACAAGCTGTTCTGGCGCGATATCCGAACGGTTGAGAAGTACATTTCTCGTCCACTCGCTGTGAATTTCTTCTGTCCAACGGGCCTTAACTATTTTGTTAACTGCCAACTGTACAAAGAAGTCCCGCAACGCTGCGGAATATAAGATGTTAGCATCATAAACAACAGTAAAAATTGTCATGTTTTAATCGTACAAACCTAGTGCTTCTGATTCAGCTACAAGCTCATCCATTATTTTCATACTTTCTTCGTAACTATGCTGGCTGTACTTCATGACATCTTCGTAACCTATCCGGCGATAGCCGCGTACCATTTTGTGAGGAATTTCGCCATCATCTAGTAACTTCCACACATACTCGCGGTCAACATTCAATATTGTAGCAACCTGCCAGATATCTAGTTCCTCGGTAAGCGGAGTTAGCTTAACAGTATTGCCACTACTTGTCTGTTGCAAAATCGCTAACAGCAGGGGTAATGCGGCGGCGGGTATATCAATTGTCTTGCCCTCTTTTTCATCTAATATCAATTTGAGGGATTCGCCAGACGGATGATTTTCTAAGTGCGATTCTAAGGCGCGGCTGCTGATTTTGGCAACCGCTGCTTCTGCGGCTGTAGGTAAAACAGGTGCTGAATTTGGATCTCCGGTGAATGTCATGTTAATGTTGGGGGTGAGAATAACAGGCAATCAACTATGATTGTAGCAATTTTAAGACGCGATCGCCAAAATCAAGCAAGGATGTTAACCTGTGGCATACAGCGACTTTACAACTTTAGCAAAAGTTAGAGAATCTTTCAATTTAACGGTAGAAGAACCTTTAGATTTGTTTGGTGATATCCCAGAGGTACAGCCAAGTTCCTATTTGCAAACTACTTTAACTGAAAACTTGTCTTTAGCTACCGCAATTAATACCGAAAAGGCTCGCGCTGAGTTAATTATTGCTCCAATATTATTGGAAGTCAGGCGGCAATTTAATTTTCAAGTTGGCTTTTTCTGTGGTTCAGAATTCAATGTAGATGTAGAAGCAGGTTTGAACGGGTATTGCGATTATATTCTCACGGCATCCAAGGATTCCTATGAAATTCGTGCCCCCGTGATTACTCTCACAGAGGCTAAGAACGAAAGTATTAAATCCGGCTTAGGCCAGTGTATTGCCGAAATGGTAGCCGCCCAATTATTTAATCAGCGCAGCGGAGAGCAAATTGAAATCATTTATGGGGCTGTTACTACGGGTACTGATTGGAAGTTTCTTAAATTGAGTGAGAGTACAATTTATATTGACAAGCGAGACTTTTTTATCAATGAAATTAGTCAGATTTTGGGCATTTTAACAATGCCGTTTCAAGAATTTTATTCTATAGGTCGCACTTAATGCAGCCAGCCAAATAACAGATACTAGGATTGGGACACAACAATATTGTGTCCCAACTACAAAATGAATTTATTACCTCACGCGATTAATTTTGAGAGCACATTAGACAACTTAGCGCCGAGATTCTCAACAGACTCCTGCTGTTTGGGATCTTTCATCGTACCGTCAGTATTAAATGCCTCGAAAGCTTGGGGAATTGCTTTCTGATCCGGGAGCACAAATACGTTAATATTACCCAAGATCGATCGCAAATGCACCAATCCCCGCAAACCACCAAATCCGCCAGGAGAAGCACTCATAATTACCGCTACTTTGTCAGTAAATGCCACCAATCCCGGTTCGCCCGGTGCTGGGCGCGATACCCAATCGATCGCATTTTTCAACACAGCCGTAATCGAACTGTTATACTCAGGGGAAGCAATCAAAAACCCGTCATGAGCTACCATCAATTCCTTCAACTTCCGGGCATTTTCTGGTATTCCCTCTTTTACTTCCAAATCTTCGTCAAATATTGGTAGTGGCAAGTCGCGTAAATCTACATAAGTAACTTCCGCGCCCGCCGCCATAGCCCCAGCCGCCGCAACTTTTACCAGCAGTTTGTTGTAAGATGCTTCGCGGGTACTCCCAGCAAATGCCAGTATTTTTGGTCTGTTTGTCATTAACTTTTCCCGATAATTGCTTGCGAGTAAAATTGTACTATTCCGAGTGCTTCCAAACAAAGTCAGACATGGGTTTGTTTGTGGGCAAAGGAGTATCTGTGGGCGAACTGAATAAGACGGATTGCACTTTTACACTTCCAACTCCCAAACGCCTCTCGACGCGGCTGGGAATGCCGTAACCGTAAATAATATGCCCTTTCCCCGCCAACACTACAACTTGATAGTCGGGATTGGCTTTGACAAATTGGGCTATACTTTCGGCCATAGTTTCGTCCCACAAGACTTGAGCTTGCAAAAATCTTTCAAAGGCTGTACTATTTCCTTGTGCTGCCTTTTGGTGCTGTTGGTAAACTTCGAGCAGCATTTGCCGATATTCGGCGTTGTCGGTGCGAATTTCAGAAATTGGCGGAATATGCTTTTTGTCCTCTGCTGTGAGGCTTTCTAGACCTTGAGAGGCAACTTTTCTCGTGACTTCTGACGGTGTATTTAAGGCGATTACAGGTAGTTTGTTTTCTTTGGCAAACCGCAAAATCGGGGCGTAATATTCCCAGGGAAAACGCCATCTTTGATTGTATTCTGTTTGCTCGACTAATTGCTCTTCTGTGAGTTTACCAGCTAAATATCCGTCTAGTACGCTTTGAAAAGGACGCTGAAACATCTCCATCGCGATCGCAATCTTACCATTTTGCCGCTGCATTTCTTGGATTATCGCCCGTTGAGCCTGGTGGTCTTCGATGCTATCGTGGGTTTCTCCCAGATACACGATTTTCGCCTTCACCAACTGTTGCAGAATGTCTTGGTTAGTGTAAGTCTGCTGCGGTTGAGGGTTGGCCATCGGTTCCGCTGTCGCGACACTGCTACACAGCAGGAAAATGCTCAGCGATAAAGCGCACAGTTTGATGAGTTTGGTTGTTTTCATACAGATATTATGACTGTTTCTCGCAGCAGCAACCACAGCCAGACTCTACTATTTTAACTTGGTCTAAAAAGCTCGATGCCTAATTTAACTGCATAATTTATCGTAAATATCTATACCCCTAAATGATTATCTTCCCTCTTCCTTCTTCCCTCTTCCTTCTTCCTTCTTCCTTCTTCCGACCTTTGTAAAGTTTAGTTGCAAGTGCTTGCGCTTCTAGAAAAAGGTGGTAAATTAATAATATGAAGCAAACAAAAAGCTTCTCCGACAGATACAACATCTAGATATCACAGCGAAGTTCAAAATAGAATCAAAGGAGTAAAACGCTGTTTAATCTCACATCTGTCTCATTAAAAACCAATAGCAGCACCCACCAACAAAGCTGATACTTCCTCAACTAATTAGAGGGGAGCAATGCAAGTGAATCCGAGGATTATTGCAACTCCGCATCGAAGTTGAAAAAAGAGGGAATCACTCGGTAAATATGGCTGGGTGCTGTTGTTGTTAAAGTTGTTAAAACAGAATTTTCGACACATTAATGATATTGTATGGGCGGGTTAAGAAGACGAAGAGGGCGGGTTTTGGACTAATCTCTTCGGTTGTCTCATAGATTTTTAGCCGGCACCCGCCCCTACAGATTGTAAATTTTGTCAGGATTATTTCGATCGCGATTAACATTTAATTCCTGTAGGGGCGGGTTAAGCGACAAAAACTTGCACCTAACAAACAATATTTGTACAAAACCCGCCCTCTTTCTTTCTCATAGATTTTTAGCCGGCACCCGCCCCTACAGATTGTAAATTTTGTCAGGATTATTTCGATCGCGATTAACATTTAATTCCTGTAGGGGCGGGTTAAGCGACAAAAACTTGCACCTAACAGACAATATTTGTACAAAACCCGCCCTCTTTCTTTCTTAAGTTTAATTGAAAGAGCGAGAGATGTTAAGAAATATGTCAAGCCATGACCGATTTTTTTAACCATAAGTTCCAGAATGCGATCGATAGTCGGGACAGTCGATCGCACTTTCAGACAAAGCTATGGTAGGCTGAACGGGACACTTCAGGTGGTAATCGCCGGTAAAAAACACGCAGTTAGCACAAGGGATTTGGTGCATCCGCTGAGCTCGACGCACGGAATCGGTGACAGTACGCCCGACACTCGAACACACCACAAAAACTAAGCCCCAGGCGGACACAAAACACAGCGGGACTAAAACAGGCTGTATGGCTTTTAGCAGATAGTAAAGCATAGGTCGAAAATTCAGCGGTATAAGCCGCATATACATTAGAGTAATGGCATTAGCGGGCGATCGACCAAAAAGTTTAAAATCATTTACAGTGCGATCGAGAAACCGGGCAATTATGGGATGATAGAGAACCGAAGTTAAATAAAATTAGAGGAAACCAGTTATGTCACTGCGATTAGGCGATACAGTTCCCAACTTTACCCAAGCCTCGTCCAAAGGGGAAATCAATTTCTATGACTGGGCTGGCGATAGCTGGGTCGTGTTGTTTTCCCACCCGAAAGACTACACTCCAGTATGCACCACCGAACTCGGTGCAGTGGCCCGTCTTAAGTCGGAATTTGAAAAGCGTGGTGTCAAAACTATCGCCCTCAGCGTCGATGATGTGGATTCTCACATGGGCTGGATTAAAGATATTGAGGAAACTCAAAATGTCACCCTCAACTATCCAATTCTAGCAGATGGCGATCGTAAAGTCTCCGACATTTACGACATGATCCATCCCAACTCGCTGAACAACTTGACAATCCGCACAGTTTTTGTAATTGACCCCGACAAGAAACTGCGTTTGAGCATTACCTATCCGGCGAGTACCGGTCGGAATTTCGGTGAGATTTTGCGAGTCATTGATTCCTTGCAACTTACTGACAAATACGGTGTTGCGACTCCAGTTGATTGGAAAGATGGCGACGATTGCGTCATCGTACCTTCGATTACCGACCCCGCAGAGTTGGCCGAGAAGTTTCCCAAAGGCTACACGCCGATTAAGCCTTATTTGCGGATGACTCCTCAGCCGAACAAATAGGTTTAATTTACAAACAGGTTCGTAGTCATGACTTTAGTCCTTAAGCCCCATGTTTTAGGACTAAAGTCATCACTAAAAACAGGCAAATTATCCAATTGTGTCGCAACTATTGAGATTTGAGAGAAAGCAATTATGTTGACATCAAAAATCCTGTTACGAATACCACCAGAATTGCAAATGACAGATGACCAGTTTTTTCAATTCTGTCAAATCAATAGTGAATTACGCATTGAACGCAACAAATCTGGAGAACTGCTAATTATGTCCCCTACTGGTTCGGAGACGGGAAATCGAGAAGGCAATATATTTGGGCCGCTGTGGGTTTGGGCTGAACAAAACGGTACAGGTTTAGCGTTTACTTCGAGTACAGGATTTACTCTGTCAACAGGTGCAGACAAGTCGCCTGACGCTGCTTGGATAAAATTGGAAAGATGGAATGCTTTGTCACCCGAACAAAAGCAAAAATTTGCTCCGATTTGTCCTGATTTTGTAGTAGAACTCAGGTCTGCTTCTGACAATCTCAAGCCATTGCAGGAAAAAATGCAAGAATACATGAGAGAACCAGGAGTGCAGTTGGGCTGGCTTATCGACCGCAAAAATCGCAGAGTTTACATTTACCGTCCCGGTTTACCAGAGGAATGTTTGGAGAATCCCGCGACAGTCAGTGGCGACCCAGTTTTGCCAGGATTTGTGCTCAATATGAGTAAAATTTGGTAGCACTGCTAGCAATAAATATCAACTTATGCTCAGAATTAATAGAATACAAACACTCAAAAAATATGGATATCAAAAACGGCTTTATCGGCACAATCGGCAACACACCGCTAATTCGCTTAAACAGCTTCAGCGATGAAACAGGCTGCGAAATTCTCGGCAAAGCAGAGTTTCTGAATCCCGGCGGTTCCGTTAAGGATAGGGCCGCTCTTTATATGATCAAAGATGCAGAAGAAAAAGGCTTGCTGAAACCGGGCGGCACCGTTGTTGAAGGCACTGCGGGCAATACTGGCATCGGTTTAGCACACATTTGCAACGCTAAAGGTTACAAATGTTTGATTGTGATTCCCGATACCCAATCTCAAGAAAAAATCGATGCTTTGAAAACCTTGGGCGCTGAAGTTCGGACTGTTCCCGCTGTTCCTTACAAAGACCCGAATAATTATGTTAAATTGTCGGGAAGGTTGGCAGCCGAAATGGAGAATACAGTCTGGGCAAATCAGTTTGACAATTTAGCCAATCGCCAAGCTCATTTCGAGACAACTGGCCCGGAAATTTGGGAACAAACTGAGGGAAAAGTTGATGCTTGGGTAGCTGCAACGGGTACGGGTGGCACTTTTGCGGGTGTATCAATGTTCCTGAAATCAAAAAATTCTGCGATTAAAGCTGTTTTGGCTGATCCGATGGGCAGCGGACTTTACAGTTATTTCAAAACTGGGGAAATTAAGACTGAAGGTAGTTCGATTACTGAGGGAATTGGCACCAGTCGCATCACTGCAAATATGGAGAATGCCCCGGTAGATGATGCTATTCAAATTGATGATACTGAAGCTGTCCGCGTAGTTTACCAATTGTTGAGGAAAGAAGGGCTGTTTATGGGCGGTTCTGTGGGGATTAATGTGGGTGCGGCTGTGGCTTTAGCGAAGCAAATGGGGGCTGGGCATACGATTGTGACGGTACTCTGCGACGGCGGGGCTCGATATCAGTCGCGTTTGTTCGATCGACAATGGTTGGCCTCAAAAGGTTTATCATCGGATTAATATCATGATTTGTGGGATGGGCTTCTAGCCCGTCCAAAATCCGCATTCACTCTTTTACCATTTTGCTATATATGGCCGCACCTATTCCCATGATACAAAAATAGCATATATGTAGTCGAATGTCAAGTAAAAAAACATGAAAATCAAAGAATCTTCTAGGCGAGTTCTTGTTTGCCAAAACCGCACTTGTCGCAAGCAAGGTGCAGCAAAGGTACTGGCAGCATTTGAGAAATTGTCGCCTTCAGAAGTTGAGGTTGTTGCTAGCAGTTGTTTGGGACAGTGCGGCAACGGGCCGATGCCAGGGGGAACGCATCTTATTGAACACTGTTCACCAGTGGTGAGTATATTTTAATAGAAATTTACCATTATTAGAAGCTATGAATACACTTTATAATGAGTTTTTAGAGAAAAAAGGAACTGATTAAT
>Ga0209591_10008948_pt1 | contig 10871 bp, 12 predicted proteins | sample MAT01_FD_187207 | JGI IMG/M metagenome (GOLD analysis project Ga0209591, IMG submission 187207) | Freshwater microbial communities from Lake Fryxell liftoff mats and glacier meltwater in Antarctica - MAT-01 (SPAdes) (version 2) | ecosystem: Environmental > Aquatic > Freshwater > Ice > Liftoff...
TCCAGGATGGCACTGGCCCAGTTGTTGGGCAGGCCCCGCGCCGGGCCCGCGATACCGCCGCAGATATTCGGTGCCGCCAGTTCAATGCACCCGTCGCGCAGCAGAAACGGACCGCACGACGACACGCCGACTGACGACACGTGAGCCACCGGCAGTTCGGCCAGTTGGCAGCTCGCATCCACCATGCGCAATACCTGCTGCGCCAGCGCGTCGCTGGCGCCCTCCTTGATAGTTGGCTCGACCACGCGTCCCTGGATGCCGTTGGCGCTGGCGATGCTCACCGCAACTTTGGTGCCACCCACATCAACGCAGGCCTTGAAGCCAGTCAGGTCTGCAAACATGTTGGGGTCAAATCCACCGTTACCTTCGCGTTTGTTCAGGGTGCTCATGTTTTTGTCTCTGGTTTGATAGATGCATCAGACTGCGCATGGAGAGTCTGTCGCCACCCTGCAAGTTCCCGCGGTCGCAGGCCAAAGCGAATGGCGTTTGCCGCATGCAGACTCTCGAACTCGTCCTGCATCAGCGTAACGAAGCGCGCACGATCAACGCCTGCAACCGACTCTGGAATGACAGACCGAAGGCATCGGTCAGTGACTTGCAGTTCTCCCCGCACGATTGCGCGCACGGCGTTGGTAAGCTCGACCCGGTAACGCAAGTGAAAGTTATCCGGAGGGACCAATTGTTGACGCACTGCCACATACTGCTGGCACGAACGCTCGTAAGCCCAGACGAAACCATCGCGCAACAATTCGACCCGGTTGAGCTCATACACGCCAAGTATGGCATCGACATACGCTTGCCGTGGCGCGTAGATGAAGGACAGCGGGCACATATGTCGGCGAATCAGCGGAATATTCGCAGCCAGCCGAGATACGCGCTTGTTCACATCCTCGAAGGGCTGCAGGTAGGGCAAATGCACCATCAGGAAAAAAGCCTGCTCGAAAGGATCGTCCATTTCCGCTGCCATGGCGACTGCAAGCCCGAACAGATTTTCCAGCCGCTGCGGCAACGCGATGGGACGATAAACACTACCGCCGATTTCCACGGCCCTTTTGCGCACGCGGCCGTCCGCCTGCGGGTCCCGCAGCAAGCCGTCGGACTACAAGGCGTGCAGCGCCAGAAAGGTCTCTGTGTTGACTCCGACACAGTCAACCTCACCCACCAGATACTCGATTGCCGCCTTGTGATGCAGGATCAATTGTGTCTCGAAGGCGTCCTTGCCCTCGGCAGCCTGACCGAAACCGATCAAGCGCTCGGTATTCAGCAGCGTGTATGTGTTGCCCTCCAGTCGGGAGGAGGCCCACGACAGGTCAACCAACAGCCGGTCCAGGATGTCGCGGGCAAAAGTCCCCGCTGCAGCCTGGTCGAGACGCGCGCGGCCCAGCACGTGCAATTGCCGAAGCAACGAGTCCGGCGAGTAGAAGGATTGGTTGGGTTGATAGCTCTCGGGAAATCCAATTTCGTAACTAACCGGCGGGCGCTGTTGTCGCGCCTGGCGCACGTGGAACTTGACCGCCTGGCCTTCGGCCGACACAGGGACACAGAACTGTCCCGTGGCATTCGACTTGGACGGCTGCATCGTTAAAGACGCGACGCCAATAATCGGTGCCAAACGGTATTGCACAGAGTTCGCAATGCCCTCGGTGATAAGACGACCTTGTGAGACCAGCGCGCCGAGCCTGCGCTGCAACGTACGCCGGGACAACCTGGACCCGGCATCTCTCAGCAGTCTCGCCATGCCAATACCGTCGGGATAGCCGCCCACGAGTGCACCCAAGTTGCTCAACTTATGGTCTAAGGCAACTTTGGGCATAAAGAACACCTTTACGCATGGCGCACTAATGCACATCGCGCCAAAGGCTTTGGCGCCATAGTCAAATATTGTGCCAAAAATCCACTGCGCTAAATACGGCGAGCCGCCCGGGGCGCCAGTACATTGCGTTCGACGAATCGCATCGACGACAAACCGTCACATGCGCAATCCGGTACTTGCGTCAAACATATGCACTGCGTCGATCTTGGGTATCACCCGTACCATATCACCGGGAGTCATCGGGACACGTTCACGAAAAACACCCATGACACGGGTGGTCCCCAGCAGCATCGTAACCTGGGTGTCGGACCCGGTCGGCTCGACCAGCACGATCTGTGCGGGGACTCCGTCCGCCGACAGCGTGAAATGCTCTGGACGGATGCCGTACACGGCCGGACCGTCGGCAAGCGGCGTGGCAAGCAGAGGCAGTGGCAGAACAACGCCGGCAGCAGCAAAGCCCTGCGGCGTGATCGCACCGGGAATGAAGTTCATCGCGGGCGACCCGATGAAACCCGCCACGAACTGGTTGCAGGGCCGGTCGTAGAGCTCTAGCGGCGCACCGACCTGTTCCACCGCTCCGCCCCGCATCACCACGATGCGGTCGGCCATGGTCATGGCTTCCATCTGGTCATGTGTCACATAGAGTGTTGTCGTCTTGAGTTTCTGGTGCAGCGCCTTGATCTCGCCGCGCATGACGATGCGCAGTTTCGCGTCCAGATTGGACAGGGGCTCATCGAACAGGAATAGCTGCGGGTTCCGGACAATGGCCCGCCCCATGGCCACGCGCTGGCGCTGCCCGCCAGAGAGCTGGCGAGGAAAACGCTCCAGCAACTCGCCCAGGCCGAGGATGTCGGCGGCCCAGGCCACCCGCTTGGCGATATCGGCTTTGTTGAACTGCCGATGCTCCAGCGAAAACCCCATATTGGCCGCGACTGTCATATGCGGGTAAAGCGCATAGTTCTGGAACACCATGGCAATGTCGCGCTCCTTCGGGTCCAGATCGTTCACCACGCGACCCGCGATGCTGATCTCGCCACGCGTCACGGACTCCAGCCCGGCCACCATCCGCAACAAGGTGGACTTGCCACAACCCGATGGCCCGACCAGCACCACGAACTCGCCGTCGCGGACTTGCAGGTCTATGCTGCGAATCACGTCGACGCGCCCGAAATTCTTGCCGACCTTGGACAATTGGACTTCCGCCATATTCAGCCCTTGAGGCCGGTATTCGCCAGCCCCTCGACGAACTGCTTTTGCGCAATGATGAAAACGATCAGCACTGGCAGCGCCGTCAGCGTGGCGGCGGCAAGCTGGATGTTCCACATCGGCCCGCCGTAGGCGTCGGTAAATTGCGTCAAAGCCTGCGGCAGCGTGAACCGGTCTGGTTTGGAGAGATACACGATAGGCTCCAGGTAGAGATTCCAGCTATGCAGAAAGGTGAAGATCGCCACCGATGCCAGCGCCGGGCGTGCCAGCGGCAGGGCTATCTTGCGAAAGATCATGACCCGGCCCAAGCCGTCCACCCGCGCCGCCTCTTCCAGTTCCACGGGAAGCGCGATAAAGAACTGGCGCATCACGAACGTGGCAAACACGCTGGGCGCCCCAAAGATCGGGACGAGGATCAAGGGCCAGTGGGTGTTGATCATGCCCAGCTTCAAGAACATCTGGAACAACGGAACAATCGTCACCTCGGAAGGCACTAGCATCGCCAGCAGCACGGCGGCGAAGATGGCGTCGGCACCTGGGAAGCGGATGCGGGCGAAGGCATACCCGGCCATGGACGAGATCAGCATGGTCGCCATCGTCACGATGAAAGCGATATACGCCGAGTTCCAGTACTGCTGGGCGAAAGGCTGCAGCTTGAATACCTGGCCATAACTGCTCCAGTCCAGCGTCGTCGGAATCAATTCGGGTGGAAAGGCGAAGATGGCGCTGACTGGTTTGACAGATGAGGTAACCATCCACCAGGTCGGGAACACAAACGGAATCAGCAGCACACAAACCAGTCCGTAAACCAGCACCTGCAGGCGAGCGGGCAGTTCAGCGTTCATGGAACACCAGCCTCTTGCGCATCTGCCATTGGGCCAGGGTCAGTCCGCAAACAATCAGGAACAGCAGGATAGACAGCGTGGAGCCATAACCAAAGCGGTGAAACTGGAAGGTCTGCTGGTACAGGTAATACACCAGCACCGTCGTTGACATGCCCGGCCCTCCCTGCGTCAGCACCGCGATCTGGGCAAAGACATGCAAGGACCCGGCAATCGTGATGATCGACGTCAACAGGATGGTCGGGCTGATCAGCGGCAGCGTGATGCGCCGGAACTGCTTGAAGCGGGGCGCACCGTCAATGCGCGCTGCCTCGTAAAGCTCTTTCGGAACCCCCTGCAGCGCAGCCAGGAACAGTACCATGTTGAGCCCGACATTCTTGATGACCTGCACCACGATGACCGACAGCATCGCAGTCGCCGGCGTGCGCAGCCAATTGGGTCCTTCCAGGCCTACCGCGCCCAGCATGGCGTTAATGCCTCCGTTCTTCTGCAGCAGAAAGCCCCAGACGATGGTCCAGGCCACCAGCGACACCACCACCGGCGAGAAGAACAGGGTGCGCAGCAGCGTCGTGCCGGCGAGTTTCTGATTGAGCAAGACCGCAAGTAACAAGGCCAAACCCAAATTGAAGACTACCAGGCCGACGGAGAAAATAAACGTGGCCAGCAGCACTGGCATCAGCGACGGATCGGCCAGCAACAACGCATAGTTCTGCGTTCCCGTGTAGGTAAAGGTATTCGCCAGCACATTCCATTCGTGCAGCGAGAACCAGAAAACCAGGGCCAACGGAACCAGCACGAAGATGACGAGGCCAATTAGTTGCGGGGCTATAAAAAGATAACCGACCAGGTTGTCGCGGCGCGCCGCGGTCCAGAACCGCTTTGCTGCCCGCGCAGCGTACGGTTCGGAGGAAGGGACACGCGCGACGGCCATGCGGCAGGCTCCTCAGCGCCGGAGCAAAGGCCCGATCTGGCCGCAGATCGCTTGCATGGCCGCCGGAATATTCGCCTGCGGCATCCAGATGGCGTCGAATCCGGCGCGCACCGTCTGCTGGATCCGTGCGAAATCGGCAATCCCAGGCAGCACCTTGCCGGTCTCGATGCCCGTCACCACGACCTTGTCAAGTTGCGCGGGCGAAAGCAGGGCATTGGTCTTCTTGAGCACATCGGCGTTGAGCAGCGATTTGCGCGCCGAAGGGAAAAACTGGCTGAGCTGCGCCGAGTTCTCCGGATTCGTCATGAAGGCGACAAAAGCCGCCGCCGTGACCGCGTTCGGACCGGCTTGCAACACGCCAATGCCGGCCTGGCCCATCAGGGCGTAATTGCCGACCGGGCCGCGGGGAAGGGGCACGAGGTCCCAGGCGAAACCTTTCTCCTTGGGCAGCAGGGAGGCCCGGCTGATCTGGGTAATGGTCATTGCCGCGTCACCAGCGAAGAAATCCGCGTTCTGGCCCGGGCCAGGTATGGCCTTCTTCGTGAAGATTGCGTCATGAATAAAAGCCAGCGCGTCGGTCATGGGCTTCTCGGTCAAGGTGCAGCGTTTCCCGTCGGCGCTCCAGGGTGACGCGCCCCAGCCGTTCCAGATCGACGCCAGGTACTGCCAGTCCTGGTAGTTGAAGTCGCGCACAATCAACCCCGCCTTGCCGCTGCGGGCCACAGCTTGCGCCGTTGCAATCGCATTCGGCCAAGTCCACTCCCCTGCTGCAATCAACTCCGCCGGGGTTCTCGCACCGGCCGCCTTTACCAGGTCGTTATTTACAAATATCGCAAATGGCGAGGTCGAGAACGGATAGGCGTAAAGCACGCCGTCCCGCGTCCAGCGCTCGGTCGCGGTGGTGCTCACTTCGGCAAGGTTGTAGCCCGGCGCAGCGTTCAGTGTCCGGGTCAACGGGTACAAGGCGCCGGAGTTGACGAAGTCGTTTGCTGTGGTCTCGAATATCCAGGCCAGGTCGGGGGCGTTGCCGCCGGCGATTTGTGTCGTGAGCGCTGTCGTGTAACTGGCAAAAGGCAAGGAGTCGAATGTCACCGTGACGTTCGGCTGAACCTTCTTGAAGCCCTCGGCAATGCCGTTGAACAACTTCAGATGGGCCTCGTTCGCGCTCCAGATCGTCATGCGCAGTTTCACCGGTGCCTGGGCCATGGCGTCGGCGAGCAGGCCAAGGGACAGCGCAAGGCCGACGACGATCGAACGCAGTGGGAAGTTGGTGTGTTTACTCATGGGGTCTCCTCTCGTGGTTGGTGTCAAGTTTCAGTAAGCGCGTATCTCCGGCCAGTCGATTTCCACACCCGCGCGCGCCAGCAGGGCCTGAAAAGTTGCAAGATGGGAATCGCTCTCCTGCACTTGGTGCGGCGTGACCTGCGTGTTCAGGCACTGCGCCGCCAGCATGCCGGCGACTTCACCGGTGTTCCATTCCACCGGATGCAGGCGGTAACAGCCATTGGTGATGTGGGTTGTGCCGATGTTCTTGCCTCCAGCCAGCAGATTCTTCATGCGGCGCGGCAACAATGCGCCCAGGGGAATATGGAAGGGGCAGGACGGCACATCGATGTAGTTGTCGCCCCCGGTGGACGGGTGCAGGTCGATCCGGTACATGCCGATGCCAACGCTGTCGCGATACCGCACGGAACCCGCATCACCCCGCACAGAATACGAAAGGTCCTGCTCCAGCACCCGCGTGACGGGCTGGATGCGGCGGCTTTCCCGGATGTAGGGCGCCATCGCCAAGCCGTGCGGCGTGCCAGTGACATCTCCGCGCAAACGCAAACCGCGAAAACCCTGCCCGCCATCGGCGCGCGGCGCTTCGGTCTGCAACCAGTAAAAGACTGATTTCGAAAGGTCAGCAGCGGCACGCAGATGCCTGGCCTTCTCGACTTCCGGAACATCCAGGATCGAGCCTTCCATGTAATCGATCATTGGCCAGTTCACCAGGCAGATGTCCGACCGGTAAGCCCCCGGAAGAAAGTTACGCCGCGCCGCGATGCGCCGGAACGTCCAGAGGTTCTGATCGCCCCCGCCTTTGCGCTGATCGGCGTCCACCAGCAGCGGATCATCATCCGGGTTGGGCGTGAAGGAACGTTCGACGATTTCCAGCGTGCGTGGGTGCGGTGCCCTGAAGCTGAGCAATGGGCCGCCCCAGAAGGCCGGCTGGACTTTGCGCCAGTGGTCGTAGTTGTGCGGCTTATCGATGGTTTGGTCGCCGTCGACATGGTCGATGGCGAAGCAGATCGACACCGCCTGCACATTTTCGGGCTGGGCGTCTTGTGGGGCGCTGGGCTCGCCGGTGTCGGCTTGGCTCTCAAATCCGATCACATATTCGGTGCCGGTCAGCATCATCAAATCGCCAAGCTCGGTCGCATCGATTACGTAGTAGGCGGCCACCGTGATACTCGTATTGTCATCGCGTTGGCGCAGGGTGACGGATTCCACTCGGTCGCCTTGCACACTCGCGGCGACCGGCCGGTACGGCTGCAGCACGGTCAAGCTGCCGCCCGCGCGGTACGGCAACAGCATGGCTTCCAGCACCGCCAGACCCACCCGCGGCTCGGCACAGATTCGGCTGACCCATCCCGCTCCGGGATTGAGGTCGCGCCAGGCGCGGCTGTGCTCGGTCAGCGGGTAATGGTCGCGGTAATACTGGCGGATGCCATCACGCAGCCGGCGGTAGCTGCGCGTCACGCCGAACTGTTCCACCCAGCTGTGTTCATCCGGCGGGACCGCCTGGCTGGTCAGTTGGCCTCCGATCCAGTCGAACTCCTCACTCATGACTACGCTGCGGCCGCCCTGCAGGGCACCAAGCGCGGCAGCGACGCCACCCAGTCCACCGCCCACGATCAGGATGTCGGTCTTGATTTCCTGCCTCATGCCGTGACCCGTCTTGCTGGCAATCCGAGCGTGTCGCCGTCGATTGGCTCACACGGCAGCAGGATCTGTTGAACCGGGGCAGCCACTTCCAGCCGCTGCACCAGCATCGCCGTTGCACGGCTGCCCATCTCCTCGCGCGCAATGACGAACGACGCAAAACGGGTGCGGCTCCATTCGGCCCGGATATGCGAGCCGAGCGCCACCACGGACAGGTCGGCCGGAAAGCTGAGCCCGCGTTCGCGCGCGGCACCTTCTAGGCGCACAGCGTCGGCGAGCTCCTCACAAAAAACGACGGTCGCTCCGCTGGCTAACACGGCTTCGAGCAATTCAGCGGAGGCCGCATCGCCGACCGCATGGTGCAGGGCCAGTTGCAGCTCGCTGTCCAGCGCGCCAGTGAATCCCTTCCAGCGGTCGGCTGTGCCCTCGGCGGGCCCGGTTGCGCCCAGGTAGGCAACACGGCGGTGCCCCAGTGCGCGCGCCTTCCCGACCAACGCGCCGGTGGCTGCGACGTAGTCGCTGCCGACATAGGGAACCGGCCCCCCCGCGTCCTCGCGCCGCCCTATCGCCACAAAGGGATAGTCGCTGGCAACCAGGCGCTCCAGCTCGGCATGGTCAAACACCTTGCCAAGCACCAGGCAACCGTCGGCCAGACGCAGACGGTTACCTTCCGCGAATATTTTGCGCTGAGCCGCAGCACCAGTCCCGGTCAGCAACAACAGGTCGTAGTTGCGTGCCTGCGCTTCGCGCTCGATGCCAAACAGGAAAGGCGTAAAAAAATCTGCGTGGGCGCTCGGGAACGCGGGCTCGTAGGTAAAAACACCCAGGATGCGATTCAGCCCCTTAGCCATGCTTCGCGCAATCGGGTCGGCCACATAGCCCGTTTCCTGGATCAGCTTCTGGATACGTGCGCGGGTTTCACGGGGAATCCGCGTATTGACGCCCTCTACGTCATTGAGCACCAGGGACACCGTCGCCTGGCTCAGTCCTGCGAGCTTCGCGATATCTTGCTGGGTCAGGCGTCGGTTTCCGGGAATGGACATTTTCGTGTTTAGTAATGCGTATTATCTAATTGCTTATGCGTATTATCACCAAATACAGTACTGTGTCAACAGGTCCATACGCATCGGGCTCAGTTGCCACCCACACTGTGCGGATTGTTTTCTGGCGAAACGTCGTTTCCTGCTGGCCGCGGATGATGCGTCCAGCGCCCGCTCGTGTCGCGCCCACGGCAAACGATTGGCTCGACACTGCGCGCCCATTTTTCGTCGCTGAAACCGACCTCGGGTGGGCAGTGGCGAATCGTCAGGCCGCACCTTCTTCGAGGTGACCGGTTTGGAAGCGAGCCATGCACGAGCATGTCGGCATGCAGAGAAATCTGGCCCGCATTCAAGCAGTCAAAAGTCGGCTCGCCAAGCGAATCCGCATTGAGCGTCTCCAGGTCCAACACCTTGTTGTTCTGGCTTTTGCGTATTTCCAGCTTGTCCAAACGGTGCGTGCCTGGAATGAAGCGCATGGCCGAGTTTTCTGCGTCGGCATCGTTGATCGCCAGCCAGGCCGTCACGGTGCGGGCAGGGGCCAACTTCCAGTAGGGTGCGTCCTGGTGCCAGGGAACGAGCAAGGGATCATGCGGCAGCTTGCAGAAAAAATGCGAAGCCCAGCACACGATGTTCGGACCAATCAGGTCTTCAACATAGTCGAGGATTCGCGGCGCGGTACAAATATCCCAAATGCCTTCGCGCAACGGGCTTGGTAACAGTTGATTGCGTAGGCGCCGTTCTGCGGTCTCTGCGCCAGTAACGCGTCGAAGTAGGCCCTGTTCTTGGCGCCCTAGGTAAACGGGAACACGTCCAGCGGCCGCACAAAGCCGTTCCGGTTGAAGGCCTCTATCTGCGACTGCGTCAGGTGTTTGGGTCCGGCGTTGCTCACGGGTTTGAAGGAAAGGTCTTGCAATTTTAGTCCAAGGGCATTTTCAACTTTGATAATGCGTATTATCATATTGCTTATGCGCATTATCAGCGAGTCAGATCACGCGTCAACGCGTTTCAGAAAAATTGTTGGCGGGGCTTGGCCGCCGGGTGCGCGGTTACTGCCGTCCGTAGTCGTCCTGCAGCCGAACGATGTCGTCCTCACCCAGATAGTCGCCGAACTGCACCTCCACCATCTCCACTGGCGAATCGGTCTTGTTGGTCAAGCGGTGCACTGCGCCCAAGGGAATGTCGACGTGCTGGCCCGGCAGCAGTTCGATCACCTGATCATCCACCGTCACTACCGCCGTGCCCAGCACTACCACCCAGTGCTCGGCACGCTGATGGTGCTTTTGCAGGCTGAGTTGTTGGCCCGGGTGCACCCTGATGCGCTTGACCTTGTTGCCGGGTGCTTCCGAGACGGTCTCGTACCAGCCCCAGGGACGCTCGGTGCGTTCTATGGTTTCGGTGCGGGTCACGGTGTTCATGTTGCTGAAGTCCTTGTAGTTGAATTGCTCGGCTTGCCCCACGTCGCATTGCTCGTACAGCCCAGTGACGATTAACAGATTCGTATGTTGTCACACCAGCCCATGCCAATACCGCAGCGCGGGTTTGTCTGGTTGTTAAAACCGACATTGCCGTGGGCGCGCAAACGCGCGGCCGTCAACGCAGATGGCTGCGCGTCCAGCGCACGATGTCCGCAGCCCCCATCGCCCCCGCCTGCCGCGCGACCTCGCGCCCACCCTGAAACAGGGCAAGCGTCGGAATGCTGCGGATGTTGTAGCGCGCGCCCAGGTTTTGCACCGCTTCGGTATCGACCTTGGCGACACGCACCTGCGGCTCCAGCTGGGCCGCCGCCTGTTCATACGCCGGCGCCATCTGTCGGCACGGTCCGCACCACGGTGCCCAGAAGTCGATCAGCACGGGGATGTCGTTGCGACCGATATGGCGGTCGAATGCGGCTTCGTCCAGCGACACCGGATGCGCAGTGAACAGCGGCTGGTGGCACTTGCCGCAGTCCGGGGCGTTGGCCAGGTCATCCACCCCGACGCGATTGGTGGTGTGGCAATGCGGGCAAACGATGTGTTGTGTGGTGCTCATGTACACAGCATGAGGGCACTACCGAGAAGTTCAACCCGCTTCCCGCGCAGCTGGCAGCTGTCAGAGGTTGGGAGCCTCTGTGGCGC
>Ga0209591_10008952_pt1 | contig 10869 bp, 13 predicted proteins | sample MAT01_FD_187207 | JGI IMG/M metagenome (GOLD analysis project Ga0209591, IMG submission 187207) | Freshwater microbial communities from Lake Fryxell liftoff mats and glacier meltwater in Antarctica - MAT-01 (SPAdes) (version 2) | ecosystem: Environmental > Aquatic > Freshwater > Ice > Liftoff...
GCGTTCAGTTTCGGCGGCCAACGCGCGCGCCTAATCGTCGGATGGCTGGCAGTACGTGCGTAACACGCGCGTACTGCCAGCTGTTCTTGGGGATACTTAGTCAGACATGGACTGGCAAACTCCCGAAGACGCAGTGCCATCAGCATTCGTCACTCAAGCAAACGCTCGGCAGATCATTGGCAAGCCTCCTGCGAGCGGCGCGTGGCGCGAGGGTGATCCAGTTGGGAACCGGCAGTTTCTGTCGTTCGGCAAGACCGCCCTTGAGCAAGGCGCGATATTGCCAGCGGTCACTGTTGCCTACGAAACCGTTGGCACCAGAAACGCTGATTCCAGCAATGCAATCCTCATTCTCCACGCGCTCACCGGGGATAGTCACGTGGCAGGGGATCCTGGCCCGGGGCATCCGACCGCCGGATGGTGGAATGCACTCGTCGGTCCAGGAAGGGCGATCGACACCGATCGATGGTTCGTGGTGTCGCCCAACATGCTTGGCGGCTGTCAGGGTACGACCGGGCCAGCGTCCCTTGCCCCCGATGGCCAAGAGTGGGGGGCGCGCTTTCCGTTCGTGACAATCCGCGACCAGGTCGCCGTGCAGCTGGCCGTCACCGAGGCGCTCGGTATTCAGCGCTGGGCCGCTGTGATCGGCGGCTCAATGGGTGGCATGCAGTCGCTTGAGTGGGCAGTCACCCACCCAGACCGAGTAGCGCGCGTTGGGGTGCTCGCCGCGCCAGCCATTTCGAACGCAGACCAGATCGCGCTGAACTCCCTGCAGATCGAGGCGATTCGCATGGATCCGGCCTTCGCGGATGGCGATTACTACGACGCCATCGACGGCGAGGGCCCGCACCGTGGACTCGCGTTGGCAAGACGCATGGCGCTGCTGAACTACCGTTCACCAACCGAACTCAACGATCGATTCGAGCGGAGTTGGCAGAGTGGTATCAGCCCGCTCGGCGGCGACGGCCGCTACGCGGTTGAGAGCTATCTCGACTTTCACGGTAATAAGTTCACAAGACGCTTCGACGCCAACTCGTACATCACGCTGGTAGAGGCCATGAGTTCCCACGATGTCGGTCGCGGTCGTGGCGGCGCCGCGGCGGCGCTTGCGCGCGTCACCTCGTACGCCCTCGTGCTCGCCATCGACAGCGATCGACTCTTTCCTCCGAGCAATCAACAGCACATCGCCAAGCATGCGCCGGGAAATCTCGATGCGGATGATGCTCATCAGATCTCATCGCAGTTCGGCCACGACGGCTTTCTCATCGAGGATCGAATCGTCGGCGAGCAGTTGCTCCGTTTGCTGAGTGCCGACGCATGAGTGCCGACGCATGAACACGGCCTGATCCCACGGCGGGACGCCGGCTCCGCTTGGCCGACAACCGGTTCCCGGACCATCCGAAAGCCTCCCAGTGAGGCACCCCCAGTTCAGGGGCAGTGTGTGCGACCATTACGCTGCAATGGACCTCATCGGCAAAGAGCGGGATCGGCTTCTTCAGCGCATTGCGCGTCTCTACGGCTTGAGCTTCACTGGTGTCTCGCTGATGTGCTTACTGATCCCCGGCGCCGTCGATTTCACAACCCTCGTTTTCTGCTTACCGCTGTACGCAGCGCTGGCGTTCATGCAAGTTCGGTTGGGCTCTAGCCGCTCAATCTGGTGGATCATCGGCGCCCTCGCCGCGGCGCTCGCCATCATTGTGGCCGTGGCTGTGCTGCCTCCGGGTGGGCCGGGCCAAGCGGGGGTCTCAGCGATTCAACAACTCGCCGCCGCGTCGATCGCTTCGCTGGCAATCGTGCTCACTACGGAGCCAATTCGACGCACCGCCCTCGCGATCGGCTTTGTCGCAACGAGTGTCACCACCACAGTGCTCTTGGCTCCTGTGCAGCCACCGTTTCGCACCATCGGGGTCCTCGTTCTCGGATGGACTCTCACGACGATTATCGGGTTCTGGATCAGCGCTGGCGTGCCGCAAGCGGCTCGACGCATCGCGAGCATCGGTCGGGCCCACCGCGCAGAACGTCAAGCAAGTGAGACGGAAGCTCAGCGTCGGCAGGGGGCTCGCCTGTTGCACGACACCGTTCTTGCAACTCTGACCCTGCTGGCGCATTCCGGAGTGGGAGTTGCCCCGGAAGCCCTGCGTCAGCAAGCCGCTGATGACGCGCGACTGCTCCGCCAGTTGCGCCTCGGGGCGACTCCAACACCCGAGGTGTCCGGCGAGTACAAACTCGAAACCGGCGACGATACAGTACTCGGCAGAACTCTGGAATCGGTCAAACAGCGCTTCGGAAGGATGGGTCTTGAGGTGAGTTGGCACGGCACCGGTCAGGTGCTGCTCCCCACCGAGGTGCTCGACGCCTTCCTTCTGGCACTGGCAGAGTGCCTCGAGAATGTGCGCCGTCATGCTGGCGTGACAGAAGCCCACGTGACGATCACCGATGACGAGACCACCGTGAGGGCCATGGTCACGGACGCGGGGGTCGGGTTTGCCCTCGACGATATTGATTCGGCAAGACTCGGGCTGAAGGAGTCTGTTGTCGGGCGGCTGCGAGAAGTCGGCGGTCGAGCTCGACTGTTCTCTTCCCCAGGATCCGGCACAACGGTCGTGCTTGAGGTGCCGCGGTGACTCGTTCTTCGACCGAGGAGAACACCCTTGGCGTCATTGTCGGGCGAGGGCGACGCCACCAATCGGATGCCACGGCGCGCGTTATCCGTGACGCCACTCCGCGCCGAGCCAGCCTCGGCACCGGGTTCATCGGAGTCGGTGCCGCTGTCGTGTTTGCCATTGCCGCTGTATACCATTTCGTCTGGTTCATTGGACTCTGGTCGGTGTACCCTCAACCGACGCTGGCTGCCGCGGCGTGGGCCATGCTCATCCTCGTCGTCGTGGCGACGTTGTACTGTGCATACGTCACGGGTGACCAACTGCCGAACTGGATGTTCGCGATCTTTCTGGCGGGCCTTGCCGCTGCCGTCGTGCTCGACCTGGCTGCGATCTGGCCGCTCGCCGATATCGGGCGCAATGCCACGGCAGCACTCAGCGTGGGAGTGGCTCTGATTACCGTCGTAACTCTGCGACGCGCCCTCGACATCCTCATCAGTGCCGCCGTTCTCGCGGTTGTACTCGCGACCGCCATCATTATGAACTCGAGTTTGGCACCCGAGGATCTCGCGCCCCAAGTCACATCGTTCTCTTTCGCAATCCTTCCGGCGCTGCTCGCCCTCGCGATCGTGTCGGGCTTCCGCCGCCTCGTGCAGATCGAGTTAGACCGAGTTCTCGTACAAAGCACAGTCTCAGCGCCGCGGTTCGCGGTAGGCATGATGGCGTCCGAAGAACTTGCTCGGCTTGACTTGGCCGCAGAGGAACTGCTGGAGTCGGTCGCGGCCGGGCGAATCAAGCTCCCGCTCAACCCGAAAACAGCCTCAGTTGCTGCATCCCTTGCCACTGAGCTTCGACTGCACTTGATCGAGGGCAGGCGCGAGACTTGGCTCTATCACGCGATCACCGAATCCGAGATGCTCGGCAAGTCCGCCACGCTTATCGACAAGGGTAGCTTGGCGGGGCTGCTCGATCCCGGCCAGCGAGACGGCCTGCTCTCCGCGGCCTGGCTGCTGGTCAGCGAGCTTGGCCCGAGCCCGAGCGGTCGAACCGTTACCCTCACGATCGGCCCAGCGACAGGCACCGTTGAGACTCCTATTGGTCGGCAACTCGCTGTGCCTATCGTCATCACGACGGCGGGGATCGCAAGAAATCGTGTCGATCCGGCGATCTGGGAAGCAATCCGGAAGGTCGGGCAGTACAGTGACTCAACCCAGAACTCCAGTCTGAAAGTTGATATCGAGTGCCTCGTGGAGAATCCAGCAAACCAGTAAGTCACCATTCGCCAAAACACGACTGCAGAGGAACCCCGTCATGAACACCCCCGCGAATATCAGACTGGCTCTCGTTGACGACCACCGCATGCTCCTTGGCGCACTAACCGAGTGGATTCGCAATGCGGCACCGGACATCTCCATGGTCGCTGCGGTGCCGACGTGGCCGGAGCTCATCACACACCCTGAATTTCCGGTCGACGTTGTGCTGCTCGACCTCGACCTGAAGGACAACATTCCGGTCTCCCTCAAGATCAACACCCTCAAGACGACCGGGGTCAACGTCGTTGTCATGAGCACGTACTCAGAACCAAACGTGGTTCGGGAGGCACTCGCTGCCGGAGCGCTCGGCTATCTCGTCAAGAGCGAGGACGCCGACATGATTGTTGAAGCGATTCGCGCCGCAGCGTTAGGGGAATCCTTCATTTCGGCAGAACTTGATCTCGCGTTGAACTCCGGTGAGATTGGCGGCGCGCCGAAACTCAGTGCTCAGGAACGACGGGTTATGGCGCTCTATGGCGCAGGTGAGCCCGTGAAGTCGGTCGCGGTCGGCCTGAGCATTTCAGAAGAAACCGCCAAGAGCTATCTCAAGCGAATTCGTGAGAAGTACCGCATTGCCGGCTTCGATGTCGGCACCAAGGTGGCGCTACGAAAGCGTGCGATCGAGGATGGCATCCTCATCGAGTCGGATCTGCCTCGAGGGCTCTAGCCTTCGACTCTGGCGCTCGACGATGAGCGCAAGCACCGAGAAGCCAAAGCCGATCAGACACAGCGCAAGCCCGATCCAGGTCGGCGCAAGGTAGCCGAATCCGGTGGCAATCGCGGCACCGCGACGGAAGACTCGCAACTCTCTTTTGACTGTCGCGGCCGGGTCGCCGGACTGGAATGGTACCGCGAGCGCGACCGCAAGCGACGTTAGCGCGAACACGACGGCAACAGCAAAGGGCCGTGGGGCAGCACCGTAAGAAAGCACGCGGCGAGCAAAGGTTCGAACGTTGGTAGCAGTGCAGAGGCGAGGGTGCCGAGCGTGAACATGGCGAAGCAGGCCATCAGCACTTGCTTGCGTTGCAACCGTGCAGCGAACGCCGCGAGGTTCGGCAGCAAACCCAAAGCGACGAATTCGGTCAGGCCGATTCCGAATCCACCCAACGCAAGTGCCAAAAGCGCAAAGCGCATTCGGCGGGACTCAGAGTCGCGTTCACGAACTCCCGGCTATGGCGACCTCCAGACGCTCGACCTTTCCGAGCAATTCACCGGTATGGCTCGGCCGGATGTCCGCCTTCAGAACGAGCGACACGCGCGTCCCGTAGTGCCCGACCGCCTCGCTCGCGCGTCGAATGACGCCAAAGACTTCATCCCACTCGCCCTCGATGGTCGTAAACATCGCGTCAGTGTGATTCGGCAAGCCGGAATCGCGAACAACGCGAACCGCGGCGGCCACCGCGTCGTGCACTGAGTCGCCCGGTACGCCATCTTGCGCGGGACCACCACTGGGGGCAAGTGAAAATGCAACGAGCATCGTCAATCTCCTTCTTCGGTATACCGAGCGGTCGCAACCGCAAACACTGCCCAACCAAGCAGCACGAACAAGAGGATGTTGCGACCGGTGAGTACGAGCAGCATCGCCGGATCTGCGGCAATTATCAGCCCGTACAGGTAAGGGTAAATCAGTTGCGTCAGCGCTGCGATCACGAGAGTGAGAATTGCAGGGGTTCGAAACGAGGGCCCGTATCCTGCCGCGCTTGCGACGATTCCCAGGATCACCGGTGCCGCGAGCCAAGTAATATACTGGGGCGACCCGACCTTGTTGATGGCAATAAGCGCAGTTGTGAGCGCAAGAGCAAGAGGCGCCAGAACGGCCAAATACGGGGCTCCCGTGCGCACGGCGCGAATACCGAGGAGCGTAATCACAACGACCGCTATCCCGAGCATCGGGGTGATAAGGGCGGCCGCAGCCTCCACTCCCACGCCGCCGACTTGGAACGTGAGAATCTGCCGGTCATAGTAGACAACCGCGCGCCCAAGCCCGAAGCTCGCCTGCCACATCCAGAACGTGCTGACCGGGGCCTCGATCTGCAAGCCTCGGCCGGTCTGCTCGGTCACGAAGCTGAACACATTGGCACCGCTACCAAGCAGGAGTGCGACCGCGACAATCGCGAGCGAAGTAATGGCAGCGGTCGATACGATTTCGCGCCGGGCGCGTAGCGCGACGACCGCGGAAAGGAGAATCGCGGCCGGCCAGACCTTGATCCAAGTTGCGATCGCGAGGAGAAGCGCCGCAAGTCGTGGGCGGCGGGTGAGGATCAAGACGGCAATAATCGCCAGTGGAACCGTGATCGAATCTATTCGACCAACGGCGATGGGGCCCAACAGCACAAGGAAGGCGAGCCACCACCAAGCGACCCGCACGCGACTGCGATCACGGCCCCACCCTCTGAGCACGCCGAACGCGACAGCGTTCAGAATCATGACCATCGAGAGCCATGCACCCGCGTATGCCTCAAGGCCAGCGACAGCTGCGAGCAACATCGGCACTAGTGCGACCACCGGGTAGACCCACATCGTGTCGATTCCGACCCATACCCCAAAGTCGAGCGCCTGCTCCATCCAGAACCGGTATACGAGGGTCACGTCGCCAAGCGGCAAGCCGGGGCCAAAGAGCGCCAACGCTCCCAGCCACAAGTGCACAAACACGAATGCCAACCAAGCGACGAACGGGTGTCGCGCTAGCTCCCTCGCGACTGCCGAGACGCGCTCGCGGAACGGCGCAGGCATCGTCACACGAATAATCGTAACGCGGTAACAATTCGTCGCGGTTTCGCGCAAACAGTGCAGGTGTTGCCACAATAGAGTTCCACACAGCACACCCAAGGAGACCGATATGCACTCAGTTCCGCGCTTGCCCCGAATTATCGCTGCAGCAGGAGTAGCCGCACTGGCCGTTACCCTCGCCGCGTGCGCTCCAGCAGCGGAAACCGTAGACGAGGCCGCGAGCGGTTACGTCACAGAGGGCAAGCTCACGATCGCAACCGGTGAGCCAGCCTTCTTCCCGTGGGTTATCGATGACGCTCCCGAGTCCGGCGAGGGCTTCGAGTCTGCGATCGCGTACGCCGTTGCGGAAGAACTCGGCTTTGCAGCCGCTGACGTCGTCTGGGTGCGCACAACTTTTGACGAGGCGATCGCGCCAGGTCCGAAGGCGTTCGACTTCAACCTTCAGCAGTTCTCGATCACTGAAGAGCGTCGCGCGGCCGTTGACTTCAGTTCCCCGTACTACGAGACGACCCAAGCCGTCATCACCACAGAGGCTTCCGCAGCGGCCGGTGCCACGTCAATCGCCGACCTGAAAAGCTTGCTCATCGGTGCCGCAACCGGCACCACGAGCTTCGACGCGATCGAGTCCCAGATCGCGCCGACCGCTGGGGCTCAGGCCTTCAACTCCAACGACGACGCGAAGCTCGCGCTTGAAAGCGGTCAGGTTGACGCGATCGTGGTCGACCTTCCGACAGCGTTCTTCCTCACCGGAGTCGAGCTCACTGGTGGTCTGATTATTGGCCAGCTTGAGGCCAGCACCGGTGGCGACGCATTCGGTCTCGTCCTCGCTAAGGACAGCCCACTTACGGCAGCCGTCACCGCGGCCGTTGATGCGCTCCGCGCCAGTGGTCGTCTGCAGGAAATTGCCGACGAGTGGTTGGCCGATGCGACCAACGCACCAGTGCTCCAGTAGTTTGCAGGAGTGACTTCGCACGACTCCTCGGCCCGGCAGCCCAGCTCAATCGAGCTCGGTCGCCGGGCCGTTCGTCGGCGGCAAAACACAAAGTCGGTGCTCGTCGCCATCATCAGCACTGCGGCGTTTGCCCTCATCGCGTGGGTCACGCTCATCAACACACCCGGCTGGGCGGTCGTGCAGCGAACTTTCTTTAGCCCGGAGGTCGCCATCGAGTCTCTGCCTCGCATCTGGGATGGCTTTCTGCTCAACTTGCGGGTGCTCTTTTTCGCCGCCATCGGCGTTCTCGTTCTCAGCATTCTCCTTGCAACCATCCGCACGCTGCGCGGCCCGGTGTTCTTTCCGCTGCGGGCGATTGCTGCTGGCTACACCGACCTCTTCCGCGGTTTGCCGCTCATCATTGTTCTGTATCTCGTTGGCTTCGGCATCCCCGGATTGCAGGCGCCGGGTGACGAGCGGATCCCGTCGGCTGTGCTCGGAACCGTCGCACTGGTCCTCACCTATTCCGCTTATGTCTCGGAAGTCTTTCGCGCTGGCATCGAAGCTGTGCACCCGTCGCAACGCTTGGCAGCTCGCTCGCTCGGACTCAGCCACGGCAAGACGATGCGCCTTGTGGTGCTGCCGCAAGCCGTTCGCAAGGTGACGCCAGCGCTCATGAACGACTTCGTCGCCATGCAGAAGGATGTCGGGCTCATTTCGGTGCTCGGGGCGGTTGACGCGGTCCGCGCGGCTCAGATCGAAACGGCACAGGCCTTCAACTTCACGCCATACGTTGTTGCTGGCTTGCTGTTCGTGCTGCTTGCGCTCCCGATGATCCGACTCACCGACTGGTACACGGCGCGGTTACGGGCCCGGGAGCAGATCGGGGGCATCGTATGAGCGAAACGGTGCTGCGACTCGAAGGTGTCCACAAGTCGTTTGGCGAAACAGCTGTACTTCAAGGCATTGATCTGACGGTGTCGTCGCACGAAGTGGTTGCGCTCATCGGAGCTAGTGGCTCGGGCAAATCGACGCTGCTCCGCACCATCAATCTGCTCGAACGAATCGACGACGGGCAAATCTGGCTTCGCGACGTTGATATCACTGACCCTCAGGTCAAGCACGACGCTGTTCGCGCTCGCATCGGGGTCGTCTTTCAGAGTTTTAACCTTTTTCCGCACCTGTCGGTGCTCGATAACGTCACATTGGCGTCGCGCCATGTGCTGGGTGTCGATCGCGGCGCGGCCGAGGCGCGCGGCCTTGAATTGCTCTCGCGCATTGGACTCGCCGATCAGGCGATGTCGTTCCCGGATCGGCTTTCTGGTGGTCAACAACAACGCGCGGCAATTGTGAGAGCAATCGCTACGAACCCTGAGCTACTGCTACTGGACGAGATCACGAGCGCGCTCGACCCCGAGCTCGTCACGGAAGTTCTTGACCTGGTTCGCGAACTAAAGACTGACGGCACAACCATCATCATGGCGACCCACGAGATGACCTTTGCGCGAGATGTCGCGGACCGGGTGGTGTTCCTCGACCGCGGCATCATTGTCGAGGAAGGGCCACCGTCACAGCTGTTCGGTTCGCCAAAAGAAGCCAGAACACGCGAGTTTCTCGGTCGGTTCACGGCCGGTTAGGCAGTTCAGAGGCTGCGCTCGTAGCTCAGCAAGTCCGCCACGGTCGCCGGAATCGCAGTGCAGAGGTCAAGAATCGTAAAGGGTCCGCCAGCGCTTGCTCTGGTTGCGGCAAGCCCATGGACGAGCGCCGCAGTTGCCGCCAGCTCCGCCAGTACCGTCGTTTCCGCCGGTGTCTTTGCGGCGCGTGTAGCAACGAGCGCACCGAGGATGCCACCGAGCGCATCGCCAGCACCGGCCGTTGCGAGCCAGGTCGGCGCCTGCCGCACGCGCAACAGCACGTCGGGCGCAGCGACCCACGTGCTGTGACCTTTCAGCAGCACGGTGACCCCTAGCCGGTCTGCCGCGTCTCGGGCAGCACGCGCGGGATCCGCTGCAATCACCGCTGCGTCCCCGGCAATGAGCCTCGCCAGCTCACGAACGTGCGGCGTGATGACGACCCCTCCAGCGGCCTCGGCGTGACGCCTCACGCTCGCGCCATCGAGCACGATTGGCACCGACTGCTGCAGGGCGGCAATGATCGCGGCCTCCGTCGTCTCGCTCGTGTCGTCTGCGTCGATCCCAGAACCGATGAGCCATGCCTGCACACGGCCAGCCGCACAGACCGCCTCCGGCCTGCGCTGCAGTACGAGCTGCCCCACCGTCGACGGCCCGAGATACCGAATCATCCCGACACCCGTGCGCAGGGCAGCCTCTACGCCGATAACCGCAGCACCGGGATAATGCACCGATCCGGTGATGACGCCAAGTACCCCTCGGCTGTACTTGTCGTCCTGTTCGCTCGGCACCGCAATGTGTCGCGCTGCATCTGCGATGGTCCATTCAATGAATTCGCCCATGTCACTCAAGATAGTTTGGGCACGTGAGTATCAGCATCCGAAACCGCGTCGTCGTATTCGACTATGGGGAGGTGATCTCGCGTTCGCCGAGCGAGAGTGACCGCTCGGCGCTCCTCGCAATCGCCGATACGCCAGCGGCCGCGTTCTGGGATAGCTACTGGAGTCACCGAGACGGACTCGACCAAGGGACCACTAGCGTTCCGGAGTATTGGCAGCTCGTGGCATCCGACATGGGCACCCAGTGGGCACCCGCGACCGTGCACGAGCTCTGGATCGCCGACTTTCGAAGCTGGTGGAGCCTGGAGCCGGGAACCCTTGAGCTGATCGATGCCCTTCACGGTGGCGGCACTCGCATGGCGATTCTGTCGAACGCGGGCTTCGATTTCGCCAGCGGCTTTCGTTTCTCGCCGCTCGGGCAATACTTTGAGCGCGTTTTTGTGAGCGCTGAGATGAATTTGATCAAGCCAGATCCGGCCATTTACCGCGAAATAGCAGGCGAACTCGGAATCTCGCTCGGTGAAATGGTCTTCGTCGACAACAAGGCAATCAACACGGATGCCGCGGCGGCCCTCGGCATCACCGCGCATCACTTTACGGGCGTCGCTGGATTGGCGGCGTTCCTTCACTCGCTGGCAGAGTCGTGAGCGCGGCGTTCTGATGTCGGCGTTCTGATGTCGGCCCTGTTTGCCGCTCTCACGATCAGGGGGACCACCTTCCGCAATCGATTGTGGGTCTCGCCGTTGTGCCAGTACTCGGTTGAAAATGGCGACGGCGTGCCAACCGACTGGCATCTGGCCCACCTCGGCTCGTTCGCGATCGGAGGTG
>Ga0209591_10008954_pt1 | contig 10868 bp, 9 predicted proteins | sample MAT01_FD_187207 | JGI IMG/M metagenome (GOLD analysis project Ga0209591, IMG submission 187207) | Freshwater microbial communities from Lake Fryxell liftoff mats and glacier meltwater in Antarctica - MAT-01 (SPAdes) (version 2) | ecosystem: Environmental > Aquatic > Freshwater > Ice > Liftoff...
CGGTCCTCAGGCCTCAGGCATGAGCTCTCACCTCACAGCCCAGAGCTCACAGCTCACGCCTGTATGTGCCTCACGCCTTCCCCCCCTCATACCTCACCGCCTCACACCCGCAGGAAACCCCCACCCGCTCCTGGCTTTTCCCGCAGTTCCTAGCGCCGCACCATTGTCCCGTCGAGAAGCGTCTGCCGCACCAAGGTCGCCTTCCCCGCCCGCTCCAACGCCGCCCACAGGCGCGCTACCGTTTCTCGGTCCACCAGTCCAGCCGGTGATCCACCGATCGCCGGCGTCCCCATGTTCTCGCTCGCGCGAAACGCATCGACAGCCGCGACGGTCTCCGTGGTCAGCAGGTTCGCCTCGCTCACCCGCGCCGACATCGTTTCGCCCTTCTTGTAGAATCCCAGCGCATTCAGCATCACCTTCAGCTGATACACATCGCCGCCGGAAAATTGCTCCAGCGTGCGATAGCCCAGCGTTTGAGAAACGGCGTCGTAGATGCGACGCAATTCGCCGAGTGGGTCGGGGTTCTCGCAAACGTTGATGTTCGCGGTTTGTCCGTCGGTACGACGAGACATGCCTGGACGGGAGTCGGCGACAACAACGGCCGCCGATGTGCGCAGGCCATGTCGCTTGTCGCCACCCAGTACGAAGCCGGCGTTGAGCGCGTCAATGAGCCGGTCTGCCAGGTGGCGCGGCGTACCTTCGCTGGCCTCGAAGTTCTTTGCCACTTCGGCAATCACCTCCGGACCGACGAGAATATTTCCTTGCGTGATGTAGTTCTTTCCGGCGCGATGGCCTGCCCATTGATTGGGCCGCGTGCCCGTATGCTGTGCCGAGCGTCCGTCGATGGCGATGACGCCAACCTGGCGTGACTGAAAGCCGCTGTCCGCCGCGAGTAAGCGTTTGAGCGCGACATCGGGCGCCTCGCCTTTGGCCAGCGCATCGAGGAGCTCGTTGCCGTACTCCGTTCGTGTGCTGGCCTGCGTGGCCACCGCGCCAACGCCTTTGCGCACCCACGGTACGCCATTGCCAACACACGGCACGCGCGTGGTTACGGCCACGCCCACTTCACCGGTGCGGGGATCGATGGCGGCAATCGAGAATGTGTGGAAGACCAGATCCTCGCGCCATGCGTACGGCTCTTGTGCGTGCGTTGCGGTGGGCGTGCTGGCGAGTGACGCCGAGGCCAGCATGATTACAGCGAGGGAATACGAAGAGAGGCGCACGTTAGTCCGATCCGTCGTTGACGACACGAAATGAGAACTGCTGCTGCACCAGTTGTCGCACGTGCACACCGGCCATCAGCGCCGGCCGGAACTTCATGCGCGGGAGCGCGGTGCGAACCGCCTCAGCAAAAGCGGGGTGAGTGGATTCGAGTGCAACGAACGTACTCACATCCGCTCGACCGTTGGTATCCACAACAAACGAGGCCAATGCGTAGCCGTTGATGCTCTTGGACAACAGCTCGGACGGGTACGCCGGTCCTTCGCTTGTCGAATCGCGCACGACCGTCGAATCAACCTCGACGTCGAAGTACGCTCGTGTTGGCTCCGCTTCCTGCGCCTCGCTGGCAACGCGTCCGTCCCCGCCGCTGTCGCGCGGCACCTCTGCCACGAGGGGGCGAGGCACATCAGACGTCGGGGCCTCTTCACCCGAGGGACGCAGCGCGCCGCCCAGCCCCACGTAGCTGAGCCGCTCTTCGACCGGTTGTGGGAATTTTCGCAGCAACGGCGCCAAAAACGTTGGACGCTCGTCCGGTTCGTCTGACCGCGGCGCTCGCGCCTGCCACGCGGAGACTCCGACAATCACGGCGCAGAACACGAGGACTTGACCGGTCACGCTACCGCCCACCACCAGACGGTGGGCGACGGACGCGGTCCTCCCAGACTCAATCAGTGTGAGACGAAGGTGCGCGAAGGCGGATGTCGTGGACATCAGTGGTCGTGAGCAGGAGTGTGCCGCTCCTGAATAAACCACCAAATCCGGAGCAGCGTCACTGCATCGGGACCACGTTCACGATCACCTTGCCGCGCGCCCGACCCTTCTCCAGGTATTCCACCGCCGCCGGCAGGTCGGCCATCGGGTAGCGACGGTCGATAATCGACGTGAGCTTGCCTGCCTGCATCAGGTCGCGCAGCACCCCCAAATCCTGTTGGTTCGTCGAGGCGAGCATGGAGACGACGGTTGGCGTGAGGAACGGCGAGACGACGAGCGCTTCAAGCGATTGGATGCCTGGCCCAATCCACCGATTGTCATTCGTGCCCCCGACAATCACACAGATCCCCGAGGGGGTCATGACGTTCGCGACGGAGCGTACGGAGTGATTGCTGACCAAGTCGATAATCACGTCAAATCGCTGCGTGCCTTTGGTGAAATCGTCCTTGGTATAATCGATCACGCTATCTGCCCCGAACGACTTCACCAAGTCGATGTTGCGGGTACTCGCCACCCCAGTCACGTGCGCACCGTACGACTTGGCGATCTGCACCGCGAAGCTCCCCACGCCGCCGGACGCGCCGTTGATCAGCACGTGCTGTCCGGCCTTCACCTGCCCTTTGTCGCGAACAGCCTGCAGCGCCGTCACGGCGGCAATACCGACGGCCGCTGCTTGCTCGAATGTTGCACTGTCGGGCATCTCCACGATGGCGTCGCGTTCGCTCATCGTGCTGAACTCGGCGAAGGTCCCGTCTCCAACACCGAACACACGATCACCGACCCTGAAGCGCGTCACCGCAGCACCGACAGCGGCAACCGTGCCAGCGAAATCAGAGCCGATCTTGTCATTCGTCGGCGCACCGATGCCTGACGAGAGGCGCATGACATATGGCTTGCCCCGCATGTAATGCCACTCCAGCGGATTGATCGAGACCGCATGGACTTTGACCAGGACCTCACTGTCCGTTGCAACCGGCTTACTGACATCGCGCATCTGCAATACCGTCGGTGACCCGTAGCAATCATAGCGATAGGCCTTCATTGTCGGCGACGTGGCGGCAGCAGGTGCCGTTGTTGGACACGCGGCGTCGTAGCTGACCGTCAGTCCCAACGCCAAAACGCCTACCGCCAACAACGCAGCCAATGTCCCCAACACTTTTGTCCGTCGGCGCATGTGCAGTCTCGTAGCGAAGGGCGATCGACGCCGGCGAACGGGCAGGACGGTCGCGCTGTCGACCGTGGCGTCACGTACTCGCTACGGAGCCGAGAGACGGCAGGTTTCTGGGTGGGACGAAATACTGGTCAGCGGTGCTCCGCAGTGTTCAACGGCTCGCTATCGAAGGCCGCACGGGATCGACTACGGCGCAGCGCTGGTCACCCACGCCGTATACCACAGATCTCGCAGCATCTCCGCACCGGCAGCCAGGCGCGCCGAGGCAAACGCGCGCTGTTCCGGCGTGGTGGACTCCGGTTGGAACGTAGCCGTTTTATCCAGCAGGTACAGGTTATCGAGCTGCGCGAAGGTAGTTGCGAGGTAGCGCAGCACCGCGACGCGGACATTTGGAAACACCTGCGCGTCGTGCGTCATCGCCCCAAGCACGTCGGGCGCCTTGATATGCGACTGGACGTATGCCGACTCGAAGCGTCCGTGAAAACGGTTGTCCGTAGTGTAGCCCTTCGGATTATCGCCCACCCACCCGTTGTGATGTTTGGTAGTGTGGTGAGGATTCGAACCGTCAGCCACAAAGTGGCCAAGAATTCCGGCATCATCGATGATGCGCTGTTCAATCCACGCGCGCACCGTGGAGTCAGGCGCGATGCGCCACAGTCGAAAGTCATTGCGCAGACGTTGCACTTGTTCAATGATCGCGAAGGGCAAGAGCCCCATCGTATTGGGGGCGACCCCTGCCGGACGCAACGAGTCTGCGTAGGCCCAGCGATGCGGTGCCGCAAGCGCGGCGCGTAACACTGCGGTGTCTACCAGATCCATATCGATGTAGTGATCGGGCGACGTGCCGCCTTCGAGCGCCGGGTCAAGCCGACGTTCGACATTGGCCTTCCAGCGGTCCGGTTCCGGATTGAGATACGCAAGCTGTTGCGAGGCGGCACGAAAAAACGCCGGCATATCGCTCGGGAGCCGCTGCGCAGCCGTGAGGCCGATCAATCGATGCCCGGCGTCGCCCCACGCAGCTAATGTTGCGGGGACCACGGCGGTGAGCGCCACGACGGCCACGGCCAACGCTCTTTTCGTGGCAGCAGATGAAGACTGAAGAAACCGCACGTGCACCGCTCCGATCGGGGGACCGTCAACACGACCGTGCTGACCGTTGACACACGAGAGAAATATGACCCACCGCAAGCCGATTGCGCTCGTCTGCGACAGATCGTAGCCTTGCCGTTGCATTCTGATGGCGGACCGATCGTCCACCAGCACTTCCTACGCGCACCAACTCGCTGTGATACCACTGGGGAGCACACCAACCGGGACTGCCGAGGCAAGCTCGACTGACAGGGCTCACGTACCCAACCGTTGGCGCGTGCCGCTCGGCGCCGTGCTGGTGCACCTCTGCATCGGATCCGTGTATGCGTGGAGCACGTTAAACCGGCCTATGCAGCAGCTGTTCGCTGATCAACCGTGGTGGCTGCTTCCGCCGTACACCACCTTCACGACGGCGCTCGCCATGCTGGGCCTGAGCGCCGCCATCGGTGGACCGTGGGTCGAACGTCGCGGCCCGCGTGTCGCCGCGCGCGCCGCCGCGATGTTCTTTGGCGTTGGATTGGTGGTCGGTGGATTTGGGCTGTCTGCGCATCAACCGCTGCTTGTCCTGCTCGGCATGGGCGTCATCGGCGGCATCGGCTGTGGCCTGGGGTACATCGCGCCCGTCAGCACGCTGGTGAAGTGGTTCCCCGATCGACGTGGTATGGCTACCGGCATGGCGATCATGGGCTTTGGCGGCGGCGCGTTTATCGCAGGGTTTCTCAACGTCTTTCTCATTGCGCGCATCGGCATCGCGAACACCGTCATGGCGCTCGGTGTCGTCTATCTCGCGATCATGATGCTCGGCTCGACGCTGCTGGTGTCACCGCCTGCTGGTTGGTCGCCGCCGGGATGGCATGGTCGTGCGCAGGACGTGGCTGCGCGTACGACGGGCGGCCGCCATTCGATGATCGCGACGCAGAGCGTTTCGCGAAACGTGGCCGTACGCACCGGGCAGTTCGCGCTGCTCTGGGGCATCCTGTTCATCAACGTGACTGCGGGCATCGGCATTCTCGCACAAGCGTCGCCCATGATGCAGGACCTCTTTCAGCGCACGCCGCTGCAGGCCGCCGCGGTGGTGTCGTTCATCAGCATCTTTAATGCGTCCGGCCGATTTCTCTGGGCCTCGGCCTCCGACTATCTGGGGCGACGCAATACGTATCTCATCTTCTTCGCGCTGCAGCTGGTGCTCTTCCTGAGTATCCCGCGATTTGCCACACAGGGACAGTGGCTGCTCTTTCAGCTCAGCCTGTTCGCCATTTTCACGATGTACGGTGGAGGGTTTGCTACCATCCCCGCGTTCCTCGCTGACATTTTTGGTCCACAGAATGTGGGCGCCATTCACGGCGCGCTGCTGACCGCGTGGAGCGCGGCCGCGATTGCGGGGCCGCTGATCATCACCGAGCTGTCGAATCGCGCCAAAGCCGCGCTGCCCCCGGGCGGCGATCGCGTGCACATCTACGACGGGTCACTGCACATCCTGGCTGCGCTATTGGCACTCGGATTCGTGCTCACGCTGTGCGTACGCCCGCTCCGTGAGTCGTCGCGTGCTACCCGGTAAGTCGGCCGCGGTGCGGTCGCTGCTGCTCACGCGGCTGAAGCCCGCGCCTGTGCTGTCGTCATTGGTGATGCCATCATCGCACGAGGCAGACACGATCCAGTGCGCAATCAATGCACTGGTGCAGTCGCACGGACCGCTGACTATGCTGATGGTCCAGCACCCGCATCGTGTGGTTGCTGATCACCCACTGCTTACGCTCCCATGCGCCTCGCGTACACGATTCTGTATGTACCAGATGTCCCCGGCACCCTCGCCTTCTACGAGCACGCGCTTGGCCTCACCCGGCGCATTTTTTACACGAGGGCAACGATTACGCAGAGTTGGAAACCGGCGCAACCGGCCTCGCGTTCGCCGCCGAGTCGTTGACGTCGGAGATTGTCGACTTCGCACGCAATCGACCCGATGGGAAGCCGGCCGGTGCCGAGGTGGGGTTTGTCGCCGACGACGTCCCGACCGCGTTTGCGCGTGCCGTTGCTGCCGGTGCGTTGGCGGTGCAGCCGCCCACGCAGAAACCGTGGGGGCAGGTGGTGTCCTACGTTCGTGACTGCAATGGGTTCTTGGTGGAGCTCCGCACGGCTGTCGGGTAGTCGACGTGCGCAGGACGTGACGGCGTCCGAAATCGTTGTGTAAGTTGTCCTGACTACTTTACAAGGAGTTGCATGCTCGACGCGCAAGTAACCATCGAACAGTGGGAGCTCACGGAGCCCTTTGAGATCGCGCGCGGTGTCATCACCGCGCTGCCGGTCGTAGTCGTCTCCCTCACCGACGAAAACGGCCGCACCGGCTGGGCCGAGGCGGCAGGTGTGGACTATGACGGTGAAACGCCAGCCATGTTGCAGGCGCACATCGCGCAGGCCATGCCGGCGCTTGCAGCTGCTGCGACGCACGGAGTGATCAGCGCCGAAACGATCGCTACGCTGCAACAGATGCTGCCCGCCGGTGGCGCCCGCAACGCACTCGACTGTGCCCTGTGGGACCTGCGGGCGAAGCAATCCGGCGTACCCGCGTGGCAGAGTGCCGGGTTGCCAGAGCTGCGCCCGCTGACCACAGTATTCACGCTTGGACTGGGCACTGAAGCAGACACACGCCGCAAAGCGCGCGACGCACGGCATTTCCCATTGCTCAAACTCAAGTGCGACGGCGACCGACATGTCGATGTGGTGCGCTGGGTTCGCGAAGAGCACCCCACCGCGCGCATCGCGGTTGACGCCAACCAATCGTGGACACGCGACTTGCTCGAGCGAGTGCTACCGCAGCTGGCCGCACTCGGCGTGGAGATGGTGGAGCAACCCGTGCGTCGATACGAAGACGAGCAATTGCGCGGTCTGCGGTCGCCGCTACCGCTCGCGGCCGACGAATCCTGCACCGACCGCAGCTCTCTTATAGCGTTGGCCGAGTTTTACCAGTTCATCAACATCAAACTCGACAAATGCGGCGGGCTGACTGAAGCGATCGCCATGGGCGACGAGGCGGTGGCTCGCGGGCTGCAGTTGATGGTCGGGAATATGTGCGGCACGTCGTTGGGCATGGCGCCGGCCTTTCTGGTCGGGCAGCGATGCGGCTACGTGGATCTCGACGGACCGTTGTTGCAGACGCGTGATCGAGCGTTCGCGATGGCCTGCGTGGACGGCGTGATGCAGCCGCCATCGCCGTCGCTGTGGGGTTGATCGGGTCCAGCAGGGACGGTCGCGTCGGAGGTCAACGTGCAAGGAGTCGCGGCCGTCCGATCGTCGCTAGCCGCGCGGCCTGGCGATGTACAGCGTGTGCATCGGCCCGGATGACACATGGGCGCGCACGCGCTCCGTCGTGATGGCCAGCCGCGCGTCTTGCAGTGCACCGACAAATTTCGGATCATCGCCCACCGACCAGTAAGCGATGACGCCGCCGGGGCGCAGTGCGGCTACCGTGTTGCGAATCCCCTGCGCGGCGTACAACCGCCGGTTCTCCGACATCAGCATCCCGTCAGGGCCGTTGTCGGTATCCAGCATGATGGCATCGAATCCCAGCGGATTTGCGCGCAGCACGTTCACTACGTCATCATGGACGACCTGCACGCGCGCATCCTGCATGGCGTCGGTTGATATCGCGTATTCCGGGTTTGTATTCCAGTCGATGACTTCTGCCAATAGCTCGGCCACGACGACCGTTGCATCGACACCCAGCTGCGCGAGTGCCGCGCGCAACGTGAACCCCAGCCCCAGTCCGCCGATCAGCACACGGGCGCCCGACACTTTATCCAACGCGCTGCAGGCGACCTCGGCCAGGCGATCTTCCGAGAGATGGCGACGGGTCGACATGAGTTCGACACCGTCGGCGCGAATAAGAAAAGCCCCATCGTGTCGGAACAGCTCCAGGAGCGTCCCTTCCGGGGTCTTCGCTTCGCCAAGTTTTTCGTACGGCTTCATCGCAGGAGCCCAAGCGGGCGGTTGTGTGAGAGTGAGCGCGTCTCCGCTTTCGGCGCGGATGGCGGGAGCGACCTATCGCAGAACGATAGTCGCATGCAGATCGCCGGGGGGCCGCTCGCGCTGTAACTTCGTCTATTGACGGGGCGTTTAGCCCCAAACACTCACGCGAGGAGCGACAAATGGAAGAGCAAGCCAGGGTCATCGCCGACGTGACGGGCACCGCACTGAGCGCAGATTCTTCGGCCTCCCCGTCCTGAGACTACGACATGACGATGCGTCTACTTCGCGCCGCTGCACTCGCCAGCGCACTGCCTTTCGCCACCGCACACGCGCAAGGCACACTCGCTGACTATCAACGCGCAGATTCCATCTCGGCGCGTGTAAACCCGCTCTTCATCGGCATGCCGACCGCGCCGGAGTGGCTTGACGCTACGTCTCGCTTCTGGTATAAAACCACGGTGGCTGGCGGAAGTCGCTGGACGCTTGTCGACGCCCCAACTCAGGCCAAGTCTGCGCTCTTCGACCACGCCAGACTTGCCACCGCAGTTTCGGTTGCGACAGGCGCTACGGTCAGCGCGCTCACGTTGCCCTTCACCGCACCGAACGCGAGCCTCAAGGTTGCGAAAGACCTCGCGTCGCTCACCTTCAATCGCGACTCCAGCGCCTATCGCTGCGACCTCGCGGCCTACGCGTGCTTGCGAACGGGAAGTGCCACGGTGAACGCGGAGCGCGGCGGTGGGCCCGGCGCGCGAAATGGTGATGCGTCCACTCCCGTTCGGTCGCCAGACGCCAAGTCCGAAGCGCTCGTCGTCAATCACAACATCGTCGTGCGAGCGGTGGGGACAACAGAACTGAGGGTGTTGAGCTATGATGGCATGGAAGGCGACGCCTACACTCTTAGCTCCATCCGCTGGTCGCCAGACTCCCGGAAACTTGCCGCCTTTCGTGTGCGCCCCGGCTATCGCCGCATGATTCCGTACGTCGAATCGTCGCCGTCCGATCAAGTACAACCCAAGCTGACCACGCGCCTTTACGAAAAGCCGGGAGATCCGCGTGATCGGCAACTGCCAGCGGTGTTCGCCGTTGCGTCCAAGCAGCAGTTCCGGCTTGACCCCACGTTGCTGCCCCACGCGTATGACCTGCGACGCCCGCAATGGCGCGCTGATAGTCGCGCCTTCACCTTCGAGTACAACGAGCGCGGGCATCAGCTGTATCAAGTGCTGGAGATGAATGCGACCACCAGCGCCGCACGCGTGGTGATTGAAGAACGTGAGGCGACGTTCGTGAGCAATTACTCCACGCTCTGGCGACAAGATCTGAACGACGGCGCCGAGATCCTGTGGATGTCGGAGCGCGACGGGTGGAAACACCTGTGGCTGTACGATGGAGCAACAGGTCGCGTAAAGAATCAAGTCACGAAAGGGGCCTGGGTGGTACGCGGCGTTGATACGGTCGATGTCGCGAAGCGGCAGATCTATTTCCGTGCCAGCGGCGTGTATGCGGGAAAGGATCCGTACCTCATGCACAGCTACCGCATCAACTTCGACGGAACCGGCATGGTGGCGTTGACGCAGGGCGACGGCACGCACACCCTCAGCTGGTCTCCCAACCGTGAGTACTACGTCGACACGTGGTCACGCGTCGACCAGCCGCCGATCATGGAACTCCATCGGGCGAGTGATCAATCCAGACTCGCTGAGCTCGAGCGAACCGACGTGACACTGGCGGAGAAGTCGGGTTGGCGTAGACCAGAGGTCTTCTCGGCAAAGGGGCGCGACGGCGTCACTGATATCTGGGGCGTCATCGTTCGCCCCTCGCACTTCGATCCGCGCAGGAAGTACCCAGTCATCGAAAACATTTACGCTGGTCCGCACGATCAGTTTGTTCCGAAAGCCTTCAGCGCGCAGGGTGGGATGCAATCGCTGGCCGAACTGGGATTCATTGTCGTGCAGATGGATGGCATGGGGACAGCCCAACGGTCAAAAGCGTTTCACAACGTGGCGTGGAAGAACATTGCCGACGCCGGATTCCCTGACCGCATTCTGTGGCATCAGGCCGTCGCTTCGAAATACGCCTACTACGACATTACGCGCGTCGGAATCTACGGCACCTCGGCGGGCGGTCAAAACTCCACCGGCGCACTGCTCTTTCATCCGGAGTTCTACAAGGTTGCCGTCTCGGCTGCCGGGTGTCATGACAATCGTATGGACAAGATATCGTGGAACGAGCAGTGGATGGGATACCCGGTTGGTCCTGAGTACGCGGCATCGTCGAACGTCGACAACGCGGCCAGGCTGCAGGGACATCTGCTGCTGGTGGTCGGCGAGATGGACACGAATGTCGATCCGCAAAGCACCATGCAAGTGATCAACGCACTGGTGAAGGCCAACAAGCAGTATGATTTCGTGTTCTTGCCGGGGGCGGGACATACCAACGGTGGCCCGTATGGAACGCGGGCGCGGAACGACTACTTCGTGCGCCACTTGATGGGCCGTGTACCACCCGACTGGAACCAGCTGGCGCAGGTCGGCGTGAGCGTGCCGGGTACGGTGCCCGGCAGTGACCTGAATTCGGCCGATTGGCTTGATGTGCCGTCGGCAGAGGGACCGGTGCGCGTCGAAGAGATCTGGCGATAGCGCAACTGACGCAACTGACGCCGCTGACGTAGCGGAGTGCAGAGTAATTTCGATGTGAGCTGCTATAGCGTGGTATC
>Ga0209591_10008956_pt1 | contig 10867 bp, 8 predicted proteins | sample MAT01_FD_187207 | JGI IMG/M metagenome (GOLD analysis project Ga0209591, IMG submission 187207) | Freshwater microbial communities from Lake Fryxell liftoff mats and glacier meltwater in Antarctica - MAT-01 (SPAdes) (version 2) | ecosystem: Environmental > Aquatic > Freshwater > Ice > Liftoff...
CGAGGACCTCTCCGACCTGCTCAGCGGTGCGGGCGAGCCACGTCCTGACCGTTCCGCCTGATTCCAGGCCACCACCCCGCAGACCAGGAGGCACCGTGAGGGTCCACCGTCGCGCCTATGGGCTCGCCGTCGTCGCGGCCTGGGCCCTGCTTACCCCAGCCGCTGCCGTCGATCTCACCATCCTTGAAGATGGGACCGCCGCCAAGCATGTGGCCCTCGGTAACGAGGTGCTGGTGCAGGGCCGTTACGAATCCGCCATCAAGCACTACCGGCAAGCGGTGCTGGTGGACAAGCAGTCCTTCACCGCGCTGTTCAATCTTGGTCTGGCCTATCAGCAGCTTGGTCAGTTGGCCGAAGCCCGGCGCTGGTACGACGAGTCTCTGAAGGCCCGCCCGGGACATCCCGAAGCGCTCTGCAACCTCGGGGTGATCGCCTTCCGCGCTGGCGAATTCCGCGAGGCCGTCGGCCGCTTCGAAGAAGCCGCCGGGGTCAGCCAGAACCATCCCGAGGATGCCGCCGACTACTGGTTCAACGCCGGCACCGCCCGCGAAGCGCTCAAGGAATGGTCGCTCGCGCAGCGCGCCTATCAAGAATGTCTGGTGCTGAACGGGCTGCATGCCGGTGGTCACTACAACCTGGCGACCTTGTATCTGGGCCCCCTGACCGACGAAGCCAGCTCAGCCGAACGGGCCCTGGCCCACCTGCGCCGCGCGGTGGAGTTGCAACCAGATCATGTGCCGGCCCTGATCAATCTCGCCCTGGCCCAGCAACGCACCCACCAGGGCGATCCGGGCGCCACCCTCGACCAGGCGGTGACCCTGGGCAAAGGCACTGATCGTCTGCGTGCCCTGTGGGCCCGGGCCACGGCCTACGACCAGGCCAAGCCGCCGCGCCGCCTGGCCATGCGCGACGACCTGCGTGCCATCCTGGCCGAGGATCCGGACTATCCCCAGGCCAATGGGCTGTTCGGCCGTTACCACTATGACTTGGCTGAGTTCCCCGCGGCCGTCGCCCTGCTCGAGCGCGAGGTCGCCAGCGGCCATGACGATGCCACATCAACCATCGACCAGGAAAGCCACTTCCTGCTGGCGGTGATCTACACCGACCATCGGCCCGATCCCGCCAAGGCCCTGGCCCATGCCAGCGCCTACTACCGTCTGCACCCGGATAGCCGCAAGATCCACGAGCTGCGGCGGCGGGCCTTGAACCTACAGCCGAAGGCGGACAGCCATCCGGCGACGACGGAGGAAGCCACTGCCCATGCTGCCCCGACCGCGGGCCATGGCGCACCGGCCGCAGCGCGCCCTTCGTCGCCCCACGCCAAGGCCGACGCGCCCGCCGCGGTCAATCAACAGATCGACCATCACGCCGCGCCTGCCCCGGCAGCGCACGACGCCCACGCCGGGCATTAATCCGTCATGCCCTGCCGCCATCCCTACGCGCCGCCCCGCCAGGCTTCCTGCCCCCATCCGGTTCTGCCGGATGCGGACCTCTGCCTGTGGCATCGCGGCGGCGTCCCCAAGGGTGATGCCTACGTGCCGGCATTGATCCGGCAGGCCGACGACTCCGCCAAAGGTGATCTTGAGGACGCCAGCCTGGTAGGCTTGGTCATGCCCGGCGCCGAGCTGCCCGGGCGCAATCTGCGCGGCGCCGACCTGCGCGATGCCGACCTTTGCGGAGCGAAACTGTGCGGCAGCGATCTGGGCCGGGCGATTTTGCGCCGCGCCCGTCTGCGTCAGGCCGACCTCAGCCTGACCGTGCTGGCCGGCGCTGACCTCACCGGCTGCGATCTGACCGGCGCGGATCTCAGCGGCGCGGATCTCAGCGGCGCGATCCTGGACGGCACGGTGCTGCTGGGCGCCAACCTCAGCGAAGCGACCCTGACCGGGGCGCAGATCCGTTCCTTCGCGTGGAACCGGCGCACGCGCCTGGACGGCGTCCTCGGCTTGCAGCCCGAGGCCTTCCAGGGCAGTGGCTGCGCCCGCTCATCCCTGGACGATGATCCCGAGTTGGACCGCACGCACCTCTACCTGGTGCCAGTGTCGATGGCCAACGAGCCAGGCACCGATCTGCACCCAGACACCGAAGGCGCGCCTAGCAGCCCGTTGACGCCGCACCGTTGGCGCCGGCCCACCGCTTTGGTACTGCTGGGGGCGGCGTCCTTCCTGGTGGGCATCGTGGGCGCCTTGGTGGTGGCCCAGACACGCAGAAGTGCAGAACCCCTAGCCACGCCGGTAATCGCCAACGCCACCGCGCCAGCCGTCGCTCCACCCACCGTGGCCGTTGATCCCGGCTGGCGCGACCAGGTCCGATTCCATCAAGGCGAGTCCCAGGCCCTGCGCCAACGCCTGACCGAGGCCGAGGCCGAGCTGTCCCGTCTGCGCGCCGCCGACGACGCTGCAGTGGTGGCCGGCGAACGGCTGATCACCGCCCAGGCCGACCGCCGCGCCCTGGCCGGAGCCAGCGCTCGCCAAGAGACCATCGGCCGCATCCTCGCCGAAGGCGTCGACCGCCTCAATGCCGAGAATCTGACCCTGACCACGACCCGCGACGAACTACAGGCCCAGGCGGCGCGTCTGCCCGCCCTGGAGCGGGAATCCTCCAGCCTGGCCAAAGAGTTGACCACCATCCGCAATGAGCGCGATACCTTGCGGCGTGACCTGGACGCCGGTCGCAATGAGCTGGCCCAGGCCCGGACCGTGATTGAACGCTACCTCACCCGGGTGCGCGCCACCGCGCTGGAAGACGACCTAGTGACCGGCCGCGATGCCCCCTTGCTGGCGCTCTCGCCGGGCGTGCCGGTGGCCTTGGGCGGCGACTATGTCGTGACCCTCCGCTGCGACGGCCAGGTCGAGCGGGATGGCATCGTCACCATGGATCTGGTGGTGCAGCAATCCACCGGCGGCAGCGCCCCGGACATTGCCGTAGTGCTTTACGACGCCAAGCAGCAGCCGCTGCAACGGGTCAGCTACAGCTTCCCCCAAGCCGACATGCGCCGCGGCTTCGTCAGCGCCGGCTCGCGGCTGGTCCTTGGCACTTTCCCCAGCTTCGCCAGGGTGACCCTAACCCCACCGGTCGGCGCCGAATCCGTTTCGATGAAATAGGGCTGCGCGCTGGTCGCGGTGGTCCTTGCCCGGACGCACCGATACCCACCGCATGGTGCGATGCTGTCCACCCTGGGACCGCGATTCTCCAGAACCACGGCCTTCAGGTCGTTCGACACCAAGGCCGGCCCTGGAGGGCCGCGGTCCCAGGGAACGACAGCGCGATGACGCCGGCTGTCCACCCGGACCGCGGGCCTCCAGGCCCGCTTGCATGAGCAGGCGGAGGGCGTGCGGGCCTTCAAGCTCTTCTTGGTGGTGTCCTAGCGTTGCAGCGCAGCCACGGCCGAGTCGATCCGCGCGGCCACCTCGTCGGTGCTACCCAACCCATCAATGCGCATCAGGTCGCCCTGTATCGCCATGTTCCGGTAACCGTCATAGACTCGCTGATGGTAGGCAGCATCGCGCGCCTCGATGCGATCCCGGGTGCTGCGTGCATCGGCGCGGGCGGCGGCTTGGTCTGGCGGCACATCCAACCACAGGGCCAGGTCGGGACGCACCGGACCGACCGCCAAGTCGACCACGGCGCGCACGTTGGCGAGGTCCAGGCCCAGGCCATAGGCCTGATAGGCGAGGGTCGAATGCCAGAAGCGGTCCAGCACCACCCAGGTACCTGCGGCCAGGGCCGGGGCGATGACCTCGTGGCAGAGTTGCGCCCGGGCCAGCTGATACCCGAATAGTTCCGCCGCCGGACAGGCTGCCGTGGCCGGGTCGAGGAGCAGCCCGCGCACCGCCTCGCCCAGCACTGTGCCGCCGGGTTCGCGCAGCCGACGCACCGGGCGTCCGGCGGCGAGCAGTCGCGTTTCCAGCCGGCCGGCCTGGGTCGTCTTGCCGCAGCCGTCGGCGCCTTCGAGGACGAGCAGCGGCATGCGGTCATCCCTTGGTGAAGGCATCGGTGGCGATGCCGGCGGCAAGTAGGCCAGCCAGGATCAGTCCGCCGATGATGCGGTACCAGCCGAAGGGGGTGAAACGATGCGTGGCCACATAGCGCAGCAGCCAGTGGACCACCAGCAGGGCCACCGCGAAGGACACGATAAACCCGATGACCAGGGCCCCGAGCAGGTCGCCGTGCAGCGCGTCGCGGTGCTTGACCAGCTTCAGACCGCTGGCCCCCACCATGATCGGGATGGCGAGGAAAAAGCTGAATTCCGTGGCGGCCTTGCGCTCCACCCCCAGGCACATGGCGCCGAGAATGCCAGCGCCCGACCGCGAGACTCCGGGGATCATCGCCATGACCTGGAAGACGCCGATCCACAAGCAGGTGCGCAGGGGCAGGGTGGCACTGTCGCTGTGGCGCACCGTCAGCTTCAGGCGCTCGATAAGGATGATGGCCACGCCGCCCAGGGTTGAGGTGACGGCGATGATCCAGCCCACTTGGTCGCCAAAGACATGGCTTTCAAGCCACTTGTTCAGGCTCAGGCCCAGCACCGCGGCGGGGATCGAAGCCACCATCAGGCCCAGCACGAAGCGCCTTGAGGCGGTGCTGGTGTGCAGGGTGCTGGCCACCGCCCACAAGCGCCGCCAGAAGTAGATGACCACCGCCAGGATCGCGCCCAGCTGGATGGTTACGCCGAAGACCTCGCCGGGATCATCGAAGCCGAGCGCCCGCTGTGTTAGCACGATGTGCGCGGTCGAGGAGATAGGCAGGAACTCGGTCAGGCCTTCGACCACACCGATGATCGCCGCCTTGAGTGCATACATGAGATCCATGTTGCGGCAGCCTGGACCAGCGGCGGGGCTGTCCAGCTGGGGATTGCAGCTGTGACGCGTGACCGTTGACCGTCGACCAGCGACCGTCGACAGTCGTCCCACGCATGCACCTCGTCCATGTCATCGCCCGCCTCAATGATGGCGGCCCGGCCCGGGTGCTGGCCGAGCTGGGGCGCGAGCTGGCCGGCCATGGCCACCGGGTGACGATCCTCAGCGGTGGCTGCGATGCTAGCGAACCGGATCTGACCGAGCTGGTGCGCGCCAATGGCGTGGCGGTTGAAACCGTGCCGGGGCTGGGCCGGCGAGTGGCGCCCACCGATGATCTGCGCGCCTTCCGGCATGTGCTGGCCCGCTTGCGCGAGCTGCGGCCCGACGTGGTCCACACCCACACCGCCAAGGCCGGTATCCTGGGCCGGGTTGCCAGCCGGTTGCTGGGCCTGCCCGTGGTGCACACCTATCATGGCCACGTCCTCCACGGGTATTTTCCGCGGGTAATCAATCGCGCGATCCAAGGCCTGGAGCGCGTGGTGGCCGGCGACTGTCACCATCATGCCCTGACGCCGGGCCAGGTGCGTGAACTCTACCTGCGCTTCGGTGTGGGCCGCGGCTCGCACTGGCACGGCCTGCCAGTGCCGGTGGCGCCGGTGGCGCCGCGGCGCGCCGACTGGCACGCCCAGCTGGTGCCCGGAGCGCCGGTGGTGGGTTTCCTGGGCCGGCTGGTGGCGATCAAGGACGGCGACCTCTACCTCGATGTATTGGCGCGGCTGGCCCAGCGTGGCCCGGTGCAGGGCGTGGTGTGCGGCGATGGCGTGCTGCGTGAACCCTTGGAGGCCCGCGCCCACGCCCTGGGCCTGCGCGTGCGTTTCACCGGCTTCGTGCCGGCCGCCGAGGCTTTTGGCTGTTTTGATCTGCTGTTGGTGACCAGTCGCAATGAGGGCCAGCCTCTGGCGGTGATCGAGGCCGGCTCGGCTGGGGTTCCGGCGGTGGCGCCGCCGGTGGGCGGCCTGCGCGATCTGATTCGTTGGGGTGGCTGCGTCGGCGCGCCCCGCACGGCTGAGGCTTTGGCCGCGGCCTGCGGCGCGTTGCTGGCCGACGCCGGTGCGCGCGAACGGGCTGCCCGTCGGGCTCGGCGCCTGGCTGCTCGCTTGGCGCCCGGGGTGCTGGTGGGCGCCTACGAGCGCATGTATGCGGCGGTGCGCGGATGAGCGGCCCGGGAGCATTGCTTCCCCTGGGAGCGCCGAGTTGCACTCGGCTCGCGCCCGCTGGTGTCGCCAAACGCGCCAAAAATCCAACCGCCTGCCGAGTGCAACTCGGCGCTGCCAGGCTCGGCGCTCCCAGGGGACGTCGCACCCTCGCGCTCCTGCTCCTCTTCGCCGCCTGCGCCAGCGCCGTCGAGGTCATCCCGCTCTTCACCAGCGCCAGTGCCGGCGACCTGCTCCGCTGGGAGATCCGCGGCCTGCCCGCCAATAGCGTCGGCAACGAGGTCGCCCGCAATCCGGTGTTGGTGATCATGGGGCCGGACCGTCGCCAATGGCGTCGGCACTGTTTCGCCGCCCAGGAGTTCACGCCGGGGAAGAATGTGACGGTGCAGGAGCTTGATCCCGTCGCCCCGCCCACCGTCGAAGTCCGGCATACCCCGCGGGAAGCCGGACTGCAGCGTTGGAACCTGCTCTCGCCCGAGGGCAAGGTCCTGGCCGCCGGCCAGGTCCTGGTTGGCCCGGGAACGGTGCGCGGCCCGGTGCGGATCAGCACCGACAATCCCCGCCTGCTGGCCAAACCCGATGGCAGCGTGCTGCTGACCATCGGGCCGAATCTCTGCTGGGCCGAGGGTCCTGACCGGGTGGCGGCCTTCGCCCGCTGGCTGCCGGCCTTGCGCGCAGCCGGTTGCAACCATGTGCGCCTGTGGCTCTCCAGCTGGTGCGGACAAATCGAATCCGACACCCCCGACCAGTACCGCCTGGATCAGGCCTGGCTGGTCGACCACATCCTGGACCTGGCCCGCGCCAATGACCTGTACGTGACCATGGTGCTGGACAACCACTATGACCTGGAGCACGGCAAGGCCTTCCCCTATGGCAGCAGCTTTTTGGCCCGGCAGACCTCATTTTTGAGCGTTCCGCCCCCGGCGCAGTACGAACGTCGCCTGCGCCACGTGCTGGCCCGCTGGGGCGCCGACGACACTGTCCTGGCCTGGGAATTGATGAATGAATTGGATCTGGCCCAGCCGATCCGCGAGTTGTCGCTGCCCTGGGCCGAAAGCGCCTTGGCCCTGCTGACCCGTCTGGATGCGGATCGCCGTTTGCGCACGGTCAGCTGGGCCGGCGTCGACTGGGAGCGGCTGGCCAAGCTTCCGGGTTTGGATCTGGTGCAGTTGCATACCTATGTGCTTGAATGGGTGCCCAGTGCCGGCCCGCGTCGCGAACTCACCCGCGATGGCGTGGGGTTGCTGGTCGAACCCGGAGAACGTGCCGCGGCCCTGGGCTTGCCGTTCTGTTTCGGCGAAACGGGCTACCAGGGCACCAACGCCCACAATCCCGGCAACGACCTGGACACTGACGGTCTGCTCTTCACCCAGCAGCTGTGGGCCGGCCTGCTGACCGGCGGGCACGGCACCGCGATGAACTGGTGGTGGGATGGCTATCTTGAACCCAATGGCCTTTTTGCCCGCTATCGCGCCGTTGCCGACATCACCGCAGCGATCGATTGGCGCGATGCCGGACTCACGCCCCTCGCCGTGCCCCGCGGCCATCCGGTCCGCATCTTGGGCTGGCGCAGCCCGACCCAGGCTCTGCTGTGGCCGCATCTGCGCGCCGACACCTGGCATCGCGCCCTGGTCGACCGCTCCCCGCGCCCGGTCCTGGCCGCGGCCACCGCCATGCCGATCGGCGGCTTCCTGTCCGGCGGAACCGCCACCCTGACCCGCTACGACTGGCGCACCGGGCAGACCCTGAGCAGCGCCACCGCCGCCATCACCACCGACGGCACCCTGCATCTGCCCGTCGGACCGACCGTGGGCGAGGTCCTGGTGGTCGTTCAGGTGAACCGCGCGCCCTGACTCATTCCGGCGGCCACCTACCCTATGCCTCCCGGGAAGCCACGCGGGACATTTGCTCATAAGACCCACGCTGAGGGAATCCACAGCTACAAAGTGCCTACTTCATAAGTGGTTCAGGAGTGCGTGCTGGCAGGGGGCCGAGCCTCGTAGGTGCCCTTTAAAACGTCGCTTCTGGTCGGCAGCTCTGCTCACTGATCACGCAGGCGGGCAGGCTTTCGGTGTGTGCCGCGTGTATCATGCGCGCCTTGCCCTTGCCAAGGCCCCGACGCGGCGGTTAAGCTAATTCGCGGGGTATGCTTACTGTGGAGGGCGTGCCATGTACGGACTCGTTAACAAGGCCGTCCGAGATCTGGTCGTATCGCGCTGGGACGAAGCCACCTGGGAACGCATTCGACAGCGCGCTGGGGTAGCTGAACTCTCCTTCGTGGCAATGCGCCCCTACCCCGACCAGATCACTTACGATCTGGTGGCTGCGGCAAGCGCCGAACTCAACGTGCCGTCAAGCACGGTCCTTGAGGTTTTTGGGGAGTATTGGATGAGCTTCACCGCCCGCGAGGGCTATGGCGTGCTGCTTGAACTCATGGGTGGAACCTACCAGGAATTCCTCAGCAATCTCAATCACATGCACGCTCGTCTGCGCACCACCTTCCCCAGCCTCAAGCCGCCGCGCATCGAGATCAGCGAGCGAATTGGGGACACCATGCGCGTCGACTATTTTTCCACCCGTCAGGGCTTGACCTCCTTCGTGGTCGGATTGCTTCGCGGCCTTGGCGCTGTCTACCGGGTGACCGCCGAGGTCACGGTCGAGCACTCCTGCGCTGACGGGCACGACCACGATGTCTTCAGGGTGCGTCTGCGTCCTGCGGATTCGCCATGAGCGCGGGCCTGGGCCAGGGTGGCATCGGCATCGACGCTCGGGCCTTGAGTGAGGTCTTCCCCTTCCATATCGTGATCGACCCCCAGCTGATCATCCGCCAGGTGGGCAGAACCCTGCCTCGTGTCCTGCCCTATCTGGAAGTGGGCGATGGATTGGACGAGGCCTTCGCCCTCATCGAACCTGAGGCGCCAGTCCTGAGCTTGGCGGTGCTGCGGGACAATGCCGGACGGCTGGCCCTGCTGCAATCAAAGCAGGACGGAGACATCATACTCAAAGGCCAATTCACCTTGTTGGCAGATGGCAACGTGGTCTTCGTCGGGGCGCCTAAGCTGGCGAATATCGCCCAGATGGCGGCCATGGGTCTGCGATTGACCGATTTTCCAGCTCATGACGCCATCTTCGACTTCATCATCCTGATGCAGGCCCAGCAGACCTCGATGGCCGAAGCCACGAAATTCGCCGACGCCATGGTGGCGATGAATCACGACCTGGAGGAACGCGTGCGCCAGCGTACCCAGGGCCTGCAAGCCCAGACCGAGGAGCTGGGCCGCGTCAACCAGCATCTTCAGCGCGAGATCGCGGATCGCGAGCGCATCGAGGCCGAGCTACGCCTAGCCCAGAAGCTCGAATCGGTCGGCCAGCTCGCCGCCGGCATCGCCCATGAGATCAACACGCCGATCCAGTTCATCGGTGACAATCTGCGTTTCCTCCAGGACGGCTTCCGCGACGTGCAGACCGTGCTTCAGGCGCAAAGCGAAGCCCTGGGCGGCCTAGCTGGTCAGGCACCCGAGGTCGTGGCCATCGCGCGGCAGGCGGCCGAGCGCGCCGATCTTCCCTATCTGCGCGATGAGGTGCCCAAGGCTATCAACCAGGGCCTGGAGGGCATTGAGCGGGTCGCGTCGCTGGTGCGGGCGCTCAAGGAGTTCTCCCACCCCGATCAGGGGCAGCGCCGCCCCAGCGACCTCAACGCCGCGATCCGCACCACCCTGGTGGTGGCGCGCAACGAGTACAAGTACGTCGCCGATACCGCCCTCGACCTTGAGGCCTCCCTGCCGGCGATTCCCTGCGTACCCGGCGAGATCAACCAGGTGCTGCTCAACCTGGTGGTCAATGCGGCGCACGCCATTGCCGATACCTATCACGAACGCGGCCGCGGTACCATCACCTTGTCGAGTCGTCGCGACGGGGCCTGGATCGAGCTGGCGATCGCCGACACCGGCACCGGCATCCCGCCGGCCATCCGCGAGCGCATCTTCAACCCGTTCTTCACCACCAAGGAGGTCGGCCGCGGCACTGGCCAGGGCCTCTACCTGGCGCACCAGATCATCACCAAGAAGCACGGTGGCAGCATCACCTTCGCCGACCGGGCCGGCGGGCCGGGCACGGTCTTCACCATCCGCCTGCCGTTGGTGGAGGTCCGTAATGAGCATGCCGCCTGAGCGCCAGTGCGTGCTCTTCGTCGACGACGAACCGCGCCTGCTTGAAGGGATCGTGCGCATGCTCCGTCCCCAGCGAGAGCAGTGGGAGGTCCTCACCGCCGGCGGCGGCATGGCCGCGCTGGAGCTGATGGAACGGCAGACGGTCGACCTGTTGGTCTCGGACATGCGCATGCCCGACCTTTCCGGCGTCCAACTCCTAGGCATCACGGCGGAACGGCATCCCCAGACTGTGCGCTTCCTGCTCACCGGACAGAGCGACCGCGAGTCCCTCTTGAATTCCGTCGGCCTGACCCACCGCTTCCTGACCAAGCCCTGCGATCCCGAGATTCTGCGCGGCGCCATCGCCGGCGCCTTCGCCCTGCGCGAGCATCTGGCCGCGCCCGAGCTGCGCAGCCTGATCTGCCATATGGGCGCCCTGCCCAGCCTGCCCGAAGTGTGGATCCGCATCCGTGCCGAACTGAATCGGCCCAATCCCTCCATGCTGGCCATCGGTGACGCTATCGCCCAGGACATCGGCGTGACCGCCAAGCTCCTGCAACTAGTCAACTCGGCGTGCTTTGGCATGAACCACCCCGTCACTTCGCCGCACGAGGCCTTGGCCCTGCTCGGCATCGACATGGTGCGCTCGCTGGTCCTGGCCGGTCACGTCTTCAGCACCTGCAAGTTGGAGGACACTGCCTTGGAC
>Ga0209591_10008962_pt1 | contig 10862 bp, 8 predicted proteins | sample MAT01_FD_187207 | JGI IMG/M metagenome (GOLD analysis project Ga0209591, IMG submission 187207) | Freshwater microbial communities from Lake Fryxell liftoff mats and glacier meltwater in Antarctica - MAT-01 (SPAdes) (version 2) | ecosystem: Environmental > Aquatic > Freshwater > Ice > Liftoff...
CGCCCTCGCGAACCACGCGGACCCGCCGAAGCTCGCCCCGACGAGCGATACATTTCCGGAAAATTTGCATGAGACTGTGACAAGATCGCAAGGCAAATCTAGTTTTTCATCGACTCGATCAATGCTGCATTCGGGAATCACACACCCACGCAACACGACACGTACGCGCCGCAGTCCGCCGTCGGGGATCACTTTGAATCGCTCGCGAAGCCGAACGCTGACGCGGTGGAGGAGCTCGACGAGATTGATCGCCACGCCCGAGGCGTCTTCGAGCTTTGCGAAACTTAGCGCGCATCCATTGACGAGATTCTGTCCGTCGTGGCTAACGAACGCTGCGTCATCATCAAGCTCGGTACACCACATTTCGACGATGCGGTCAATGACGGCCTCGCGATCCTCGCCTTGGGCGACCAGAGGCGAGAGCGAGTCGTAGTCGATGTCGGCGAGATCGATCTCAAACGCTGCCATGTGATTCAAAGGTAGTGAGGCTGCTGTAGTGAGGCTGTAAAGGGCGAGGTGGCACGGCCTGTGCCTCTCTCTGGCTCCTATACTCTCGCCCTTTTCAGGAGTCCTCATCATGGCAGAACGCCATTTCGACGTAGTAGTAATCGGCGGCGGGCCCGGCGGGTATGTCGGGGCGATCCGGGCGGCGCAGCTCGGGTACAAGGTCGCCATTGTCGAGCGCGACAAGCTTGGCGGGGTCTGCCTCAACTGGGGGTGCATCCCGTCCAAGGCCTTGCTCGCTAACGCGGAGCTTTTCGAGAAGCTGGCCGACCGCGAGGCTTGGGGGCTCACGATCACTGGCGAGGTGAAGTTCGACTGGGGCAAGACGATCACCCGCTCGCGCGACGTGGCCTCGAAGCTCAACAAGGGCGTCGAGTTTTTGATGAAGAAGAACAAGATCGAGTTCATCAAGGGCAACGCCAAGATTGTCTCGGGCCGCAAGGGCACCGCCTCGTGCCGTATCGACATTCAGGACTGCACCGTGCAGGACCAGCTGACCAGCGCCCCCGCCACGCCTGGCGCCACGCGCGAGACCATCACCGCGACCTACGTCTTGGTCGCCACCGGCTCGGTCGCGCGCGACCTGCCCTTCGCCAAGTTTGACGGCGACAAGGTCTGGGGCGCTCGCGAGGCCATGTTCAACAAGGCCCAGCCCAAGAGCCTCATCGTTGTCGGCGCGGGGGCGATCGGCATGGAGTTCGGGTACTTCTACCACACCTTCGGCACCAAGGTCACGGTCATCGAGATGATGCCGCGGATCCTGCCGGTTGAAGACGACGACGTGTGCGTGGCGATGGAAAAAGTCTTTAAGAAGCACGGCATGGACATCCGCACGTCCACCGGCGTGACCAACATCGAGAAGACCGCGACCGGCGTCAAGGTGACGATCGCGCCGATGGACCCGGCGACCAACAAGGCCGACGAATCCAAAAAGCAGACGATCGAGGCCGAGAAGGTGCTGCTGGCGATCGGCGTGAAAGGCCGCTACGACGCGCTCTTTGATGCGTCGCTCGGGCTTGAAACTTTCAAGGACAACATCAAGACCGACTACGACGCCAGCAAGCCCGAGTCGCGCGCGATCGATTACAAAACGACGCTCTCCGGCGTCTACGCCATCGGCGACGTCATCGGCCCGCCCTGGCTCGCGCACGTCGCGGGCGAAGAGGCGGTCATCTGTGTCGAGCGGATCGCGTGGCGCGACAAGAAGCTGGCGCACGAGCCGATCCCGATCGACTACACGGTGGTCCCCGGCTGCACCTATTGCCATCCGCAGGTGGCCAGCGTGGGCTACACCGAGCGAGCCCTCAAGGAAAAGGGCTTGGTCAAGGGCAAGGACTACGACACCGGCACGTTTCAGTTCAGCGCCCTAGGCAAGGCTATCGCCACCCGCTCGACCGACGGCTTCTGCAAGATCATCCGAGGGCTGCCCCGCGGCGAGATCTTGGGGGCCCACATCATGGGCGACCAGGCCACCGAACTCATCGCCGAACTCACGCTGGCCCGCAGGCTTGAAGCGACCAGCGAAGAACTCATCGCCACGATCCACGCGCACCCGACCATGCACGAGAGCGTGCACGAGGCAGCGCTGGCGAGCGAAGGGCGAGTGATCAACTCGTGAGAGTGTGCCGATAGCCAGATCAGCATGAACCAAGAGCCCGATCGTCGGATCGGGCCTTTTCGTTGCGCGGAGCTAACAATCGATCCATGAATCAATCGCCAGCGGTGTCCATCATCATGTGCGTTCACAACCGCGAGCGGTTCGTGGACGCCGCGATCAAGTCAGTGCTGGCGCAGACGCGTCCAGATTTAGAACTAGTGCTTTTCGACGACGGCTCGACTGATGGCTCGCTGGCGATTTGCCGAGAGCACGCCAGTCGAGACGCTCGCGTCAATCTCATCCAGAGCGAGCGCCTCGGAGCGGTCCGCGCGCTCAACGCCGCGCATCGGCACGATCGCGGGCGGTTTATCGGGTGGGTGGACAGCGACGACATGCTCCATGCCCACGCGCTGGCCCAGACCACCGCGGTGCTCGAATCGCGGCCCGAGATCGGGCTGGTGTATACCGACCATCTCATCATCAATGAGCACAACAACGCCTCGGGCCTCGGGTACAAGGCCACCATCCCGTACTCCAAGGAAAAGCTCCTCACCGACTTCATCACCTTCCATTTCCGGCTCTTCCGCCGCGAACTCTTCGACCAGCTCGGCGGGCTCGACGAGTCCTTCACCGCCGCCGCCGATTACGACTTCTGCCTGCGCATGTCGGAGATCACCGACTTCGCCAAGGTTGATAGGCCGCTGTACGCGTACCGAGTGCATGCCGAGTCGATCTCGACGAAACGGCGTCTAGAGCAGATCGAGATGTCGGCCCGGGCCGTGCGGCGCGCGCTCGCGCGGCGCGAGCTTACGGAGACGACCGTGCTCGACGTCGAGATTCTAAGCCGGTTTCAGCTCAGGCCCAGGCGGGCGGGTGAGCGCGATCTCTAACTTCTTCCGGTCGGTCGAGGTGTGGCAACGATGATTTCTTACGGAAATCTTGCTCGAACCATTCTCGGATTCTTACACTGTCTTGGTAGACTCTCGAGTCGCAGATCTTATGCTCGGGCAGCTCGCGCCGGTATTCAGACCGCACCTATTTCGGAGGCCACGACCATGACGCAGAACTCTTTAAGCCGTCGCTCTTCCAACCATAGTTCGTTTCGCGCCTGCGTGGCGCTGACGATGCTCGCCGGATCGACGACCGCGTTCGCGCAGGCCGCGTTTTATCCGCTCGGCACCGCGCCGACCTTCAACGACAGCAACGGCACAGCGATCTCGGCCGACGGGCTCTCGATCATCCGAGTCTCGGCCAAGTTTGAGTTCCCGCTAGGGCTCGTCCGCAAGGTCGAGAAGATCAGAGCGCCGTGGGCGACGCCGACCGCTGTTGAACTTGCGCAGGCGGACCTGACCCTGCCGCAGGGTGTGGGTGTCGGGCTCAACCAGGCCGGGTCTGTCGCGGTCGGCTACGGGCCTTTGTTCGAGAGCACGCTGACCAAGGGCCTGGCTTGGACAGACCCGAGCGTGATCCCGGCGATCGGATCATCCGGCGGTGATGCCGCCGAGGTATACACCGATATCGCGGGTACAGTACCGATCGTGGTCGGGAACAAGCGGTTCTTTGCCACGTCCTTCTACCAGCCGTTCTTTAAGTCATCGGCCGGGGTCTTTGATCTGGCAGTGATACCGGGCTCGACATACAACGCCGCCAACGCGGTGAACGGCGACGGGACGGTGATCGTCGGGTATTCGCAGACCGACTCGGGCCTTGGCTTTGGCAATAACGATGTCGCGGTGAAGTGGTCGGGCGATCTTTCGGGCTTCCCGGTCGAGCTCGGGTACATCACCGACGACCCATCGTTCCGTCAGAGCGTCGCGCTCGGCGTCTCGGGCGACGGGACCACGACTGTCGGGCGATCAAATCGCGGCAACGGCTACGGCTCGTTCGTCAGCCATCCGTTCCGTCACACCGAGACGTTCGAGATGCAGGATCTCTTCGGTGATCGCTTCGAGCAGGCCGAGGCCGTCGATGCTTCCTTTGACGGCAACGTGGTGGTCGGCAATCGCTACTTCGGCGACGGCGGCGGCGCTCCGTGGGTTTGGGTGCCGTGGCGTGGAGCGCGTGATATCGAGCTCGTGCTGACAGCCGCGGGCGTGGACCTGACGAGGTATTCGCTCTTCAGTTGCAGCAGTGTTTCCGACGACGGTCGAACGGTGACGGGCAACGCGTACAGCTCGGTGTCAGGGTTCCAGGTCGTGACATGGGTCGCGATCCTGCCGATCGATTGCCCCGCTGATTACGACGGCGACGGCTTTGTCACCGGCGAAGACTTCGACACCTTTGTGGCCGCCTTTGAGAACGGGGACATCACGGCTGATTTCAACGGCGACGGGTTTGTCACCGGTGAGGACTTCGACGCGTATGTCGTCGCGTTTGAGAGCGGCTGCTAACCGGTAGGTTCGATAATTCTTCGCTCTCTGCCCGACCGCGCCGCCGACGCACGGCGCATTCTTCTCCAGATCCCCAAGCCGCTTCAGCGACAGTCGCTGACGCCTTCGGGACCATCTGGAGGTATCTCATGACCTGCATCTCATCGCGTTTTTCACAGCGCTGTGCTGTCGTTCTTGCTTCACTTGCTGGCGGCGACGCATTCGCACAGCCATCGTTCCAAGGGATCGGCAGCCTCGGCGCTCCTGTCAGCGGTTCGCTCGGCAGCTTCGCCAACAAAGTCTCGGCCGACGGGAGGGTCGTTGTCGGCTTCGCAACATCTCCCGTCGGGCGGCAATCGTTCCGCTGGACGCAGACCACCGGCATGATCGGGCTCGGGCGTCTCCCCGGCGGCGCGTATGGCGGGCAGGCGTGGTCGTGCTCGGCCGACGGGTCGGTGATCGTTGGTGACGCGCCCGTCGGCGAAACGAGCCACGCGTTTCGTTGGACCGCCAGCCTAGGCATGGTCAATCTCGGCGACCTGCCGGGCGCGGTGGACCAGAGCATCGCGTGGGATTGCAACGCCGACGGCTCGGTCATCGTCGGAATCGCAGACTACAAAGACAGCAACATCCAAGAAGGCAAGGCCTTCAAATGGACGCAGGGCACCGGTATGGTGGACATCGGCGGGCTTCCCATCAGCCCGTTACGCACCGATGCCACGGTGGTCTCCGCCAACGGTTCGGTCATCGCTGGCTGCTCGGGGACGCAGCTGGTTTCTTATGAGTCGTGCCTCTGGGTGGGCAACACGCCTGCGGTGGGCATGGGGATCCCGTACCTCGCGAACGCGTACACCTGCTCGTTCTGCATGACCCCCGACGGCAGCGTCATCGCTGGCGTTGCGGCCGTGGGCGATGACGCGTACGAAGTCTTCCGCTGGACGCAGGCCACCGGCATGGTGACGCTGGGCGATCTGCCCGGCGGCGCGTACTACGGGGCCGCTTTCGGCATCAGCGCCGACGGCACCGTCATCGTGGGGTGCGGGAACTTCTACAACTATTCCGCGACCGGCAACATCATCGGCGATGCCATCATCTGGGACAGCGTGCACGGGCTGCGCAAGCTCCAGGACGTGCTCGTGCAGCAGTACCACCTCGACCTCCGCGGGTGGACGCTCACCAGCGCAAACAGCATCTCCGCCGACGGCCTGACCATCGTCGGGTCAGGGCTCAACCCCTTCGGCGAAGACGAAGCGTGGATCGTCCGCCTCGATTGCACCAGCACGCCGACGTGCCCCTCGGACTTCAACCGCGACGGCTTCGTCAACGGCGACGACTTCGACGCCTTCGCAGAAGCCTTCGAGGCCGGGTGCTGAGAACATCGGTCCGACCAACCCCCTTGAGAAAATGGGCAATCTACGCTTGCATAATCTCGCAAAAATTTGTACACGCGCCGCGTGGCAATCGCCTAAGCCTTACAGTTCTAAAGCCTGCACGCCTCTTTTCATCCAGAATTCCTGCGCTCTCCTGTGTCTGACAACGCATTTCAGTTCTGTCTTGACTTATTCGTTCGGGTATGCTGTCTGTTCTGGCCCGACTCGTCGTTCGCGGCCCAGGCAGCAGGTTTCCTAGTGAACAAAGAAAAAGAGGAGTTTGTAAATGCGTGGACACAATCGTTGGTTGCTCGCGGCCGGTCTGGCCATCGGAACTCTCGGCATGGCGTCGATCGCCAACGCCCAAGCCGCTCTCGACAGCACGTTCAGCTATCAGGGCCAGTTGAAGTCAGGGCTCAACCTCGTCGAGGTCAATTCCGACTTCCGCTTCACCGTGTGGGACTCCTCGGCCGGAGGCGTGCAGATCGCTGGCCCCGTCACTCGCAGCAACGTCTTGGTCCGTGACGGCGTGTTCTCCGTCAGCCTCGACTTCGGCACCACGCCCTTCAACGGCGAGAACCGCTTCCTCCAGATCGAAGTTCGCAGCCCGGCTGGCGTCGGCGCGTTCACGACCCTCACCCCGCGCCAGAAGATGCAGGCCACCCCCTACGCTCTCCAAGCTCAGAGCGGGAACGCGCCCTTCGTTGTCAGAGCCCCGGGCTCGACCAACAACATCACGATCAACCCCGAGAATGCCGGATTTTTTGGAGGAGCAACCTCGTCCACCTTCGGCGGCAAGCTCGCGCAGACCACCGGCGCCGTCAACGGCGGCGCTGGCATCCTGCTCAACTTTAACCTCGCCCAAGGCACCGTCAGCAGCATGCTCGGGGCAGACCAAGCTAGCGGCAGCGGCTTCCTTCAACTCAACGAACGCGACCCTTTCTTATCGTTCGGCACCGTCTTCCTCAACGCTGACGACGACCGCAACGACGCCAACGGGATCTACGAGGGTTCCCTCAACCTCTTCAGCCGTGGCACCGGCGGTACGGGCGGCATCGTGCGTCTCCTCAGCAACGGCGGCGGCAGCACGCTCGAAGCTCGCGGCGGTATCACCGGCGGCGGCGCGAACATCAACTTCTTCAACGGCACCACGGGCAAATCGATCCTCTCCCTCAGCGAGAACATCAGCGATTCTAAGCCGGGCGGCCGCCTGTCGGCCTCGCGCCCGAACGGCTCGGAGTTCTTCTTCCTCGAACCCGACTTTGACGGCCCCGGCGGGTTCTTCGCCCTCTTTGGCGGCGCAGGCGCCCTTACCGTCGACGGCAACGCTGGCGCCACGGGCGGCCCGCGTCTATCCGTCAACGGCCCGGTTTCCTCCATGAACTTCGACACCAACACCGCGGGCAATGGTTCGGTCAACCTCCCCGCCAACGCCATCAGCGCGGGCGAGATCCTCGATGAGCCGGGCGTCGCCAACAACCGTGCCGATAGCGCTGTAATCCTGGCCTCGGGCGCCGTCGGCACGCTCATCTCGCGCTCCATCACCGTCCCCGGCCCCGGCTTCGTGGTCGTGCTCGCCAACGGCGACATTTCCATCAGTCACACGACCGGCACCGTATCCAACTACGCCTACGGCGTGTCCGATTCGGCCACATCCCTGCCTAGCGATCAGGATATTCAGTCGGTCGTTCAATCTCACGAGCCCACGACCTTCTACGACTACTCGGCCGCGGCTCATGGGCTGTTCACCGTGAGCGGAGCGGGCACGTTCACCTACTACTTCAACGCCTTGAAGTTCACTGGTGCTGGCACCGCGCGCATGTTCGACATCAATCTCACCGTCATGTACTTCCCGACGGCCTACGGCGCCACCGTCAGCAACTTCACCGGCAGCTTCGCCCCCAACACCGGCAACACGGGCCCCTTCATGGGCGTCGTGACCGGCGAGCAGATCATGGCTGAGCGCGCACAGGGCGAGCAGTTCGGGCGTGACCGTGCCATGGCCGAGCTTGCTCAGATGCAGGCTCGCATCCAGCAGCTCCAAAAGATGATCGGCAACGGCCCGGCAACCCCCGCCGCCGTCGCCCCCGCCAAGAAGAACGACACTCGTCCCGCCGTCGAGCCCGTGGCCATCAACAACTCGGAGGGCAAGTAAATGAACACCTGTGTACTGAAGCCCCGGGCACTTAAGCCTCGGGCACTCAAGTTCTGGGTGCTGCTGGCGGCTTCCACGGCTCTCCCGGCCTTGGCGAGCGCTCAGCTCAGCATCTCTCGCTTCGTCATCGCTGGCGGCGGCGACCGATCCACCGGCGGCGGCTTCATCCTCACCGGCACCATCGCCCAAGCCGAGGCAGGCCCCGACACCGGCGCGATGTCTGGCGGCGGACGAACTCTTCGCAGCGGCTTCTGGTACGGCAACCCGCCGCCCTGCCCGTCAGACTTCAACGGCGACGGCTTCGTCAGCGCCGACGACTTTGACGCCTTCGTCGAGGCCTTCGTGCTGGGCAACGAACTGGCGGACATCAACGCCGACGGATTCGTGAACGGCGACGACTACGACGCCTACGTCGATCAGTTCGTGGCTGGTTGCTAAGCGAAAAGTCCGCGATCCAAACACCAAGCCCCCGCGTGAACAACGCGGGGGCTTTTTCGTGGGGAACGCAGGGCGTCACGCGATTAAAAGAGAGATCGCCTTCTCTACCCGCGCGGTTGGGCGTGGTTGGACACCGCGGGCTCGTTTCGCTCGGATCGGGAGGTAGGAACCTGAACTCGCGCTTCGAGGATCTTTGACTCGCGCAGAGGTTCGGCTGGCGGCGACGACGAGGCCGACTCGGTCTCGGCGAGGATGGGGCCTGTACGCTCGTTGCCGCGTGGTTCGGTGCTCGCCCCCACTGCTTCGAGTTTCACGCGAGTGACCCGCGTTGGCTCTGCTTCAAGGACCGTCACCAGCGCGGACCCGACTCGGAGCTGTTCGCCCGCCGCAGGGATTCGGCCCAGCGTGACCGTCACGCAGCCGCCCACGGTGTCGTAGTCCTCACTGGCTGGGAGCGTGATGTTGAGCGCACGCATCGCGTAGTTCGCGTCATCGACATACGCTCGCGCGTCGATCTCGGCCGATCGGGTGTCGTGGTCGACGCGGATCTCGGGCTGGCCGTCTTCGCCGTGCTCGTACTCGTCCTGGATCTCGCCGACGATCTCCTCGATGATGTCCTCTATGGTGACGAGGCCTGCGGTGCCGCCGTACTCGTCGGCAACAAGCGCCAGGTGGACTTTTTTCTGTATCAGTTCTGTCAGCAGCTCGCGGATGGTCTTGGTCTCGGGCACGAACATCGCGGGGCGTAGGATGGCCTTGAGCTCGAAAGACTTGCTTCCCCGGCCCTCGCCAGCCAGCCAGCGCATAAGATCCTTCACGTAAAACACGCCGACGATGGCGTCGGGGCTGCCGTCGTACACGGGGATACGGCTGTGCCCGCCCTTGCGGATGATCTGCGTCACCTCGCCTAGGTTGTTGGTGAGCTGCATCGCTTCCATCTCGGTCCGCGGCGTCATGATCTGGGCCACGGTCTTGTCGCGGAAACGCATCACGGCTTCGATCATGTCGCGCTCGGTCTCGTCGAACTGCCCGTCCTGCTGCGCGTCCTCGACGACCGACAGAACCTCGGCGCTGGCGATCGCGGCCGGGTCTTTGGTGGAACCCGTCAGGCGGCGGACGATCTCGTCCACGGCGTTGATGATCGGCTGGAACGGCGTGCTCAGGATAAAGCACGCACGGATCGTGCGCGACCACGCGTACACCGTCATGGCACCCGCGTGTCGCGCCACGCTGTGCGGGATCGCCACGCCGAAGACCCACAGCACCAGCGAGGTGATCCCGATGCCCAGCGAGACCGGCACCCACGTCGCCATCGCCGTATCAAACACGGCCCGGAAGTGAAACACGATCGACACCGCCAGCAGAAGATTGCACACGATCCGAGGCAGGGCCACCGCGTCGGCGTGAGCATCAATATCGGCGAGAATCCGCTCGACGCGCCCCGAGGTCTTGGGGTCGCCGCGACGGTCCGCGAGGCTCTCCAGCGACGAACGAGAAAGATCACGAAGCGCGTGATAGAGCGTCGAGAAAAGCGTCCCCACCACCGCCGCCACGAACGCCAGCCAGAGCCATCCGCCGGTCATGATCGGCCTCCCATCGCCGATTGAGCGTCCGACCTGAGCCCGGGCGCGAAAGTCGGGCCGATGCCCGAGGCCGCGAGCACGCGATCCTCGGCCGCGTGCATCGCCGCGTGCGCGGTCTCGTCGTGGTCGTCGTGGCCCAAACAGTGCAGCGTGCCGTGGAGGATGTAGAGAAGAAGCTCTTGGGCGACGGAGTGGCCGTGCAAACCCGCCTGGCGGGCGGCCTCGTCGGCGCAGACGAGTATGTCCACGTCGAGGGTCGGTAGCAGAGGCACCAGAGCGAGTCGCCCGGTGGTCTGCGGCACGCGCTCCTTCACGCCAGCTTCATTCGGGTCAACCTCGGTCATTTCGTCCTCGAAACTCTCCACTTCCGACAAATCAAACGTGAGCACGTCGGTGGTGCCCTCGATCTCGCAGTATTCGAAATGAGCGGCCGACATCTCAGAGTCGTTCACGATCAGGACCCGCACCTCGCCCGACAGAACCTCATCGGCGAGCGATCGACCGACCAAGGACAAAGCTCCGAGTTGCCCGCCTATTAGCCCGCCGCTGGCAGGAATAGCCTGGACCACCCGGGTCGCCGAATCCAACAGCCAACGAGCGTCGGCCTCGGGGAGCAGGGCGTTGGGGTCGGCGATCTCGATGCGGAGAGAAGGCCGCGGCAAGCCGCAAGGCGTAGAGGTTGTGATGGCGTCGTCCATAGTGGTTTGAGAGTCGTCGGCACCAAAGCTCACCAGCGAAGTGGCGATGAGCTGGAGCGCGGCTTCGTACAATCACTATATCGGGAAACGATCGACCAGACCATGCGTTCGTACTTTGCACGGGCTCACACGAGGCGATTAAAGTGCG
>Ga0209591_10008968_pt1 | contig 10854 bp, 7 predicted proteins | sample MAT01_FD_187207 | JGI IMG/M metagenome (GOLD analysis project Ga0209591, IMG submission 187207) | Freshwater microbial communities from Lake Fryxell liftoff mats and glacier meltwater in Antarctica - MAT-01 (SPAdes) (version 2) | ecosystem: Environmental > Aquatic > Freshwater > Ice > Liftoff...
AAGCCGCGCTCGATGTCGAGGATCACCGGATGCGCCGGGGTAGGCATGCGTTTCGCCGCAATGCCGAAGCGGTCGAGCACGGAATCGGCCAGCAGGTCGTCGCGGTCGGATACGCGCGCCGTGCTGTCCCTCGGCAGCTCGACGAAGTGCTGCTCCGGGCGCACGACGGAGAGCGGGAGTTCGACGCCGATCGCGGCGAGGATCGGCGCGCTCCACGGGCCCGTCGCGATGACGAGGCGCTCGCACTCGACGAACTCCTCGGGCGTGCGCACGCCGCGCACGCGCCCATCGCGCACTTCGATCGCCAGCACGCGCTCGCCGAGCCGTGTGACCGCCCCGGCCTCGCGCGCGAGCGCCGCGAACGCTTCGACGGTGCGCACGGGATCAACACCGGCGCCGTCCGGCTCGTGACAACCGATCGCGCCGTCGTCCACGACGAGACCGGGCACGAGCGCGCGCATCGCGGCCGCATCGAGCACGCGCGCGTCGATCCCGTTCGTGCGCAGGAGCTCCGCGTTGCGCCGCACCATCTCGACCGTGTCCGGAGCCGCCGGCCCACCGACCGTCAGCACGCCCATCCGTTGGTAGCCGATGCTGCGACCCGTCGCGGCCTGCAGCCCGGCGTAGACGCGCAGGCTGTCGCGCGCCATGCAGACGAGCTCGCGGTCTGAATAGAACTGCCGCAGGATCGCGCCTGAACGCCCCGAGGAACCGGCGGCGAGCTGCGTCTTCTCGAAGAGCACGACCGGCGCGTCGATCGGATCCGCGCGCCGCGCGAGCGCCCACGCGATCGCGGTGCCCATGACGCCTCCGCCGATGACGATCGTGCGCCCGCGCATGACCGCTACCGTAGCGAGAGAACCGCCTCACGAACCCGTTGTGGCTCGCGAGGCGGTCGATCAAGGGGAGTCCACCGCACCAATTGCAGAGCCCGTTTCGAGGGGGGATCCGGGCGACCTGCGCAGGCGTTGGTGATCGATGAGCTCCCGCGCACACTTCCGGGTGGGCGCCCAGCGGGTAGGTGGAAAAGAAGGGGAAAACGAGCGCGGCGAACACAATCACCGCCGGTAACGAGCGTGGCGTCGAGAAACCTGCGGAGTCGACCCCGGCATCCGTTGATCGCGCCGCGCTGTGAGGTCCGCGCCGACTCGGGCGCATCTTGCGAAACTCGGACACGGACTCGCGGGGTACGAGCACGCGGTCTGCGGGTAGGCTCCGAGGCCCATGCTCGAAGCTCAGAAACTCACCAAGCGTTTCCAGGACCGCGTCGCGCTCGACGCACTCGATCTGCGCGTCGAACCCGGGGAGATCTTCGCCCTGCTCGGGCCGAACGGCGCGGGCAAGACGACGACGATCAACCTGTTCCTCGGGTTCTTGACGCCCGACTCCGGCGACGCGCGCGTCGTCGGGACGAGCGTCGCCGCGGATCCCGTCGCCGCGCGGCGGAAGCTGGCGTACATCCCCGAGATGGTGTCGCTCTACCCGCGCTTCACCGGCGTCGAGAACCTCGACTACTTCAGTCGGCTCGGCGGCCACGCGCGACGGCACGAGGAGTTGTACGCGCTGCTCGAGCGCGCCGGGCTCGCGCGCGAAGCTGGTGACCGCCGCGTCGGCACGTACTCGAAGGGCATGCGCCAGAAGGTCGGCATCGCGCTCGCGCTCGCGACGGGCGCGAAAGCGCTACTGCTCGACGAGCCGACGTCGGGCCTCGACCCCGCCGCGAGCCACGAGTTCTCGCGCATGTTGAAGCAGCTCGCCGGCGACGGCGTCGCGATCCTCATGGCGACGCACGACCTTTTCCGCGCGCGCGAAGACGCCACGCGCATCGGCATTCTCGTCGGCGGCCGGCTCATCGCGCAGTACTCGCGTGACGAGATCAAGGACCGCGACCTCGAGCAGATCTACCTCGAACGGCTCTCGGCATGATCCTGCGCATCGCTCGCAAGGAGTTCGTCGACGCGTGGCGCGACGGACGGTTCCGGCTCGGGGCCGCGCTGGTCCTCGTGCTGCTCGTCGTGTCGGGCTTGCTCGCGCGCCAGCAGGTCGAGCGCGCGCGCGGCGAGCGCGCGTCGGCCGCCGAACTCGAGCGCAAGAACTGGCTCGAGCAGGGCGACAAGAACTCGCACTCCGCCGGCCACTACGGGGTCAACGTGTTCAAGGACACGTCGCCACTCGCGGTGTTCGATCGCGGCATCGATCCGTTCGTGGGCACGGCCGTTTTCCTCGAGGCGCACCGCCAGAATCAGGTCGCGTTCCTGCCGGCGCAGGACGCGACTTCGATGCGGCGCTTCGGCGAGCTGTCGGCCGCGATCGCACTGCAGATGTTGGTGCCGCTGCTCATCGTCCTGCTCGCGTTCGGATCGGTCGCGGGCGAGCGCGAGAGCGGGACCCTGCGCCAGATCCTCAGCCTCGGCGTGCGACCGCGACAGTTGGTGTTCGGGAAGGCGGTCGGCCTCGCCGCGACGCTCGCGGTGCTGCTCCTGCCAGCCGCGGGCGTGCTCGCTTACCTCCTGGCGCAGTCGGGCGGCGCGAGCGCGAGCGGACTGTGGACGCGCGCTGCGCTGCTGGCTGGATGCTATGCGGCCTATCTCGCGGTCTTCATCGCGGGCAGCGTCGCCGTCTCGGCCTCGACGCGCAGTGCGCGCGCGGCGCTCACGATCCTGCTCTCGGTCTGGGCGCTGAACTGCATCGTCGCTCCGCGCCTCGCGAGCGATCTCGTGCACCAGAACCTGCCGACGCCGAAGCTCGCCGAGTTCGAGATGGAGATGCAGAAGGACGTGCAGGAAGGGCTCGACGGTCACGACTCGCGCAACAAGCGCCTCGAGGAGTTCACGCGCGAGACCCTCGCGAAGCACGGCAAGACGCGGGCCGAGGAGCTGCCCTTCAACTTCCAGGGTCTCGTCATGCTCGAGAGCGAGAAGCACTCGGCTGAGGTCTTCGATCACCACTTCGGGATGTTGTGGGATCGCATCCAGGAGCAGGACCGCGCCGTCGCGTGGTCTGGCTTCGCCGCACCGATGCTCGCTCTGCGCGCCGCGTCGATGGCGTTCGCCGGCACCGACTTCGCGCACCACCGCCACTTCGCTCGCGCAGCCGAGGAACACCGGCGCGATTTCGTGCGCGTGCTCAACGAGGACCTCATGAACAACGCGCGTCCCGGCGACCACCGCTACACCGCGGGTCGAGCGCTGTGGGAACAACTGCCCGTCTTCCGGCTCGAGCCGCTCTCGCCCAGCGACGCGTGGCGCGAAGCACGTCCCGGCGTGCTCGTCCTCGCCGCGTGGTTGTGGGCATCCCTCGTGGCACTGTTTTTCAGCGCGAATCGCCTGCGCGTGGTGAACGCATGAAGATCCTGGCCCTCGAGCTGAAGCTCTTCCTGGCCGAGCGCGCGACGTGGCTCTTGCTGCTGCTCTTCGCCGGCACGTTGGCGTACGGCATTGCTAACGGCGCGAGCGTCGGGCGCGCCGCGCGCGAGAACGCGGCCGCGATCGAGAAGGGCGCGTTCGACTGGAATCAGCAAGTGCGCGAGGCGCTCGAGCGTCAAGCGCTCGATCCGCGCCAGGTCGCGGGACGCCCGTCGATCGCGCTGCTCCCGCCCGCGCCGTTGCCGGCACTGGCCGTCGGGCAGGCCGATCTCTTGCCGTCGCACGAAGCGATCAGCCTGTGGCGCCTCGAAAAGCCCTCGGAAGCGCGCACCGAGCTCGAGAATCCCTCGCGACTGCTGGCCGGGCGCTTCGACCTCGCCTTCGTGCTCGTCTGGCTCTTGCCGTTGTTCCTCCTCGCAGCGGCCTACGACTTGTGCGCGGGCGATCGCGAAGCGGGGACGCTGCGCATGGTGCTCGCGCAGGGCATATCGCCTTGGCGCTGGCTCGCGACTCGCGCGTTCGCGCGCGGCGTGCCGGTCCTGATGCTGGCCATCGCCGCGACCGTCATCGCCGGATCGATGACCGAGGAGCGCGGCGTCGGCACGCGTATCGCGCTCGCCATCGGCGTCGTCGTCGCCTACGGACTCTTCTGGCTCGCCGTCGCCGCGCTGGTGAACGGTTTCGCGCGCTCCGCGGCCGCCGCCGCGACCGCGGTCGGCGCGACGTGGGTCCTGTTCGTCCTCGTGCTGCCCACGCTCTTGAACGTCGTCGTCGAGAGCTTGCACCCGAGCCCCTCGCGCGCCGAACTGGTCGCCGAAGCGCGCGCCGCGGCCGCGGGAGCCGAGAAGCGCGGCAGTGAACTCGTCTCGTCGTTCTACCGCGACCACCCCGAGCTCGCGCCGCCCGGCATGCAAGCCGACATGACGAGTCGGATGCTCGCCGTGCAGGACGAAGTCGGTCGCGCGATGGAGCCGGTGCAGTTGCGCTTCCAGGAAGCGATCCTGAGCCAGCAGCGCGTCGTGGACCTGTGGCGCTTCGCTTCGCCCGCGATCGCGACGCACGAAGCGCTGACGGATCTCGCCGGCACAGGCTATTGGCGCCATCGCGCGTTTCAGCAGCAGGTGAACGCGTTCAAGGACGTCGTTCACGGTTACTACAGCCCGAAGTTCCACAAGCGGGTGGCGCTGACGAAGGCCGACATCGCGGACTTCCCGCGCTTCGTGTTCGTCGAGGAAGATCCGTCGATCTGGCGCAAACGCGTCACTACCGGCCTGCTCGGGATCGGGGCGCTGGCGCTGTTCGCGGCGATTCTCGCGGCGCTGCGTATGTCGCCGCGCAAGCTCGCGGCCTGAAGCGCGACACACGCGTCGCCCCGCGGGGCGGCGACTACGAGCCGGGCCGGCATCCACCGATGCCGGCCCGCTTCGTTCCTCGAGCTCGCGCTCGACCGTCAGTGGACATCGAGGCGCACCGCGTCGGACGAGTGGAAGCTGCCGGCGTCGCGGCACCACACCTGGAGGTCGAGCCCGGTGCCAGCGATCGGCGACGCGTAATCAGCATCGAGTTCGAGCGTGCAAGACACCGGGCTCTCGATTCGGCGACCGTCAAGCCCCCCAGGCGATCTCGAGCCCGTTCGACAGGTTGAACGTGCTCACCGTGCAGAAGCTCGCGCTGTTCCTGTACCAGGCCTGGTAGGTGCGCGTGCCCGGCGCCGTCACCAGCCCGCGCACGGAGACCGACGCGTCGCCCACGTTCGGGTACGAGCTCGCGCCCGCGCTGTTCACTTTCGTGCCGAGGCGGATGACCGAGCCGCCCGCGCAGCGCTTGCCGTCGCCGAACACGTTGCCCGCGCCGCCGCCTTGCTGAGACGTCCCTTGGAAGTAGAGGACGGTGCTGTTCGGCATGCCCGACCCGCCGAGCTCGACGTTGTCCGCCGCGAGACTCGGCACGCCGATCCCCGCCAGGTGCGCGCCGTTCGCGTTCAGCGAGCTCGCGCAACCGTTGCCCACTGCACCGTTGTTCCCGCACGGGCACGCGACGCCCGAGCCGTCGCCGAAGCAAAACGGCGTCCCGCATACGGGCAGGTAGGGCCCGATCGAGCCGTCGAAGTTCACGTTCTGCGCGTAGACGTCGCCCGAGTCCGTGCGCGCGTCGTCCCACACGGCGCGCACGGTGGGCGTCGCGTCGATCACGACCTGGAGCTTGTCCTTGGGCGAGAACACCGAGCTGACGACGACCGGCGAACCGCCCCACACGCTCGCGCCCGTGGCGTCCAAGCCGAACCCGAGAACGCGCAGCCCCTGCGCCGGGTAGTTCGTCTGCTCGCATGTCAGCACGACCGCGTAGTTGCCGATCGCGACGCAGCGCTCGAACTGCTTCGGGATGCCGTTCAGCGGGAGCAGCTCGATGCCGTCGTTCGTCCACAGGCGCGCGCCGCTCGCGTCGATGCGCTGCACGCACGTCGCCCACTGGCTCTGCACCGAGTTGCGCTTGTTGAACGCGACGACGACGTCGCCGTTGACCATGAGCGCGATCTGCGGGTCGTACTTCTGACGAGATCCCTCGGTCGAAACCTGCACGCCGTTGTGCGGATGCTGTTCGACTCCGGCCGCGTTCACGCGCTGGATCCAGCAGTCGGACAACCCCACGGAGCTGTGCCACGCGAACACCGCGCCGCCCGCGCCGTCCGACTGCGCGACCGGCTGGTACGCGATCGGCAGCACGCTCGCGTCGTAGATCGCGAGCGGAGCGCCGGCGTTCCAGAGCGCGTTACCAGCCGAGTCGAACTTCTGCGCGCGGAAGTGGCGCAGGCTGCCGAACGTCGCGATGTCGCGCACGTAGCCGACGATGCACCCGCCCGCGTCCGACGCCGCGATCGTGCTGAATCCCGGCTTCTCGGTGCCCGGCCCGACGATCTGCACTCCATCGCCTGCGAACTGCGGGACGCCATTCGCGCTGATCTTCTGGACGTGGATCGCGCCCGGTCCCGGGTTCGGCTGGCGCCCCCACGTCACCGCGAACGATCCGTCACTGAGCCGCGCGACCTTCGGGTTCGACTCGAAGTCGGCGTTGTTCGAGAGCGTGACGCCGTTCGCGCCCCACACGAACGCGCCCGCGCCGTCGATGCGGTACGCGTAGACGTCGAGGTCGCCACCGGCGCGAATGTCCGTGAACGCGAGGACGCAGCCGCCCGCGCCGTCGCTCTCGATGCCCCAGTCGACGAGCGACGTGTTCTGCGGGTTCGCGCTGACGAGCAGACCGTTGTGCGCGAAAACCTCGTTGCCGTTCACGTCGAGCTTCTGCGCGTACACGGCGTAGCTGCCCCCGCGGTTGTCGAACCACGCGGTCCACGTGGTGCCGTCCCCGCCGGCCGCGATCTTCGGCACGGCCTGGTCCCCATTCGCGTCGCAGACCCCGAGGTTCGCAGCCGGGTCGCCGGACCACTGAGCACTCGCGCTCGCGGCCAGGAGGGGAAGGGCGAGGAACAGTCGACGCACGGTGAGGGGGTTCATCTCCCCCGAGTCTGCACGAATCGCGTTATCCAGCAACCCCGTACGGAGTCAGGTGAGTTCGTGCAGGGTCCTCTGCGTACGGAGTCAGGTGAGTTCGTGCAGGGTTCGCCCGAGCGCGAAAGTGCTGCTGACGGCGCGGCGGCGAACCCTGCACGAACTCACCTGACTCCGTACGCAGAGGACCCTGCACGAACTCACCTGACTCCGTACGGGGTTCGGCGATCTATGATGCTCCGCTTCATGATCCCGCCCCGCAAGACGCGCACGATCCGCATCCGAGGCCTCGAGGTCGGCGGTGCTGCGCCCATCGCCGTCCAGAGCATGGCCGCCACGCGGACGCGCGACCTCGTGGCGACGCTGCGACAGATCCGCATCCTCGAGGAGGCTGGCGCGGACCTCATCCGCATCGCCGTCGACAGCCGCGCGGATGTCGACGCGCTAGCCAAGCTGCGCGCGCAGACGGATGCGCGACTCTCGGTCGACTTGCAGGAGAGCTATCGCCTCGCCGAGCACGTCGCGCCCTACGTCGACAAGATCCGCTACAACCCCGGTCACCTCCATCACCACGAGAAGGAGAAGTCGACGCGCGACAAGGTCGCGTGGATCGTCGATCAGGCTGCGAAGCACGACTGCGCCATCCGCATCGGCATCAACGCCGGCTCGATCGCGCCCGAGTACGACGCGCGCTTTCCCGACGACCACGTGTCGGCAATCGTCGCGTGCGCGATCGACCACTGCGCGCTCGTCGATGCGCTGGGCTTCACCGACTACGTCGTGTCGATCAAAGACAGCGATCCGCGCCTCGTCGTCGAGGCCAACATGCGCTTCGCCGCCGAGCGCCCCGACGTCCCGATCCACTTGGGCGTCACCGAAGCCGGCATGCCGCCCGAGGGCATCATCAAGACGCGCATCGCGTTCGAGCAGCTGCTCGCGCGCGGCATCGGCGACACGTTGCGCGTTTCGCTGACGGTGCCGTTCGACGACAAGGGCCGCGAGATCGCGGTCGGGCGCGAGCTGATCCGCGACATCGAGGCCGGGCGGTTCCGTTCGGTGCCGCCGAACTTCTTCGACGGCTTGAACATCATCGCGTGCCCGTCGTGCAGCCGCGTCGAGAACGAGAAGTTCATCGAGCTCGCGGCGGATGTGAAGCGCATGACCGAGTACGCGAAGGCGCACAAGTTGACGATCGCGGTCATGGGTTGCCGCGTGAACGGCCCGGGCGAGACGGACGACGCGGACCTCGGACTGTGGTGCGGGCCGACGCTCGTGAACCTGAAGCGCGGCGAGGAGGAGCTCGGCGCGTTCCCCTACGACGCGATCTTGCCGCGGTTGCAGAAGGAGCTCGACGAGCTGATCTCGGCACGCGGATCCGCAAAGGGCTGAGAACACCCGATCCGGCCCGCCTGCGCTGGCCGCGCGATCCGGCGGAGCGGAAGATTCGCGAGGATGCTCGCAGAGCGCAATTCCCGCGGCATCGGATCGAGCCCTCCTCCGTCGAGGAACCCCGCACGCGCCGCAGCTCGCACGAACCGTGTCGGGCGATCTCCTCGACCGAAGCCGCAGTCCGGCCGCGACGGCCGATGCAGCGAGCGGCTACGATCCTCGCGATGTCCGTATCGACTGTAGTCCTGTCGCGGCGCTTCACTGCGACGCGCGCCGCCACGCGCGCGCTCGCGGAGCCGCTTTCGCCCGAGGACTGCCAGGTCCAGGCCGCGCCGTTCGCGAGCCCGATCAAGTGGCATCTCGCGCACACGACGTGGTTCTTCGAGACGTTCGTGCTGGCGTGCACCGTGAAGGGCTACCGGCCGTTTCATCCGGCGTTTCGCGAACTCTTCAACTCCTACTATGTCGGCGTCGGGCCGATGTGGGAACGCGTGCAACGCGGGGTGCTCTCGCGTCCGAGCCTCGCGGACGTCCTCGAGTATCGCGCGCACGTCGACGCCGCTCTCGGCGCGCTGCTCGCGCGCGGCAACGTCGATGCGGGCACGCTGGAACGCATCGAGCGCGGCCTTCACCACGAGGAACAGCACCAGGAGCTGATCCTCACCGACCTCAAGTACTTGTTGGGCTGCAACCCGCTCTCGCCCGTCTACCGCGAAGGATCGTCGCTCGCGCACGCTGCTGCGATGGAACTCGAATGGCTCGGATTTCCAGGTGGAATCGCCGAGATCGGCCACGGAGGCGGCTCGTTCGCCTTCGACAACGAGACGCCGCGTCACCGCGTGTTCCTCGAGCCGTTCGGGCTCGCGTCGCGCGCCGTCACGAACGCCGAGTGGCTCGTGTTCGTCGATGCTCGAGGCTACGCGCGGCCCGAACTGTGGATGTCGGAGGGTTGGGACGCCGTTCGCGCTCACGGGTGGACGGCGCCGCTCCATTGGCGACAGAGCGACGATGCGGGGCACGCGCGCCACGGTGCGCGCACCGAGTTCACGCTGGCCGGCGAACGTCCGCTCGATCCCGCGCAGCCCGTGTGCCACGTCAGCTGGTACGAAGCCGACGCGTTCGCGCGCTGGAGCGGAGCGCGTCTGCCCACCGAAGCCGAGTGGGAGCACGCGGCGACCGGCATCGCTCCGACGGGCAATCTGGCCGACGGCGGCGTCCCCCACCCGCGCGCAGCGCCGGCCGGAAGTGGCCCGCGCCAGATGTTCGGTGACGTCTGGGAATGGACGTCGAGCGCGTACTCGCCCTACCCCGGCTACCGCCCGTGGGAAGGCGAGGCATCCGAGTACAACGGCAAGTTCATGATCAATCAGCTCGTCCTCCGCGGCGGGTCGTGCGCGACTCCACGCGGACACGTGCGGGCGAGCTACCGGAACTTCTTCGCGCCCGACGCGCGCTGGCAGTTCAGCGGAGTGCGTCTCGCGCGCAGCTCGCGCTGAGAGCGCGTGACGCGACCGAGCCGTCGCACGGTCGGATCCGGGTGGCGCCACTTCCCCGGTGCGTGGCCCGTGATTTCTTCACGCGCTCCGCGCGCTCGGCACGCTGGGCGCCGAATCGCGCTTCGCTTCGCGTGGAGTCGTGTGCTAGAAGCCCCGGATGTCATCTGCGTCCGTCTCCAGCGTCTCGTTCCTGCACGTCCGGCGCGGAGCCCGCGTCGTGGCCGAGCGGGCGGCGCACGTCGGCGTCCTGACCCAGAAAGCGGACGAGCTGGCCGAGCTCTTCACGCCCACCGCGCCGCTGCCCTTGCCGAGCGGCCTGGATCCCGACCACGCGCTGACGTTCCTCGTCCTGCGCGCAGCGTTGCGCTTTGGCAGCGGTTACGAGCCCAAATTGCGCCTTCAAGCCGCGGAAACCGCGGCGGACAACCTCGACGCGGCCCTCGCAAACCTCTTCGCGACCTCGGGGCCTCCCGCGCCGCGCGACATGGTCCACGCGACGGCGGCCGAGGTCGCCCAGCTGCGCGGCCAGGGCCTGGAGGATCCGCCGCAAGCGGAGTTCGTCGAGCTCCAGACGCGCGCCGTGCGCGATCTGGGCCGCTACTTGATCGATCGCCACGAGGGTTCGTTCGATCGCCTCGTCGAGTCCGCGCAGGGCTCGGCGGCGCGCCTGTGCGAATCGCTCTCGACGATCCCCTACTTCAACGACGTGCAGCGCTACCGCGGTATCGACGTCCCCTTCTTCCACCGCGCGCAGCGACTGGTGTGCGACCTCGCGGTCGAGGCGAATGGCGACGGACTCGGGCGCTTCGAGGACATGCGCGAGCTAGCGCCCAGCTCGGATGCGGAGTGCGCGCTCGCGCTGCGGACAGCCGGCGTGCTGTCGTACGACGCGCAGCTCACGGAGCGCGTCGACCACGGCGAGATCGTCCCGGCCCATTCGGAGCGCGAGGTCGAGATTCGCGCCGCGGCCATCCACGCGTTCGAGCGCGTCGCGACGAAGATCCAGGCGCGCTTGCCCGAGGTCACGGCGGTGGAAGTCGACCGCTGGTTGCGCGAGCGCGCTCGCGAGGCGCGCCGCTCGGGCGCACAACCTCACCG
>Ga0209591_10008970_pt1 | contig 10853 bp, 9 predicted proteins | sample MAT01_FD_187207 | JGI IMG/M metagenome (GOLD analysis project Ga0209591, IMG submission 187207) | Freshwater microbial communities from Lake Fryxell liftoff mats and glacier meltwater in Antarctica - MAT-01 (SPAdes) (version 2) | ecosystem: Environmental > Aquatic > Freshwater > Ice > Liftoff...
CAGACGCGGTGGCGCTCTTTGCGGCGCGGCGCGCACAGGGGCGACAGGACAAAATGTCGCCTGATGAGCTCGTGGTTGTGCGCCAAATTTGCCGCCTGGTGGAAGGACTGCCTCGTGGATAATTATTTTCTTGGAATGGCCTTACACCTGGCAACTATGCCATGCTCACCAACATCGATGGGCAGGGCTTTCCCTATTCACGCTTGGCCAAGACTTTTACGGTCAGGTGCAAAATTTGGGAGTAAATCTTCAGCATAGCGACTCATTCCCAAAGCGTTGTCCTAAGACGATTGAGACATGTCCCAAAAACAGATGACAGCTGCCTCCTGACATTGGGACATTGGGACGCTATACTGTCGCTGGACAGGGGAACGCGAACCTGTCGCGCAAGTCATCAATCGTTCAAATCAAGGAGGTAACCCATGAATCGCCCACGTTCCTACACAATCGCTGCCGTGCTGACCGTGTTGTTTAGCCTGGTCAGCTTGATCTTCGAATTGCCCAATCTGATCCAGGGTCCTGGTGAGATCGCCCCCGGTGTTGAGGGAGCGCCGATTTTCCTGACGATCCTCAATTTTACCCTGGCGATCCTCGGCTTTGTCGCCGCTTATGGGATTTGGCAGATGCAGAAGTGGGGGGTTGTACTCGGCATCATTGTGGCAGCCCTGAGCGCACTCTCGGGTACCCCTGCGATTATCTTCGCACCATTTCTTGCTCTCCGTATTGCCGGCGTGGTGAGTGTGATCTGGAGCGCCGCGATCATCGTGTTGCTCCTGCGTCCTCACCCAAACCCAGCCACCGCCTGACATGTGTTATACTGAGCCGATGACATCCGCACCACAGGCTGACCTTCCATCACAGCAGCTTCTGTCGCGTACGCGGCGGAAGCTGCGCACGCTCCTGCCGCTGCCAGGTGATGAACTGTTGAGCCGCGGGATGCTCTACGGTATCCTGGCAATTTATGCCTGCACGACCTATAGCATCATCGTCACCGGCGGCGGGTTGATCTATTATGACACGCTCAACTATTATGACACGCTCAATGCGTCCTGGTGGTTCGCTTTACCGGCACTGTTGACCATTGCCGCGACCCTACGGCCTATCCACAATTGGCTGCGCCCCAGTATTGATCGATTGGTCTACGACTGGCACGCGGACCCCTATGCAGTGATCAGCGAACTACAGCAGCATCTCGCGCTTGAGCCAGAGCAGACGCCGCAGGCAATTATGGGCGCAATCGTGGCGACAATTGCCGCCACGCTACGGCTGCCCTATGTGGCGATTGAGACCGATCTTGGTTCGGGTCTACCAAGCACAACCTACGGCGCACAAATTGACCATACCGAACGCGTGACGCTCCCGCTGGCCTTCCGTTCCACCCAGATCGGGGCTTTGCACACGGCAGCGCGCAGGCCATATGAGTCACTCTCCACCAACGACCTCAGCCTGCTCCACGACCTCGCCCGCCAGGTCGGGATCACCCTGCACGCGGCCCGCCTTTCCGATGCGCTTCAAAGCTCACGCGCCCAACTCGTCACCGCGCGCGAAGAGGAGCGCCGCCGCATTCGCCGCGACCTCCACGATGGTCTTGGCCCCACCCTGGCCTCGCTGCGCCTGCAACTGAGCGCCTTACGCCACCGTGTGAGCCATAACCCTGACGCCGAGCGCTTGATCGACGAACTGCGCGCCGATGTGCGCGCCGCCACTGCCGAGATTCGCCGCCTGGTCTACGATCTGCGCCCACCCATGTTGGATGAGTTTGGCCTGCTCGGAGCCCTACACAACCTGGAAGTGACAGGCGACGGGCTGGCGCGCACCATCGAAGCGCCCGCCGCGCTGCCACCGCTGCCTGCCGCCATTGAAGTGGCGATCTACCGGATCGCTGCTGAGGCGCTGCACAACATTGTGCGGCACGCCCAAGCCACGCGCTGTACCATCCGCATTGCACTCGACGAGGCGTTCCTGACGCTCACGGTGACAGATAACGGACGCGGTCTGCCCGCAAACTATCTAGCTGGAGTTGGTCACCATTCGATGGTCGAACGGGCTGCGGAACTAGGTGGCACTGTCACCATCTTGCCCGCACCGGCGGGCGGCACGAGTGTCAACGCAGTCTTTCCGTTGAAGGCGGTGCCAAATGACTGAAGCCCTGACGAGCCTGCCACCGACGATCTTGCCACTAACGATCCTAATCGCCGACGATCATCCACTCTTCCGCAAAGGGCTGCGCGCCCTGCTTGCCACCGTGCCGCAGGTGCAAGTGGTTGGCGCGGCGGCCAGCGGCGCCGAAGCCGTGCATCTGGCGGAACAACTCCAGCCCAACCTCGTGCTGATGGATTTGCAGATGCCAGGCGGCGACGGACTCACAGCGATCCGCCAGATTGTTGCTGCGCACCCCAATATCCACATTCTGGTGGTAACGATGTTCGAGGACGACGACTCGGTCTTTGCGGCGATGCGGGCAGGGGCGCGGGGATATGTGCTCAAAGATATGGACGACGACGAGATGATACGGGCGATTCTGGCCGTGGGTCACGGCGAGGCCATCTTCAGCTCGGCGATCGCCTCCCGGATCATGGCATTCTTCAGCAACCGCCAGACTCAGCCGCCAGCGCTCTTCCCCGAACTGACCGAAAGTGAACAGAACGTGTTGCGGTTGATGGCGCGTGGGCTGACCAATAACGCCATTGCTGTTCAGCTTGCCTTTAGCCCCAAGACTGTACGCAACTACGTCAGCAATATCTTTGGCAAGTTGCATGTTGCCGACCGCACCCAGGCCATTCTGCGGGCGCGCGATGCCGGCTTGGCATAACACCGTTGCGCATTCGTAACCCGCCAGGGACAAAATGTCCCGCAATTCTTGTGACTCCCGCCTCTACCGCGCGGGATACCGCTCGTGTATCATCAAGCTAACCCCGATGATACACGAGCGGTTCTTTTATATAGGAGAAACAGACCATGGAAAGCTCACGGTGGATACGATTGGCAGGAACGGCGTATACGGTGGGTGGGGCGCTGTGGGTGGCGCTGGCCCTAGCGATTGGTACGCTGTACGGTGGCGATCCGCCGCCCGATTCGGCAGCGTTCGTTCCGAGCCAGATCCTCTGGCTCCTCTTGCAGTTGTTGCTGCTTTTTGGTTTCTTTGGTCTGTTTTGGGGGCGCGCCGTTGGCAGTAGCCTTTGGGGCAAGCTGGCCTTTGGCCTGGGCGTGCTAGGGCATTTCCTCTTTGTGGCGGGCGAAATCCATTCGCTCGCTAGCCGCACGATTTCGGATCTGCTGGCAGTGGCGGCGCTGGTCTCAGCCATTGGCATCCTCCTCACCGGCGTTGCAGTGCTGCGGGCTAAACAGTGGCAAGGGAGGGCGCGCTGGCTGCCACTGCTGACGGGTCTGTATCCCTTTCTCGTCATGTTTCCCCTGATCGCGATTACCGGGGATGCGAATATCTTTGCGATTGGCGGGTGGGGGTTGGTGCGGCTGGCGTTGGGGTTGGCGATTCGCGACCAGGTTACGACCACGCTGAAAGCGACACCATCGGTAGCTGTGCTGTCTGCGCAGAATCGCATATAATAAGCTAACTTTGGCGCGAGGGGCGAGTTGCGAATGGCGGAATAACGCAGCAATGTACTGCAATTCGCCACTCACGGTAACAGAATGATGATATGCTAGCAGATCTACCGATCACCAGTAGCGGAAAGACCATTATCCAGCCACCAACCAACGCCATGCGCTGGTCGGTTTCTGCCTGGGTCATTCTGTTGATCGGCGTGACGCTGATTATGAGCAGTAGCGTGCAAATGGCCTATCGGCTCGCGCTGCCGACCGACGGCTGGCGTTGGACGAGTGGGGCGGTGGGCAGCGCGCTGGAAGACACCATCACCTATGCCGAGAACCTGATCGGACGACCGTCCACGCTTCACCCTGGTGACTTTGTGCTGGCAGTAGAGGGACATCCATACAATGAATTGATGCAAAACGCCAGCACCGTTCAGCCACGGTTGGTCCACAACTGGCAGGCAGGGAATACCGTGCGCTATCTGGTTCGGCGCGAGGGTGCTGAGGTTACGCTGGATGTCCCGCTCTATTCCTGGCGCGTTGGCGAAGTTGTGCGGTTGGCATTTGGCAGTTCGGCAACGTTTGTCGCGCTGCTCATCGCTGCCATCGGGCTGTTTGTCTTCTTCAAGCGCCCCAACGACCTGACGGCGCGTCTGTTATTTATTCTGACCAGCACGGTGCTCACCATCCAGATCAGCCAATTCATCTATTGGGGCTTGCCAGAGATCACCCATCCGCCCATGTTGATGGTGGCGCTTCTGTTTAGCAACTGGATGTTTGGCGGACTGCTGGCACCCACGGTGCTCCTGTTGGCGTTGACCTTTCCCCAACCCAAGCCTTTTGTTGAGCGTCATCCCTTGCTGGTGAGCAGCCTTGTCTACACGGTTCTCCCGCTCCTGGTGATTGGCGCTGGCCCCCAACCCTTTCTGGGGTGGGGGTGGACGGCAACCTGTGGTCTGTTGAGCCTGATCAGCGTCGGTCATACACTTGTTACTGCCAAAGACCCCGTGAGTCGCGTCCAGTTGCAGTGGGCCGGGCTGGGGTTTGCCGGGCTGGCATTGAGCTTGCTGCTCGAAGCCACCAATGGGTTTGAACTCTACCCCACCGTTGTCCAACAGTTGATCCCGTGGATCACACCGTTTTTGCAGGTGGCGTTTCCACTTGCACTCGCCGTGGCAATTCTGCGCTACCGCTTGTTCGAGATCGATCTCATTCTGAGCCGCGCACTGGTCTATGGCGTGCTGACGATCGCGATTATCAGCTTTTACATTGGCGTGGTCACCTCTCTTGGCCGGCTCTTGCAGAGTGAAGAGACGTTACTGCCTTCCTTGCTGGCGACGGGCGTGGTGGCGGTGGTGTTGCAGCCCATGCGCGCATGGCTGCAACACCAGGTCAACCGCCTGCTCTTTGGGCAACGCAACGAACCCTATGCGGTCATTACCACGCTCGGCCAACAGATCGATACTGTGCGCGCGCCGGATCGAGTCTTTCATGCGATTGTCGAGACCATCGGGCAAAGCTTAAAGCTGCCCTACGTGGCGATCCTCAGCAGTGATGAAACGCAGATCCAGGCGGTTTTTACCCCTTCGCCCGGTTCACCATCCGTGCCGCCTACCCACCTGCTCCGGCTGCCGTTGCGTTATCAGCAGCAAGATCTAGGTCTGTTGCTCGTGACGCCTCGTCTGGGCGAGGAACGATTGAGTGACACCGATTACAAGTTGCTGCACGATCTGGCGCGGCAGACGGCCATCGCCGTCTATGCCGCGCGCATCACGGCCGATGTGCAACGTTCGCGCGAGCGGATCGTGCTCGCGCGCGAAGAAGAACGCCGTCGCATCCGTCGCGACCTCCACGATGGTCTGGGTCCGCAACTGGCCAGCCAGACGTTGACCCTGGATGTCATTGCCAAGCTCCTGCACAGCAATCCGGAGCAAGCCGCCACCCTCCTGCTGGCGGTACGCCAACAGATGCAGCAGGCAGTAAGCGACATTCGCGATCTAATCTACGGTCTGCGCCCTCCAGTGCTGGACGATTTAGGCTTGAACGGTGCGATTGAAGAATTTGTGGAACGAATAGGGCAACCAGGCAAGCTCCAGATCAACTTGCAACTGGCGGACACGCACATTGCCTTGCCTGCCGCCGTGGAAGTGGCGGTCTATCGTATCGTGCAGGAGGCGGTCACCAATGCAATCAAACATGCACAAGCCAGCCAGATCATGGTGACATCGATGGTAGACCGTGCGCCGCAAGCGGCATGTTCACTCAAGGTAACCATTTGCGATGACGGAATTGGATTACCCGCTGAGTATACGGTAGGCATTGGGTTGCAATCGATGCGAGAACGGGCTGAGGAACTAGGCGGAAGTTGCGTGATCAGCAAACGGCGCGCGGGGGGAACAGAAGTCGTAGCGCAGTTGCCGATTGAGTGAGTGTGTAGATTACTAGTAGATCCCGGCGTAAATAAGGTACCCTATTTTTACCATGATGTACACGAGTAACGTGCCTTATTAACTGCCGTGGTATCTACGCCCAACTGTACTAGGAATGAATCCATGACTATCTCAATCCTGATCGTTGACGATCACCCTGTCTTTCGCTTTGGCCTACGCACGTTGATTGGCACCGAACCAGATATGCAGGTTGCGGGCGAGGCGACCACGGGCGCTGAGGCGTTGGCAATCACCGCCGGCCAGCCGCTCGATCTCGTTCTGATGGACATCAACCTGCCCGATATGACTGGGCTGGAAGTGACACGTCGCCTGCGGGCCTTGCACCCTGCCCTGCGCGTGCTGGTCATCTCAATGTTGGATGATGCCACGGTCTTTCAGGCGCTCAAAGCGGGGGCCTGTGGCTATATCCTCAAAGGGGCCAGTGGGGAGGAGACCGTACGCGCCCTGCGCGCTGCGGCCAGTGGTGAAGCCATCTTCAGCCCCAAAATCGCTCAACGGATTCAGCAGCACTTTGCGGCACCCACTGCTGCCAACACCTTCTTCGAATTGACTGAACGCGAGGGGGAGATCCTGGCGCTGTTGGCGCAGGGGCTGACCAACAGCGCCATTGCCGAGCGACTGTCGCTCAGTGTCAAAACCGTGCGCAACCGCGTCAGCGATATTTTCAGCAAACTCCAGGTCAGCGACCGCGCCGCGGCGATCATCAAGGCGCGTAAGGCAGGGATTGGCTGACCGTCTTCCACGCACGCTAGTGCGGTTACAAACCGCACAATGGCATCGACCAGAGCGCGTGCGGTTACAAACCGCACCTACGCACGCAGCGTTCTAATCTATCAAAACTTGGCTGACAGTGTACTACCTTGCCTTCGGCTTGCAACTGCTTAATGACCGCCGCCTTGTCGCCAGGCAGCACTTTTTAATCGGCGTAGCAAATCGATTTTCTTTTTTCTTCCATCTCCCGCTCCTCTTAATTTTGTCCCACCCCTAAGGGGGAGGGGTAGGAAAATTCTGGCATAGCTGATTGGGCTTGTCAAGGCCCCAGTTTTTTTGGGGCTTTCCGAGAATTAATTTCCCAAGTGAATGGATCTACGCGCGCTATGAGTATTAGCCGCGTATCTCGTTCATATTTTTTTCACAACTTTGTGCCATACTGAGTTATCTATCCAATCAAGTCTTGTAAGATCGACAAAATAAGGAGCAGTTCGTATGTTTAAGCAAAGCAGAATCATCGTATTGCTGATGGGGGCAACTCTATTCTTGGGCGGCTGCATCGGCCCCACGCGCGGCGGCATGAACCATGATCAGATGATGAATGGCACGCCAATCGCGGGCATGGATCACAGCCGCATGATGAGTGGCACCGTAATGACGAGTACAATGATGACTGGCACAATGATGAGTGGCATGGAGCATGGCGCGATGATGGATCCTGACCAGCCGTTTGACGCGCAATTTATCGACGGCATGATCAAACATCATCAAGGTGCGGTGGAAATGGCGCAGACGGCGTTAGAACAGAGCGATCGCGCCGAAGTGCGCCAACTGGCCGCGGCTGTGATCGCGACACAGACGCCAGAGATTGAACAGATGACAGCGTGGCGCACCGCGTGGTACCCGGATCTATCAGCGACGGCTGGGATGCAAATGGGTATGGGTGATATGGCGATTAGCACAGATGAAAGCGTGCCCTTTGATCAACGCTTCCTCACCGCCATGATCTCGCACCATCAGGGTGCGATTAACATGGCGACAATGGCCCAGACTCAGGCTGAACATGCCGAGATCCAGCAGATGGCCGCCGCGATTATCAGCGCGCAACAGGCTGAGATCGAGCAGATGCAGATGTGGCTGATAGAATGGTTTGGCGTCGAGGCTGCCGCACAATCCGCTTTTGTGGCGCAACTGGACAGCCCGGTGCGCGGATTAAGCGCCCAAGAAGTCGATGATCTGCGCGCTGGCCACGGCATGGGCTATGCGCGCATGGCCGAATTGAACAACCATCCAGGACCGCGCCATCTGCTCGATTTGTCCGGAAAATTGGATCTGACCGAAGCCCAGACAGAGCAGGTTACCGAAATTTTTACTGCCATGCAGGCAAAAGCTACTCAACTGGGCGAAGAAATTGTGGCCCGCGAAGCGGAATTAAGCGCCCTGTTTGCCGCCGGCGACGTGGATCAAACCAAAGCCCAAGCCCAGGTGACGGCGCTGGCTGATCTCTATGGTCAACTCCGTTTTGTCCATCTGCGCGCACATTTGCAGGTGACGCTGCTGCTCTCGCCCGCGCAAATTGTGGTGTATAATCAATTGCGCGGCTATGGCGACGGCACCGGCCAACCGCACGCGGCTGGGATGGATCATCACCGGATGCATGACTAATAGAGCGCGTAAATAAAGTTTGTACAGCCAGGTAAGTAGTAAGTGGTAAGTAACGGTGTGCATTGGCCACTTACTATTTACCGCTTACCACTTACTTCTTACCACTTTCGATGAACAAAACCATTCTCGTCGTAGAAGACGATTCCCAAATTCGCAAAATCGTCGAGGGTTATCTGCGACAGGCCGGCTATCATGTGCTGGCGGCCGCCGATGGCTTGGCAGGGTTGGCGCTGGCGCAACAAGAAAAACCCGATCTCCTCGTCCTAGATTTAATGTTGCCCAATTTGGATGGCTGGGAAATCACCCGCCGGTTGCGGCGCAGCACTGATCCAACCCTGGCCGGCCTTTACATTATCATGCTGACGGCGCGGGTGGAAGAGGCGGAACGAATTGCTGGCTTGGAACTGGGTGCCGATGATTATGTGACCAAACCCTTTAGTCCGCGCGAATTGGTGGCGCGGGTACAGGCCGCGTTGCGCCGTTTAGATCTGCACGCCGAGCATATCGAGCCAGCGCAAGTGCTACAGGCTGGGCCGTTGCAACTGGATCTTGTCTATCGCACGGTGACACTGGCGGGCGAAACGGTGGAAATAACCAGCACCGAATTCGATCTGCTGGCTTACCTGATGCGGCATCCCGGCCGGCCTTTTACGCGTGACGAATTGCTGGACAGCGCCGTGGCCAATGATGGCGATACTTTTGCCTACGACCGCACGATCGACGCCCACATCAAAAATCTGCGCCAGAAGCTTGGTGAGGCGGGCCGGCACAACCGCTTTATCGAGACCGTGCATGGGGTAGGGTATCGCTTCATGCACCCGCCGTTCGCAGCTTCCTGATCAACTTTCTCTTCACCGGTAGTATAATCACATGTCCTCTCCCGATCCAACCCTGCCAAAACATATTGAGCCGTCTGAAAATTGGGGCCACCCTTTGCCCGCGCCGCAACGAACTCGCAATCCGTTGGACCGTTTATGGTTTAAACTGATCAGCGCTTTTGCGTTGGTAATTGGGGTTGGCGTATTAGTAACGGTCGTCTTGGCTCGGCAAGGCGCAGCGACCCAGTTTGCACATTTCATGGTTGATAATCATATGATTCGTCCTACCCGCTTACAAACCGTGTTGGCAGAGCATTACGCGCTGCACCGCGGTTGGGACCATGTGGATGAGAGCCTGGTTTTGCTGGTGAATGCTGCATCGGACGGCACGATGAGCGGCATGATGGGCAATATGATGGGCATGTATAACAACCGTGTACAGGTAGTGGATGAAAACGGGGTCGTAGTTGCCGACTCTGAAGGTCCGGCTGGCACTTCGCGCCTGACCGACTCTACAACGCAAAGCTGGCCCATCACCTTGAATGGCGCGGCGCTTGGCGAATTGTTGGTAGCCGGCGGGATGATGTATCGGCGCGACGACGAGGGCGCCACGCTGCTCAATGGGGTGACGCGCGCCGTCTTGGTCGCCGGTTTGATCGCCGGCGCAGTGGCATTGATCCTGGCGGGGCTCTTGGTGCGCCAAGTCACGCGACCCCTGGCGGCGCTGGCCCAGGCTTCGCACCGGATTGCGGCCGGTGATCGAACGGTGCGCGTGCCCGTGCAGAGCAAAGATGAAGTGGGTGAATTGGCCATCATCTTTAACCAAATGACCCGTAGCCTGGAGACCCAGGAAACCTTGCGCCGCCATTTGATGGCCGATATTGCCCACGAACTGCGTACGCCGTTGGCCGGCATCCAAGGTACGGTAGAGGCGATCCAGGACGGAGTTTTCCCCTGGACTGCCGAGAGTTTGGACTCCATTCACCAGCAAGCGATCTTTCTGAATCGCCTGGTCGAAGACTTACGTACCCTGGCCAATGCCGAGGCGGGTCAATTGGCCTTGGCCCTTGCGCCGCTGGATCTAGCTGAGTTGACCTGCCGCACCGTGACGGCGTTTCAACCCCAGGCCACGGTGCAGCAAGTTGATCTGTCGTTGACCGGTGCCGAAAATCTGCCGCTCACGAATGCTGATCCACAACGGCTGGGGCAGGTGCTGACGAATCTACTCGATAATGCATTGCGCCACACACCGGCAGGGGGCCAAATTAGGGTGACACTGTCGGCCGAGCAAACCGGCATTCACATCGCCATCATCGACAGCGGCGAAGGTATTGCGCCAGTTGATCTGCCGCACATTTTTGATCGCTTCTACTGTGCCGATGGATCGCGCAACCGGCAAACGGGTGGTTCGGGGCTTGGTCTGGCGATTGCACGCCAATTAGTGGAAGCGCAGGGTGGTAAAATCTGGGCAGAGAGTCCGCCTGTCGGGCGTAGTCAGGGTAGCGCCTTTATCATCTTTTTGCCGGTGTATGGAGGTGGATCGAGAGGAGAATAAAGCATGACCAACACTAATTCTTCTACGGTGGTGTACCCTTCTTACAAATGGCCGTCCCTGAGCTCCGCAGCCGCCAACCGGGCATGATGACACTGCTACGAA
>Ga0209591_10008971_pt1 | contig 10853 bp, 6 predicted proteins | sample MAT01_FD_187207 | JGI IMG/M metagenome (GOLD analysis project Ga0209591, IMG submission 187207) | Freshwater microbial communities from Lake Fryxell liftoff mats and glacier meltwater in Antarctica - MAT-01 (SPAdes) (version 2) | ecosystem: Environmental > Aquatic > Freshwater > Ice > Liftoff...
AACTAAACACCGGAAGCCTGCGCACGCGTGTGTATTAAACTCGAACTCGATCTTATGTTGGGCTGGTGGATTATTACTATTTGAAGAACGCGTTGGAGAGGGGAATGCTTAAATTAGGTTTTGCATATAGAGGATATATGGGCAATGCTTATATTGGGATGTTGGTAGCAATAGGGCCCGGACAAATTTGTGTTTCAAGAAAACGGACGAAAATTTCTAACAAAGATTTCCCGCGCGGACAAGTGAACGGCTCCGCAGACAACTTGAACTTGAGAAAATTAAAACATGGGACTGAGTAAAAATTAATACAGCCGACCCTTCGCATTTTTAAGAAGATTGTGCTGAGTTGCCCCGCGCATTTGGCACACGCCATAGTCGCGCAAACCCTCCGCGACACCAAAGCTATGGCAAGAGCCAAATCCCTGCCCGCACCCTAAAACCGAGTTTCTTAACTCAAAAAACTTAAATTTGTTTAAACTTGACTTATGCCTTTGGACCTATCGGAAATTTTAGTCGTTGGGGTTTCATCCCGAGCTCTGTTTAATCTAGAAGCCGAGAACAAGCTTTTCGAAGAAAAGGGTATCGAGGGTTATAGGAAGTACCAGCAAGAAAATGAAGACGTTGACTTAGAATCTGGTACTGCATTCTTCTTAGTCAAAAGTCTTCTTGAGCTAAATAATAAGGCAAATAAGAGAATTGTTGAGATTGTGGTAATGTCAAAAAATAGTCCAGAGACAGGAGTACGTGCAATGAACTCGCTACGCAAGCATGGTCTTGAGATTACAAGAATGGCATTTAGTGGTGGAGAACCTTTAGCTCCTTATATGGAAGCATTCGACATAGACCTCTTTTTAAGTAAGGACATAAAAGACATCCAGACAGTTATTGATTCAAAAAACTGTGCCGCAGCCTACATTTACGAACCCCCCAAAGATTTTGACCCAAAAGATAGCAGGGTTAAAATTGCATTTGATGCAGATGCAGTTCTTTTCTCCGATGAGTCTGAATTACGATATAAAACTGAGGGCATGGAAGCATTTCACAAATATGAAATGGAACATGAGAATGAGCCATTAAATGAAGGCCCATTTGCAAAGCTTCTTATTAAACTGTCCAAAATCCAAGACCATTTACCAACAAGAATAGAATTATCTCCATTGAGGCTTGCTATCGTTACTGCAAGAAATGCCCCGTCACACATGCGAGTAATCAAGACACTTAGGAAATGGGGTGTATATGTTGACGAGGCTTATTTTCTTGGCGGCATAGATAAGGATAAAGTATTAAAGGCATTCGGGGCTCACATATTCTTTGATGACCAAGAAGCTCATTTAGACAAAGCAAGCAAAGTTGTTCCATCTGGCAAAGTTCCTTATCAAAGTGATTCTCCGATGCAAGCTTTTGGAAAAAAGCAGAAAGGATGATTTGAATATAAATGACTTGCCAGAAATGACACAATTGAAAGAATTAAAAGAAAAAGGACAAGTAAAATCAAAGCAGCGTGTAGCTGACCACGGAGAGGTATTTACCAACCAACGTGAAGTAGACGCCATGCTCGACTTGGTAAAGCAAGAAACCGAGCGAATTGACTCGCGATTTTTAGAACCAGCCTGTGGAGACGGTAATTTCTTGGCTGAAGTATTGAAAAGGAAGTTGACTGTTGTTGAAAATCGCTACGGTAAGAGCCAGTTAGAGTTTGAGCGGTATTTGGTGGTAGCTGTTTCGAGCATTTATGGTGTGGACATTTTGGAGGACAATGCCATTGAATGCCGAGCGAGACTTTTCAAACTCATGGATGAAAAATATACTTCGTTGTTTAAAGACAAGTGCAAAGACGAATGCCGAAGAAGTATAAATTTTCTTCTCAAACGAAATATACTTTGGGGTGATGCTCTTTACTTCACAAACCCCGTTACTCGCGAACCAATTGTGTTTTCTGAATGGAGTGCAGTTAATGGAACAATGCTAAAGCGCAGAGACTACGTTTTCAGATTCTTAGTTGAGAAGACACACCAATTCTCCCTTTTCAACGATGAAGGCCAGGCAGCAGCTATTGACGAACCAGTTCGAGATTTCCCACTTATTCATTTCCTAAAACTTGGTGAGGATGACGCAAACTAACTACAACCCAGACGTACTTTCTTGCCTTGCTAATTTGAGTAACGATGAAGTGTTTACACCCCCTTCGTTGGCAAACCAAATTTTAGATTTACTGCCTGCTAGTATTTGGAAAAACAAGAATGCAACGTTCTTAGACCCTGTTTCTAAATCTGGTGTGTTTCTGCGCGAAATCACCAAGCGATTAATGAAAGGGTTAGAAAAGGAAATACCTGATGTGCAAAAGAGAGCCAACCACATCTACACCAAACAGGTTTTTGGCATCGCAATTACCGAACTGACTTCTCTTCTTTCTCGTAGGACTTTGTATTGTTCAAAATTTGCAAACGGTAAGTATTCTGTTTGTGACGCTTTCAATAACGAACAAGGCAACGTGGTTTACGAAAGGTTAAAACATACTTGGGAAAACAATAAATGCTTCTATTGTGGCGCCACTAAAGAAGTGTATGACCGCGAAGATGCATTAGAAACGTATGCTTACCCATTCATACATTCAGATATAACTAAAAGCATTTTTTCAGATATGAAATTTGATGTAATAATTGGAAACCCTCCGTACCAACTTAGTGATGGAGGACACGGTGCAAGTGCCAAACCGATATACCACAAGTTTGTGCAACAAGCTATTAAACTAAATCCACGGTACTTGACAATGATAATACCTTCAAGGTGGTTTGTTGGCGGTAGAGTTGGTGAACTCTCCGAATTCAGAGAGGATATGCTTGTAGATGATAGGATAAGAGTAATGCATGATTTTATTAGTGCAGGTGATTGTTTCCCTGGAGTGGAAATTAAGGGAGGTGTCAATTTCTTTCTCTGGGATAGGGATAACAAAGGTAAATGCAAGATTTACACACATGAGGGTGATAAGGTTACTGAATCAAACCGGTCATTACTTGAAAAAGGCGCAACGACTTTCATTAGAAGGAATGAAGCAATTCCAATTCTAAAAAAAGTGATGGAGCTTGGCGAAGAAAGTTTTGCTTCCATTGTAAGTGCTAACGATCCATTTGGCTTTGATGTGCGTGAGGAAAATAGCATGAAGCGAGTTAAGCCAAAGTATAAGTTAACAGAGGCCAAGGATAATATTTCATTTTATTATAATGGATGGAAAAAGACCGGACTCGGTTATATTGATAAAAAGTACATCAAGAAAAACGTGGAATGGATAGATAAGAATAAAATTTTCGTTCCAAAGGCTGTTGGAGTAGGTGATAGCAAGACAGACATACTCAAACCGGTATTTCCAAATAAAAACTCCTGCTGTAGCGAGACATATATTGTTATTGGTCCTTTTCGCTCAAAGCACGTGATGATGAATGCCTCTAGCTATGTAAGTACAAAATTCTTTCACTTTCTACTATCACTAAAAAAGCTAACTCAAGAAGCCAGAAGAGGTGTTTACTCATTTATTCCAATCCAGGACTTTTCAGAAGCTTGGTCGGACGAGAAACTTTATTCAAAGTATCACTTGACAAAAAAAGAAATCGCCTTTATCGAATCAATGACACCAGAACTCGATTCAAGTATTAACAATGGTGAAAATGACTAAAAAATTCTTCCCGCCACGCCCCGAGGCCAATCCAACTATCTATGCCTATGAATTAGTGGGTGTGTCAACTCATTCAGGCTTACTAAAAGTAGGTTATACCAGCCGTTCATCGGAAAAGAGAATTGGTGAGCAGACTAAAACCGCAGCTATTAAATACAAAATTGTGTTTGAAGAATCGGCCATGAAAAATGATGGCTCGGCTTTTACAGACATTGAGGTTCATCGGTTACTACGGAGCAGAAAAATTAAAAACACGGAAGGCGAATGGTTTGAATGTTCAGTTAAGGATATAAAAGCAGTTATTCTCGAGATAAAGAGCGGTGTGCGAAATGAAGATAACCGCTCTTTTGATTTTGCAATGCGACCGGAACAGGAAGAAGCGGTAATCAAAACCGTTAGCTACTTCAAGTCCTACAAAAAAGAAAATCCTAAAAAGACACCGCACTTTCTCTGGAACGCTAAAATGCGTTTTGGTAAAACCTTTGCCACCTACCAACTGGCTAAACAATTGGGTTGGAAGAAAATATTAGTACTCACCTTTAAACCCGCTGTTCAAAGTGCTTGGCAAGAAGATCTTCAATCGCATATTGATTTTAAAGGCTGGCAATTTATTTCAAGAAATGGCTTGACTTTCAGCGAGGCTAAGAAAAGCCAACCCATTGTTTGTTTCGGTTCCTTTCAAGATTACCTAGGCAAGAATGAAGCAGGAGGAATAAAAGTAAAACACGAATGGGTTCATGCCATGCAATGGGATTGCATTGTGTTGGATGAATATCATTACGGTGCATGGCGCGAGAACGCTAAAGATTTATTTGAGGGAGAAGAGGGCAAGGAAATGAAATTTGCCGAGGGTGAAGGACTCGATTATTTTGATGAAGAAAATATGCCCATTACCACCAATCATTTTTTGTATTTGTCAGGCACTCCTTTCCGAGCAATAGCATCCGGTGAATTTATTGAAGAACAGATTTACAACTGGACGTACTCAGACGAGCAACGAGCAAAAGAAAGTTGGAAAGGCGAACCCAATCCGTATGCTTCATTGCCGCGAATGGTAATGATGACATACCAACTCCCTGACTCCATTCGAGAAATAGCCAAGGGAGGTGAGTTTAATGAATTTGATTTGAACGTATTTTTTTCGGCAAATGGAGAGTTTAAGACGGCAAAGTTCAAATACGAAGACGAAGTTCAGAAATGGCTAGACTTAATTAAGGGTTCTTTTAGGGAAACAACAGTTGATAATCTAAAGTTAGGAGCAAAAAAGCCACCCTTACCATTTTCCCACGCACCTTTATTAAATGTATTGTCGCATACATTTTGGTTTCTGCCTTCCGTAGCCTCATGTCATGCCATGAGTAATTTAATAGGGCAAAAGCAAAACAAGTTTTACCACGATTACCAAATTATTGTTGCAGCAGGAACAGGTGCAGGAATTGGCGTTGAAGCATTGCCACCTGTGCAAGAGGCAATGGATAATCCACTCAAATCGAAAACAATTACATTGTCTTGTGGTAAGCTAACCACAGGTGTTTCCGTAAAACCATGGACAGGAATTTTCATGCTAAGAAATTCATCAAGTCCTGAGACATACTTTCAAGCTGCCTTTAGAGTTCAAACACCCTGGACAGTTAAGAACCCTGATAGTAAGTCACCGAACAAAGAAGAAATTATAAAACAGGAATGTTACGTTTTTGATTTTGCACCTGATAGAGCTCTTCGACAAATTATGGATTACAGTTGTCGCTTGAACGTTGAAGAATCAAATCCGGAAAAGAAAGTAGCTGAGTTTATCCACTTCTTACCAGTTCTGGCTTATGACGGTAGCTCAATGACGCAAATTGACGCGGCCGGTATCTTAAACATGGCCATGAGCGGAACAACTGCTACTTTGTTGGCAAGGCGTTGGGAAAGTGCGCTCTTGGTTAACGTTGACAACAACACACTTCAACGACTGATGAACAACGAGAATGCAATGGAGGCACTAATGAGCATCGAGGGATTCAGAAATCTAAATCAGGACATTGAGACAATTATTAATAAATCAGATGCCGTTAAAAAAACAAAGAAAGAAGCCAACGAACGCAAACTGACAAAGAAGGAAAAAAAGGAATTAACGGAACAAGAGAAAGAATATAAGACGTTAAGAAAACAAATTCAGGAGAAGCTAATCAAGTTTGCTACTCGCATTCCTATCTTCATGTACCTGACCGATTATCGTGAGCGAAGTTTGAAAGATATTATCACACAACTAGAACCGGGCCTATTTAAAAAGGTGACAGGATTAAATATAAAGGACTTTGAATTATTGGTGAGTCTAGGAGTTTTCAACAGCGGTCTGATGAACGATGCTGTTTACAAGTTCAAACGGTACGAGGACTCTTCATTGACCTACACAGGAATTATCAAACATAAGGATGAGGACGTAGGACTTTACGACACGGTTTTAAGTGCAAAGGACTACGCGTTGTCATTTGTAAATGAGGATTGAGAATTTTATCTATTAGCCATGAAAGCAACATCAGCGAATTTATTAACGGTTATAAAAGGGCCAAAGCAATTTGTAATTCCTATTTATCAGCGAACTTATAGCTGGCAAATTGCGCAATGCAATAAGTTATTAAATGATATTTTACGCATAAGTAAAGACCCCAGTGTGCCTGGTCATTTTATAGGTTCCGTTGTCTATTTTCAAGAAAGTATTCATACAGTTTCTGATGTTCCAAAATTGCTTGTTATTGACGGCCAGCAAAGATTAACAACTATTTCTTTAATGATTGCAGCCTTAGCTGAGTTTGTACGGGACAATAAAGTTGATATTGACACCAGTTTCACCAAACTACAGAATTACTACTTACTTAACGCTGAGGAAGAAAGCGAATTACGTTTTAAATTATTGCTTACCCGGAGAGATAAGGAGACGCTCATTAATATTATCAAAGGTGTTCCGCTTGCTGGCGAATATTCGCTTCGTGTAGCCGAAAATTTCAAATTCTTTAAAGACAAAATTTCATCCGAAAATTTAGAGGATATTTATAATGGCATTTTGCGCCTTTTTATTGTAGATGTGGCGTTGGAGAAAGAGAAAGACAATCCCCAACTTATTTTTGAGAGTTTAAATAGCACAGGGTTAGACCTTTCACAAGCTGATTTAATCCGGAACTATATTTTAATGGGGCAAGAAATTAAGCTTCAAACTGAGTTGTACGAAAAGTACTGGTTCCCAATGGAACAAAGTTACGGTAACGAGTACACAGCTTCTTTTGACTGGTTTATGCGCGATTACCTATCTGTCAAAACTGGTTCTATTCCACGCATTGATAGAGTATACGATGAATTCAAAACCTATGCTCAAAGCTCAAAAACACCCTCTACTATTACAGAAATAGTTCAAGACATTCACAGATACAGTTCTTTTTATGTTAACATGGTTTTACATAAAGAACCTGATGCCTCGTTACAAAGAGGGTTTAGAAACATTAGTCGTTTGAAAGTAGATGTTAGTTATCCTTTCTTTTTACCAGTCTACAGTGATTATTCCAATGCTGTTATTACACAAGTCGAATTTTGTGAGATTATCAGTCTAGTGGAGAACTATGTATTTCGTAGGGCTATTTGTGGTATTCCTACTAACAGTATGAATAAAACATTTGCTACTCTTTACAAATCAATTCAAAAATCAGATTATTTGGAGGGGGTAAAAGCTGCTTTGCAATTAATGGAAAGTTATAAGCGATTTCCTACGGATCCGGAGTTTGAGAAGGAACTAATAGCGAAGGACGTTTATAACTTTCGGAACAGAAATTACCTCTTGAGTAGTTTAGAAAATTATAATAGGAAAGAACCAGTCAATGTAGATGATTTTACGATTGAACATATAATGCCTCAAAATCCTGATTTGTCAAAAGAATGGCAAACTATGCTTGGAGAAGGATGGAAAGAAATACAAGAGCAATACCTTCATTCTTTAGGAAATTTAACTTTAACAGGATACAACTCAGAACTAAGCGACAGACCATTCAGTCAAAAGAAAATAATCGCAGGCGGGTTTAACGACTCTCCATTGCGCTTGAATGAATTCATGAGAAAAGCAGACGTATGGAATGAACAGCAAATACTATTGAGGGCAAAAGAACTTGCAGACAAAGCAAAACTAATCTGGTTTGCACCGAATATATCCATAGAAACATTAGGGAAATACAAACCGGAAGAAAAAGAAACCGTAGCTTATACAATTCAACAATACGAACACTTGAAGGGTGAAATGTTGGAGATATATTTCGCTTTGAAAAAAAGAATTCTAAATATTGACTCCTCAGTTAAAGAGGAATACAAGAAGCTATACATTGCCTTTAAATCATCTACAAATTTCGTTGACATTGTCCCACAAAAAGCACGATTAAGACTATCACTCAATATTGATTTCCCGGACATAATTGACCCAAAAGGATTATGCAAAGACGTTTCCGGCTTAGGTAGATGGGGAAATGGTGATGTCGAAGTGGGAATATCTAACCTGAATGAGTTGAATGACATAATGGATTTAATTCAACAAGCATTTGACAAACAGTTGGAGTATGTATAGCCAACACATTTTGCAAGCACATTGCCAAAGCCACGCAAACCCATCGCAAAAGCAAAGCTTTGGCAAAGAGCTTGCAAAACCAACGCAGAGATAGAGTTGGTAAAAAATGCCCCACCGCACCACTACTAAAAAAGATTTGTGTTAATTAACGAGGGACGATAGACAAGGCTACATATGAAGTGAGGAGAAGGGCCCTACAGCACACAATCGAGTAGACGGCCTCACCCTTAGTTCTTGTTGGTCGCTGACCAACAAGCCTCACTAAATTTCAAGTATTGTCTCCGTTAAGAATGATCCGATTCTAAAAGCCATCGCCTTCGAAAGACGAATTTTGAAATTTGCTATCTTGTCCTTTCAAATCACAATCTACACTAGATGAATCCTTCTAAACCACCCTTTGCCCCACAGGTGTAAATCAAGAGTGGTATATTCAACGCACCCTAACAAGGATAATTAGAAATGTATATGACCACTATTAAAGAACATTGTTGTGGAGCCGATAAGTTGTTTAATGCGAAGACTGCAAAAAAACAATAAAAAAGCTATTTGAAAAACGGACCCTCACGAGTGACCAAAACACTCATTGGCCATTAGTTCTTGTTGGCCGCTGACCAACAAGCTTCACAACTAAAATATTGAGCAAACATGAACTCCTCCTCCAACCCAAACTCCCCCTAGCCGTTCGACATTAGCCATGTCGAACAAAAATAAAGTGGATTTAAAATCCCTTTTTATCAGAATTCGGTTATCTGCAAAAATATTTTGGACGACATACATGAGGCGGGTTCTTGAGAATGTAAGGAACATGGTTTATGATAATGATCCTTACTTATACGAATAAGAAAAAAAGAACCGCTAAAAACCTTTAGGCAATAGCTCTCTGCGGGCCTTGTTGCTGGTAGCTAGAATTGAGTCACAACTGTTATCAAATAAAATTCAATAGCAAACGCGCGGCAGCGATCAATCCTTTTCTTTCACTACTTCACCAATCATTCGCAATCCATCCAGAGTTAAATTGGGTTCTACCGCGTGAAAGAAATTATGAAGAGGTGTAATGATAGAAGATAAACCACCGGTAGCGATAGCAGGGCAATCGGTTTTCAACTCTTCGCGAATTTTTAAAACCATGTTGCGCACAAGGCCTTCGTATCCAAACAAGATACCCGATTGAATTGCCGTAACCGTATTATATCCCAACGCAGACGCAGGCATAACCAAAGGCACATCAAAAAGTTTGGCCGTGTTCTGCGAAAGCGATTTAATAGCTGTTTTTAGGCCGGGCGCGATGGACACACCTAAAATTTTTCCAGCATCGGAAATGGTGGTAAAGGTGAGTGCGGTTCCAAAATCGACCACCACGCAAGTTTGCTTGTATTTAAAGTAAGCCCCCGCAGCGTTGGCTACAAGATCAGATCCTATTTCGAATGGGTTAAGAATATCGATGGGTAACTGCGAGTATACTTTGGGCCCCAGCACAATGGGATCTTTATCAAACAACATGCGCGATACACTTTTTATTTTGTCGGTCATGGCCGGAACCACACTGCTGAGTACGATGGTATTCACCAGATTCAAATCTGTACTCGTTTCGAAAAAGTAATCGCGAATTTTTACACCAAAATAAAGTTCAGGTAAATCTGGCTTGGATGGAATACGCCAAATGTGTTTCCATTCATTGTCTTTCCACAAACCTGCCGTGATGTCACTATTACCGATGTCGAACGCGAGAAGCATGATGCAAAATGCAAAAAAAATTCTGCCTGTAAGAATGCAAGTCGAAGTTGTGTTTCGATTTGTGAGGGACGTAATCAAGATGATGAAATTTTGTATTTCGGTTTGTGAGGACACAAACCTGGGTGCTTTTAATCCGGTCGAATCACACTGGAGCCCGAGGCTTCCATACTTAACTCAGGATTACCACGATACAATACTAAACTCGCTCCGCTTGCGAAGCCTTTCAATTGATTGGCGACTGATACTTTTGCACTGCTGGCACCCGAAACAATTAGTTCAGATTTATTTGTCGAATATTCGAAGGCCGTAAGGATTGAAGCTCCCGAAATATTTCCTTCCAACAAATCACCACTGCCATTCAAACGCAGCTGTGAAGCCCCGCTTAAAAAGAAATGGATTTCGGTTGCGTCTAAACTTAGTTGCGCTAGCGAGGCACCAGAAAGTGAAACATCCATTCTGTTTACTGGAGCAAATCCTGAAACTTGCGCATTCACTGCTCCTGAAAAATCAACTCCGCTTAAAGCAGGTAGTGTGATGTTTACATAGGTAGCATATTGGCGTTTGTCAAATCGGTTAAACCGAACAACAAGTGAATTTCCACTCTTAGAAACAAGTAAGTCATCTAAATTTCTTCGGTCGCCTTCTGTCTCGATAGAAAAATTTTCACTGTACTTAACAGTAACGATAAGCGCATCACCGGCTTCTATCCGATCAAAATCCACTACCGCATAACTGCGAGTGTCTTGTTGGCGCGGCCCCGGGTCTTCTTCATTGCAGGCAGTAAGCCAAACGAGTGCTGCCAATAGTATTAGTAGATTTAACTTTTTCATAATTCTTTGATATTTGGGATTAAGACAAGTGAGG
>Ga0209591_10008973_pt1 | contig 10853 bp, 9 predicted proteins | sample MAT01_FD_187207 | JGI IMG/M metagenome (GOLD analysis project Ga0209591, IMG submission 187207) | Freshwater microbial communities from Lake Fryxell liftoff mats and glacier meltwater in Antarctica - MAT-01 (SPAdes) (version 2) | ecosystem: Environmental > Aquatic > Freshwater > Ice > Liftoff...
ACTCAGATTATCTCGGCAATTTCCCTGCAAATTTCACTAAAATTTCCTCTAGTCTTCTGGCAAAATCCACACTGGAGGGGCTGTTATTTTTTTACGTATAGCTTCTGCTGCAATTTCGTGCATCTGGTCTAGGGAAAGGTCTTTAATAAAATTAGAAGCTGCCGCCGCATACTCTTTATTGGGGCATTTTTCTCCTAATACACAACCATTGACACAGGCAGTAGCACAATCGATCGTTACTTCCATTAGTTCTCTCCTTCTTCTCCTTAATTTAGCTTTAATTTAGCTTTAATTTAGCAACTTTAAAAATTAATGTTCAAAATAATAACCAACTAATTCACACTCAAACATTTAATTATGTTTACTATTTTATTTGCTTTTTAAAATTTTAGCGGCTAAAAAAATTAGATGGAACAAGAATCAAGTAATTAACAGAAAAACAAAAAGGGCAATCCGTAAACTGCCCTCTAATGATTTGATGAACTATGTAAAATGACTACACAGGACGCAGGCGGGTAGCTGTAATTCGGAAAGGACCGCTGCCCGTGGGACCATAGGCTCTGACTCGGACGATATATCTTCCAGTTTCTTTGATTCTTACAAACAAGAGGGAATTAGTTGTGCCATCTGGGCCATCATCATTTTGCCCGATCGTCGTTCCATCCCCAGACATCAGAATCAAGACAGTATCAAAGCTCTCAGAAGTTAAATCGATCGCAACTTGATCACCACTGGTCAGATTGACATTATAGTCTCTGGCAAATCCACTTTCCCCAGTAGGAATATCTTGGTCTGACAAAGTATCAGTAACTTCCACACCGGGGTTCATCGGAATAGGGTTATATACTCTAGTCTGAGCTGCCGCTATTTCTGCTGTGGCGGTAATCATAAAAAAAGCTGCGGGGACGAATAGGATTTGCCGACAATGGGAGAGAAAGCCTTTAGTCATTTTAAGTTTTATCCGTTGGAGTTGTATGTTTTGAGAGTGAGGAATGTCCCCATAAATCATAACAATTTTCTGGTGTAGTGTCTCTATATCATGATGTTTTTAGAATTTTTGTGCAGTTTTTATGAGGCAATCGCTATTTCCAGACGTTTATTGACCTCAGCCCAATTAATTACATTCCACCAAGCATTGAGATAATCTCCCCGCAGATTTTGGTATTTCAAATAGTAGGCGTGTTCCCACAAATCATTGCCAAGAATTGGGAAATCTCCCGTCATTAATGGGCTATCTTGGTTTGGGGTACTGGTCACCTCTAGCTTGCCTGCCTTGGTCAAAACTAACCAGGCCCAACCACTACCAAAACGCTTTAACCCCGCATCATTAAATTGTTGCTTGAGGACTGCAAAACTACCAAAGTTTTCGTTAATGGCTGTGGCAATATTTCCTGTAGGTGCGCCGCCGCCCTTGGGGGTCATAATTTCCCAGAACATACTATGATTGACATGACCACCGCCATTATTCTGGACGATCGAGCGAATATCTTCAGGGATGCTATCTAGATTGGTGAGGAGAGCGATCGCACTCTGGTTGACTAGCTGGGGATGGCGACCAATGGCAGCATTGAGGTTATTCACGTAGGCGGCGTGGTGGCGATCGTGATGAAAACGCATGGTGTCTGCATCAATATAAGGCTCTAGGGCCGCATAATCGTAGGGCAGGGGCGGCAAACTAAAAGGACCAGAGCTATTGCTAGAAATCCCTTGGGCAAGGGCGTTCGGACTAGCAAAAATTGTGGCAGCAGTGGTAACAGTAGTGGCGATCGAAGCAGTTACGGTAGTAGTTCCCAGCAACTTTAGAAAATGGCGACGGTTTAAGTTCATAGTTTTCAAATATAGTTTTCAGATCAAGGTTTTATGGAATCAAAAAATTAGGTCTGCTAGCTTGGGTAGTTTCTAAAAATTGTTGGAGGGCTGGCCAGTTGTCTGTTTTGATCAAGTTTATAACTTTCTCTAGACTTTGTTGATACTGAGCCAAACTATTTAGGACAGCTTCTTGATTATATTGCGCCATCATTAATCCCAGTTCAGGATTGCCGCCACCCACTCGACTGGTATCTCGAAACCCGGAACTCGCTAAGTTCTGCGCTAAACTAAGAATATTGCTATTAGACTCTCTAGTACAGGCTTCGATGAGGCTGGCGCTAACCATTACTGGCAGGTGAGAAATTAGGCTAACTGCTCGATCGTGTTCTTGGGGAGAGGCAAAGTAGAGATTCACGCCTAGCGATCGCACCAAATTTGCCACCAACTCCACGGCTTCCATGGGCGTACTATCCACCACGGTTAAAACATAGGGAGCCTTGGTAAATAGACCCTCCTGAGCAGCTAAAATTCCCTGAGAGGCAGTCCCTGCCATCGGATGTCCACCTACAAACCGAGACCACAGAGGTAAAACTTCTTGGAGGATTTGCTCTTTTACAGAACCCACATCTGTCAAGACGGTTTCTGGGGTAAGGTAGGGAATTAACGCCCGGACTGTCGGGGCGATGGCAGCAATGGGTGTGCAGATAAAGATCACCTCTGCTCCTTGAAGTAGGGATAAGTTTTCACTAGCCTGATCAACTGCTCCCTTTTTTAGAGCCTGGTCACAGGTAGAGGACGATCGAGACACCCCCAAAACTTTTACACCCCGTCGCCGGAGGTCGATCCCCAAGGAACCCCCTATTAGACCCAAACCCACAATTCCTACTGTTTTCGTTGCCAACTCTGTGGTTACTATCTCGCCTTCCATCTTTGCCTCTATTTTGGTGTCCATCTCGATCGACTCAGCCTCAAATTTATTTATCCATTGCATCTACTACTATTTACCTGATTTAATTAACTACAGGACTTACGCAAAACAAGCTGACCTCCGCTATTGGTAGGGGTAAGGTGGGCAAGGCCCACCCTACTTATCGAGTCTACGCGTAAGTCCTAAACTATTTTATTTACTTATTTAATTAACTACCTATTTAACTAATTAATATCTAATTACCTATTGAATCGATCGTCTAGCCAATATCTAGCCAACGCATCTACCATTTATCTAATCAACTATTTAGCCAATATCTAGCCAACGCATCTACTATTTATCTACTGGCATCTCAATCATCCTTCTCCATCATCTGCCCTTAAATTTTGCAAACCGTTAATCTACCAACCTATGGATGTCACCGAATTAATTGATCTATATGCCGCCGGGACTAGGGATTTTTCCTCCGTTATGCTCATCGAAGCCAACCTCAGTAGCATTAACCTCAGTGGCTGCGACCTCAGCAATGCCAACCTTAGTGTCGCCAACCTCAGTGGAGCCAACCTCAGTGGAGCCAACCTCACCAAGGCAAAGTTAAATGTAGCTCGTTTGAGTGGAGCCAACCTCACCAAGGCAAAGCTGAATGGCGCAACCCTAAATGTGGCAAACCTAATCCGGGCCGATTTTGCGGGGGCAGAGTTGATCAATACCTCCTTGATTCGAGCAGAATTAATCCGGGCCGAATTGAGCAAAGCCAACATGAGAGCGGCTAATCTGAATGGGGCGGATTTGCGGGAGGCAACTCTGCGTCAAGCCAACCTCACCCGAGCCAACCTCAGCGAAGCCAATCTCCGGGGTGCTTCCCTTACCGGGGCAATTCTTGAGCAGGCTAACCTCAATGGTTCTGACCTCAGCCGAAGTGACCTGAGCGGGGCGAATCTCCGAGAGGCAGAGCTCCGGCAGACAAATCTCAGCAAAGCTAACCTAAGTGGGGCAGACTTGAGTGGGGCGAACCTGCGGTGGGCAGACTTGAGTGGAGCGAATTTAAGCTGGGCAGACTTGAGTGATGCCAAGTTGAGTGGGGCAAACCTCGTGGGGGCAGATTTGAGCAATACTAATCTATTAAATACTAGTCTGGTTCATGCGGATCTAACTCAGGCAAACCTGATCCGGGCAGATTGGATTGGGGCAGATTTAACGGGAGCAAATTTAACCGGGGCAAAATTATTCGCCGTATCTCGTTTTGGCTTGAAAACTGATGGCATGATTGCGGATTGGGTAGATTTGAGTCCTGACGGCGATCGCTCTGAGATCCAGCGATTTGAAACCGATGACCCCCGGAAATTCTTTAATCAAACCATGCCCAAGGTGAAAATCCTTGTGGATGCACCTCTCACCCTCGATGCCAGCCTGCTACTGTTGTCTGCCTACCAACAACTATCCAGCAAAAAATACCTGCGCTTGGGGGAAGCTCCAAGTATTGAAGTGGGGGCAAGACGGACAACAATTACTTTTAATATTGATAACAACGAATATTTGTTTATCCTTGGTTACATTGCCATCCTGCCTTTTCAAGATGCTGGCCCTGCCCACGGCAATATTATGGCGATCGTCAAAGGTCTCCAATCCCAAAATGTCGAATCCCTCAAAATCAGGGAACCCCAAAGAATTAGAGAATTAATTGAAACCGTTCGCCGAACTATTCACGAGGTCGCAGCCCACAACCTTGCCATTTCTATTCCCCTAGAGGTGCAAGAAAATAACTTTTTTAGTTCCCCGACCCAGTTGATCCTCACCAACTCCAATGACCAATCCTTGAGTATCTTTCATCATCCGGGCTTTGGTAAAAAATTGCTCTTACAAAAAGGGTCTAGCTATCTCAAGAACCTCTCTAGTCAAGAGGCAAATCTCCCTCTGCTCTCGGCGATCGTGGAGTTTATTCAGGAATTTGATTAGCTATGGGCTTGGTTACGGAATTAGAAATTCAGGAATTTGATTAACTTAGGACTTACGCGCAGACTCGATAAGTAGGGTGGGCATTGCCCACCTTACCCCTACCAATAGCGGAGGTCAGCTCGTTTTGCGTAAGTCCTGTAACTATGGGATTAGAAATTTACAAATTGGGAGCTTTACAAGTTGGGAGGTTTAATGTTGCTGCAAAAAATCAATAATTTCTGCATTCGTGGGTTGGGGAGCGATCGCCCCTTTCCCCATCACCGTCAAAGCTGCCATAGCATTACCATACCTTAACATTTTTACTAATTGCTGCTCATCGGCCACAGCCTCTAGTCCCTGCTCACAAAGTTGGTGCAGAAATCCGACTAGAAAGGCATCCCCCGCCCCGGTAGTGTCTACTACATCAACAGGAAACGCTGGTAAATGCCCCCGATGGGAACCAAAAAGATATTCACAACCTTGGGAACCTTTAGTTAACAATATCCCCCGTACTGAAGGTAAATCTAAAGAAATGATATCTAATTCATCGGTATCAAATAGCCACAACGCCTCCTCTTCCGTCAGCTTGAGGATACTAACCACTGGCAAAATTCCTTGAATCATGGGGCGAGCAGCTTCTGGATAAACCCAAAACATAGGTCGCCAGTTGACATCCAAAATTACCCGCTTTTGATGCTCCAAACAATGATTAATAGACCATTGCACCGCAGTTCTCGTATCCCAAGAGGCTAAACCAAGGGAACCAATCACTAGGTAATCAGCATTGGCAATCAGATCGCCGGGTAAATTTTGCTTTTGGAGATGGGCATCGGCAAACATTGTCGGGGATAGGGATAAATCTGGGGAAGAATCTGAAGAGGAATTTGTACCAAAGGCTGCAAAGGTTCGATCGCCCTCCTCATCCCTGAGGACATAAACTCGACGGGTAGGATTTTTTTCCGAACGTTGGAGACCCGTTACGACCACACCCCGTTCTTCTAACACTGTGACTAATTTGTCCCCCTCTGGATCCTCTCCCAAAGCTCCCACAAAGGCGGTCTTAGTTCCTAGTTTTGCCAAACCACAGGCAACATTGGCTGGCGCACCACCGGGGTAGGGTGTCCAGCTAGCTATAGCTTCGGGGGAATCTCCCGGTTGATCAGCAAGATAATCCCATAAAGCTTCTCCTAAACAAACTACTTTTACACTCATAAACCTTCTCCTGTTTGGTATGGCGATCGCCCCCGTCTGAAACTAAATATACCCTGACAACTAGACCATAGAAAACTTGTCTAAATTCTTGACCTTAAATTTCTTGGAGGTAAGGGGAGGTACAGGGAGGTAAAATATTAGTAGTTCCACAGGTTTCACAATTAAAGTTCCAAAATCAAAGTTCTAAAGTCAAACCATAGTTATCAAACATAGTTAAAGGGTGCCAATACCATTCAAAATTAAATTAATTAGGGGAAAATAGGGAATTTTCTTGACTGCCATTGGATTTAATCACTACATTGGGTATTGCTGTTGTTATCATTTAGAGGCAAAACTGTGCGTAAGCGCATTACGATTTTTTCGACGCTGACGATTTTGGGTTTAATCTGTGCGCCCTTACCTGTCTTGGGGCAAGCCCTACTTCCCTATACTGTGCAGATAAATGTCCGAGATTTGGAAGATCAGGGGCTGAAGCTAGCTCAGGATGCTGTACGGTTGATTCGTTTTGGCAGAACAGAGTTGGCTTTATCAAGAGCCTTAATGGCAAGTCAGTTGGCTCCCAGACGCTATCAAACTTGGTTGATTTTGGGGACATTGTACGCTCAACAAAGAAAGTTCGATGAGGCGATCGAGGCTCTCCAACAGGCGAGAAGTTTAGCCAGCGAAGAAGCATCTATTCATTTTGCCTTGGGTTCGGCTAGATTTCAAAAAACTGACTACCAAGGAGCAATCGCCGATCTCCAGACTGGACTACGCCTCCGCCCAGAAACTACCGACGCTTGGTTTGACCTAGGCAACGCCCACCTGATGTTGAAACAATACTCAGAAGCAAAAATTGCCTTCGATCGAGCCTTAACTATCGAAAAAGATTTCTGGCCGGCTTTAACCAATATTGGCTTAGTGTTGTTTGAAGAAGGTGATGTGCGGGGAGCGATCAACAAATGGCAGGCTTCTCTGGTTATTGATCCCCAAGCTGTCGAACCCCAGATTGCGATCGCCATTGCCAATTTTAGCCTAGGCGAGCAAGAATCAGCCCTCACCCAAGGACTGGCAGCCCTCCGCGCCGATGTCCGCTATGCAGACATTGAATTTCTACGCCAAAACCTCTGGGGAGAAAGATTGCTCGCCACCAGCCAAAATTTCTTGACTCTGCCCCAAGTCCAAACGACAATTACCGAAATTCAGCGCCAACCTGTAACAGTTATTTCCCCTTAGTAGTATATTTGTACTGTGAGAAATAAATTACTTGTGGATTTACTTGATTATTTACGGGGCTAATTACGGGGCTAACTATCCAGAATTAAGTTCAAAATTTAAGGTGGGCCATGCTCACCCTATAGATATTAGTTAATCTCTGGTTTAATAGTTGGGTTAATCCGGGAGGAGTGCCATAATCTGGTCAACAAAAAACTGGTGATCAACCACAGGCTTGGAAATATAGCCATCTGCCCCACTTTGCTTGAGGAAACTCTCTCGATCGCCCTCCATAGCGTGCGCCGTCACCAAGATAATTGGTAAAGTAGCAGTTTGAGGATCTGCCTTCAGCATTTGGGTAATTTTGATCCCATCTACCGCCTTACCCTGATAAACACTATGGGAAAGAGACACATCCATGAGAATAATATCTGCCTGTTTAGCTTGGGCAATCTGCATTACCTCTTCCACATTTTCGGTATGCTTTACTGCCAAGCCCCCCCGTTTCACCAGAATCTTAGAAAAGACACGGGCATTAATGGGATCATCTTCAACAAGTAAAACGGTTTTCATAAACTGAGTATTTAGGATTTTGGAGGATTTGGGATGAGGATAGCGATGAAAAGACTGATAACAAGACTATGAAAAAACTATTTCTAACTTACTACCTAACTAGATCATTACTAAATCAATACTAAACCACAGATCAATTACTGCCTTAATTTAGCTCTACTCACTATTAATTTTGTCAGTTAGTAAGATAATACATCAGACAATACATCATTAAATATCCTATCTGCAACGGTCAAACTCATGGCGAAACAACTCGATCTACTCAACTCTGGTAATATCATTCCTACTCCTATTCATGGGGAGATGCAACGATCTTATCTGGAATATGCCATGAGCGTCATCGTGGGGCGGGCTTTGCCGGATGTCCGGGATGGGTTGAAACCTGTACACCGCCGGATTCTCTACGCCATGCACGAGTTGGGATTGGTTCCCGATCGACCCTATCGTAAATGTGCCAGAGTCGTGGGCGATGTGTTGGGAAAATATCATCCCCACGGTGATCAGGCGGTTTATGATGCCCTAGTCAGACTGGTGCAAGATTTTTCTAGTCGTTATCCTCTCCTTGGGGGACATGGCAACTTCGGCAGTGTGGATAATGACCCCCCGGCCGCCATGCGTTATACCGAAACCCGGTTAGCTCCCATTGCCCACGAAGCCCTGTTACAGGAAATTGGCGAGGCAACGGTGGGTTTTATTGGTAATTTTGATAACTCCCAACAGGAGCCAGTGGTGTTACCTGCCCAGTTGCCGATCCTGCTCCTCAATGGCTGTACGGGGATTGCTGTGGGTATGGCGACGAATATTCCCCCCCACAATTTGGGAGAAATCGTCGATGGCTTAATTGCCTTGATCGATCGACCAGACCTCCCCGATAGTCAACTCTGGCAACTAATTCCGGCTCCAGATTTTCCTACGGGAGGCGCAATTACCGATACTGAGGGGATTCGGGATGCCTACAGTACAGGCAAGGGCAGTATTCCGGTGCAGGGAATTACCAGCATTGAGACGATCGAAGGGAGCCGGGGCAAGCGCAGAAGAGAGGCGATCATTGTCACAGAACTGCCCTACCAAGTGAACAAGGCGGGGTGGATCGAGAAGGTAGCAGAATTAGTTAACGCTGGCAAAATTGATGGGATTGCTGATCTGCGGGATGAGAGCGATCGGGAAGGAATGCGGGTGGTAATTGAACTAAAGCGGGATACGGATCACCAGAAAGTCCTCCGGGATCTACACCGTCAGACAGCCCTTGCTACGAACTTTGGAGTGATTATGCTAGCCATAGTTAATGGGCAACCCCGCCAACTCACCCTCCGTCAGACCTTAACCGAGTTCCTCAGTTTCCGGGAAGATACTCTCCGCCGTCAATATCGCTACGAGCTAGAACAGGCAGAACGGCGACTCCACCTAGTAGAAGGGTTACTCACAGCCCTAGGGGAACTGGATACGGTGATTGACATTCTTCGTCACGCTCCTGATGGCAGTACGGCAAAATTGACCCTAGAGAGTAGATTGGGGTTGAGCGATCGCCAAGCAGAAGCCATTCTCGCCATGCCCCTCCGCCGCCTGACCGGGATGGAAAGACAAAATCTCCAGCAGGAATTTCAGGAAGTGAGCGATCGGATCACCCACCTCAGACGATTACTAGATCAACGTAATGAACTCCTGAAAGCCCTCAAAAAAGACCTCCGTAACCTGAAGAAGAAATTTGCCGATCCCCGCCGGACTCGTCTCCCTGTCCCCACAAATCCAACCATTGCTGCCTCTAACCCTGGGGCATCTTCCCCAACTAAAAAGATCACTAATCAAGCAGTTACCCCAGTAGCCTCGATCGAGGAAAATCTTTTATTTAACGATCCGGTTCCCAAAACCACAAAAGTTCCCAGAGCTACCAAAGTTAAGAATACCAACCAAATCTCTCTAGAGCCGGAGTCAACAACCCCAGCCGCCGTCATTCTTGAATTTACTCACCACGGTTATGTCCAACGGCAAAAAAGTAACTTTAAGTCTCCCCCCCCATCCCCAGAACCAATCACTCCGAAAGCTGGAGAAGGGGTAGTAATTAAATCCATGCCGACTCATACCTTGGCAACTTTGATTTTGATTACTGCTCTGGGGAAAGCCTATGGGATCAAGGTGCAGGATATTCCCCCTGCTGCTGGGTTACAGTATGGGAAGTCTTTGAATAGTCTGTTACCCAAAACAGCCCAAAGTCATGGGGATGAGGTGATTAATCAATTTCTCTTGCCCGAAACTCCGAGGTTGGATGAGTTGATTTTGTTGACACAGCAGGGTTTTCTAAAACGCTTACCCCTAGAGGTGCTTCAGGAGTTGACGGGCAGGGGGTTAATGCTGCTCAAACTCAAGGATGGCGATCGACTCCAGTTTGTCTGCCCCCTGATCTCCACGGCTGAGGTAAGTACAAATCCTCCTAATCTAAATAATCTAAATAATCTGATCGTAGCTACCAGTAGTGGCAGGTTGTTGCGATGGGAAGTCAGCGATCGACACCTGCCCATCACCGGACGTAGTACCCAAGGGCTACTCATTACCAAATTTAGACCACGAGAAAAACTCGTAGGCTTAGTTGCCTTGACTCCCCAAGAGCAAGTTATCCTTGTCACCAAATCTGGCTACAGCAAACGATTACCCATTAACCTGATGCGCTTGGTAGGTAAGGGAGAATTGGGAACCCAAGGCATTCAGTTTCCGACCAAACAAGATACCCTCGCTGGCATTGCTACTACCCAAACCCCCATCACTCTAAGAACTTCCCTCGATCGACTCCTATGGATTACCCCAGAACAAGTAACTCTAACCGGGAAAGACGGGGCGGGCGATCGACTAGCCCAGCTTACAGAGGCAGAGGAAATTCTAACAGTTTGGTAAGGTTTAGTTCTTTTTATCTCTGGATTTTTAACTAGCGTGAGTGGGAAGTCTCGCACTCTACCTGTACTCAGGTGAGCGACGGGATGAAAACGAACCAGAAAACAAATTGAACGACAGCGAATCAATATCCTATTCCTATATTGTACATACTACAATAACCTTATCAGTATTTGTTATTCTTGATAAATGTATAAAGCATACAAATATAGAATCTATCCAACACGTGAGCAAGAAACCTTGCTTGCGAAATCTTTTGGCTGTTGTCGATGGTTTTGGAATTATGCTTTGAATCTTTATCAAGAGACATACAAGAATA
>Ga0209591_10008974_pt1 | contig 10852 bp, 9 predicted proteins | sample MAT01_FD_187207 | JGI IMG/M metagenome (GOLD analysis project Ga0209591, IMG submission 187207) | Freshwater microbial communities from Lake Fryxell liftoff mats and glacier meltwater in Antarctica - MAT-01 (SPAdes) (version 2) | ecosystem: Environmental > Aquatic > Freshwater > Ice > Liftoff...
CACGCGCCCAGCCATCCGCCTCGATCAACGCCTCCAACCCACCATCGCGCACCGGCTGGTGGCGGTCTAAGACTTGGCGGGCGATGCCGGGGATATCGAGATAGGCGATACGCCCGTTGAGGAACGCGTCGACCAGCACCTCGTTGGCGGCGTTCAGCACCGCCGGCGCACCCTGGCCGGCGCGCAGCGCTTCGTAAGCCAGCCCCAGGCACGGGAAGCGCCCGACATCCGGCGCGAAGAACTCGAGCCGGCCGGCCTGCACCAGGTCGAGCGCGGGAAGGTGCGGCAGCGGCACGCGCTCGGGATGGGCGAGAATGTAGGAGATCGGGATCGCCATGTCGGGAATGCCGAGCTGCGCCAGCACCGAGCCATCGATATACTCGACCATCGAGTGGACGATGCTCTGCGGATGAATGACGACGTCGATCTGCTCGGCCGGCAGATCGAAGAGCCAGTGCGCTTCGATCACCTCGAGGCCTTTGTTCATGAGCGTCGACGAGTCGATGGTGATCTTCGCCCCCATCTTCCAGGTTGGGTGCTTGAGCGCCTGCGCCGGCGTCGCGCGCCGCAGCTCGTCGAGGCTGGCGTGCATGAAGGGTCCGCCGGAGGCGGTGAGGACGATGCGCTTGACGTCGCTGCGCCGGTGTCCGTGCATGGCCTGGTAGATGGCATTGTGCTCGCTGTCGATCGGAAACACCGAGACGCCGCGCCGCCGCGCCGCGGCCTGCACCAGCTCGCCGGCGACGACCAGGACTTCCTTGTTGGCCAGCGCCACGTCCTTGCCGGCCTCGATCGCCGCCAGGGTCGGCCGCAGGCCGATGGCGCCGACCAGCGCGGAAATGACCAGGTCGATCTCCGGCAGTGTCGCCACATCGGCGATCGCCTCGATACCGGCGACGATCTCGCCGCGGAACTCCGGCACCGCCGCGCGCAGGGCCGCGGCGCCGGCGGCGTCGGCGGTCGCCACCACGACCGGGCGGAACTGCCGCACCTGCTCCGCGAGGCGCTCGACATTGCGCCCCGCCGCCAGCGCGACGGCGCGGAAGCGGTCGGGGAAGCGCGCCACCAGGTCGAGCGTCGTGACGCCGATCGAGCCAGTCGAGCCGAGCACCGCGAGCGATTTCATCCCTGCTCCTCTACCATGGTGCGCCGATCGCGTCAGTCGTCCGCCCGCCGCAGCAGCCGGCCCGCGGGCGTCACCAGAATCTCGTCGACCGCGCCTTCGATCACCGCCAGGTTGGCCTCGAGCGACTGCTCGCGGTCGAAGACGATCTCCAGCCGGTTATCGCCGCGCATGCGCACCGCGCCCGGATGGCTCGGCCCTAACGGGATGAACACCGCCTCGCGCGACAGGCCGCGCGCCTCGATGATGGCGAAGACGCGCTCGATTTCGCGCAGGGTGATGGTGCCAAGCATGCGTTCGCATACCATCCGGCGCCACCCGCAACCACCCGGCCCGTGCGCCGGGAGCGTCGCTTGACAGCCTGACGATTGCCCCCCAGTTAGGCCGCATGACAGCGACGCGCGCGGCGCGGGGGCGGATCGACTGACCGAGCTCCTGTTCATTCTGCTGCTGATCGCCGCCAACGGCGTCTTCGCCGGGGCCGAGATCGCGGTGGTGGCGCTGCGGCGATCGCGCATCCTCGAAATGGTGGAATCGGGGCGCCGCGGAGCGTCCTCGCTGCTCGCCCTGCGCAACGACCCGGAACGCTTTCTCGCCACCGTCCAGATCGGCATCACCGTGGTCAGCGCCACCGCCGCCGCCCTCGGCGGGGCGTCGCTCGCCGTCCGCGTCGCCGGCTGGCTGCAGGACCTGGGCGTGCCGATGCGCCACGCCGACCCCATCGCCCTGGCGGCGGTGATCGCCGCCGTCTCCTTCCTGTCGATCGTCGCCGGCGAGCTGGTGCCGAAATCGCTCGCCCTGCGCGCCGCCGAGCCCTACGCGCTGCTCATGGCGCGGCCGCTCCTCGGCCTCTCCTGGATCGCCCGCCCCCTGGTACGGGTCCTGACCGCCAGCTCCAACATACTGCTGCGGCCGTTCGGCGACCACACGACCTTCACCGAGACACGCCATTCGCCGGAGGAGTTGCAACAGGTGGTTGAGGACGCCGCGCGCGCCGGCACCGTCCACCCCGACGCCGGCGAGATCGCCTCGCGCGCCATCGACTTCGCCGATCTCACCGCCGCCGACGTGATGGTCCCGCGCCAGGACGTCGTCATGCTCAGCCGCCACGCCGCGGCCGACGAGGTACAACGCCTGCTGCTCGAGAGCGGTCACTCGCGCATCCCGGTCTACGACGGACGGGTCGACAACCTGGTCGGCTACATCGCCGTCAAGGACCTGCTGGCGCTCGCCTGGGAGCGCCGCCTGCTGGTGCTCGACGACCTGGTGCGGCCGCCGATCTTCGTGCCCGAGTCGAAGCCAGCCATCGACCTGCTGCGCGAGATGCGCCGGCGGCATGTCCTGATCGCCTTCGTCGTCGACGACCAGGGCGGCATGGAGGGGATCGTCACCATGGAGGATCTGGTCGAGGAGCTGGTCGGCGAGATCTTCAGCGAGCACGTCACCCAGGTGCCCGAGATGATCCGTCGTGATGCCGACGGAACGGTCCTGGTCAGCGGCGCCACGCCGATCAGAGACGTCAACCGCGCCCTCGACCTCAACCTCCCCGAGGAGGAGGGGTGGAACACCATCGCCGGCCTCTGCCTGGCGCTGGCCGGCCATATTCCACAGGCCGGCGAAACGATCACCGGCCCGTCCGGCCTGCCGATCGAGATCGTCGACGCGACGCCGCGCCGCATCCGCACCGTGCGCCTGCGCGTCCCCGCCGCTGCGGCCGGCGGCGGCGCGTGAGGCGTGCCCGCACGGTTCGCCTCGCTGCGACAGAAAAGTGCTCACCCGGACAAACGGAGCCGTCACGTGCCTGCGCTGGCGGAGCGCGCTCAGGCTGCGGGGATCCCAAACAGCCGCGCCTCAGCCCGGCCCTCTAGGGGCGACAGGATCGACTCGAGTTGTGCGCGCACGGCTGCCGCAGGCACCCCCGCCGCGCGCAAGGCCGCCAGTGTGTGACGGGGCGCCCGTTTCTGCAGCCGCGCCCCGTCCGCGTCGACGATCAGCGGCACATGGGCGAAGCGCGGCGCCGTGCCGCCGAGCATCTCCGCGAGCAGCACTTGGCGCGGTGTGGAGGCGAGCAGATCGGCGCCGCGCACGACCTCGCTGATGCGCATGGCCAGGTCGTCGACCACCACCGCGAGTTGGTAGGCGTAGACGCCGTCGCCGCGGCGCAGGACGAAGTCGCCGACCTCGCGCGCGACGTGCTGGCGGAAGCGGCCCTGCAGGGCGTCGTCCACCTCGACGACGCGATCGGGCAGTGCGACGCGTACCGCCGGCGGACGCTTCCAGGCGCGCGCCGCCATGCCGAAGCGCCGACAGGTGCCGGGATAGCGCGGCCCGTCCTCGCCGGCATGCGGCGCACTGGCCACCGCGGCGATGTCGCGCCGCGAACAGTCACAGAAGTACGCGGCGCCGTCCGCCGTCAGGCGTGCGAGGGCGGCGGCGTACCACGCGCCGCGCTCCGACTGTCGGTATGGCGCGAAGGCACCGCCGAGGTCCGGGCCCTCGTCCCAGTCGAGACCCGCCCAGCGCAGATCGGCCAGCTGGCGTGCCTCGCTGCCAGCGACGACGCGCCCCGTGTCGAGGTCCTCGACGCGCACCACCAGCGCACCGCCCGCCGCGCGCGCCCGGCGCCACGCCACCAACGCCGTCGCCAGCGAACCGAGGTGCAGGTCGCCGGTCGGCGACGGCGCGAAGCGGCCGCGATAGAGCATCGACGCGGCGCCCGGGTCAGTCGCGCACGGCGCAACCGTCGAGCGCCGCCGCCACGGCGGCGACGAGTTCGTCGATCCGTACCTGCCCGTCGCCGTCGCCGTCCGCCGCCCCGCACTCGCCGGGCGTGCCCAGCCCGAGTGACGCGCCGATGGCGACGACCAGCTCATCGACGCCGACGCGCCCGTCGCCGTTGCAGTCGCCGGCGCAAGCGGAGCGGCGCAGCACGAGGTCGGCGCACTGATAGTAGATGTCGTTACCGGGCACGACATAGGGCGGCTTGTCGTACATCACCTGAATGACCTGCAGCGTGCAGCGCTCGCAGGCGACGTCCGGGAGGGTCACCCGTGCCCGCCCTTCCCCACCGGCGGTGTCGGCGATCCCGTCGAGCAGTACCGTGGGGTCGCCGTACAGCGCGATCTCCGGCATGCGTGTCCCGCATCCACCCCGGCAGACCGGATCGACGAAGTCGTCGTCGCCGTCGACATCGAACGCGACCCGGAAATGCCCCGGATGGTCGACGTACTCGTCCCACACCACCTCGATGGTGGTGCCGGGCTCGAGCACCGTCACCGTCTCCGTGCGGGCGCCGCCGCTGCGCCCGCAGGGGCCGTCCTTGAGGACGTCGTCGCCGTAGCGCGACGCCGGGATGCGCAGCCCGAGGTGCGCCGCCGCCGGCGCCGCCGACGCGCAGGCCTGCAGCGCCGCCGCCAGCAGGGTCAGCACCCGCACCCGCGTCCGCACCCCGCAGGGGCTAGACCGCCCGCCGCGGCCGCGCAAGCTGTCGCCCCGACGGCCCCGCCGCCGGCACGGCCGCCTCGCGCTCGCCCAGGGGCGATTGATCGCGCAGCGGCGCATAGCGCTCACTCGTCACCTGCAACTCGGCGCGCCAGTGCTCGGTCAACGTCAACGCCAAGGACCTGGCGACGATGGCGGCGACGTTGGCCAACGGCGGCGTCAACCCGCTGACGAAGACAGAGGTCATCGATGCCCAGAACGTCCCCGGCATCCTCGCCGTCATGGCCACCGCCGGCCTCTACGACGACGCGGGGAAGTGGCTGTTCCACACCGGCCTGCCGGCCAAGAGCGGCGTCGGCGGCGGCATCATCGCCGTCGCACCGGGCAAGTTCGGCAGCGCCGCCTGCGGCAGCGCCGCTCGACGCCGCCGGCAACAGCGTGCGCGCGCAGAAAGCGATCGCCGACGTCTCCGCCGTACTCGGCGGCAACCCCTACGCGGTGATGCCGCGCTGACGATTGGTGCTCGAAGTCGCTCGTCGACCAGGTGTTCGCCAGGGAGCGTTGGCAGCAGCAGCGCGGGACCAACTGGGCATCACGCGGCCGAGCATCGAAACGCAGATGACCGTCGCCAATCGGCTGCAGTTGGAGGCATCGCTCTGCAGCACCACGATCGGACGGCGAAAGCCCGGCCCCGATCCGGTCGGGTCAGGAAGGTCCGCCCACCACGCCTCCCCCTGCCAGACCGCTACCATTCCGTGCGTTCGAGGATTCGCCGGGCGGCGGCCGAGACCGCCGGATCAGCCTGCAGACCGACGTCGTCGCAGACCCGACTCATCGCCTCCGTGATCGCCTCGGGATCGTGCCGGGACAGGTACTCCGCCACCGCCTCCGCGTAGAGTTGGCTGCGCGACTTGCGCAGCCTGCGCGCCAGGCGCTCCGCCCCTCGTCTACCGCGTCGGGAATCGAGATCGCCGTCATCATACCCAAAGTAAAACGGTGAGAGGCGATCACCCGCGCGCGCATCTGGCGCCGAGCCGAGGGCCCGAGCGTCCGTAAGAGGAAGGCGGCGCCGCGGCGGCGCATGCACGAAGATGTAAGGTGTCCCCGACGGGATTTGAACCCGTGTTACCGACGTGAAAGGCCGGTGTCCTGGGCCAGGCTAGACGACAGGGACGTGGGCTGAGTGGGCGGGCGGCGCGCACCGCGACGCCTTCCGCGAGCTATGCGAATCGCGCCGGCGAATCAACCCGACTGGCCCCACGAGGCACGACGGCGGCGGGGCATGTTGGACAAATCATGTTCGGAATGTCACGCGCAACCAGGGGAGGGGACGCGATGCGACGCTCGACCTGGGTCGTGGTCGGACTGTTGTGGCTGACGGCGGCGGCGGCTGACGCGGCGGTGCTCTATTCGCCCGAGGGGAACCGCCTGCGGCGTTACGACATCGACAGCCTGACCGATCCACCGTTGCGGCAGGACATCCTGATCGAACGCGCCTCGCTCGACGCGGTGCGCGGCCGCGACGTGAACGGCCCCGTGTGCCCGCTCCCGGACGCCTCCGGCGGCTTCGTCATGGGCGAGGACACCGGCCAACCGGCGGTGCCGCCGGGCTGGGGCGTCTTCGCCGCCGACGGGACGCAGATCGGCAAGCTGACGGCGACCTATTTCGTGCAGCCGCAGGGCGATCCGTTCGGGTGCGCCTTCGATTCCCAGGGGCGGCTCTTCACCTCGGAGATCGGCGACAGCGCCAGCGGCCCAGCCACCGGACAACTCATCCTGTGGTTCCCGCCCTTCGACCGATTCCCGGGCGCCGCCGGCAGCTATCCCAACGGCGATGCCAGCACCCACTTCTGCAAAATCGCCTCGAACATCGGCACCGCGACCGGCATCGCCATCGACGACGCGGGACGCGTGTACGTCGCCTCCGCCCGCGGTGGCGGCGGCGGCGTCTCCGGCAGCGCGGCCATCCTGCGCTTCTCGCCGCCCTTCCCCAGCGGAGCGGATGCAGCCGGCGGCTGCGGGCGCATCGACGCGCTCGGCTCGCCGCTCGCCGACGCGGCGAACGTCAATGTCGAGGTGTTCATCACCAACCCCAACGTCCCGACGCCGAGCAGCCTGGCGCGGGCGCCGAACGGCAACTGGTACGTCGCCAGCGTGCTGAACGGGGTCATCGCCGAGTTCGATCCCGCCGGCACCTTCCTGCGCCGCGTGCTGTCGCCGCCCATGCCCGGGCTGCCCTCGCCGACCGGCAACCCGCAGGGCATCGCCGTCGACGCCGCCGGCAACCTGTTCTTCGCCGACCTGCAACTGCGGGTAAACCCCGGCGGCGGCATCGGCCCGGGCCCGAACGGCAAGGTGCGGTGGATCGGCTTCGCGGCGGACGGCACGCCGCGCCCGCCGGTGATCATCCGCGAGAACCTGGCATTCCCGGACGGCTTGGGCGTGCTGGCGGGAACCGTGGCGCCGTGCACGCTCGGCTGCGCAGCGGCCTGCGCCGGCGACTGCAACGGCAATCGGCAGGTGGAGGTGAACGAACTGATCCTCGGCGTCAACATCGCCCTCGGGGCGCAGCCCACCACGGTGTGCGTGCTGTTCGACAGCGACGAGGACGGCAGCGTCTCGGTGGCGGAGATCGTCGCCGCGGTCGGAGCGGCGTTGATGGGGTGTCCGGAGTGACAACGGCGCAGCGTTCGCGCTGGCGCCCGAAAACAGCTCGGCTGAGCCCGCCTCAGCGTGTCTCACGCCCGCCGGGAAAGCGGACCTGGTGAGAGGATCAAGGACCACGCGGCCCCAGGGAATCGGCCGCGAGCAGGGCCGCGCCAGCCCCGTCTATGGCTGTTCGACGCGGATGATGATCGAGGCCGCGACGCCGGGCTGACCGATGTTGTCGGTGGCGCGCGCGGTGACGCGCGTGTCGCCCGGCAGGAAGCCGATCTCCGCGCCGACGCCGGACGCCGGGCAGAATTGCACTCGCGTCGATCCGACCACGAACGCGGCGTCCTGTTGGCTGTTGCGCGTGCAGGCATCGCCGCTGCTCGAGCGCACGTTGAAACGGCACGTCAGGTCGTTGATTGCGTTCGCCGACGCCTGCGTGCCGCCGAACACTGGTGGGCTCACGGCCGGAACGCCGCCGATGGTCCCGCCCGAGCCGTCGTCGCAGACGACCGCGCTGCCGTTGCCGAGCGGGCGCGATACGACGATCTGGAGATTGGGCAAGAGGTTCGGATCGTCGAGCGCGGAATTGAACGTATTCTGCCCGACCGGCCGACCGCTCGGGCCGGGCCGCGCCTCGACGACCAGGAAGAAGCCCTGCGGGAGTGGCCGCAGGTAGATCGGCGTCCCGTCGGCGGCCGTGCCGATCGGCCGCGTCACCTGGCCGTCGGCGCGGGCGACGCCGAGGTAGTTGATGATCGGCCCAATCGTCTGGAAGGTCGGCGTCACCGTCGGCGAGCGCGTCGCAGTGCGCGTCGGCGAACCGGTCAGGGTGGGCGTCGGCGTGCGCGACGGCGTCCGCGTCAGCGTCACGGTCACCGTCCCGGTCGCCGCCGGCGCGCCGCTCGGGGTCAACGTCGCGGTGCCGGTGCGGGTCGGCGTGCGGGTCGGAGTCAGCGTCGCGGTACGGCTCGGCGTCGCCGTCAGGGTCGCCGTCCGCGTCAGCGTCGGCGTCCGCGTCAGCGTCGGCGCCAGCGTCGCGCTCGGCGTGCGCGTCGCCGTCGCGCTCGCGGTCCGGCTGGGCGAGCCCGGCACGGTGACCGTGGGCGACGCGGTGCGCGTCCGCGTAGGCGTCTCCGGAACCGTCCCCGTGCGCGTCGCACTGGGTGTACGCGTCGCCGTCTGCGTGCGTGTCGGTGTCGCGCTGACGGTCAGCGTCTGAGTGCGCGTCCGCGTAGGCGTCTCCGGTACCGCCGCCGTGCGCGTCGCGCTGGGTGTGCGCGTCGCGGTCTGCGTGCGTGTCGGTGTCGTGCTGACGGTCGGCGTCTGGGTGCGCGTCGGAATCGCCGTGCGCGTGTTGGTCGCCGGCGGCGTCGCGGTGCGCGTCGGCGACGGGCCGGCGGTGTTGGTGTCGACCGGCGTCGCGGTCGGCGGCACCGGCGTCGCGGTCGTGCGCGGCGTACGCGTCGCGGTGCGGGTGACGGTCGGCGTCCGCGTGACGCTCGGCGAGATGGTCGCCGTCGGCGTCCGCGTCGGCCGCGTATTGGTCGGCGTCGGCGATGGCGCCTCCGTCACCGTGCGGGTTGGCGACTGGGTGCGCGTGTGCGTGCGCGTGACGGTCGCGGTCGCCGTCGGCGTGCCGGGTCGGAAGGTCTCGGTCGGCTCCACCGCCGTCGCGGTGGGATCGGGCGTCGCCGTATCCACGGGCGTCGCACTCGGGTCCTCCGTGGCGGTCGCAACGGCGGTGGCGGTCGCGACGGCGGTGGCCGTCGCCGCGGTGGTCGCGGTCGCCGTCGACTCAGGCGTGTCGGCGGCGGTGGCGGTGACGCTGGGCGGGACGGTCGCGGTGGCGCTAGGGCTCGGCGTGAGACTCGCCGTCACGCTGGTGGCCGCGGTGGCGCTGGCCGTCGCTGTCAGGGTCACGCTCGGCGGCGGCGTCGCCGTCGGCGTCGCGGTACCCTGCGCACAGCCCGAGAGAGCGGCGTTGACGGCGCTGATCAGCTCGTTCAGCGCCACGCTGCCGTCACCGTTGGCGTCGAAGCTGGGGCAGGTCGACAGTGGGCGACCGCCCTGCGCGATCTCGACCCCGAGGACCAACTCGTTGACGGCGACGAGGCCGTCGCCGTTGCAATCACCGACGCACGGGACCGGCGCGGCGGCGGCGGGAAGCGCCGCGAGGACGACCGCGAGCCCGATACCACTGGCAACGTACGCCAGCCGGGCTCTCGCCGGGCGCGATGCCGGGACCGGCAGCGCGTCGACGATCCGCCTTGTCCGCCACGCCCCGCCCGACGCTGCACCCCGACTCGCCATCACCTTCGACCAGATGCGCAGAGCGAATCATTTGCTGCAAGGACCGCCGTGCGAGGCCGCATGGCCGCGGCGCTCCTCGCCGCCGCTCAGTGCAGACGCAGAAGGCCGCGGATGGTTCGGCGACGCACGCGGGCGTGGCGCACGACGTGGTACTCGCGCAGTAGCGCGCCGAGCGCTTCGATCCGCCAGGGCAGGTGCTCGCCGTCGCCAAGACCCGTGTGCGCCTCCCGCCCGAGGGTCGCCAAGTCGGTCGAGGTCATACCGACTTCCTCCAACCAGCGTCCCAGTGCCGCCGGTGGCGGAGGCTCCGCGGCGCAGAGAAAAGTCCGCACCACCGCGACGTAGGCGGAGCGGACGTCGCGCCGCTTCGCACTGCCCTGGCGCGCTGCCGTCAAGTCGGCGCGCGTTCGCGTTGGGTCGTTCTTTGACTTCATCGCCGTCTGCCGCGACGCCACCGCGCCCCGCCCTGCTCCCCTATTCCTCAGTCCCCGGATCGCGCGCCAGCCCGGAACGGCGGCGCGCGTTCGGACGGGTGCGCGGTATATGATCCGGCGTCACCTGCTGATCGAGCATGCGGCGCAGTGCGACGCGCACCGCCTTGGGCTCGAGACCGAGGGTTTCGCAGACGACGGAAAAGGAGAACACCGAACGGCGCTGGCGACTCAGCACCCACTGCTCGGCCTCGATGCGGGCGCGCGCCTCGTAGCTCAGGTAGGCGCGGATGGCGTCCTCGAGGACGGCCAGCATCAGCGCCTTGGTACCGGTATAGGGCGCCGAACGCGACTCGCCGCCACCGATGCCGATCAGGGACGCGATATCGTCGTTGGTCACGTGGGCCCCGGATCGTACATCAGCGCTGGACAAGCTCAGCCCGGTTGGCGTCGCGCCGCGGGGCGCCGCGCAGCCGGGTCTCCATCCGCAGATGCTCGCCGGACGGTGACGGTATTGCCAGCGGATTTTTTCGCCCCGGGGCGGGAGGCGTTCCGCCGCCCGGCCCCCGCCCGACATTCGCGCCGAGCCGCCCTCAGGCGCGGCGCGGACGCCGCCGCGGCGGGGCCGCCGTCGCCGCCGCGCGCAGGCTCGTCAGATCGTGATCGACCAGCTCGCCAACGCGCTGCAGGGTAACGTCGGGAACCCCGTAGCGGGCGAAGGCGTCTGGATCGAGCGCGTAGTGGCCCTGGCGCGGGAACACCGTCGTCACCCGCCGCCCCCAGATGCGCTTGATGGCATCGAGCAGGCGCGGCTTGTCGTCGACCATGATGTAGTGCCGGGCCGGATAGCGCCGCTCGACGTCCGCCAGCTCTTTCTCCTTGTGGATGTAAA
>Ga0209591_10008975_pt1 | contig 10852 bp, 7 predicted proteins | sample MAT01_FD_187207 | JGI IMG/M metagenome (GOLD analysis project Ga0209591, IMG submission 187207) | Freshwater microbial communities from Lake Fryxell liftoff mats and glacier meltwater in Antarctica - MAT-01 (SPAdes) (version 2) | ecosystem: Environmental > Aquatic > Freshwater > Ice > Liftoff...
CGGGCGCATCCGGATCCGCACGATCATCCCGTCGCCCTCAGGCGTGAGCTGGATCACCGGCCGCATATCCGGTGGCACTCGCCCGCCGCGGACGCTCGCCCCGATATCGCTGTGGATCGCTAGGACTCCCGTCACCGCCGCGATGATGCGCTCGACCCGCGCCGCTTCGGTGACCGGTACCCGCAGGTCATTGCCAAGGATCTCGCCGAGGCGTTGGTGGACGTCGCGCGCCGTGATTCGGGTCACCTCATGTGGACCCGTTTTGTGCAGCCAGGTGCCGACGCGATGCACGCGCGGCTCGATCCGGATGACGAGCTCGCGACCGTCCGAGACGACGTGAAGGCTCGGCTCGCTCTCGCGAAACGAGAGGCGTTGTAAACCGCCATCGTCCCAGAACACACAGGGGTGGGCCGCGAGGTCATCGAACGCCGCACCGCTATCGAGGCTATATGAGACGTTCCGATAGCCACTCGGGAGGCTGACATCTTCTCGGATGAAACGGCACACGCTCTTGTCGGCCGGCGTCATCGGCTCGTAGGACGGACGGGTTCCGTAGAGGCGCTCGAGGGCGACTCTGCGACCCTTGGTCCAATTGCCGCGCGCGTCACATCGCTGCTCGCGGGGATGGATGTCCAGGCCGAACCGCGCTGGATCGAGGATCCAGGCAAGGCGCGTGTCGGCCGGCTTCGCTACTGGAGTGGGCGCTTTTGCGGTGGGCGTCACCTTGACGCTGGCGACCGACTTCTCCAGGCGCTGCAGCTTGCGCTCCCAAGGGGGGCGACCGTGAAGAGCCCACGCAGCGCCGTGCTGGATTCGAGCGCGTCGGCAAGCCATCGGAGGCCAGCTGCCGCGGCGAGGTCGCGCGAGCTTTTGCGTTGCAGTGAATCGAGAGCCTCGAGAGACTCATCCGGACAAAGTGCCAGCAGGAGTCCGACGCAGACGGAGACCCAGGCGCTCGCCTAGCGCGAGCAGTGCGAGTAAGCGGCCCTCGGCTGAAAGTAGGGCTCCGGCTCCCCGACGCGAAGGAAGTACTCGAGCGCTTCGAAGGATCGGACACAGGCCGCGAGCACGCTACCCGGCTCATCCCCGCCGCGCACGCCCACAACCAGCCCGTCGCGGGAGGCTCGTCTGGCGAGTCGCACGATAGTACAGACGACGACTTCGGGTCCTGCCGCTGCGCTGTCCAAGGCGCGCTCGGCGAGCTCGCTGGCCGCCGCGAAGTCACCGCTGGCGACAGCTATCCAGGCCGCGAGTGCGCTGTGCCCCGGCTGATCCGGGTGTCGCTCGAGCACGCGCCGAGCGTCGTCGAAGCGAGCGCGCAGGATGAGCTGGCGGGCGAGCTCGTGGGCGACGAACGCGGGCGGTACGTGGTCCGCGACCGCGACCTCGAGCTCGCGCAGGAGCTCGTCGGCCCGGCAGATGTCTCTGCGTGCGATGCGCAAGAGGTCGGCCGCGACGATTGCGAACACCTCGGGAGCGCTGCGGATGTGCTCGAGCGCGGCAGCGGGCAGGCCTACGAAGTAGCCGTGCCCAAAGCCATAGCGGTCATTCACGCGCGCCCATTCGAGCGCGCGTGAGAGCGCGCCGGGGTCGCGATCGAGCAGCGCCAGATTGACCTCGCGGCGGATTCGGTCCTTGTGCCCGGCTTCGAGTGGCGCGCGCCTGCGGAGGACTTCGATGGCCTTAGCGAACCCGGCGCGCGGCAGCGACAAAAGGATCGACCATGTGAGCTCGGTCGTGCAGTGAGCGAAGCCTTCGTAGCGAATGAGCCCGCGCTTGGCCATCGCCGCGAAACACTCGTCCAGGCTGTCGTTGTTGAAGGCCCGTCCGGACGCGCGGCGAACGCCGAGCTCGGTCAAGCATGGAAGGATATGGCTCCGTGCCATACCCACGCCCGCCAGCGAGAGGAGCACCGCGAGCGCGTGTTCATCCGAGGACAGCGAGGGAAGTGAAACGATCGTAGGGGGCGTCTTCAAACTGAGCACCTCAGAGAGTCGGGCAGCGTCGGTGTCCTTGCGGCTGCGTGATTCGATGCTCGGCGTGGGTCAGGCCGGCGGCGGCGAGCATCGCGCGATTCGGGCCGATGAGGAACACCTCCTTTCAGGCCGCCCGTGCCGCCCGCCGCGCCAGCACCATCGGCACGCTCGACAAGTGGACGAAGGTCGTCAGCTATTGAAGACCGCGTCTGCGGCCTGATGGACAGGTTCCTCTATTGCTGGGGCCGCGGGCCCCGTCGGCGATGGCACGAACAGCTATCGCGTCGATCCGGTGCGCATCCTGCAAAATCAGTCGTGGTTGGACGTCGCGATAGGCGGCGGGCACACGTGCGCGGTCACGCTGGCAGGGGGCAAGATCTATTGCTGGGGCGCAAACGGCTCTGGACAGTCAGGCACGCTGCCGTTGTCGCCTGTGCTCGCGCCGACCGAGTTGAAGTTCGAGGGCGGGACGACCGCCACGGGCTGGCGGCAGGTCGTTACGGGTGGAGCTCACACCTGCGCCATGAACAGCATCAGCAAGGCGTGGTGCTGGGGCGGGTCGAGCGGCGGGCAATATGACGGCAACGGAGGCTCCGGGTTGAACTACAGCTACTGGCCGGTGTCGGCATCGGGACCGTCGCGAGCGCGATCCTGTCCGCGGGTCGTCTGCACACGTGCCGTCTGGTCCCAGACGCGCAGAGCATCCGCTGCAGCGGCAACAACAGCGACGGGCAGACGGGCCGTGACGACAACGACGTGAACGCCGCCAACAAACTGCGCGGCTGGACGCAGCTCGACGCCGGAGGCGACAGCACCTGCGGTGTGGCCGCTGGCAAGGCCTACTGCTTCGGCGATGCGGGTGGCGATTACGCTGCCGCGGTGCAGATGGGCACGCGCGAGGACTTCGCGTCGGTCGACGTCGGCGGTGGACTCCACCAGTGCGCGTTGACCTCCGCCGGTGTGCTGTACTGCTGGGGCGACAACGCCAACGGGCAGCTCGGCGACGGCACGACGACGGACCGCAGCAGCGCCAGCATGGTGTTCGTCCTGCCCTGAGCGCGACCACACGCCGTGCCCAAGACGTCGGCCTGCGCCAGCGTGGTCCCTATCGCTTCACATGACCAGCTCGCTTCCGAGGTGGTCTGCGACCTGCTGCCCGATCTCGGGCAGCGGCCTCTCCATCGGCTCGCGCAAGACGATGGGCTTGGCGCCATGGATCTCCAGCAGCAAGCGGCCGAACGCGAAGCCCCTCACCGCTTGGGCGTCGAGCACGACGCGCGCGAGCTCCTCGCGTCGCACGAGCCGGGTCCGGCCGCTGCGGTAGGTGACCAACACCGCGCCAGGCACGAGCGCGAGCGCCACCGGCTCGCGCTGCGCGGCGAAGAAGTGCGCCAGGACCAGGAGCTCGACGATCAACACGATGAGGCCGATCCCGGCGAACGTCTCGAGGTCCTTGCGCTTGGCGAGCAGGAACAGAGGCAGCCCGATCAGGATGAGCGGCATCAGGAGCGCGAGCCAGTCCGTCCAGGCCGGTCCGAGCCGCAGCCGTCGCCACGCCGTCGCCGCCGGCTGCCCCGGGTCGGCGCGCACGTGTCCCGCCGCCGGCGCCAACGCTTCGGTGGCAGCGCGCGCCCGCATCCGTCGCACGCGCCATCGCAGCACCTGCGCGATCGACAGCGCGAAGACCCCGAGGCCGACCATCCAGAAGCCGCGCTCGAAGGCGCCCGCCTGCTCGTCACGCGTCCAGATCAACACCGCGCCCAAGCCCAATACGACCGAGAGCAAGAACAGCAGAAAGACGATCAGATCGAGGCCGCTGGCCTCGGACTCTGCGAGCGGAGAGCGCGTATTCTTCACCGCCGACCGCACACCGTTGAGCCCTGGGCCTCGCGAAGCGCGGCTGCCCGCGAATGCAATTCCGCGAGCAGCGAAGCGTGGCAAGCGGGGAGCAGCAATTCCGCGAGCAGCGAAGCGTGGCGAGCGGGGAGCAACAATTCCGCGAGCAGCGAAGCGTGGCGAGCGGGGAGCAACAAATACCGGCGCATATCGTTCCAGACCTCGCTGATGCCATGCGTCGACGCGCATATTGCGTTCGATTCAACTCGAACCTAGCCCAACCTAGCCCATCCCTCACCTTGAGAAAAGACGACCGAGGTCACGAGCCCTCATGGGGTCTCAAGACCCCGTTTCCAACAGCGCGGTCGTGCCCGGTTGGCCGGAATCATCGGCGAGATTGGCGCGCAGGCTGATTTGCTTTCTGGGCGGCCCGGCCTAGCAGGCGGGCGGGCGGGATAAAGTGGTGCAGCACTTGAAGTGGTGCACCACTTGCAAAAAGTCGAGTCTCGACTTCATACCCTTGTTGCATTTTCCTACACCCGGACATCGCCATGACTCAGACCCGTGACCGTTCTTCGATTCAGATGAAGGGGCAGACTGAAACGACGAGTCCGGCTCCGAGCGAGACCTCGACGGGCGTGGGTGGCTCGGTACGCAGCGCGCTCCGAGGCGCGTCGTTCGAGGCCGGTGTCCAGATGCTGCGGCCCCGGGAGATGCCAGTACAGAAGAAGCCGAACGAAGAAGACCAGCCGGGGCCGGCGCCAACGAATGAAGAGGGCGGCGCAGGTGGTGCTGGCGGCGCAGGTGGCGGCGGCGACGCCGGTGGTGCCGGTGGCCCAGCGGGTGGCGGCGCAGGGGGTGCCGGCGGCGCAGCGGGCGGCGGTCAGGGCGCCGAGCAGCAGGAAGCTGGAGGCGCGGGCGGGGCCGGGGGTGGAGCTGGTGCGGGCGGCGGTGCGGCGCCTCTCCCGCCGGGTCAAGTGGTCGAGCTGAACCTCGAAGCGCCGGCTGGCGGGGGAGCCGGCGCGGGCGACGCCGGAGGTGGCGGCGGGGCGCCGGGCGGCGGCGCGGCAGGAGGCGCTGCGCCTGGTCAGGAGCAAGCCGCGCAAGGTGTGCCCGGAGGCGCTGGCGGCGCGGCGGCAGGCCAACAACAAGCAGGACCGGGCGGCGCGGGCGGCGGTGCGGGCGGCGCCAGCGCGGGCCAGAACCAGTCGGAACGAGCTCAGGCTGACGCGCCGGGCAACGGCCTGTTGCCGCCGCCACCGCCGCCGCCACAAGTTGGCCCGAGCGGCGGCATCGACGTTCAGGCACCGGGAGGCGGCGGGGCCCCGGTGGCCGACGCCGGGGCGCCCGCGCCGGCCGAACAAGGGACCGTGCCGACGGCTCCGGGCGGTGGTGCGGGGGGTGGCGAGGGCGGCGCAAGTGCGCCTCAGGCCGAACAAGAGGCCGCCCCACCGCCACCGCCTCCGCCTGCTCCGACGATGGCGCCGGGCGGAGGTGGCGGAGCCGGTGGTTACGCGGCGCCCACGCTCGGGCCGGCCGCTGTCTCGCACCCCGAGTCGCTGGACAACCACAACGTGCAAGAGGTCATCGGCAACGACCCCGCCTCGGGCAATGTCTTCTTCTGGGGCACCGCGGGACCGCCGCAGTTGGACGAAGAAGGCGCGCCGGTCGAGGACTCCAAGCAGATCCCGCAGGGCTCGATCGACGCCATCGGCCAGCAGCAGGCCGACGAGGCCAACCGGCTCGTGACCGAGTTCCTCACCGACGGTGACGCCCGCATCGCAGCGATGCAGGCCGAGCGCACCGTCGCCATCGAGGCCGTTCGCGGCGCCATCGCCGCCGAGAAGGCCAAGGTGATGGGCGCGGTGGCCGTTGCGCGTCAGGCCGTCCAGGGCAAGGCCGCGGCCGCGAGGGCGGCCGTCAGTGGCAATGCGGCGCAGGCGCGCGGCGCCGTCAACACCGGGTTGCAGGACACGATCGGGCTCATCGACGGCGCGCTGCAGACCTCGCGCGGCACCGTCGAAGCGCGCTCGCAGGGCGCGACCGGTGACGTCGCCACGATGCGCACGACGTTCACGGCCGGCGTCAACCAGGCTTTCACGTCGGGGATCGCCGCGGTCCAGGCCGTCGGCACCGACTTCGCGGGGCGGGCTAACCAGCAGGCGGCGCAGCGCGCGGCCCAATATCAAGCGCAGGCGCTGCCGCACACGTCCGGTTGGGACGACTTCTGGGACGGCGAGAACTTCGAGCGGAACAAGCGCACCGCGCGCGTGAACGCGGCGACCCAGGTCGGGACCGCCTACGCCGAAGAGTTCACCAAGAAGGCGGGCGAGGTCGCGACCGGGCTCCAGGGTGGGGCGCGGCAGGTCATCGACGGCGCCGGGCAGACGTTCACGCAGGCCGAGTCCTCGATCACACAGGCGACGACGGCGGCGCTGGGCCAGCTCGAGCAGGCGGCGGGGCAGGCCAAGCAGGCGGCGCAGGAATTTGCAACGCAGCGTCTCGCCACGATCGACACCGAGGAGCAGCAGCTCCTCCAGCTCGTCGGCAGCAGCGAACAGCAAGCGCTCGGTCAGCTCGATGCGGCGGGTAGGTCCGGCTGTTCGGGCATCGACCAGATCGGCGACGCTTCGATCCAGCAGATCGAGACGGGCTACGGTACCGCGGTGCAGGCGATGACCTCGATCGTCGATGAGGTCCGCGCGGGCATGTGCGGGGCCGAGCCGCCGCCAGCCGAGACGATCATGGCCGCGCTCGAGCAGAAGAAGGCCGACCTCGACGCGACGGAGAACACGGCCAAGCAGATGTTGACCGCGCAGGTCGAGACCGCCAAGCAGCAGATCACGACGACCGGCCAGCAGCAGGTCTCGGGTGTGCAGCAAGCGCAGGCGGCGACGACGTCGGCGCTCGACCAGATCATCCAGTCGAGCAACCAGTCGCTCCAGGCGAACATGCAGGCGGTCGCGCAGGTGCGCCAGCACGCGGTGGGTGGCTTCCAGCAGGCCGCCGGCCAGATCGTGGAGCAGCACGAGACGTCGGTCTCGGGCGCGGTCACCGGGCTGCGCGGGGACACTGACGCCGCGCTCAGCAACGTGAACTCGCGGCTGGGACAGTACTCGACCGACCTGTCCGGCGACTTCACGAACACCCTCGCTGGGATGAACGCCAAGATCACGAGTGAAGCGTCTGCCGCGGCGGCCAAGGTTCAGCCCGCCTGGAGGTCCTTCGTCTCGATCCTGATCAAGATCATCGTAGCGATCGTCGTCGCGGTGGCGATCGCGGCGCTGTTCGCGAGCGGCGTCGGTGTCCTCGCGCTCATCGTCGGCGGCTTCCTCATCGGGGCGGCCGGCGCGGCGCTGACCTACCTCACCGACTGTGCGCTCGGGCTGCAGGAGTTCAGCGTCGGGGGCCTCCTGACCGAGATGGCCGTGGGTGGCATCGGCGGTGTCATCGGGGCGCTGACCTGCGGTATGGGTAGTGCCGCGGCGAACGCGCTCACGGTGGGCTTGGCCGAAGGCTTCAAGCGGACCGTCATCTCGGTGGCCGTGTCGACCGGCGTGAACTTCGTCATCAACTCGGGTTCGACCTTCGTTCAGCAGATGGTCAAGAACGTCGGGGGAGGCAAGCCGCTCTTCGAGGGGACATGGACGGCGGTGAAGGAGAACGCCGGCATCAACCTCATCGGCGCGTTCGCCGGGAGCCTCGGGCCGAGCCGCGTGAGCACGGGCAGGTTCGGCATGCCGACCGGCTCGGTGCCCATCGGTGAAGCGCTGCGGGCCGTGCCGGGCAACATGGGGCAGGCCCTGGGCGATGTGACCAGGGCTGGCGTCGCGGTCGTTGGTGGTGGCACTGCGGTCGCCGGTGGGGCGATGGGTGGCGCAGCGGCTCCGTCGAACAACAACGCGGTGCCGCACGATCAATCGGCTGCCAGCCAAGAGCTGCGCGGCCAGGTCGGCGCAGGCGTGCGGACCGAGATCGACACGGCCGCCGCGGCGCACGACACCCCCGCACCGAGCGCGCCGTGGACCTTCGACCCGACCCGCGGGTGAGCGCCGGTAGGACGCTTGTTCGCCACGCGCGGCGCGCCGATGCATACTCGCGTCGGCGGGCCGCTCAGCGCGGTCGCTGCGGGGAGGGGCCGTCGTGGCATCTATCTTGATTGTGTTCGGCGTCTACACGCTCCTCGCGGGAGTCTACGACTGGTATGTCTACGGCGTGCTCAAGACGCTGCGCGCGCTGCGAGACCGGGGTGTGCCGACGATCGCGCACATCATCGATGTGGGGTCGACGACGGGCGGATTGGCGGTGAGTTCGACCGTGGTGAAGTATCGCTTCGAGCTCAAAGGCCAAGGGCGGTTCGACAATCGGGTGGTGCTGAGCGCGCCGCTGCCCAGCGGACCTCCGCGCGTTGGTCAGGCGATCGACGTCGTGTATCTGGCCGAGGCTCCGAGTCGATCCCAGATCGTTGGCAATGCGGGGCATTCCCGGTCGCTGTTCGTGCCGCTCGTGCCGCTCAACCTCCTGTGGCTGGCGCTGCTGGTCGTCGTCGTCATGGAAGTGCTGGGTATCGACGCATAGAATCGGAGGAGCTAGCGATGACGGACGAGACTCTCTGGTGGGACGCGAAGGGCTCTCGCTATTGGCGCTGGGATGGACGCGGGGACGCCAGCGACGACCCGGTCGAGCTCGTGTCCCTCGCGGGCACGCGCCGCGCCGCGCGCATGCCGCTCGAGGGCGCGTGCGAGCTGTCACGGGAGGCGGTGATCGAAGCGCTGAGCCCGCGCGCCAAAGCCGCGATCGAGGCCCTCGGTGGCAGGCTCGGCGCGCTCGACCCGAGCTTGTCGGGGCTCGAAGATCTCGCGTCGCTCGGCACGCGAAAGCTCGATATGCAGCCGATGATCGAGCGCCTCACGCAGCGCTTCGCGACGGAACCGGACCTCGCGCAGGCGATGGTCACTGACCTCGTCGACGAGGTCACGACGCTCGCGCGCATCGTCGCGTTCGGCGACGTGGGGCGCCTGCTCCTGGCCCGCCTCGGGTTCGCGCCCGACGCCAGTGACGCGAGCTCGTCGGCAGATGACGCGGCGCGGATCGCACACGTGCGCGCCGAGGTTCGCGCCGAGCTGGACGCGAGGGCCGCGGGGCGGGAGCCGCTATCGTTCGACTTCGACGACCTCGTGCGCGGTCGCTAGAGCGAGGGCGATAGGAGAGCTGGGTCCGCCGGGCGCTGGGCCTCGTCGCAGGGTGTTGTGCGCGTCAGCTCGCGGCAGACCCTTGTTGGGGGGTGTCGTCGGCGCTTCGTGGCGGCGTGACGCGCACGGCACGCACCAGGTTGGGGGATGCCTCGAGCACCTCGATGGTGGTGCCGTCAGGCGCCGTGACTCGCTTGCCTTTCGTCGGGATGCCGCCCGCGAGGGCGATGCACATGCCCGCGATGGTGGTGGCGAGGCTCGCGTCCAGCGCGAGGTCGAGCGCACGATTGACGTCGCGCACGGGGACGTCGCCACGCACGCGCGCGCTGCCGTCGGTCTCGCGTTGGATCCCGAGCTCGGGCGAGTCGTCCTCGCTGAACAACTCACCCACCACCTCTTCCAGGAGGTCCAGCAGCGTGACGAGGCCAGCGACCGCGCCGTGTTCGTCGACCACGATGGCGAGCCGCATGTGTCGATCCTGCATCTCCTGGAAGACCTGCACGGCGCGCGCCCTCTCGGGCACGAAATAGGCGGGCCTCGGCACGACACGCGGGTCCGCGCTGGGCTGATCGGGCCGGCGTCCTGGTGCGCTGCAAGCACGTCTCGGACCGTCAGGTAGCCCACCACCTTGTCGCGACTCCCTTCGTGGACCGGCATGCGCGCGTGACCGCCATCGATGAAGGCCTTCCGGATCTCCGCGGAGCGGTGTGTTCGCCGCCACCGAGTGCACCCGGTTCCACGGCACCATCACACCCGAGACGGCGAGGTCGCCGAAGTCGAGCGCGCGGGACGCCATCTCGCCCGTGCGTGAGTCGAGCTCGCCCGCGGTCGTGGCCTCCTCCACCATCTGCTGGAGCTCTTCAGCGGAAACGCGCGCCTCCGAGAAGTTGGTGTGGTCGCCGAACGGCGTCGCGCCGCGCGCGGGCGGCGTTCCATCGAATGAGCGCGACGTCTTCGCGACGCGGCCGCACATCGGGGCCTACCGCGACGCGAAGTGGGCGATGGAGCCGCGCGCGGCAGCCGAGCAGCGGCTCGAGGTCGTGGTCGCGTGCCCGAGCGCGTGCCTTGGAACCGTGGGATCTGCGCGTCGGCACGGCCAGCCTCATCGTGTCGACCACACGCGGGGACAACCCGCGGCATCCAGACGGCATCGTCAGCCTCGTGGACGTGCGCGACGTCGCGAAGGTGTTGGTCACGCTCGGCACGATGCCTGTGCCGCCGCCGCGCGTGCTCATCAGCGCGCTCAACACGACGCTGCACCGCCTCCTGTGCGATGTCGCGCGCTACTTCGGAGTCGCTGCGCCGCGCCCGGCACTCTCGCTCGCCGACGCAATGGCGTTCGCCGACAGCGAGGAGGCCCGCGTCGCAGGCACGCCCGAGCAGATCGGCCCCATGACCCGCTCACACGACCGAAACCCAACAGCCCGGTCGTGCGCGCGCTGCCATCCTCGCAACAGTCGCTGGCGTCGCATGACGGGTCGGGCGCGGCGTCGCACTCGCCAATCGCTGAAGTCGCCACCACCTGGTTCAGATAGACCGAGAGGTAGGCGGTCCTCTTCGGCACGCTCGTCATCGTCACCGGCCCCCGTCCGTCGCCATCGTGCTCGCCGCCCGCAAGTTCTTCGTCTCCGACGTGACCGTCGCCGACGCGGCCAACCGCGAGCGCCACGCGTTCATCTACGACACCCGCAAGCTGAGGTTCGGCGGGAGTATAGGAAAAACAAAGCACCGGCGCCGGGTACGAGGGGCACACAGTCGCACACACTGGGCTGCGAGGACTCCCGGCGACGCACCTTTCGAGGGTCTGGACGCGGTAGACGGGGCGTTGTCGCGGCGTCCGTGGTCCTT
>Ga0209591_10008980_pt1 | contig 10849 bp, 6 predicted proteins | sample MAT01_FD_187207 | JGI IMG/M metagenome (GOLD analysis project Ga0209591, IMG submission 187207) | Freshwater microbial communities from Lake Fryxell liftoff mats and glacier meltwater in Antarctica - MAT-01 (SPAdes) (version 2) | ecosystem: Environmental > Aquatic > Freshwater > Ice > Liftoff...
CTCCTTTTTATTGTGCCCCCACCAACCCGCAAAACGCGGCAAACTCCTGTCGTTGGCGTATTTTTCGTGAACAAATATGCCGGACACGGCACCCGGACCGCTGTTCAGATACTTATAGGTGCACCAGGCAGCAAAATCCACGCCCCAATCATGCAGATGCATCGGCACATTGCCAGCGGCATGGGCCAGGTCAAAGCCAACCACCGCTCCGGCTGCGTGTCCTGCTTTGGTGATACGCTCCATATCGAAAAGCTGACCCGAATAGTAGTTCACGCCGCCCCAGAATACCAGCGCGATTTCATCGGCGTGTTCTCTGATTTTTGCCTCGATATCCTCTTCGCGAATGGTGTGTTCGCCTTCGCGGGGAGGCACCTCAATGATGGCGTCTGCGGGCGCGAAACCATGAAATTTAACCTGTGATTCCAGGGCGTATTGATCGCTGGGGAATGCTTTGGCCTCGCAGATGATTTTGTACCGTTTGCCTTTTGGCCGGTAAAAACTAACCATCAGAAAATGGAGATTCGCAGTGAGCCCGTTCATGTGCACAACTTCTTCTTTTTTCGCCCCGACGATTTTCGCTGCAGGTTCCATCAACAATTCGTGGTAGCTGTACCAGGGATTCCGGGCTTCAAAATGACCCTCGACACCGAATGTTGCCCAATCTTCCAACTCGGCATTGACTGTTTCGCGAACGGATTTGGGCTGGAGGCCAAGTGAATTTCCAGTAAAATAAACCACCGGTCTGCCCTGGTGTTGTGGAAAATGAAATTTGTCCCGAAAAGATGCCAGAGGATCAGCGGCATCAAGGGCCGCAGCTTTGTCGCGAAGTTCATTCATTTGTGACCGGGCTTTTAAATGTAAATTTGCACCCGAAAAACAGTCGGGTATTCGAATATTTTGACCCAAAGGTAGCCAAACATGGAAAGAGAAAAATCAAAAGCATTGTATGCAAAAGCCCTGACACTTTTTCCCGGCGGGGTGAGCAGTCCGGTGAGGGCATTCAAGGCGGTGGGCGGCACGCCACTCTTTATGGATCGCGGTGAAGGCAGTCATATCATTGATGTGGATGGCAACAGATATCTGGATTTTTGTTGCTCGTACGGACCTTTGATTTTGGGCCACGCACCCGCCGAAGTGGTGGAAGCCATCCATGCCACCGTATCAAAGGGAACCACTTTTGGTGCGCCCACGGCCCTGGAAAATGAACTGGCTGACCTCATTATTTCCAACCACCGCTACCTGGAAAAAATCCGCTTTGTGAGTTCGGGCACCGAAGCGGCCATGAGCGCCATCCGGCTCGCCCGTGGCTACACTGGTCGCGACAAGATTGTAAAATTTGACGGATGTTACCACGGTCACGTGGATGCCTTGCTCGTGAATGCCGGCAGCGGTTTGGCGACGTTAGGCACATCATCATCGGCAGGTATTCCGGAGGCTTACGCCAAAGAGACCATCGTATTGCCGCTCCACGACCGCGAGGCAGTGGAACTGGCGGTTAAGAAATACGGAGGCGATATCGCTTGTATCGCCATTGAACCCATACCGGCTAACAATGGTTTGCTGATTCAGGGCAAAGAATTTTTGCAGTTTTTGCGGGATGTCTGCGACAGGGAGAATATTCCGTTGTTTTTCGATGAGGTCATCTCGGGATTTCGCGTTGGATTTGAAGGGGCGGCAGGTTATTATGGTATCCGTCCGGATATTGTCGCTTTTGGCAAAATAATCGGAGGCGGATTGCCCGTGGGTGCTTATGGTGCCAGCAAGGAAATCATGGGATTCATTGCGCCGGATGGGCCTGTTTATCAAGCTGGAACGCTCAGCGGAAATCCTGTGGCCATGGCGGCGGGCAAAGCCCAAATAGCGGCCTGTCTCGCACCGGGATTTTACGAAAGTCTCGAAATCAAAATGAATGATTTTGCGGAAGCCATCAATACCCACGCCCAAACGAAGAAGTATCCATTTAAAATCGTTCACATCGGCTCCATATTCTGGCTGGCGTTTTCCGACAAGGAATCCATTACCTCCAGCGCCGAAATAGACGGGGTGAAAATGAATCCGCTTTTCAGCAAAATGCACGCCCTCTTGCTCGATCGGGGCATTTACCTCGGTCCGTCGGGCTATGAGGTCGGATTTATCTCCCGGGCCCATTCGAAAGCCGATTTGGATCAGGCGGTGGAAGATTTCAAAGGGTGTTTGGATGTGATTTTTGGTTGAGAATCCACTGCCAGATATTTCTGGCTCGTATTCAATTCCGGCAGGTTTTCTTAGCTGCTTACCGGTGAAGTTTTTATTCTCAGATTCTTCAATTCCTCCAGATTCTTCTCATGGTCGAAACCGTGGGCTATTCCACTATCTATTCCTTCCTGAATGTCGTTTTCCAAGGCAATGACCTTACTTTCTTCGGTTTCCAATAACCGCAGTCCTGCCCAGATTACTTCGCTGACATTCTTGTATTTACTTGTCGTAACTTGGCTTTGAACAAATTGGTCGAAATAATTCCCGAGGGAGATGGATGTATTCTTGCCCATCTTTTTATTCTATTTCTCAAAAGTCCTGCAGTTGGTATGTTTATCCAATTGCACGCAACTCCCGCGTATTAAAAATGTAGCAAATTTGTCACGTTACTCTGTCCGACCCGATTTTGTTTTGAGGACGGGGCTCTCCGCGATAAGCACTGAGCTCCAATCTACTGCACTACGATTTTTCCGGTCATGTTTTCTCCGAGCGTTTCGTCATAGATGTGTAACAAATACAACCCACGTGGTAAACCTGCCACAGGAAAAACAAACTGATTGGCTTCATTTATCTTCATTTCAACCACTTTCACTCCAGAAATGCTGTACAGTTTGGCCAAACCAGTCAATTGTGAATCAAGATGAATAAAAACCTGATCCGAGGTAGGATTTGGAAATAAGGTGAACCGGGTTTCTGCTTCAACAGACTGATCGAGCGCATGGGGTGGGGGAGTCTGAATGTTTTGGGGAATGATGCCAAACCGAACAATCAACCTTGGATGTTTTGCAGAATTACTGTATTCTTTGCTAAACAGGTTTACATTTCTCAACGAACCTTCCAACTGGCTTTGCAGGGCAATTGAAAGAATTCCATCGCCAGAAGTCTCATTCAGGAAGGCATCCGTCACATCCCAATCCATGAGATTGCGTCCGAAATGAGCGGATAGTATGGTCGCATCAGGTATTGGTTTGGAATTCCAGGTCACCGTGTTCTCTTCCCACGAATCGTTTTGAACGAAATGCGCCGAAATGGGTGCTGTTTTTCCCAAAGGACTCATGGCCTTTTTGGATGCCTGAAGGTATACCCGCTCCACCGGCTGATTGGCATAGGCCGAAACGTCAAACTTTAAGAATGAAATCCGGTCAAAATTGTCACTGCCATCATCTTTCACAACCAGTTCAATTTCCTGCCCGTGCGTTTGGTCCGCATAAATTCCGCCGCGCACGTAGGAATCGGCGAGGGGTGATATGTAGTTTTCTGAAAAGTTGACGATCAGTTGGGGGTGAAAGTTGGGATTGCTGGCTTCCTTGGAATGGAAAATGATGTATTCTCCGGAATTGTTCAATTCAGTGATGGCCAGACTCAGCCAGTTGCTGGTATAGGCGATATTCTGCAGGAGTGCTGTGAGATCCCATTCGACAAATGGTGAATCGCCATTTTGTGTGTCAAGGAGCTCCGTGAGTGCCGGTTTGAGAAATGAATTGTAGGTAAGTCCGTTTTCCGTCCAGAAATTGCTTTCGCAAAAATGCAGATTGTATAAGGCATTTACCACATTCGCACTGTTGTAGCTTTTTACATAGAGTTTTAATTTGGCGCTTTCAATGCCGCCCTTACCCTGCAAGTCTTGTATTTGAAAGCGCAAATAGGTTTCTACATTGTTTTTAGAATTGCCCGGGACGTATTTTGCTCCCAGCCTACTGTCACTCCCAAAGTTTGTTCCGGCCAAAGTGCCCCCGCGCACCGCACAATCGTCAGTGGGTTTCAATATCGTTGTGAATGGTTCGCATGGTGTCAGGGTGCTGTAACAATCGGTGGGATAATCCAGATTAAAGTCGACGACATAAATAGGGGTCGGATCGCCAAAAATTTCCGGATCAGCCTGAGTTAAGATGCTCAATTGACCGTTATCGTAAAAGTGTCGGCTGTCCATAATAAAGTTGTTTGCGGGAATATCTTCCTGAAAAATCAGCGACCATTCCATGTAATCGTCCAGTGGGGAAGCGGTGAGAATATGGAATTTTTTATTGGAGATGTACAGCAGAAACAGGTTGCTCCTGTGATCGCTCAGGAGCCTCGGTCTCAACCCACTGTATGGAAGGATATTGAGACGCCATTCGCCCATGGCATTTCGCCAGTAATGGCGGTAAAAACCTGTGCCGGTAATTCCGGGTGGGGTGAAAGCCGAATCGCGGTGGTTGACCACTACGTGCACGCCACCCTTTCTGTCTACGGTGTGCCCCTGGTTGTTTATCATCCCAAGTTCGGGTTCTATCATGGCGATATTGATTTCCGGCGAGAAATAATTGGCGGTGAGGTTTGTATTTACATTCGCAGCAGTGGCGTAATCATTTGTCAGCCAGGTTTCTCCCTGATCTTCTGAAAAGAGATAGCCGATGTCGTGGTTGTATTGTGTGCTTGTGCCCTGATTTCCTTCCCGCCAGGTAAATGTAGTGTGCAGGGTTCCCTGATCGTCATACATAATATGGTTGTGGTATTGGCTGCGCGAATTGGACACGCCCCAATAAGCATTGGTGTACTGGCCCGAGCGGGAGATAAAAATTTTGTTGTTACTCCATGTTGAAGTGAGTCCATCATAAAATACCACACGGCTGTCACCATTTCCGGGTCCACCAAACCGGTAGAAAAAATTCAAATTTCCATCGGGTGATGGTACAAATCTGGGATAAGTCAGGCTGGAAATAATTTGGCCTGGAATCAGGTAGTTTTGGATGGGAGAAAACAAGGTGGCATTCCATTCAAAGAGTTCGGGATCATTGGCAAGGCCGGGTACGGAAACCTTGTAGCGAATGTTATTCACATGGTGATCGAAAGCCATATGAATCGTACCATCAAGGGCTGCGATGCCTATGGCAATGCCATTGTGGTTATCCGTGCTGGTTTTTAGGTAATCCGTAAAAACGATCTTTTCCCACGTTTGCTGCGAGAGGGGTCGGCGCGCCAGACAGAGCCTGTGATCTGAGTTGAAGTATCCCACATATTGATAGCCATTGTGGGTGGTTAAGGCATCTTGTTCAGCAATGGAAGTGTTGGCAGTGGGTCGGAAGGTGCCGTCGAAAGTTTCACCAAATTGGTCCAGAACGGATATTTGATAATCTGAAATGGTTACGGGTTGGGCCAGCAATTGCGCATTGAAGAGCAGGAAGGCGGCAGCAGCGATCAGCGGGAATCGGGTTTTCATAAGCGTGGTTTGAATGTGGTTATTGTAAAACTACCTTTTCAGGACCAGAATTCCAACCTGCAGTGAGGTGTTTTTTGCTTTATATTAGCCAAACCAACCCCATACCTACCCCCTGTACCACCATCATCCCATCCACCAAAAGCGTGAAAAACAATTCCGGTTTGTCGGTGGTGAGCTTTCGCAGCAAAAGTCGGCACAGGAAAATGGTAGCCAGGTGCACGAGAATCACACCGGGAGAAAAATATCCGAGAAAATAATTTCCGAAAACAGCAAGGAAAGAGAGCGAAAAAGCGATTCTCGCAATTTTGATTGTTCCGTCAATACCGAAAATCATGGGTATGGTTTTTTGAGAAGGCTCATCTACAGCCAAATCGCGGACATCAAAAAAAAGGGTGAGACCAAAAATAAATGCGCCCTGCTGGAAAAGCAAAAAGAAAAGTGAAAGTCCTTCATCAAATCCTGCCAGACCTGACCACTGAAGCCGCGGCACAATGACACCGGACAGAATCCAAACAATGAGAATGATCCAGATTTTGGCGAAAGGCAATTGCCTCAGGGCTGTTTTTTTTTCGCGAAAGCGGAAGAAAGGCAGGGCATAGGCGATCGATAATAGACCTGAAAAACAGAGCAGAGCGATGGATAGCCAGTCGAGAAACAAAACCAAAACCAAAGCACCGGTGGCTCCGATAAGCATCATTACGACTTTGGATTTCTGAACGGATTTATCTCTGTCAGCCATTCCTATCTGCCGCTGAAAGTTATAGGTAAACAAGGTGGCGGCAAACACAAATCCGGACAAATAATAGTCTGGCGAAAGACCGTACATCCAAAAAGTAGCGCTCACAAAAAGCGCCCCAGCCAGAGCGATGAACAAATTGAAATCGGCAATAAAGATCAACCAGCCGGGCGCGCGTGGCGGTGACATCAACGGTTATTGTCGACAATGGTGTATGTCACGAGACCAATCAAAATGCCAATGGCACTTCCCTTGAGGCCTTCGCGCACATTTTTGCTACGGGTAACGCTTTCAAATCCCGTGGCGTAATCAAGGTTGTTCAAGTGCGACTTGTCACGGACGTATTGCTCTTTAATTTTGATCACCGGAATATTTGCCGAAAGGGCAAAAAGGGGAGGCACGGCCAATACAAAAATGCTCTGACGCGCCGCATATCCCGAAATCGCACCAATTCCCAGACCTGCATAAAACCATCCCTTGCCGGTAGATACCACCCGGGCATCGGCTTCGCCGCTGATAAAATGGTGCATGGCCTCCATGGATAGGTCATTGCCCACCATCTCGTCGTAGTAATAAAAAAACTTTCTTTCGCCTTCCGGAGACTTCACGGCGTAGACTTCCTCGCGTTCTGCTGTGCCTTCGCGCAAGACCACTGGTAAAGTCGCAGCCTTTTCGGAAACGAGTTTTGAATTGAAGAAATCTTTTTCTTTTCGGCGCAGCCTGTTGTTCAGGCGTTCGCGTGTGAAAAAATTTTTGTCATACCAAAATTGCAGATTGGTGAATGTAGAATCGTTCAACTGATAAACTTCCATCTGCTTCCCATTCATCATCTGCAAGACCGATGGCTCCTGAGCAAACAGGGATGTGCTGAACGCAAAAAAAGAGAGGGCAATGACGTATTTCATCTGATCGGGATCGCGGCCAAAGATAATGGAGAGAATGGAAAGAGTAGACGAAGTCGTGGATGTTCGGCTAATGGAAATTTTTATCCGCCATTTGCAACAATTTGCCCGGTGTAGTCTGCGGAATTCTGGTTTGTGAATCCAATCGAACCAAGCGCATGGTTTCGATGTTGTGCATGCAATTCTATCTATATTTGCACCCGAAAATTAACCCACTTTTATTTCCCGTCAACATGCCACTCAGAGATTTTCCAAAAAGACACATCGGCCCACGCGACCACGACCTCAATACCATGCTCGAAACCATTGGAGTAGCCTCCTTTGACGAGCTCATCGACAAAACAGTACCCCAGGAAATCAGGTTGAAAAAACCCCTCGATCTGGCTGGTAGCCGGAGTGAACATTGGTATCTGCGCGAGCTGTCTACCCTTGCGGAAAAAAACAAATGTTTCAGAACGTATATCGGGATGGGGTACTACAATACCATCGTGCCGCCCGCCATCCAGCGAAATGTGCTCGAAAATCCGGGTTGGTACACTTCATATACGCCTTATCAAAGCGAAATCGCCCAGGGACGACTCGAAGCCCTGATCAATTTCCAGACAATGGTGATGGACCTCACGGGAATGGAAATCGCCAATGCTTCTCTGCTGGATGAAGCCACGGCAGCCGCAGAAGCGATGGGTATGTTTTTCGCTTCACGCGAAAGAGACGCCGTAAAACGCGGCGCCAATATCTTTTTTGTTTCTGCTACCTGTTTTCCGCAAACGATCGACGTGCTGAAAACCCGCGCGATTCCCATGGGCATTGAGTTGATCATCGGTGACCACAAAGCTTTTAAATTTAACGACAAGGTTTTTGGTGCACTTTTGCAATATCCGGACGAAACCGGAAATGTGGTGGACTACCGAAAATTTGTGGATGAAGCCCACGAAAATCAAACACACGTGGTAGTTGCCACCGACCTGATGAGCCTCGCCCTGCTTACGCCTCCGGGCGAGTGGGGCGCAGATGTTGTCGTGGGAAATTCACAGCGATTTGGGGTGCCAATGGGTTTTGGTGGACCTCATGCTGCTTTTTTTGCCACACGGGATCATTTCAAACGCCACATTCCGGGACGGATTGTCGGTGTGTCTACTGACAGCCACGGCAAACAAGCTTACCGACTGGCCCTGCAAACCCGTGAACAACACATCCGAAGAGACAAGGCCACATCGAATATCTGTACAGCCCAATCATTGCTGGCCATCATGGCTTCGATGTATGCGGTGTATCACGGACCGGATGGCATCAAGGCCATCGCACAGGATATACATCAGAAAACTGCCTTGCTCGCTTCGGGACTTCAAGGTCTTGGATATAAGATTGTAAATTCGGTTTTTTTCGATACACTACAGGTTGAACTTCCTGAGAAAACCAGCAAAGTGGTTTTGGCTGAAAAAGCGGAAGCGAAAGAAATCAACCTGCGGTATTTCAATACCAATCACGTGGGCATCAGTTTGGATGAGACACTGAGCCGTCAGGATTTCAAGGATCTGTATGCGCTTTTTGCGGAAGCTGTAAAAAGCAACAAGGCGGCTCCGACAGAAGCTGAATCTCCCATCAAAGAATTTTTCGGAAGAAAAAGTGCTTATCTGACGCATCCATCATTCAACAGCTATCACAGTGAAACGGAATTGATGCGTTACATCAAACGCCTTGAAAACAAAGATATTTCGCTCACGCACAGTATGATCGCGCTTGGATCATGCACCATGAAGCTCAACTCTGCCAGCGAACTGATGCCCATCACATGGCCGGAATGGGCCAATATCCACCCTTTTGCGCCAGAAACGCAGACAGCGGGCTATCGCCAAATGTTTGAAGAGCTCAAACGCGCTTTGTGCGAGATTACGGGATTTGCCGGTATGTCGCTCCAGCCAAACAGCGGCGCGCAGGGAGAATATGCCGGATTGATGGTGATCCGTAATTATCATATCAGCCGCGGTGACCGACACCGGAATATTTCGCTTATACCAAGCAGCGCCCATGGCACCAATCCCGCAAGTGCGGTGATGGCAGGTATGGACGTGGTGGTGGTACAATGCGATGATCAGGGCAATATCGACGTGGAAGACCTGCGCAAAAAAGCGGAAAAACACGCTGACAATTTATCCTGCCTGATGGTGACCTACCCATCTACCCACGGCGTGTTTGAAGAATCAATTATCGAAATAAACAAAATAGTACACAGTTTTGGCGGTCAGGTTTACATGGATGGCGCAAACATGAATGCGCAGGTGGGCCTGACCAATCCTGGAATGATTGGGGCTGATGTATGCCACCTGAACCTGCACAAGACGTTTGCCATACCCCACGGCGGAGGTGGTCCGGGTATGGGACCCATCGGTGTGGTCAAACACCTCGTACCTTTTTTACCCGGCCATAGCGTCGTGGACATTGGCGGTTCGAGCCATATTTCTGCGGTTTCTGCGGCTCCATGGGGGAGTGCGCTTATCCTGTTGATTTCTTATGGATATATTAAAATGCTGGGCGGCGAGGGTGTGACCCAGGCTACGCGGTACGCCATCCTCAATGCCAATTACATCAAGGCAAGACTCGAAAAAGAATACAACATACTCTATCAGGGTAAAAACAAATCGGTGGCCCACGAAATGGTGGTTGACTGCCGCCCATTTAAGTCTGCCGGAATTGAAGTTCAGGACATTGCAAAAAGACTAATCGACTACGGATTTCATGCACCGACCGTTAGTTGGCCGGTGGCTGGTACCCTTATGATCGAACCCACAGAGAGTGAATCGAAAGAGGAGCTCGACAAATTTTGTGATGCCATGATACAGATCAGGCAGGAAGTCCGCGAAATTGAAGACGGCGTATATCCTGCCAGCGACAATGTGTTGAAAAATGCGCCTCACACAGCGGCAGAAGCCACAGCCGATGTATGGGAGCATAGTTATTCGCGGGAGAAAGCAGTATATCCATTGGCTTACACGCGGGCAATGAAATACTGGTCGCCCGTGGGCCGCGTTGACAATGCGTATGGTGATCGAAACCTGGTTTGTTCCTGTCCACCGATTTCTGATTTTGAGCAGGTAGCCGATATGGAAAAGGCTTAAATGTTACTTTTCCAGAAATAATTTGGTGTTATTCCTTGAATTCCAAGGATAGGTATGTTTAGTGTCTTTGTTTTTCAAAAAGGTTTTATACTTTCGTACAGTTGCAATCATTAATCTTATATGAATCTTATGAAAAGAATATTTTACCTATTATCGTTGACCGTGTTGACCTCAGGCGCCGGTATAGCGCAATCCGTCAATATATCGCCTGCAAAGCAGGCAAAGACTATCGGTAGTGACCAGGTTCAAACTGATAAAGTCACATTACCCACTGGTCAAGCCAAAGGAATTGCTGTTTGGAGTGATGATTTTTCAGATCCATCCAACTGGGCGTTCTCGAATACAAGCACTCCAAATCCGCTTGATTGGTCTATTATAACCGATATCAATGCGAGTCCGGTTCCGGCACTTAGCCCTATTCAATTGGAAACTGCTGCGAATGGTTTCGCATTCATCAATGGTGACCCGGAAGGTGACGGTTCTGTACAAAATGCGAATTTGACAATGGTCAATTCTGTTGATTTAACCAATTTTGAAGCAGTCACACTTTCGTTTTTTCAGGTTACCAGAAATTTCGCAACTACGTATAGTGTTCGTGTAAGTCCAGATAATGGTACAAGCTGGGTTTCTTTCGAAGTAAATGAAGATTTAAATGGGAATA
>Ga0209591_10008984_pt1 | contig 10846 bp, 10 predicted proteins | sample MAT01_FD_187207 | JGI IMG/M metagenome (GOLD analysis project Ga0209591, IMG submission 187207) | Freshwater microbial communities from Lake Fryxell liftoff mats and glacier meltwater in Antarctica - MAT-01 (SPAdes) (version 2) | ecosystem: Environmental > Aquatic > Freshwater > Ice > Liftoff...
GTTCGCGTTGCAGTGCAGAACCAAGAGTTCGATGACGTTGCGAGGCCGAACTTCTCGTGGTCGGGAAGCCGGCGAGTGTCGTGGCCCTGGATGCAACCATCCCCCCCTTTTTGTCGGCTTCCTTCGACACCTGGCATTCATCCGTTGCAGGCCCAGTTTGTCACTGGACATGCGGCTCGATGCGCTGGTCGTTGACGTAGATGTCGTTGCCGACGATCTCGATGAAGATGGAGCCGTACTTGCTCTCCCAATGTCAAGTTCCACCCGAAACGGCACCCGAGTGGCGGGGTCTCAGCTAGAAACTGCGTCGGCCTCGACTAGGAAATCGCTTAGCCCGGCCGGCTGGCTGGCTGGGTGAGGGGGCGAGCGGCGCCAGTTACCGCGCGATCTTGCGGTCCACCCTGGTTACCAGGCCGGTATGGAAGGTGACGATGGTCAAGGTCTGCGGGTCTCGGGAGTTTGGCAGGTAGCTCCAGCTCTTTTCCTCGGGCTCGCCTCTTACGACACGGATCAAGGCCTCGTGGTTGGGCTTGCCGATTTTGAGCAGAACCTCCCCCTCGCTCATGCCTTCGCGGATGAACTTGCGTTCCGTGGCATCGGCCGCGCGGGCCGCTGCGCTGACAGAAACGGCCGCGGCAAGTGCAAGGGTGACGGCAGAGAAACGGGTTCCGATCATGTGGTTTCCTCTTTGGAGACTGCTGGCGGGGCCGGGCGGGGCCGGGCCTCAGCCCAATGCTAAGCAGCTGCATGGTTAGAAACCACCGCACTTTGGGGCAAGCCCGTTTCCGCAACCGTAGGCACGCTGCGCCGTGGCGAAAGGCCAATTGCCCTGCGCGCTGCCCCAAGGTGCTATTCAAAAACCGGTTGCGGCCACTTAGCATGAACCACTATCGGCAACCCAGGCTTGCAGCCAAGCAGGCAGTGGCTTGCAGACGAACCTTGCGCCAAAGGCACTGACATGTCAGTCGTCGCGCAAGCCTGTTGCTCATTGCGCAGTGCACATGGCTCCTGGCGCATGACGGGCCTAACGTGCCAACCCGCCTTCCAACCACTGCCTTTCGGCCTTGAAAGAACAATCGATGACATCCTCTGAAAGAGGCAGCCGCGCCCCTGCAATGAACGGATCCGGAATGCGATCCACTCCACCAGCCGGGATTACTGGCCTGTGGCCAGGTTGTGCACGCGCCGCTTGGCTGTGCGCCGCGATGTCGATGCTTGCCGCGTGTGGCGGCGGCGGCGACGACAAGGGCGGCCCGGGGCCGGCGGGCGCCGAACTCCAAGTGGCCGTGGTTTTCCCCGGGGCGAGCACTGGGCAAACCCGGTTCGTCAGTTCGCAGCCGAGCGGTATCGACTGCGGCCTTACCTGCAGCACCCGCTTCGCGCTGGACACCTCTGTCACCCTGACAGCCGCCGTGCCCAGCGGCTTCAGGCTTTCGGGCTGGGGCGGCGCCTGCAGCGGCACGGTCGTGACCTGCACGGTGCGCATGAGCGTTGCGCGTTCCGTGACGCTCACCTACGTCGTCGCGCCGGTCGCCAGCGGCTGGACCGATTTCGAACTGCTGGGTGCAGCCGACGCTGGCGGCGCGCGGGTCGGCATCGACGGGGCAGGCCGCGCCACGGCGGTGTGGCTGCAGCGCGATGCCGGGGTGTCACGCCGCAGCGTCTGGACCAGCCGCCGTGCGCCGGGCGGCGAGTGGTCAGCGCCTGCGCTGCTCGAATCGATCGACACCGACTTCGTCGATGTGGCAGTGGCTGTCGATGCCAGCAGTGGCCGCCGCGTGGCCGTATGGCGCGGTGCCACGAGCCCCCAGGTGTTCGCCCGCGCGGCCGACGCCGCCGGCGTGTGGAGCACCCCGACGCTCATCAACGGCCCGGGCAACAACATCAACGACCTGCAGGTCGGCATCGACAGCAGTGGTAACGCCGTCGCGGTGTGGTCGCAGACACCCAGCGGCAGCACGGTGACCAGCATCTGGTCGAACCGAGCCGGCAGCGCCGGCTTCTGGCAACTTGCCACCCAGGTGGCCGTGGCTGAGAACGACCGCCAGGACCTCGACCCCTCACTGGCCGTCAGCGCCAATGGCCAGGCGTTCTTGGTGTGGACACGCAACGGCAGCGGCGTCATGGCCAGCCAGGCGGGCCCGGCGGGGCCCTGGAGCACGCCCAGCGTACTGGCCGCGGGTGCCGTGAGCACGGGCGTGGCCGCACCGCGCGTGGCGGCCGACGCCAACGGCCACGCCATGGCGGTATGGGCGCAGGGTGCCCGCAACGGCAGCAACCAGATCGAGACCACGCTCGCGGCCAGGCGTTTCGCCAGCGGCGCCTGGCAGGGCAGCGCCGCCTTGCTGTACACGCCGGTGGTGACCCCGTTGCTCAGTGACGTGCGGCTCTCGGTCAACGGCACCGGGCAATTCGTGGCCATCTGGGCCCAGGCCGATGCCAGCATTCGTGCAGTCAAAACCGATGCCGCGGGCACGTGGGGCGCTGCGGCTGTCGTGCGAGCCGCAGGCCTGGAATTGCTCAGCCCGCCGCAGATCGGCCTGGACGCGGCTGGCGGCGCCCATGCCACCTGGGTCGAACGTTCTGCCAGCAGCGCTGGCACCGCCGAGTTGTGGTCCAACCGCCTGACCGCAGGCGGCACGTGGCTGCCAGGCGCGGCGCAAAGGTTCACACCCGATGCCGCCGGCGACCCGCGCATCGCCATGAACGACCGCGGTGATGCCGCCATCGCTTACTTGGGCTCGGGCTCGCGCGTGATCGTCTATCACTTGACGACTGCCCGCTGATGCCGATGGTGGCGCCCGCACCCGTCCTTTGCGCGCCTTGAGCCCGGCGGAAATGCCCTTCACGCTTTTTCCGCTTTCAAGGCTGCAGCTTGAGCAGCTGGCCGCGGCGCATGAACCGCAAGATCTTGCCGTTCGAGCCGAGCTCGGGTCATTTCCCCCACCCTTCGTCGCAGCACGGGCCTTGAAGCTGGCGGCAGAGGCCGAACCCGGCCCTTGGTTGACCGCGTTTCTCATCGTGAGGACTGACGATCTGAGAATCGTCGGAGCCTGTGGTTTCAAGGCCGGCCCAAAGAACGGCCGCATCGAAGTTGGCTACGGCGTTGCTCCCGCAGCGAGGGGCGGCGGGGCTGCCACGATGGCACTCACGCTGCTGACCGGCATCGCCTTTGAAGCGGGCATTTCCGAGGTGCTTGCCGAGGTCTTGCCTGAAAACATGGCCTCCACGCGCGTGGTGCAAAAGGCGGGGTTCGCCCGTGCAGGCTCGCGAACTGATGAAGACAATGAGTACGTCATTCAGTGGCTCTGCCGCAGTGGAACGCCTCGCCGAGCAGATTCATTCGGCGCCACTTGAGGCCTGCTCCGCGACGGCGTACAGCGCTTCGTCGCAAGGTGCATGGCTTGCGGTGTGAACACAGGAACACTGAGTTTTCACACACCACACGAGTTAACAACGATGAGCCCGCAAAACAAGTTTCCTATCCTCTGCTGCGGCTGGGGGCTGGCTGCGCCAGGCGTCGCTGAACCGCAAGATCACGCTTGGGGCGCACCGTCAAGCTTTGGCGCGCCGCTGAGGCAGGGGCGGCGGGCTGTCAAGCCCAGCGAATGAAGTTGCGCCTCAAGCTTTTCGACGTTGCCCCACGGAAGAATGGGCGAATTCTTCCTCTCGTCTGGCGGGTTTGCGAAGAGGCCGTCTGACCAGCCGCCGAAACCAACCAGCGGAAGCAACGGTCGCTTGTGCAGCCAGGCCAAGCAAACTTCGGAAATGGTGCCGGCTCTGCCGCCAATGACCAGGCACGCCACTCCGGCAAGGGCCATGAGCAGGTTGCGCGCGTCGCCCATGCCGCAAGGCACGACGACGGTTGCAGGCCAGTCGGGCGGCGGCATTTCGCCGGGGGGCACGATGCTCAGCACCATGCCGCCAGCAGCAATGGCTCGCTCTGCGGCTACTCGCGTTGCCGGGCTTCCGCAGCCGCTGACCAAGGTGATGCCGAGCCTCGCCAAAAGAGCACCGGCGTCGCCAGCGAGTTCCTAGGCTGAAGAACCCGGCTCAGCGCTGCCGAGCACACAGATTTGAGGATGCCGGATGGATATCGGCTGCGTGGATGTCATGGAGGTTCCTATCTTGGTTGAGTCGCTGCATGGCCTGGCGCGTTGATCCCCCGATCGGCCCACAGACGGCCGCAACCGGGCCATGGACGCGGCCCACAGACGGCCAGAGAGACCTGGGCGTTGCGTCAGAGGGTGATGCCGACCAGTTCAGCGCTCCGGCGTGGGCTCACGAGGTTGACGCGGCCCGGTTTGCCATCGGCACCCGGCTGGCGCTCGGCGCCTTCCATGATCGCGGCCTTCAACTGCACGGGGGACAGGCCTGGCTTGAGCGCCAGCAGCTTGGCCGCCAGGTTGGCGACCTGCGGGCTGGCCATGCTGGTGCCGCTGAGCTTCATGCGGACGCCACCGGGCACCGGCGACTCGACCTCGAAGCCGTTGGCGTGCACGGCCACGGTCTTGCCGAAGGTCGAGAAGCTGGTTTCAGTGCCGGCGCGGTCGACGGCGCCGACGGTGATGAGGTTGGGCAGTTGAAGACCTGCCGGGATGTATTCCTCGAAGTCGGCGCTGTTGTCCTCGTTGCCGGAACCGGCGACGAACAGGATGCCCGGCGCGCCGGCAATCGCCGCCCTCAGCGCATCACGCTCGATGCTGAACAAGCGCAGTGCTTCGGCCTTGCGCGCCTGAGCGTCGCCGCCCTGGTTGTGAAAGGCCAGGGCGATTTCATAGGCGCTGGGGCCGTAGCGCCAGCTCATGTTGACGACCTGCACGCCGCTCTTCTTGAAGCCTTCAACCATCGCTACGTAAGCCGTGGCAGTGGCCTTCGATCGCGCTTCGGTCGGCAGCGTCGGCAGCGGTTGGTGGCTCCACAACATGGTGGCGGCATAGACGCTGGCAAAGGGGTTGCCGTCGACAGCGATACCGGCCACGTGAGTGCCATGGGCGTACAAGCCGGCGAGCTGTGAATCGGTGATGAAGGCCTTGACCTCGTCGGCCTTCAGTGCCGCGATGCGCGCACGGTACGCACGGGCTTCTGGCGTGTCGAGCGCAGCGCGCTGGTCCATCGAGCCCTTGATCGTTTCGCGCAGTTGCGCCCATCGCGGTGCAGCATCGCCCAGCGGACGCAGCAGCGCGGCGGCGGGCTTGCCGTCTTCGTCGAAAGCCATGCCGCGTGCCGTGGCGGTCTTGAAGAGTGCCAGATCGACGCCGGAATCCCACACCGCCACCGTGACCGGTTTGGCGCTGGCGCCAGGCGCAATCGCAAACGTGCGCGGCGTCCAGATGTCCGGTTTGGCGACGCTGCGCGCCTGGGCGTCGATGACCGCTTGCAGGCCGGCCACCAACGCAGCTTTGTTGGGGCCGATCATTTCAAGCTGCGCGCGCGTCTGGACGATGGCCAGTGCCACGGTCTCTGGCACCACCATGTTGCCGTTGCGCGCCATCACGTCCAGTTGCGACTGAAACGCGCCTTTGATGAGCTCGGGGCTGAAGGTCTCCAAGCCACCTTTGGTGGATTTGATCGCGTCCTGCACCGTCTCCCACGGCAGTGCCGCAAAGCGCCTTTGCACTTCGGACTGCACCCAAGCGCTGTCGCGCTGGCCGCTGCGCTGCTCGGCCAGCAACTCGGCAATCAAGCCACTGGTGAGCTGGACGCTTGTCTTTGCTTGCTGGGCCCGTGTTTTGGCGGTCCAGCCCGGCACCGCGGCCCAGTCTTCCTTGAGCTGGGCAATGGCCGTCATCGCGCCGTAGTACTGGCGCTGCGTGGCCGCGTCGCGGATGTCGAAGCCTGACAGATCAGCGCGCAACGCGGTTTCAATGGGCGCGGCCAACGCGCGCACTTCGGCCAACGGCGCAGTCAGGTACTCACTCGGCAGCCTGGCCAGCGTGACGGTGCGGCGTGGCAACTGGTCGGCCTGGGTGATGACTTGGCGAACCCCAGACGGGGCGGCACTGGGGGTGTCTTGTGCAATCGCCAAGCCGACATGGCCGGCAAGGATGGCCGCCATTGCGGCCAGAGTGAAGACAGAGTGCGTCATGGGGGTGGTTTCCAAACTGTGGTTGATCAGCGCACGGTACGAAAAGCTAGACCAGACTCACAGCGCGGTGCGATGAACGGGGCAGCGGCAGCGCTGAACCCCCCGAAGTCACGGACAGGCTGTACTTACCGCATCGCCTTCGGCCCACGCGCCGGCCAGAAGATGCTGACGGTGCGCGCCGCAATGCCGAGGGACGCAGACATCAAGCAGACGCTGTGCGCCGACATCGATGGGTTCAGCTTGCACGCGGCCGTGCGCTGCAGCGCCGACGACCGCCAGGCGCAGGAACAACTGTGCCGCTACATCACGCGCCCGCCTTGCAGGCCGCGCCCGGCCAGTGGCCGGACCCCTCGCCAGGCACAAACCGTCCACCGGACTGTTTGTGTCCGGGCTCGGCTTTGGCCAACGAGCGCGTGCAAACCAACGCCGCCGGGCAAGTCGTGCTCAAGTGTCATGACGGTAGCGCCGAAGAGCGCTGTGCACGGCCAGGCGTTGCCACTGGTGGTGGTGTCGCATGGCACCGGCAGCTCTTTCCTGGGCCACCCAGCGACAGCAGCGGCGCTGGCCGACGCGGGCTATGTCGTGGTGGCTGTCACGCACACGGGCGACAACTATGCCGACCAGAGCCGCAGCGTTTTCATCATGGAGCGCCCGCAATACATCAGCCGCGCAATCGACCACATGTTGTCGACCTGGGAGAACCGGTCGGCCATTGATGCAACGCGCATTGGCGCTTTCGGCTATTCCGCCGGCGGCTTCACGACCCTGGTCAGCGAGGGGGGCATTCCCGACTTTTCAAGCTTCGGCCCCATCTGCCAACGGCACCCGGGCGACTTTGCGTGCCAGCTGGTGGCCAGCGCCGGCCAGGCGCCGGCCAGGCGCCGGCCACCATGCCTGATTCACGCGAAGACGTTGTCCTGCCGCATCCGCGCTACGCCGAGGCGGCGCGCAAGGCTCTGCCCGAGGCACCTGTCTTTCGCGTCGTGGCGAATGCCGGTCACTTCGACTTCATGCCGCCTTGCAGCAAGGCGCTCTCCGACATTGCCCCCGCCATCTGCACCAGCGCCCCGGGCTTCGACAGGGCTGCGTTTCAGCAGACCTTCAATGCGGCGGTCATTGCGTTCTTCGGCAGGGCGCTGAAGCCAGGGCAGCCGGGCTGAGAGGGCGGTGCACCTTCGACGGCGCCACCCCTGTGATCGACCCGAACAGGCACCCGCAGCTCAGCCGCTGATCACGACCCGCGCGATGCCACCGCGAGAAAGTCCGAATCGGTAGACGGAGCGGCCGGCTTCTAGCGCCACATGCATGCTGAGGACACCGCCGAAGATTCCATCATCGGCGTGTTGCATGACCTTCCAGGTTCCGCCGTCGTCATCTGAAATCGCCACACGCAGCGGCTGGCGAGCATCCGTCTTGCGGTAGCCGGCGGTGACCCAGCGGTTCGGCTTGGAGGGGTCGTTCAGCACGTCGAAGTAGAAGCGGTATTCGTTGTTCACGAAGACGGGGGTCCAGGTGCGGCCGTCGTCACGGGTCTGGATGATGCCGCCCTCGCCGCACACCAAAGCCCGTTGCGGCTGCGCGGCAACCAGCTTCACGGAAGTGGCCACACTCGGACTCGGCATCAGCCGACCCCACTCAGCAAGACTCGCGCTGCGCCAGCGGCCCAGCACCAGTTGCTCCAATGCGTTCTGGCCGCCAAACCAGACGTCGCCACTCGGGCCGAGTGTGAGCGCCGGCATGCCGGTGCTTGCCATCCCCCACGAACCGACGCGCAACGCCCAGGACCTGCCACCGTCACTGGACTCCGCGAAACCGTAGGAAGTGTTGGCAAGCAAGCGGCCCCCATCTGGCAGCAGAGCCCAAGCCGTCTCAGGCCCCGAGCTGCCTCCGAAATTGCTGATCAACGGGCGCCAGCTTCGGCCCGCATCGCTGGACTCGAACATGCCGTTGAACCGGCTGCTGGCCACGAGCGTTCCACCGCCCAGGCTGGCGGCGTCCACCAGGTCACGCCCGGCCAGGCCCAGCGCTTGCCAGCCCTGCGCGGTACGCAGGAACAAGCCATCGTCAGTGACGGCCATCGTGCCGGCTGCGCTGTCGCGCAAGCGCACGGTTTTGAGGCCCTGCGGTCCCTCGAAGCTGACCTGCAAAGTGGGGTCGGGATTCATCGAGGCCTCTGTGCCGCCGCCGCAGCCGGCCAGCAGGGCAGCGCCGGCAAGAAGCAGATGCCGACGCTCAGCAGAAGCTTCCGGCAGGCGCGGGTGGGACAAGAGGAGTTTCATGGTGTCAGGAGGCGCCGCGGCCAAAGCCGGTGAGGTGTTGTGAACGAAAGAACTCTGCGTTGACCCGATGTCAAGGCTGCCGAGTTAGCCCGAATTCCAGTCGTTGCTGGATGCCGGGCCCGAAGATGCGGTAACTGCTGTTGAATCAACCGTCGGTGCCTGTGGTGTAGGTTCAGGTCCAGTTGCTGATGCCGCTGGACGTGAGGGTCGTGTCCACGCCCGCTGAAGCAGCATTCCATCCCCAGGACAAGAAGGTCGAGCCCTTGTCGGCTGGTTCCCAGATGCCGGCGGAGTCTACGCAAGGCGCTCAACGGTTGAGCAGGGGGTTTTTCGGCGCTTCTCCAGGCTTGCTGCAGAGGGCGTCAGACACGACACGGCCTGTCACGCCGAACGTTCCTGTGACGTAGCAGTTGTAGCGCTGTCCGTTCTTGGCAGTTGCCACGTACTGCGTGCGCAGGCCGTCATCTTGGCGGTTGCTGATGGTGAAGCTGCCGCGTTCCAGGCCCAGTGCAAAAGCCGTGCGCTGCTCGATCAGGTCGGCGCTGACGGCGACAGACGCACAGCCCGAGAGGAATGCGGCGACTGAAGTCAGAGGTATCAAGAGCTTGTGCATCGAGGGAATCTTCCGGTGGAGTGACTCGTGCAGATGCTAGTCATTCAGCCTCTGCAATTGAATAACACCTAAGGGCAGGTCACACCAAGCCCTTGTCGCGCCCGACGATCAGCAAGTGCGTGCGGTTGCGTGCACCCAGCGTGTGCAGCAAGGCGGTGATGTGCAGCTTGACGGTTCGCTCGGCAATGCCCAACGCGCAAGCGATGCGCTTGTTGGGCTGGCCTTGCGCCACCAGCGCCAACACCTGCAGTTGTCGCGCCGTGGGCCCGGCGTCGTCCTGCGCGGCCGTGCCGCGTGGCCGCTGGCCGAACGCCGTTTCCCCTTTAGCGATCGATCGCAACGCAGCCAGCAACTGTTCGAACGACTGCGACTTGCCCAGATACCCGCTAGCACCCACGCTTCTTGCGCGAGCGGCCCCTGCGGCGTCTTCGTCGTTAGAAATCACCACGCGCGCCATCTGCGGAAAGCGGGCGCCGAAACGGCGTATCGCCTCAATGCCATCGGCGCCGGCGAGCCGTTGGTCGATCAGCACCACGTCGTAGCTTCCCGAGGCCGCGCGGCTCAAGCCGTCGTTGACCGTGGATGCCGTGTCCACGTGGATGCCGGCGCCGGCGTGCGTCAACGCGTGCGCAAGGCACACGGCAAACAGCGGGTGATCGTCGACCAGCAAGAGTTGCATCAGCGGGTCTTGGGCAGGAGAACAGAGAAGCGAAACACGCGGCGTTACTCGCACCGCGCGTACAAGGGTCGGCTGACGCGGGCGGTTTCCTTCGCGGGTAGGACCGTGTCCATACGGAAGCGTATGTTGCGCATGACGCTTGCGAAAGTCAATACGGACGCGTATGGTTTGAAGTGATGGCCAGCCGCAAGAACTCGTCCCCTCCTCCGCCCGATCAACGGGGCCGCCTGCAACCCTCCGATTGGATATGGGCTGGCTTCCGGGCTCTGGTGCAGGGCGGTCCGCAAGCGCTGCGTGTGGAACCGATCGCGCGCGAACTGGCCACGACCAAGGGTTCGTTCTACTGGCACTTCGCGGACGCGGCCGCGTTGAGGACCGGCATGCTTGAGACATGGGAGCAGGTGGCCACAACCGACATCACCACCGCCGTCCGGCAATCGGGCTTGCCAGCCCGCGAGCAACTGCTTTTGCTCGTCGAGAAGGTATCGATCTCGCCCAACGCTGAGGCCGGCGGCGACGCCGTTGAGCCGGCGATACGCGACTGGAGCCGCACCGACTTCATGGCTCGCCAGATGCTCGAGCGGGTAGACCGCCAGCGGCTGGACGACCTGCGGGACTTCTTCGCTGCTGCCGGCCTTGCGCCGACGGCGGCAAGGCAGGCAGCCGAGCTGTTCTACGCTGCAGTGATCGGCCTCGAAAGCCTGCGGTTGTCCACCGGCATCGCCATGCGGGAGCCACTTCGGGCCTTGGCAGAGCGACTGCTGGCGCCGCGCTGAGCCGTCTATACGGGCGGTCGCACGGCGGGCTGTCGGCATTGACGGCTGCAACCCGGGCACATAACATACGCAACCGTATGTTTTTGGGGGTTACCGTGGCGATTCAAGCGTGCGCGCTGCCTGCACAGGCATTGCTGAAGGCGTATTCCTGGAGTGGCGGCTACACAGATTGCTTCGTGATCGAGACAGACGCGCGCATCTCGTTGGCCCGCTATGTCGAGGCGTTCTACACGAGTTGGCTGTTCAGGCTGGAGCGGCTGGTGCTGACGCTTGCAGCGCGACCGTCGAGCGATCTGCAGGCAGTGGAACTGGCGGCTGGCAGGGGCACCGCGTTCGCGGCCTGGGAAGTGGAGTCGCGCGCTGTCGATCAACTGCTGATGCGCGATTTCACTGGCCGCACACGATCGTGGT
>Ga0209591_10008985_pt1 | contig 10845 bp, 6 predicted proteins | sample MAT01_FD_187207 | JGI IMG/M metagenome (GOLD analysis project Ga0209591, IMG submission 187207) | Freshwater microbial communities from Lake Fryxell liftoff mats and glacier meltwater in Antarctica - MAT-01 (SPAdes) (version 2) | ecosystem: Environmental > Aquatic > Freshwater > Ice > Liftoff...
GGATTTTTAGGCGGTAAAACGGTGCTTTTTCGGAAAAAGATTCTTTGTGAACCAAATCAGCAAAACGCGCGTCACAGCGCAAGAATGCGAGCACTGCGTGTACGCCCTCGGATGAACCGGCGATCGTGCCATTGATGCCTTCTTGGGCCAGCAAGATGGTGCCTTTGACATTGTTGTTGTTGCAACAATCGAGTAGCGGTGCTTTCAGGTCAGCAAAATCCGGTAGTTCAACGAACTTATATAAAGCAGCGGTTAAGAAATAAGCCATAGATTCAATTGATAGCACTAATTAATTTTCATAATTATATGAAAATTCAGTCAAAGCGGGCGGTGGGGCTCGAACCCACGACGTCCAGCATGGGAAGCTGACATTCTACCACTGAATTACGCCCGCGCTTAGTGTTTTTTACTTGCTTTCACCTTCTTTGACTTTGGAGGCGGAGCTGTAAAAATGACTAGAAAAACATTGTACAACTATTTTCTGATTTTGAGTATAGCATTTTGACAATCAATTTTGGGCGACAGCCGATCGCACAGCCGAGCCATGATACTGTGGGAGACGAGCCAATTGTCATCGCGGTCATTCGATTTGAGATTTGAGATTTGAGATTTTGGAGGCGACCCCACGGATAAATTCGGGGGCTTGAGGATTTTAGATTTGAGATTTTGGATTGATTCCACGGATAAATCCGGGGGCTTGTACCATCAAGAAATTCTTGGTCAAAACCTGCCACTAAATCAGCAATCGCCTCGGTTCCGAACCTTGACAAAGAGTTAGCGGCTTCGGATCGCGATCGGATCGCGCGATCAAACTGCATCATTTTTAACAGCGCAGCCATTGAGTCCGCAGTTTGACTATGCCGCCATCCCATCGCCACGAACGATCGCACCATCAACTCGGTATCGTTCACTTTGCTCAGCAACATCGTTAGCGCCACCGCAGAATCGCACTTTCTCTGAACCGTTACCCCCCGCAGCCTGTCTTGAGAATCCCAACTTGGCAGCGCTGCTGGGATTTCGCTAATTTCCCTAAGCCCATTAAAATATATTTTTGTTACTTTTCTTTACGACTTTAGCTAGGATGGCCGGATTTTGGGAACATTTAAAAAAATTCAGTTATTAGATTGTGTCGGCCAATTAACAGCCTCAAACTTCAACACCAGAAGAAGTTTAGGAAGTAATTGCTGAGTGTGAGTAATATTGGCAACGGCCGATCGACGATACCTTGAAAATGATTAAAAAGGTACAAATGGCCCAACAAGCAGTGATTAAACACTTATAAAATTATCCCGAGATAGTTTACATCGGCGGGGTGGTAGCCAATTTGCGATCGCAACAACCTTCCTCAAAATGAGATTAATTGCGGTTCTGTAGAGTATGCTGTTTTTTTGAGTTTATCTACTTAATTGTACTGTTTTCGTTCCCAGGAGATTCTCCAGAGTCCCACTGCTTGATAAGGACGGACAAAATTCCGGTTGGAAGTTTCTTGATGAGTTGGGGCATTGAGGAGAACTCCACTCGCTCGCAAACCTTAATAGAATTCCTACGCTGGCAGAATCGGAAAAATTCACTGATTCTTAACTTTTAACAGTATAATTATTGATAATTTCCCGTCTCAATCTTGTCCCCCGCTAGGAAAGGGGGAACTCCAAAATAATGATTTTAAAATCGCTTGAGAACACAGGCCGACTGGCCTAGATATTATATCGGTAGGTAGATGACTTATTATTCATTTTAATATATTTATATTAAATATAATATAACAACGATAATACGCAGGCAGCAAGCTATCTGGTATAAAAAATGAGTCCGAAAAAGTTTTCCCGAAATCGTTAAAGATAAATCGTCGAAAACACCGATCCGAATTTGGGTTGCCGGCTGTTCAACCGGTGAAGAAGCTTACTCGATCGCCATCTGCTTGTTAGAGTTTTTAGCAGATCGAGCTACTGATCTGCCGATTCAGATTTATGCGACAGACATCAGCGAAAATGCGATCGCCCATGCGCGCCGTGGCTTTTATACGCCAGCCCAAGTCGCGGATATTTCACCCCAACGCCTGCATCAGTTCTTTGTGCAAATCGAGGGCGGATACCAAATCGCTCAGTCAGTGCGCGAACTCTGCGTCTTTGCTAAACAAAACCTGATCAGCGATCCGCCGTTTTCCCGGATGGATTTGATCACCTGTCGGAACGTTCTGATCTATCTCGGCCCGCCTTTGCAGAAAAAGCTGCTGCCAATTTTCCACTATGGGCTTCGGCCCGCGGGCTTTTTGCTGTTAGGCACTTCGGAAACGGTTGGTGACTTTTCAGAATTGTTTACGCTATTAGACAAAAAGAACAAAATTTATACTAAAAAACTGCTGTCGCATTGGCTGGGCATGGATTTAACTGCTAGCAACTATCCTGCGACACTCCTCAACCCACCGCTGGTGACGGAAAGCTTAAACGAAATCGAAATCGAGAAACAGGCCGATCGCATTGTTTTGAATCACCATGCGCCTGTCGGCGTCATAATTAACGCAGCCAGGGAGATTCTGCAATTTCGAGGACAGACGAATGCCTACCTAGAACCGTCTCCCGGTAGGGCTAGCTTGAATTTGCTGAGAATGGCAAAAGAAGGATTGCGCCTCGAACTCCGCACTGCAATTGAACAGGCCTCCCAGCAGCAGTTGCAGATCACGCGCAAAGGCTTGCAAATTAGAGAAAGCGATCGCATCCGCCTCGTCAGAATTAATGTGATTCCATTCCCAACAGGCGCTGTAGCAAAAAACTATTTTTTAGTTTTGTTTCAAGACGAGCCGCCGCTCCCTGCAATGCCTGCCGCTGTAAACGATCGTAGAGTCAACTCCGATGCTTTAGAGGGTGAAAGTTTGAAGATTGCGAGGCTGGTAGAAGAACTCAAAATTACAAAAGACCACCTGCAAACGATCGTCCAAGAACATCAAGCCGCTAACCAAGATTTGAGAGCTGCCAACGAGGAGATTTTGTCGAACAACGAAGAGTTGCAAAGTACAAATGAGGAACTCGAAACCGCAAAAGAAGAGATTCAGGCAACCAATGAAGAACTGAACACAATTAATGACGAATTGCAGCGGCGCAATGTTGAATCAACTCAGGTAAGTAACGATTTACAGAATCTGCTCAGCACCATCAATATTCCGATTCTGATGGTGGGAGGCGACCTGCGAATCCGCCGGTTTACTCCCGCAATCGAAAGCATCTTCAACTTGATTTCTAGCGATGTCGGGCGCTGTTTGAGCGACATCACTCACAAGTTGATAGTGCCGGAGTTAGAGCCAATGATTGTAGAGGTGATCCGCACCCTCAATTTGAAAGTTCAGGAGGTTCAAGATCGAGAGGGTCATTGGTATGATCTGCATATTCGACCGTATCGGACGATCGACCACAAGATTGATGGGGCTGTGGTGATGTTGGTGGATATCCACGAGCTCAAAATGAGCGCCCAGCAGTTGACGGAAGCGAAAAATTACGCCGAAACGATCGTAGAAACCGTGCGGGAACCGTTGCTAGTCTTAGATCTCAACCTGCGGGCGATCACTGCCAATCGTTCTTTCTACCAGACGTTTCAGGTGATGCCGATCCACACTGAGCAACACTCGATCTTCGATCTTGGTAACAGACAGTGGAATATTCCCAAGTTGCGATCGCTCCTCCAAGAAATTCTGGCAGGAAATGCCGAGTTTCACGATTTTGAGATCGAGCATGACTTTGAGCAGATCGGGCATAAAATAATGCGGCTCAATGCCCGCAAAATGCCTCCCCTCGGCGATACACAGATGATTCTGTTGGCGATCGAGGATATCACGGAGCAAAAACAGTTTGAGACAGAAGGCAGCCTTCGGATTCAAGAACAAACGGCTCGTGTGGCTGCTGAGCAGGCCAGCCGCATCAAAGATGAGTTTTTGTCCGTCCTCTCTCACGAACTGCGGACGCCGCTCAATGCGATGATTGGCTGGACACAGTTGCTGCGCCTGAAAAAATTTGACCAGGCTAAAACCGAGGAGGCGCTAAAAACGATCGAGCGCGCCGCCAAAGCACAAAACCAGCTCATCGATGACATCTTAGACGTTTCGCGAATTACCACAGGCCAGTTTCGGCTCAATGCTTTGGAAATTGAGCTGAATCCACTGGTTGAAAATGCGATGGAGGTGGTTCGTTTCGCAGCAGAAGCCAAAAATCTTCAACTTGAGTCCCGGCTAAGTCCTTTACCCCGAAAAGTATTGGCCGATCCAAACCGCTTACAACAGGTACTGTGGAATCTACTTTCAAACGCGATTAAATTCACCCCAGCCGGAGGAAGAATTGAAATCGCATTAGACTACATTGATGGCATGGCTCAAATCCAAGTTAGCGATACTGGTAAGGGCATTCACCCTAATTTTCTCCCCTATGTGTTCGATCGCTTCCGTCAGGCGGATAGTAGCAACTCTCGCAGAGACGGTGGATTGGGGCTAGGACTCTCGATCGTCCGTCATTTAGTAGAACTCCACGGCGGTACTGTTGGTGCAACAAGTTCAGGTGAGGGACAAGGGGCAACGTTTAGCGTGAGGTTGCCGCTACGAACAAATATCCCAGAAAGTTAGACGCTAATATTTACCCAAGACATAATTGATATCAATTCCGGTTGTACCATCCGTGATTGTTGACTGTTGACTGTGAGTCAAAAAAAGTGAAACTTGCGCTATATTTGTTGGCAGCTTGATGCGACTTTATCAGGGGGATGAAGCGCGGATTTGAGATAATTCCGGCGCAACCAGAATTGATATTATTTCTAATCTTATCTCCTGTTCTGAGATCCCAAATGAGTTCTATCGCCACGATTGGTTATCAGTCAATACGGTTCACTTAACACTATTTATGCCCCGGAGATCCCCTAAATCCCCCTTAAGAAGGGGGACTTTGAGAGCTTTCTTGTCCCCCCCTTGGGAAGGGGGGTTAGGGGGGATCTGTCTTAAGTGAACCGTATTGGGTTATCAGTAAATCCACTATCAGGGGGTGATTAACCTCAACATCAACCCTTTAATTATGCAATGCCCGTAGACGTGCGTAATCGAAATATTGGAAGTGGTTATCTGCGTTCATCGGCGTTTATCTGCCTTCATCTGCGGTAAAAAAAGGCAAGAATCTCTAAATAACCCTAACCAATAACTATTTAGAAACCTTAACCCGATCGCCATCCTTAAGAAAACCAGCCCCAGTAACAACCACCCGATCGCCCGCCTTCAAACCCTTTTTAACCTCCACCTTAGCAGCAGTCAAATCCCCCACAGCACCCCCGGAAATTTCCCCAACTTCCACCGGTTGAGCCTGCACCTTGTCCTGGCCGACAAGTTTGTAAACAATAGAACTGCCGTCAACTTGTGGTAAAATAGCTTTAGCAGGGACTTTCAAACCTTGAGCCGTTGCCGTCGCAATTGATGCGCGCAAAAACATTCCCGATCGCAAAAACTCGCTTGCCGGCAAATCAATCTTCACAGTAGCTTGCCGATTTTGCGGGTCAACTAGCGGCGAAATATCTCGCACAGTTCCTGACAACTTAATCCGCTTGTCAGAATCCGAAGTAATTTGGACTGCTGTTCCCGGCTGCACTTGCGAAACCTGAGTTTCCGGCACTTTCAATTGCAGTTCCAGCTTGTTGCCACGAATAATCGAAAAGAGTTTTTGACTTCCCGAAGACACATCCCCAACTCGACCAATTCTTTCAGCCACAGTGCCACTATCCGGCGCTCGAACAATTGTTTGTTCTAGTTGAGTTTGTAACTGTTTGACTTGGGCATCATTGCTGCGGACACTTGCTGCGTTATTTCCGACATTTGCTCTCGCACTGCTGACACTCGCTCCAGCCGTATTCACTTTAGCACGAGCGCTGGCGAGGGCTGCTCTAGCCGTACTGATATTAGCTTCACCAGTAGCTACTTTAGCAATAGCCGATCGCACTTCTTCCGCTGCTTTATTCTGTTCTTCCAAAGCTGTATTCAAGTCAGCTTTAGCTTTGTTCAAGTCTTGAACAGCAGTCTGCCGCTCTGTCTTGCGTCTTTCTAAATCTTGCTGACTAATTACTCCCTGAGTCGCCAAATTTTGGCTGCGATTTACTTCTCTTTGAGCCTGATCTAATTTAGCCTGGGCGGAGGCAATGCCGGCTTTAGCTTGAGTGACACCGGCTTTAGCTTGTTCCACACCGGCTCTTGCCTGGCCGACGCCTGTTTTGGCTTGCGCTGCGTCAGCTATGGCTTTTTCAACGCCAGCTTGGGCTTGAGCAACGCCGGCTTGGGCTTCTTGTTGGGCTGACTGAGCTTGCTGCACCTGAGCTTGGGCTTGTTCTACCGTAGAATTGGCCGATTGTACTCCCGCCAGCGCTTCGGCAATTTGCGATCGTAGCACCGAATCGTCCAAAACCGCCATCGTCTGACCTTTTTCTACCGCATCTCCTTCATTCACCAACACCTGCTTGATTTGCAAACCGTTGGCTTGTGGCAGCACCGGCAGCAAGTCATAGGCTGCCACGGTGCCCGTCGCTTCCAAAGTTTCACCCACCTGGGCAGATTCCACAGGCGCCACTGTCACCGTCGGAGCCGTCGCCTGCTGGTTTACCGATGCAATTGGAGCTGCCGGAGGCGAACTCTGCTTGCCCCCAGTCAAGTTTACTGCTAGCAGCGTTGCAGCCACGCCAACCCCTGCGCCCGCCAACAAGGCAGGCCACCTGATTTCTTTGCGGGGCCCAACTTCAGTTGCTTCTGGTTCCCAAACTTCTTCCCCCTCGATTTCTGGAACTTCCAGCGCAACTTCTCGTTCATCTTCCTCAGCGGAGAATTGCCAGCGAGAGTTGTCTGAGACTTCACTTTCAGCTACATCCACTGCTGAGTTCCTGTCGCGCCCGCTCTCCACGGGGGGAAGGGGTTGCTTTTCTTCGGCTTCTGAAAAAACTTGATTAGTCACGGTAGTTCCTCTCGCCAGTATGAGCCTTTCCTTTTTTTTATATTGTAAAGAAAGATTACGATATTATTTAGTTCATTTTAGCGGAGGGCATCTGGAGTGGCGCTTCCTCCTTTTGGGTGAGTGTGGCGCCGTTTGACCCTACAATGGCGATTTTGATTAAATTTGATCAAAGTTTGTACGATCGAGATTTAATTTGATCTGCCTCTGGGGCATACTGAATATTAGCGTGATTCGCGATCGTGGGGTCGATCGGGCGGGCATTGTCTCTCCCCAAGTGGCTTGGCCGTCACCTATCTATCAATGCTCAGAAAAGTCAGTCTAATCTTAAACTGATTATTCCTAACCTATACTCTCATGTGTTTATTGTATAATACGGCACATCTGCTGAAAAAGTTGTGCCACTTTATTTAAAAAAAATCAAAATGAATAGTCTCTTTTCTCCCCTCCAACAGTTTCTAATTACTTGGCTGCTAGTGCTAGTAACGGGATGGTTTACCCTGACTGCTGTCAGTTATGTTGGGGAACTGGTCAGCATTTTAGTAACAGCGGGACTCATTGCATTTTTATTAAATTATGCAGTAAAAAGACTGCAAGTATTTTTGCCCCGGGGAGTAGCTGCGGGGCTGGTTTATTTAACTGCGGGTGTAATAGTAGTAGTAATCGGTTTAACTATTGTGCCGCCGGTGTTCAGCCAAGCGAGGCAGTTGGGGGTGAGGTTCCCGGAATTGCTGGAGTCAGGGCGGCTGCAGCTAGGTGAATTTCAAGCCTGGAGTGCCGAGCGCAATTTACCGTTTGACGTGCAAATATTGGAGCAGCAACTGTCAGCTAGAGTCCAGGGACAAGTCCAGGCGATCGCCGGTACGGGTTTAGGCTTAGTTGTAGGTACTGTTAACTGGTTTTTGGACTTAATTTTTATTGTGGTGATTTCCTTTTATATGCTCCTAGACGGGCAAAGAGTGTGGCAGGGTTTGACCAGCATTTTTTCCCCAGACATTCGCTATGTTTTAACAGAGACTTTGCAGCGAAACCTCCAGCGATTTGTATCGGGACAGTTATTGCTGGGACTATTTATGGCCATCTCGCTAACTCTGGCTTTTTGGTGGCTGCAAGTTCCGTTTTTTCTGTTGTTTGCCGTGTTTATAGGATTGACGGAAATAATTCCGTTTATTGGAGCAACTTTGGGAATTGGCACTGTTAGTATAATTGTAGCGTTTATTGATTGGTGGCTGGCGCTGCAAGTGTTGGTAGTGGCGATCGGTCTCCAGCAAATCAAGGATAATTTAGTAGCTCCCCGAATTATGGGCAATCTCACCGGATTGAGCCCGGTAATTATTTTCACAGCTTTGCTGTTAGGAGGTAGAGTGGGAGGATTGTTGGGAGTTATCCTGGCAATTCCGCTCACTGGGGTTGTAAAAAGTATAGTAGAAATTGTACTCAATCCCAAATTGCCGCCCCAAACAGGCTCATTTTTCTACAATCCTTTTAGCGGCGAGGAGTTGGGAAAAATACCAGAAGAGGAAACTAGAATAATCTTGGTCGCAGATGAACAAAAGTAGTCTAATTTTTGTAGTAAGTAATTCAGTTAGGAAAACTTTTATAAGTCAGGAATTAACTTTTGGCTGCTGAGTCCATTAAGAAAAGACTAAAGTCTCTACAAAGAACTTTAAAAACTTTAGTCTTTATTACTAACCCACTTAAAATCTCAAACCTCAAAAATTATGAAATGGTGGCAAAATCTTAAAAAGAATCCTCTGGCTCGGTTGGGAGCAGTGCTGCTGTTAATTTTTTATACAGTCGCACTTTTCGCTGAATTTGTGGCACCTTACGACCCCTACGACTCTCAATTAAACGGTTCATTGCTGCCGCCGACTCAGATTTATTTAAGCACCCAAGACGGGCGCTTTATCGGCCCCCACGTTTATCCGACTACTCAGGGTTCGGTGGATGCGAATACCGGCGCTCGTGAGGTAATTGTAGACTGGCAAAAACCCTCTGCTGTTGGTTTGTTTGTCAAAGCTTCCCCCTATAAATTTTTAGGAGTTTTGCCTTTCGACAGGCACCTGTTTGGCACTACAGGAGAAGGCCAAATTAACATTTTAGGCACGGATGAACAAGCTCGCGATCAATTCAGTCGCTTAGTACACGGCAGCAGAATTAGCCTCAGCATCGGCTTAGTAGGAATAGCAATTTCTTTTCCCTTGGGATTGTTAATCGGAGGAATATCTGGTTATTTCGGCAGTTGGATTGATAGTGTTTTAATGCGTTTCGCCGAAGTATTGATGACGATTCCCGGTCTTTATTTATTAGTAGCGCTAGCAGCAGTGCTGCCCCCGGGATTGACAAGTGCTCAGCGATTTATATTGATTGTGCTGATTACTTCATTTATCAGTTGGGCGAGTTTGGCGCGCGTAATTCGCGGTCAGGCACTGTCAATTAAACAGCTAGAATTCGTGCAAGCGGCGCGGGCAATGGGCGCTAATCCAATTTATATTATTGTCCGCCACGTTTTGCCACAAACTGCTACTTATGTAATTATTTCTGCTACTTTGTCGGTTCCGGGTTTTATTGTGGCGGAGTCGGTTTTGAGTTTAATTGGACTGGGAATTCAACAGCCAGATCCTTCTTGGGGAAATTTGCTGTCTCTGTCTACTAATGCTTCAATTTTAGTGTTGCAGCCTTGGTTGGTTTGGCCTCCGGCGATACTGATTATTTTGACTGTTTTGGCATTCAATTTATTGGGAGATGGCTTGCGGGATGCTCTCGATCCGAGAAGCATTCAAAGGTGATTGGGAATTGGGAATTAAAATATTTGTAGGGGCGGGTTCACCCAAATTTATATCATCAAATCCCAGAACTAAAAAACCCGCCCCCACCCATCGCAGATACTCAAAAACTTGTTCCGTAATCAGGGTTAATTGGTTGGGTGGGGGCGGGTTTATTAATATTTTGGATGTGAACCAAAGATTGTTGGTGAACCCGCCCCTACGAGATTTGGTAAGACAATTACCAATGACCAATGACTAATGACTAATGACCAATTACTTATTTAATTCTTAACAGGTAAACGGATTGTAAAAGTAGAACCAACACCGACTTGACTGTTTACTGAAATATTGCCACCCATCATGAGGCAAAAACGCTGGCTGATTGCTAGTCCCAAACCTGTGCCGCCGTACTTGCGCGTGGTAGAAGCGTCTGCTTGGATAAAGGGTTGGAAAATGTGCTGCAACTCGTCTGGATTCATGCCAATTCCTGTATCTGTACAATTAACTACTAAAAATTCTTTACTGGGATTTGAGGATGGAGAATTTACCGCAGGTTCAGAATTGTTTTCTGGTTTCGCTGCGCTACTATCGCTGGCGATTTGTTCTCGGCTGGCGGTGAGGGTAATTGTACCGTTTTGAGTGAATTTGGCGGCATTGCTCAGCAAATTTAATAAAATCTGCTGCACTTTGGTAATGTCCCCGTGCATAGTGCCGATATTGCTAATTTTGTGTAAGTTGAGAGTGTTGCCGTTTTTCTGAATTAGTGGCGCGGCGGTGGAGGCGACTTCTTCAATCAAGGCGGCGATGTCGAAGGTTTCTAAGTATAGATCCATGCGGCCGGCTTCGATTTTAGAAATGTCGAGAATGTCGTTAATTAGCGATAGCAAGTGTCTGCCGGAAGTGCGAATTTTGTCTAAATCTGGGGTGAGTTCATCGTAACCCAATTCTTCGGTTTCTTCTTGGAGCATTTCGCTGTAGCCGATGATGGCATTCAGAGGTGTTCGCAGTTCGTGGCTCATGTTTGCCAAAAATGCACTTTTTGCGGTGGAAGCGGCTTCGGCTGCTTCTAGGGCTAGTTGCAAGGCGGATTCAAAGACTTTGCGATCGCTAATATCCTCGACGCT
>Ga0209591_10008986_pt1 | contig 10844 bp, 8 predicted proteins | sample MAT01_FD_187207 | JGI IMG/M metagenome (GOLD analysis project Ga0209591, IMG submission 187207) | Freshwater microbial communities from Lake Fryxell liftoff mats and glacier meltwater in Antarctica - MAT-01 (SPAdes) (version 2) | ecosystem: Environmental > Aquatic > Freshwater > Ice > Liftoff...
AATGCCGTATCTGCGACCCGTTTAAACATCGCGATTAAAGATATTCCCATTTCTCTCTCCGCTTTCACGGAAGAATTCATCCGCGACGTAAGTCCGGATATGATGAACGAGATCGTCACCTACGCCCCTGGCGTGTCCAAAACCAACGCCAGCTTCGGTGGCACCCGGGATCAGATGAATATCCGCGGTTTCGAGACTCAACCGCTGCGCAACGGCTTCGCCGGCGCCGGTTTGATCGACCCTGCCACCGTCTCCCGCGTGGAAGTTTCCCGCGGTCCCTCGTCGGTGCTTTACGGTTCGTTGGCTCCCGGCGGTGTGATCAATTACCTGGTCAAACGTCCGAAGGCGGAGCGCGGTGGAGAACTCTCGCTCTCCGTGGGATCTTATGACCGCATTGGAGCTCAACTCGACCTTTGGGGTTCGTTCGACGCATCGAAGAAAGTTCGCTATCGTTTCGTTGCAGTCGCCGACACTCACAAGGATATTTACCCGAACTACCGATCGGAGCACACACTGGTTTTTCCGGTGATCCAGTGGATGCCCTTCCCCAATTGGAGCATTACGGCCGATTACGAGCGGTCTAAGACCACGGAAAATTCCACCCCGTTGTTGAAGCCTCAGATTCGCCCGAGCAGCTTCTCCCCAGCACAGCCGGTGGGCTGGTCCTTCTATCCTTTGCCGGACAATTTCAGCTACTCGAATAAGAACGATCTTCGTGACCAGGATAATACGGTGTCCTCGGTCGAAGTCCTCGGTAAAGTCGCCGGCTGGGATGTGCGCGGTTACTACAATTTCAATCAACGCCACGTTTATTTCCTTTCCACCGGCACATCCAATGTGGACAACAATCTTCCCACCGATGCGTCGTTCAATTATCTGGGACGCCGCGGCCGCTTAGAAGGCAACAACGCCACGGGGGAGGCAATACAGCTTGAAACTTCGCGGAAGTTTACGTTCGGCACGAACTTCGTTCAAGTACTGGTGGGTGGCCAGGACCTCCGAGGTTTCGGTAACGGTTACCAATTCAACCGCCCAGGCTCGCTTAACCCGCCAAAATGGGATCTGCGCGATCCGTCCACTTGGGATCGCGATGCCTACATTCGCCTGAGCGACCTGGTCCTTTCCAGTTACAATTACAGTAACTCGAAAACTCGCTCCTATTACGCGACTGCGATCGGTAATTTCTTCCAAGATCGTCTGACGCTTTTGGGCGGTTACCGGTGGAATGAACTGGAGAACTTTACAAGGAACCGGATTACCAACATCACGACAGTAAATCCGAGCGTGAAGAAGAGTTCTCCGCAAGTGGGCGGCTTGCTGAAGGCCACGAAAAATATCGGAGTCTACGCCAGCTACAGCACGTCGTTTTCGGGCCAGCCCGGCACGAAGTTCGTGAAGGGAGTTCCTTCCGGTCCGATCGAACCGGTCGAAGGCGAGGGTTATGACGCCGGTTTGAAGTTCGACTTTATCGACGGTCGTCTTTCGTTCAATGCCGGCGTCTTTCAAGCGACAAACGACAACTTCGCGACAAATATTTTTGAAATCGTGCCAGGCACCTCGACGACTCTGCAATCGACGATCACCGGCCGGACCATGGAGTCCAAGGGGGCGGAATTCGAAGGCACCTACATCGCGAGCCAGAACCTCCAACTGTATGCGAGCTACGGCTACATGGACGCTTCCATCGAAAAGAGCGTTGTTGCGAACTTTCCGGTGGGCACCCCCCTTTCATTCGCTCCAAAGCATTCCTTCCACTTCCTGGGCAAGTATACCTTCACGCAGGGAATGTTAAAGAATGCCCATGTCGGTTCTGGAATCCAGGCGATTTCGGAACAATACTACAGCGAAGAGCTGGGGAGCTCCATCGTTCCTTTCAAACTCGACGGCTACGCGCTGGTGGATTTGTTCTGGGGATATTCTTGGAAACATCGCGGACATTTGCAGTCCTCCGTACAGATCCAACTCAAGAACCTTTTCGACCGCGAATACGATCCATCGTTCTTCAATCGCTATCAGCCCCGCCGGTTCTCGGTTACCTACCGGCTTTCATTATAGAGCTTCTGGCCAGCTAAGCGAGGTCCGGGCGCAGTTCTTCGGAGCTGCGCTTTTTTGTTAACGCGCATCGCCTCGGGAGTCTCGCGATTACGAAAACTGCGGCCCGATAGTAAGCGCCCGACCGAGGTTGACCCTGAAGATGGGACAGCCGGGATCTTGAACCTCGCGTCGCTGCGCCTCATCGAGGAAACGTGTCCGGCACATGCGTTCTTCGGATCGCGGCAGGTGAATCGGCGCCGGCCTTGGCGCGCGGGCCTATGGGAATAGTGATCTCGCCTTTGTCGCCTCTACCGGGCTGCCGTCATATTTTAGGATCACGCAGGCCGCGGCCGCAGGGTCGCGCTTTCGCACCAGCCGCCCCGGACCAGCACGCGCTGAGGTCGCACCGGTATGCCCTTCTCGCCCCGCTCCACGAGCGAGGCGAGCAAGGCGGTCGCTACACGACCGACTTCCCTCGAGTCCTCGTCTACCCCTGCGTAGTTGCGCACGTTGTCCGCGAGCGAGACGATCGCCACGCCAAGCTTCTGCGGCACTTTGATCCGCAAAGCGTCGATCATTTCGGGAAAAATATAGTGTGTGGTGACAATGGCATCGGGACGCTCCGCGCGGAGCCATTGGCGGAATGGCCCGAGCCGTGGTTCGCCGACGAACGGAATTAGCCGGTGGTCAGGAGGCCAGTCGCGCTGTTCCACCACATATGCCGCCATATAGTTTTTATCGAGGCGCTCGTTGTGGGAATCCGGGATGGCGTAGCCAACGCGCCGGTAGCCTCGGGCCCTCAGCTCGCCCAGCACCATCCGTATGGCCGCGTAGTGGTGGGCGGTTACCAGATGCAAAAGCGGACTCTTGACTGTGTATCCGAAGGACACGGCGGACAGATCGTCGAAATTCAGGGAGAGGAGGGTGTGCGCTTGGGGTTGAGGACACACCAGCACGCCCCGGATGTTGCGCGCACGTAACACCCCGGCCATTCGTTGGGGATTCTCCCGATAATCGTTGAGATCTAGCAGCGCGATCTGATAGCCGAGTTTCGTGGCCCGCTCTTTGGCCCCTGCATGGTAGTCACGATATTCGGGCGCGGCGCGCCAGTCGTAACCGCCCTCGGAATTCACAAGCCAACCGAGCACTCCGTGAAAGGCCGGTGCGGCGCGGACTCGGCGGTAAGCCGCTAGCGCCCCCAACATCGGGTCCCGGCGATAGCCGAGCTTTTTGGCGATGGCGACGATGCGCTCGCGGGTCGCGGTCGGCAAATTGGGACTGTTGTTGAGCGCCAAACATACGGTGGACGCGTCAACTTTTGCAGCCGATGCGACGATTTTTTGAGTGATCCTTTCAGGCACATTCAACTGAATGAAGACAGTCGGCATCGCTGCCAATCCGCGAAATTGCGACACACTTCCACCTCATGCAGCTACTGTGCGACGCCATCGCCGTTTTGGGTTCGCGCCACGGTCTCGTCTTCGACCCCGTCGGACGATCCTGTCGTGTCATTCGTTTTGACACTTTTGAGCAGTCCCCGGTTTTCGAATTACGGGCTGGACTCGTGGTGGAAGGAAGGAGCAGGTGCTTCCCCCTTGCGGCTGTCTCCGAGGGTTTCGACTTTGTCGATCAACGATCGACACCCTGCACGATTTCTTGGATTGGGGTGGATGCTGCGGCGGCGCTCAAAGTCACGCTCAAGGCGACGACGCCATTCCGTCCGCGGGATCTCGAGTTTTCGTCGACGCCGTCGATCTCCTTGAGCATCGCGGTAGAGCGTGTGCCGGGACAATTCCGCTGGATCAAGCCCGTTGCCCAGCCAGAAGAGGTCGAACTTTTTTTTGAACTCGGTTCCGGAGCCTTAACCCCGATTTCCGGACCGGAAAACGACGAAATCGATGTCTGCTTTACGACTTGGTTGCGACCGGACAACGACCCTGGCGCGCCGCGCCGCGCGCAGGATGCCTGCCTGCAGCGCGACAGGCTGGTGGCACCCGGCTCCATTCGTTCTAACCGAGGATTCCGCAAGAAAATTCGGGTGGATGGAGATGAGGCTCTTAATATTTCGTGGTGTGCCTGGCCCGGAGCGGCTCTGAGTATCGACGGCGTGCGCTGCGAGTTTTGGCACGCACGCCGATTCCCCGATCTGGAGGCCGTCGTGAAGTGGGCGAGGCGGCACTCCGAAGAATTTGCGTTTAACGCAACGCACGTCGACCGCACGATTCGGAACCACGGTTTGGGTCAGGCCGTGGACCATTTGCTGGCCTACACGCTTCACTCGTGGGCGATCAACACATGGTTGACGGATCGTGGTGGTGCACCCTGGTTTAGCGTTTGGGAGGGCAGCTGCTACTTTCACTCGACGCTCGACGTGGAGTTTACCCAGGCGCCTTTCTATTTGGCGGTGTGGCCGGAATTACTCCGGATGCAACTCAAGCAGTGGGCTGAACGTTCTTGCGATGGTGAATCGTGTGTCGGAAAAATCGGAAGCGGCACTCGTTACATGCCGCATGATGTCGGTCGCTATGCCGAGGTGGGTACCGCTGCGTATCCTCACGCCATGGAGGTTGAGGAGACCGGGAATTTTCTACTGCTTGTTTTCGCGGAATGGAAGCGAACGGGTGACCGGTCTCTCATTGAAGTTCGGGCGTCGCTGCTCATTCAACTTTCGGCCTTCCTGCGCGCGTGCGATACCGATGGCTCCGGCGTGCCCGCGCTGGGCGTGGCGAACACGATCGACGACGGCTCGCCTGCAATTCAATTCGGACACCGCCAAGTCTACCTAGCGATGAAAGCTCACGCCGCACTCCGAGTAGCCGCCGAGATGTTAACGGATTTCGCAACCCAGGAGCAAATCGATGACTGGAGCTCAGCTGCATCGAGAATATTGGCGGTGGTGGAAGACCGGGCGTGGTGCGGGGATCACTACGCGGTGCTGCTGGAGAGGAGCGGTCGACTACAGAATCCTTGGACGAAAGAATGGACCTACCATGCCGAGATTCCCGGGTGGAATGCGTTTCATATTTATACCGCAAACACTTTCCCAATCCTCGATATGGTAGGTTTCGAATTGGGTCTGGACCCCAATCGGGTAGCGATGGATCTTCGTGAAGCCACCCGTCGGTGCCTGCGCGAGTACGGCTGTACACACACCGACTTCCATGCGAATACCCGAATCGGACCGGACGATCCCAGGTTGGCGGGAGTAGCTCTCGAACCGGGCTGGATCTCCATGAATATACTGCGTGACTTGGCCGCATTGCGTCGCGGTGTCGGCGTGCTCAGCCTTGCGGAGCGCTATTGGGAATGGCAGGTGCTGACAAATTCGCAGGCTCACGGTCCGCAACTTTTCTTCGAGACGTTTGCGGGCAACCACCTTTGTTTTTATCCGCGGGGCCTGGCCGTGTGGGGTATCTTCGAGGCGGTTTCCGGCCAGGTGATCGATCGGGTTTCCGGTCGCGATTATGCCAAGACCGCCTGGCCTGAATTGCGTGTCCCTCGCCTGTGGGACTGCGCGTGGCGTGGCTTCGGCGAAGCGATCCCGGAAACCGCGTCGTAAGTCGTCGAATTTCAATGCCGCATCGTTCTCTCGCCCGTCATGTCCCCGCAATTGTCGCACTCTCAAAGCGCGAACTCGCGCTTTTCATGCCGGGCTCGCTTCAGAGTCAATTAAGGGAACTGTTGCCCGCCGCTCGTTGGATCGATCCTTTGACGACGCCATCTGAATGGAATGGATTGTTGGCTGAGGCGAACCCCGAGATCGTGCTGAGTGGCTGGCACACGCCATCGGTCTCGATCGACTCCACGGCACTGCGCTACGTATGTCACATCGCGGGTTCCGTTCGGAGGCACGTGGCGCGAGGTCTGCTGGAAAGAGGTGTGCAGGTAAGTAACTGGGGAGAAATTGTTTCAGAGACGGTTGCCGAGGGGGCATTGAGCTTAACTCTTGCGGCGCTGCGCCGCACTCAAGAATTCGGCAGGGTGATGCATCAGGAGGGAGGCTGGCGATGGATGCCTGCCGGCACCGAAAGTCTTTTTGACCGGCGCGTCGGTTTGCATGGGTTCGGCAGTGTGGCGCGATGCCTGATTCCTATGCTTCGGCTGTTCCGTTGCTCCATTAAGGTTTTCACTACAGGAGTTCCGGCACACTGGTATGTCGACCATGGCGTGGAGCGCGCAGAAAGCTTAGATGAATTGTTTGGATGGTCGGACGTCGTGGTCGAGGTCGAGGCGATAACCTCGGAGAATCGTGGAGTTGTGAACGAGGCGCTCTTGCGGCGACTGCGCCGGGGATCCGTTTTTGTGAATGTCGGCCGGGGCGGATTGGTGGATGAAGCTGCCCTTGCGCGGGTGGCGGCCGAGAATGGCCTCCGCTTGGGGCTGGATGTTTTCGACGTCGAACCGTTGCCGGCCGATTCGCCGTTGCGTGGTCTTCCCGATGCGGTGCTTTCCCCTCATCTCGCCGGACCGACCGACGACCGCGCGCACCTTTGTGGTGAATTCGCATTGCGTAATCTCGCGCGGTATTTGGCTGGAGAAACAATACAAGGCGCGGTTTCCCTCGCGGCGTACGATCGCGCAACCTGAGAGCGGTTTGCCCACGCCGGATTGTGACCGTTCTCTGGGGACAGTCCGTTCATTCAGTCGATCCTGCAGTGTCTCGTTGCAGCAGGACCGCGTTTAAAACCGGTTTCAAACCGGTTTCAAACCGGCATCGTATCTCCCGAGGTGCAGGGTGCCGGTTCGATAACGTGGCCTTGTCTTGCCCAAAGTGGCTCCGAAGCGCCGGACGGTTATAGAATAAAACTCATTCGTTCAACCGATTGAATGACTCCTACCTCGCGAATGGTTCAAGATCGCTTCGGCATTCTCATTGCGCGCGCCGCTCCCATTTCTTGGGGGTGCCGTGTTCGCTGCGAGGAGCCTCGCCAGCCCTCCGAGGATAAGGTCGAGTCCGAAGGTAAAGGAATTCCGTCCATCGTAGTCGCCGGCGACGATCGCCTCCGCGATACCGCGCAGGTGGGGATGGGTGGACGCCGGTATCGTCGGCAGGAAAGCAGCGGCACTGGCGGCGTAGTCTTCCGGCCGGATCGGGAAATGCAGTTCCTGCAAGACATACCCGTAAGTGTGACTGTCCAGAAGGTGCCGCGCTCCATCGGCCCGGGCATGAGAGAAGCCGGCGGCGAGCAGGCAACCCTGCGTACGGTCCATGTAGGCCAGCATGCGCGGGCCGGTGTTTATGCGCGAGAGGATTGGCATCGGGGCCCAAGTATGTCGCAACAGAGCTTCGCTTGCCGAGTTCGCCCGACCACGCATTTCCACGATCCAGGGTTTCCCGACGCGCGGCAGGGCGATCTCGCCGACGACCTCGTCCACCATCGCATCGATCAGTGCGTCCTTGTTAGGTAGGTAATTGTAGAGCGACATGGCCTCCACGCCCAAGCGCTCGGCCAGCTTGCGCATCGATAGACCTTCAAGACCCGACGCATCCGCCAGTGTCACCGCGTCCGCCACGATGAGGTCGCGGCTCAGGGACCGACGCGTAAGACGATTGCGGGACGTTTTTGCTGGTTTGGGCATGGACACAACGCGTTCCGCGAAATACGACCGCCTCAGGCCGGGGCAACGTCCACCGCCACCGTGCCGCGCTTGCGCCCGCTGTCGACGCGGGCGTGCGCCGCCGGGAGGTCGGCGAATGAAAACACCTCGCCAACGACGGGTTGGAATTTCCCCTCCAGTGCCAGCCGTAGCAGTTCCTCAATGGAAGCCACCGACTCGGGCGTATACCCGGCGATGCAGCGCACCCGCCCCCGTGTGCGAGCGAAGTAGTCCGGCAAGCCGCCCGCCACAGCCAGATACGCTCCGCCGGGCCGCACCAAGTGACGCAGGGTGCGGAAGCTACCCGCCCCCACGCAGTCCATGACCAGATCGTAGCGGCGGGCCTGCCTGGCATAGTCGGTGGCGGTGTAGTCAATGACCTCCGTCGCGCCCAGCCCGCGAATCCATGCACAATTTTCGGCCCGCGTCACGGCAATGGCCATCGCACCCGCCAAGGCGATCAGTTGCACCGCGGCGCTGCCCACCGCGCCCGAAGCCCCAATCACCAACACTTCGTCGCCCCTTTTTATTCCAGCTCTGTCGAGGAAGTACCGCGCCGTTTGTCCGCCGAACGGCAGACTCACTGCCTCTCTCCATCCGATCCTTTCCGGCTTGCGCACCACGACGCCGTCGGCCTTGGCCAGCACCCTTTCGGCATGGCACCCCATGGACGCGCCCTTCACCAGCAACACCGCGTCACCACGGCTCCACTGAGTGACCTTGCCTCCGATGGCCTCCACAATCCCCGCACAATCGGAGCCCAAGACCGGTTGCCGGGGCCCTCTCCACCCCAGAACCAAACGTCCGGCAAAACCCATGCCGGCCGGGAAACGACAACCCCGCACCCGCGCGTCGCCTGTACTCACCGAAGTCGCCACCACCCGCACCACGATCTCGCCCAGTCCCGGTACCGGGTCCGGATGTTCGACAAGTTCCAATGTGTCCGGCGACCCGTAGTGGGAACAGATCCAAGCTTTCATCCTGCCCGGTATTCTACTTACACTGTAAGTATTCAATAGAAATCCACGAGGACCGCAGCCTCCACAGGGCCACAGCGATGCTTCTTGCTCCTGGCTGCAGCGGCAGTGGCGATGTTGACCCGAGGAATTCAACACGAGCCATCCATACTTATTCGTCCTCATGATCGTCGGAATCCGCGTAGGCTCTGGCATCGCCCCACTCCGATCGCAGTCTCCTTCTCGCGTGGCCTTAGTCGCTACCACCTCCGCCTCCGTCACCCCCGCCAGAATCCCCTCCATCGCCAGAGTCGGCACCGTCGTGGCCCGGCGACCGGCCGTCGTAGCGAACGGGAGCGACGAAACCCCCGCTGCCAGGATCGCCGCCCGAACTCGCGATGGAATTCTCTCTTACCTTTGGGCGCAGCGCAAAGAAAGCGAGAACTGCTCCGACAAAACCCGTAGCGAGAATGACGACGATCGTGGTCATGGCACGAAGGACCTCGATCCTGAGACGAGCGCCCCCGATCGGCAAGACTCGCGCGGCACCACCCGCCTCTTCGGAGAATCTCGCCTAGATCTCTACCGCGGCGCCGGTTCGATGTACTTGGCTGGAGATCGGTTGAAACGATCGGATTGCCCGACGGCGATGCTCAGCGTTTTCCAGTTGGCGCCGCAAAAATGCTTCGCGAGGTAGACGATCTGCCCGACGTGATAGGCATAGTGCGTCAGCTGCCGATTGATCGCCTGCAAAACCGTCAACGGCTCTCCGCGGATGGTAGCCGTTCGCGTCAGGTCATTTGCCCCGAGGGGCGCCAAGGCCTTGAGCAAAGTATTCCAACCGTCCTCCCACTGCGCCAACAGGCGATCGCGAGAGTCTTCGGACAGAATGACGAATTCGGTATCCCGATTTCGTCCCGGCTTCTCCCCATCGGAGACGAGAAAGTCCGTCCACCGGGAGAGCAAATTGCCGCCCACGTGCTTCACGATCGCCCCGACGCTGTTATCGCCCGACGCCGGTTTTTCGAAAAAAAGCGCATCGGGCAACTGGTCGATCGCGCGATCCGCCAGGCTCTTCAGGCGCTCGAACTCACGGATCGAAAGGGCAAGGTAATCTTCGTTCGGCATAGTGCAGGTCCCACTTTGCCGGAGCGATCGAAGCCGGTCAAATCTCGCACGGCACCGACGCGCGAGGGTAAGCCACCGCGTGTCGCCGCGGCCTGCCGCCCGACGCCGACCGTTACGCGGTGGGCGCGAGGGGCTGGATGCGTTGGCAGAGTTGGAGCGGGACGCCCCACGGGTCGCGCAGCATGATAAGGCGGCCGCCATCGGGGAGATTTTCCTCGGTCAAAAACGTCGCGCCCCCGGCGGTCAGCCGGACGGATTCCGCGCGGGCGTCGCTCGCAATCAACGCAATATGAAACGTCAGTGGTACCGTCTGGCGAAAATCGAAGACCGGCACGCTGGGGTTCGAGTACAGCTCCACAATCGGCCGGCCACTCGAATCGGCCACAAAATGCGTAAACGGAGCGTCGACCTTTTGTCGCACGATCGAGAAGCCCAGGCATTCGACGAACCAGAGGGCATGAGCCCGCGCATCGGGTACGTTCAGAGCGAAATGTTCAAACGTCATGGGACAGGGCGGAGTTAAGGCGCATCCGGAAGCTGGTTCAACGTATAGTACGCTCGATCGTAACGGAGCGACTGGCCGGAGCGCGACGTCAAGGGCGAAACCTTGAGTTCGTGCACGTAACCCGCCCGCAAGCCGACGCACTGCAGCGTCACCGTGCGACCGTCGCTCGCAACCTCCACACGCGATATCGTTATCGGTTTCGTATCGGTTTCCGGACTACCGTAGGCCACTTGATACCGGTAGGTATAGCTGCTCAGCGCGAACGTGCTCGCGTTCGCCGCACCGGGGAGATCCACCGGCTCGGTGAACGTCAGCCGAAACCCATCCGGCAGCGCTTCCATTTTTTCGATTTCGAACGGGATTCGTTTCGTCCACCGGATGCGCTCCAGCCCGTACGAACGCGAGCCGAGGGAGTTCCACCCACGGTTCGACTCGCCCACCATCATCGATCCATCGGAGAGAAAAGCCATCTGGAGAGCCGCGGATTGGAGCCGATCCATAAAGGGAAAACACGCGCCTTGGTACTCGCCCTTCACCTTTTCCAGAAACACCCGATTGACCTGCGCGAGTGTGAAATCCCCGACGAAGAGCTGGCGCCCGAACGGGCCGAAACCGCCTTGGGT
>Ga0209591_10008988_pt1 | contig 10843 bp, 8 predicted proteins | sample MAT01_FD_187207 | JGI IMG/M metagenome (GOLD analysis project Ga0209591, IMG submission 187207) | Freshwater microbial communities from Lake Fryxell liftoff mats and glacier meltwater in Antarctica - MAT-01 (SPAdes) (version 2) | ecosystem: Environmental > Aquatic > Freshwater > Ice > Liftoff...
CCATGCTTGATCCACTGCATTTGAGGGTGTGACGGGATGATCTGCAACGATCGCCAAAAATAAGAATTTTTTGTACTCTTCAATCACCCGCTGAGTGTAGATCAACGACCATTGATGATCTCTTGCTAACCGTTTGCTGAAGGAGAGAGAAGCACCTAGTTGATCGATTGCGAATGTCTGAATTTGCTCAAACAGTTCGACCTGTTGAGCTTTCCAAGGCTGAGAATTGATCGGGCTAATAGCGATCCTGTTGTCTCGAAGATGACGCATGACCTGCTCCTAAGTACTCTAAGAATGACCGTAACCCAATCCCTAAGCATCTCCTGCACTACATAGTTTCCAGACCAAGCTGCTTAGTGGTGCAGAAAAAATTTCCGAGTCAATTCTGAACAAAAGTACTACAACTCAAAGCCCTGTAGTTCCGCTGAAATTTCATCTATCCTCAGTATTGCTTGTTATTGAGAACAACGATTTTATTGGGTTTCAGGAGTTTTCTGCACCACCAAGCGGAGAAATTATCTGGTACACGCTTAAACTCGATGGCACAGACAAAACCTCTCCCTCAAGATCGACAATCTCATTGAAAACATGTTTCTCGGAAAATCAGGGATTTTGCAAGATGTGTCAGGCAGCTAGGTCAGATGCTTTGTTTAACCTAGAATCGATTTAGAATGTTCTCGTCTGCAAACTTATTCATGCTTTTTAGTAAATCGATGAATACAAGAGCATGGTTAACATGCACGTAGAGCCGAGATGGTTGGTCTGAAAACAGTCCTGCGTTCGCGCGCGTTACTTTAAATGTGCCTGTAGAGAACTCTCCCAGATGATACTTAAATTCTACAAAATATCCATCTGCCCACAAGAATTTATTTTCGCCACATTGAATGCTATCTCTACTGAGATGAAACGCCCCAAATTCGAGACTCTCTCCTGCACTAATTTTTTCTTTGGCTCGTGGGAGGACAACCTGGTAAGAAAGCTGAAGAGCATGTTCAGCCATTTCTAGATATTCACCATACTCTTCGCATCCAAGATGTATTCTTCTCGTAAAACCGTCAGGAAATTGAAGAGTATAACCACTGGGCCCTAGTGCAAGTCTGCTGCCTTTTTTGGAAATAAGTCCCGTTATCTTTGTGATCTTAATATCTTCATATTTGGCAATATGTTCTGTGCCTTTTGCTTTGACTACTATTCCATGATCGTATAGGAAGAAATTAAATTTCCATCTCTCATATGCCCAAAGAGAGACTGCCAGCGGTCCAAAGATACATAACTCCACAAATATTATAAAAGGCCATATCTTCCAAAAATCTGGAACCAAAAGTCCCATCACAACAAAAAAGGCCAGAACTAACACTGAAAGCTTAATTACAAAAGAACGTTTTCTTGCCATCAGTACTCTGTTTGGCAAGGGAATTTTTTGAAAACGAAGTGATCCCAAACTCTGCTGCTGTTGCTGGTTCATAATAGTTTTATCTCTTGAGAGATTGCGCTTCGCCAACTAAACTTGTTCACTTTACTTTGGGCAGGACAGCCAACTGTTTGAGTACTGCTGTGTGTCGTCTAACAGTGAGCGCCGCCAGAGGTAGGCAGTACGGAAACGAAGTAATACTATATGCCACAGCCACCACCAGCATCGGAATTCGACACTTTGGGCATTGTCTTCCACTGCTCCTGAGTGTACTCACAGCATGTGCAGCGTCTGGTGATCTCTTCTACTCCCTCTGTTTGTTCTGTTGATCCACGAATAACACGAGTAGTTGTTTTCACTAACCAAAAACGTTTACATACAGGACACCAAGAATTGCGCAAGGCATGGATAAACCATAATGCGAAGCAAAATCCGATTGCCCACCATCTCCACCTGGAATCTTGAGCAGGTTTCGCCTCTGAAGCAGCGGGTACATCACTATTTGGCGATGAAGAAACTTGACCAACAGCAGGTTGGGTGATGACGACGCTCATCAGATCTGTGCTAGCCGCGATCGCTGAACGATACACAAAATCTAGACTAAAAACTAATCCAACGGTCAGCAAAGCAATAACAACGGCTCGCAACCAAGACCGAGGGGAGACTTTCAAAAACACTCGCTGAGATAGAGCAAAGCTTGGCTTTGGAATAACCCAATAATCTTGAGAATTCACCTGTCTAAATTGTCCTGCCTGCTGAAATCGAGTGGCAGGAGGAGTCCAAATATCGACTGGAGCACAATACCCAAAAAAGCGTTCATAGCTATCCAATGTTTTGCCATAGCAATTCCAAAATAGTTCTCGCTGTTGCTGACCTCCTTGGGTGGGATGATGGTGTAATGGTCTTGGCAAGATGTGAGTACACAGGTCATTCCAATAGGAATGGGTGTAGGTCAAATGAAGATGCCATGCTTGATCCACTGCATTTGAGGGTGTGACGGGATGATCTGCAACGATCGCCAAAAATAAGAATTTTTTGTACTCTTCAATCACCCGCTGAGTGTAGATCAACGACCATTGATGATCGCTTGCTAACCGTTTGCTGAAGGAGAGAGAAGCACCTGGTTGATCGATTGCGAAGGTCTGAATTTGCTCAAACAGTTCGACCTGTTGAGCTTCCCAGGGCTGAGAATTGATCGGGCTAATAGCGATCCTGTTGTCTCGAAGATGACGCATGACCTACTCCTAAGCACTCTAAAGATGACTGTAAACCAATCCTTACCTATCTCCTGCGCCGAGAAAATTTACACAGTTTCAAGCCTTAGCTGTTGCTTGCGGGTCAAAGTCATGGCAATTTTTTTCTCGTAATAGGCTGCCTCATTAATAAAGATCGGGTAAACGGTGTTTTCTCCTCGATAAGGAATCGATTCTCCAGTAAATTTGAGAAACATCGGTTCGCCATCACATAAAGGCTCATAGTCTTTGAACTGGAGGTGGGGATGAATGACGGCTTGCAGTTCACCCGATGAATCTCTGGGATAGTCCACAGATGACATGATCTGGTACACATTTAAACTCGATGGCACAGACAAAATCTCTCCCTGATTCAGGGCATCGATATAATCCAAAATTGCATGAACCAACAGTTCTGTTTGCTGCAAGTAATCAGCATTGAGCACACCTTGAGCGATCGCCCCCACTTCAACTGTGCAGCCTAGGGGTGAGAGCGATCGCAACATTGGAGCATCTTGATTGCATTGCACTCCACAACAAACGCGAACCAAAGGATTCAGCGCACTTAGGTAAGCCGCTAATCGTAGATTAAATGGATGTTTACTGGACGGCAAAACCGTTAAGCCCATGTTTGCAGTTGTGCTGTGGAGATCGATAATCACATCAGCTTGGGGTTGAGATTTTGGACCCAGTTGGGTCGCAATCTCTTTAGCACGTCTGTCTTCGTAACCCGTTAACGCCGGATTAGCCAAATCTTCGTTGGCAAAACAACGGTTCAAATCACGATCGATATAACGTTGGTTAACCGCGATCGCCTCAGGGTTCGCCAATACAGTGATGCATTCAAGGCTTTGTCGATGTAACAAATGTGGGAATTGCTGAAACTTCTTGATTAGGTAAATCCCTGTCAATTCGTTTCCATGAGTTCCACCGACAATCGCAATCCGTCGAATGAAATCTGACATGATAGAAAAACCTCCCTCAGAACTATGGGATATTCAAATCTTCGCGCCCCTCCTGCTCACTATAAAACAGCCCTTACTATATTTCAAATGCTATTTTGAGTATAAGACTATATCTTAAAAGTATTGGACTGACCTCATGGAACTTCGCCACCTTCGTTACTTCATTGCGGTTGCCGATGAGCTAAGCTTTAGCCGTGCAGCCGAACGATTACAGATCGCCCAACCGCCATTGAGTCAGCAAATTCAAGCCCTAGAATCTGAATTGGGTGTAAAGCTATTTGATCGCAAAAAACGTCCGCTCCAAATAACGTTGGCGGGACAGGCGTTTTTAGAAGAAGCACGGTTGACTCTAGCAAACCTAGAACAAGCGATACACAAAACGCAACGCATCCATCAAGGGGAGTTGGGTCATTTGACAGTCGGCTTTACTAGCTCCATGGCTAATGGTGTCTTACCCAAAATCCTGCGAACGTTTCGGGAACACTATCCAGAGATAAATCTGATTTTGCGGGAAGAAAGTAGTGGTTCCCAAATTCAGAGATTGCGCGATCGCCAGACCGACATTGTTTTTGTCTATCAAACCCCTGATCTGGCTGAAGCCAATGATCTAAAAATGATACTTCTCTCCCAACAAACACTGGTTGCCGTTTTACCCGAACACCATCCGTTAGCAACCCAGCCCACAATTTCGCTGATTGATTTAGCGGACGAAGAATTTGTGATGCCCCTTCATTCAGTTGTGTCTGGTTTATCGGAACAAATTCAATGCCTATGTGCTCAAGCGGGATTTGTCCCTAAAGTGGCTCAAGAAGCGATCTTTATGGTCACGATTTTGGGGCTAGTTGCAGGTGAAATTGGCATTAGTATTTTGCCGTCCAGCGTACAGAATCTTCGACGCGAAGGAGTGACCTATCGCCCCATTCAAGAGAAGCCGATCGCCAATCCATTAACCATCGTTTGCCGCCAGGATCATTCATCCCCAATCTTGCAGCAATTTATCGATATCGCCATAACCGTATCAAGCCAAAAACCTGATGCATCGACAATTTCATAGTCGGTTGGTTAAAGCCATGAGTTTCAAATATCTGCTTAGGAATGAAAATTAAACAAGTTCGAGATTTGGTAGGGGCTTAGCATTCGGTAGATGGCTCTGCTTGAGTTGCAAAGATTTTTGCCCGTAGCTTGCTTCCCGCAGGGTATGCTACGCCCGTACAGCCGGAATGTTCTAGCTTCTGCACAAATCTAAATGGGTGATAGATTGCGGCTGAGCCAGTCGGCGTTTTCGCGCAGGATATGCAAAATACTGGCACGAATGACCATTTCTATTCGTAGCCGCTCCTGCAAAGGAGAAGAGGCGTAAACTTTAGGTTCGCCAGAGGTTTCTTGTGCGCCTTCAACAACATAGCGGTTGGGGACATTGCTGAGAATATGGGCAACCAGCTTTTGGTGCAGTTCAGGCAGTGAAAAAGCAGTTTGATAAGGATGTTCAGGGTATTCCTCTAAGACATATTCAATCTCTTGAAGAACTGCTGGCAACGTTAGATTGACTAATCCGTGTGACATTTTCACCTCTAACTATAAAAACTGTTGATGTAAGACGGTGGATAACCAAAAGGTGACTTTTGCCGCGATCGCCCTTGACTTTATAAAATGGGCATGTCTTCATAACAATGGTCACAGTGCCAGTAAAGCCCGCCCAAGCGCACATGGCGCAGCAAAACTCTAGAGCAGCATGGGCAAGTACGCCGAGTGTTCATGGAATGATCGATCGCCGTTGTAGAGCTTAACTGTTGGCTGCGATCGAGTTTGAGATGCGTTGACATTGAATGATGCAATGAGGCGTTCATATTAAAATCTGAACTCCAATTTTGTCACAGTGTATATTTTCTTGATAATGTTTGGGGCTAGACCCTGCGGCTAGACCCAATGAGTATCTTTTAAATAGAATAACGATCAAATGTTTGAAATCGAGTTTGACTACTGGTTAAGCAATGTTTGATTTGTTTGATTTGTTTGAGAAGGTTACATTTATTTGCAGAAACCTTCATTTTAGATTTATTGCCATTCCCGTGCTTCCAATTCTTTCTGAGGCAACAATAAATTTGCTTCAATATTCTGCCGAATTGCCATCGTTATCTCACAGTTGCTATGCAGACAATCGAGCAGCAGTTGATTGGCAGCATAGTAGCGTTGCAGCACTTGCTGTTGTTCTGAGCTAAACTGCCAGTGCTGGTGAATCTGCCGATAGCTATTGATATCATTTTTGAGGCGTTCTTCCCAAGCGCCATAGTGCCCCTGCCACCATGCCTGAAACCGTGGCTGGTTTTGATCAATATCTGGGAATTCATGTTGGAGTTGTTGCAGCGATTTATGCAAGCCAGCATCCAGCACGATGCCTAAAACATTGCTGAGGGCATTGCCACACAGATGAGCGTGGGCAAAATCTGGGCTTTGGGCGATCGCGCAGGATTGCAACACATCATCCAAAGCGGTATCCAAAAACATTCCCTGGTCAAGCGTACAGGCAAGCGCAAAATCAGATGCGATGTGAGGGGTTCGAGCCATCGCCAAATAAAAGGCTCGAACCGTGGCATCTTTTGTTTCGGCGGGGATAGTTTGCGACTTTTGACTTGCCCATACCAAAAACTCTTGCAGATAAGGATCTTCGGCAACTAGGGCATCAATTTGCTGCTTCATCAACTGCACTAACGAATCAGCACTCCGCAGCATGGCAGTCGTCAACAAAAAAACTTCCCGCCAGTGAGAATCGGTGATGTGGCTGACCAAGCCATCCAATGCCTGATCTAGGGCTTGGAGGTTATAGCTAGCAACGATATTGCGTGCCGTGAAATATTCTTGAAACGCCAGATAAGAGAACGAGAAAATGCCCCGCGCCCGTTCGATGATCAATCCATGTTGCGATTCGATCGCCTTTAGTACCGCTTCACTTTCGAGTTGCAGTTCCTCGGCATCGGTCGAAGCATTGGGCAGATGCCGAATATAGTCCTCAATGTATTGCTCAAGCGTCCGTTGGTCAAAAAAGTATTGCCCCTGCTCAAAGGTAGATGCCGCAATCTGACTCAGTAATTTCAGCTTTTGGGGCAGGCGAAACCCTTGGTAAACCTCATCTCGTTCCACTCCTCTCGCCTCATCCCATTTGCCCAGCAGTAAATCTAACCCTTCTTTATAAAAATCTGTCCGCTTTGTCGGAAATCTGCCCTCACCCTGAAACACCCAACAAGCCATGTGCAAAAACAGAGGAGTCCCCACCAGTTGATGAAACTGCCAGTTTTCCGGCAAGTCCAGCCTTTCAATAAACTGATCAGACTGCTGCCTCCCTGCCGAAGCATTCGTTTTAGTAAACGCCACAAACCATTTTTGGGCAAATGCAACAATTTGAGCCTGGGTAAATGGAGCGACCTCCACATCGGCAAAACCGCGTAAGCTGTGCTTTCGAGCGGCAGTACGGCAGGTCGTTACAAATCGATTCTTATAATATTTATCTGAAAATCGACGAATTTCTTTGAGAACTACACTGCTCTCTTCCTGAAGGACTTCATCAATCCCATCCAGCAACAGCAACACCCGACCCGCTTGAAGCAACGTCTCAATTACAGAGGGATCGGCAATGCCATCGGTGAGCAACTCTTGGCGCAGGTAGTTTAATAAGCTAAATTCGCCGCTAACTCTAGCGTTTTCGACAAAATGCCTCAGCGTGACAAAGATCGCGACTCGCTCTGATTCCCACTTTCCTTGATTGCACTGAACGGCAAGATACTGCAAGAACGTAGTTTTGCCAGAACCGGGTTTGCCTAGCACCCTGATCTTCATGTAGTTTTCTACAGCAGTCACGCCGAGTATTTGCGCCTGGGCAACATCACCCAAGCCGACGCGATCGAAATTTTCTGGTTCAAGATGTTGTAGATTCGTAAGCTCTAACTGCTGTTGACTGGCAATGGCTTCCAAAACATTGACATCAATGTAAATATCATCCAGGCTGACGGGATGGCTGATGTCTAATAGTTGCAGGACACCGCACTGATCTTGAATTTTCTCCCGACGCTGCGATCGCACGTCTTGCACTAGGACATCTAGGGCAGATGGGGGAACGTGAACCAATCCCTCGATTTCAGAAAGTTCTGCTGGCGGATCAAGGACAATCTCACGCCAATCTAACTCCAGCACCGAACAAATTTCTAAAAAAATATGACGCTCAACAGGCTGCCCAGTAAAAAATCGCCAAATCGGTTGACGTGTTTTTAAGTTCACCTCCCCTGCTAGGTTCTCCTGGGTCCATCCCTTGAGGGCAAAGGCGCGTTTTGCGTGTTGAATCTTTGTGAGTAGTATCTGAAGCGATCGCTTGACGATGAGGTAAACCTCTCAGGTTGAAGATTAATGAATTTCAAAGCTTAATAAATCAAACATTCTTGTATACCTGAGACTTTAAAGCTTTTTTTGGATTAATTTCTCCCTCCATAGTGCGAGTTATACAAAATTGAGTAAATATACTTTAAGTCGGTTGACATGTTTTTAAGTTCACCTCCCCTGCTAGGGTCTCCTGAGTCTATCCCTTGAGGTCAAAGGCGCGTTTTGCCTGTTGAATCTTTGTGGGTAGTATCTGAAGCGATCGCTTGGCGATCAGGTAAACCTCTCAGGTTGAAGTTTAATAAATTTCAAAGCTTAATAAATCAAACATTCTTGTAAGTCTTCGACCTCAAAGCTTTTTTAGATTAATTCCTCCGTAGTGCAAATTACACAAAAGTGCAAGTTATACAAAACTGAGTAAATATATTTTGTATTTGGGCAGCTCGATTAATCGATTTCCAAAAAGATTGAGTCTCAGTACAGTCTTATTGCTCAATCGCGATGCTGCTGCTGCTGAAATTGAAGCGCAAAAAGCTCTACGCTGCCCCAAGAACATCCCTTAATCCCTCATTTTGAACCGATCTCGCCTTCAAGCTGACGAGTTTGCCAAAAGACACAGCGTAGGAAGTTGTAGCTCAAGTGCGTCCAGCCTAAATGCACCTTCGCCCGTTCCAGTGCGATGGAGCGCAACAGGTTGCCTCCTTTGTCGCATCACTCAAGCGCCAAAGACCTGTTTCACCTGGGCACGAGTTTTAGAACGCTCCCGGTTTGCCGTCTGCTGCTGCTCTTCGCTGAAGGGACGATTGCGATGAGCGCGTTCATGAATCTGGCTGATGAAGCTCAACGCCGCGAGTACCCCCTCAATCGGCACCGAGCGATAGGCACTATCTGCCCACCCCTGATCGCCTTGATGATCGTCATCAAGCACGGCTATCAATTGATAGGAGCGCCTCAAACCTAGAAGGATAAAAAGACATTGCTATCTGACAGAATGAAGCTGTATTCATCAGTTCCATTTTCCTAAAATAACAATGCTACCTGTCTCAAATGTATTCCAACCACTTGATGCACCCGCTTTTGTGGTCACGCTCGGTCAGGCAGGGGCGGTTTTTTGTGGAGCACACGGAGAGCGACCCAACGCCCAAGCGGTTATTGCTGCGCTGTTGGAATCCGAAAAAGTCGCAAAACAACAGCGATTGGTTTACCCCTTAGAGGCATTGTTGGGAAACTGGCGACTGTGTTTCACAACGCTGTCAAAGGTAAATGGACAATCATCCCCGACTGCAAAAGGCATTTATGTTCCTAAAATCGCCCAAGCCCAAATTTCTTTTACCCAACCTGCTGAGATTGAACCGAACAGTTCCAACGGTGAAATTGGTAACCAGATTCAGGTAGGATCCATTGTGTTTCGGGTTGCAGGCTCGTTTCACTATCCCGGCAAGAAAAACCTGTTGATGTTTGACTTTAACCAAGCACAGTTTTCCATATTGGGCAAAACTCTTTATTCAGGCAAATTTCGCAGCGGTACTCAAGCGATCGCCATCGAACAACGATCTATCTCAAAGTTGCCCTTCTTTGCCTTTTTCCTCGTCACTGAAAACTTTATTGCTGCACGAGGACGCGGTGGCGGACTTGCCCTATGGGTGCGATCGCCCCAACTAAAAAATCATTAGCGCCCGATCGCTCAACCCGTTTCTTCCTTCGACACTCCTTATCCCGTGTCTTTGCAACGGCTTCCAGTTCTAAAGTTTGAGTTTCAATTGCAGAGAATCGGTTTCTGTGCTTTTCGGGTTAAAGTCCTGGATTGCCATTATTTCTTATCATAAGGGGAATACTATAGGGCTTTAGTAGTCTGACTTTGGTCGGGGGCGGAATCATGATGAATTTAATTCAACCGCTTTTGGAAGCGAACTTGTTTATTCCCCACGAACACTGCTACCTCTGGAAGCCAGAACTTGTGGGGCTGCACATTGTCTCAGATACGCTGATTGCCCTTTCCTACTATTCCATTCCATTGACGCTGTTTTATGGTGTCCGCAGACGGAATGATCTGCCGTTCCCCTCGATCTTGCTGTTGTTTAGCGCATTTATTGTTGCCTGCGGCACGACACACCTGATGGAAATCTGGACGTTGTGGCATCGTACTTATTGGCTGTCAGGTGGCATAAAGCTAATCACAGCGGCGATCTCACTGACAACGGCGATCGCGCTAGTGCAAATCATTCCGAAAGCATTGGCATTACCCAGTCCAGCCCAACTTGATGCAGTAAACCAGGCATTGCAAGAGCAGGAAGCTTTTTTGCGGGCGATCAGTGACAACCTCCCTAACAGCTTTCTGTACCAAACGATACGCGAACCCGATGGGCGCTACCGCTTCACCTACCTTAGTGCGGGTGTTGAGCGAGTGACTGGACTCAAACCAGCCGCCATTGTGGCAGATGCCTCTCTACTGCATAACCTCCTGCTTGAAGACGATCTGTCCTATGTCACACAACAAATCGAGGCATCTGCCCAGAATTTGTCTGTCTTTGATGTGCAAGTGCGAGAGCGTTTACCCAGTGGGGAGATCCGCTGGGTGCGGTTGTGTTCAACGCCTCGCCGTCTAGAAGATGGGCAGGTAGTGTGGGATGGCATTCGGCTGGATATTAATGACCTCAAACAAGCGGAAGCAACCCTGCGCCAAAGCGAAGCCAAAAATCGGGCATTGATCCAAGCCATTCCAGATTTACTGATTCGGATGAAGCAAGATGGCACCTATCTAGATGTGCACAAGTCCGAGAACGTGAAACTGCTCAATTCAAGTTTGGTAACGGCAAATAGCAACATCTATACTATTTTTCCAGCAGATGAAGCCCAAGAGCGCATGACCT
>Ga0209591_10008990_pt1 | contig 10843 bp, 8 predicted proteins | sample MAT01_FD_187207 | JGI IMG/M metagenome (GOLD analysis project Ga0209591, IMG submission 187207) | Freshwater microbial communities from Lake Fryxell liftoff mats and glacier meltwater in Antarctica - MAT-01 (SPAdes) (version 2) | ecosystem: Environmental > Aquatic > Freshwater > Ice > Liftoff...
GCGATCACCGGCGTCGGCCTCGGGCTGTTGTTGGCGACCTTGATCGTGTCGCGCCCGGCCGCCTGGAACAGCGTCGCCGACGGGGTGTCGCCATCGTTCGCGACCGCCTTGATGCTGGTCCTGACGATCCTCGGCAGCGCGCTCACGCTCGTCGGTATCACGAGCCTCGTGCTGCCGACCCACCGGCCCGAGCCAGACCCGCAGCTGCGCCAGCGCAACGCGGTGACGTTGCCGACGTTCATCAGCATCATCGGCGTGGCGATCGGCCTCTGGGCGCTGATCGTCGTGCTCGGCGTCATTCACGGTCTACAGAGCGATCTGCGCGAGAAGATCCTGCGCACCAACGCGCATATGGTGGTCGAGCCGCAGCGGCCGGACGGCATCCTCGGCGACAGCGTCGCGCTCGAGGCGGCGATGCGCTCCCTTCCGCGCGTGAAGGAAGCCGACGCCTACGTGCGCGGCGAGGTGATGATGTCCTCGCCCACCGCGATCGCAGTCAACGTGGTCGTGAAGGGCATGCTGCCCGACGCGCTCGCCGCTTCAGAACAGCTGCGTGGGCGCATGATCGACGGTAGCATGCTCGGCTTGTCGCGCCCCGAGACGCTCATCTCAGAGCGACCGCGTTACCCGTCCGACGCGAGCCGCCGCAAGCGTCCGCGCGTTCCGGAGCCGGCCCGCGAAGACACCGAAGAGGCCCCGGACGACACCGCGAGCGACGACAACGCAAGCGAAAAGGCCGCCGCCAAAGACAAGGCCGCTGGTGGCAGCGATCTCGGGGGCGTGGGCCACCCGAGCGACGCCAACGGCGCCACCGGTGCCAGTGGCACACGGGTGTTCGACCCCAGCGACTCGGAAGACATCATCCCGTCGAGCTGGGGCCTCTCGCAGGACCTCTACCCCGGCATCCTCGTCGGCGCCGAGCTCGCGCGCCAGCTCGGCATCGAGGTCGGCGACGAGGTGCAGCTCATCTCGCCCGACGGCGACGTCGGCCCGACGGGTCTACGCCCGAAGCTCGCGAGCTTCCGCGTGGCCGGGATCTTCCGCACCGGCATGTACGAGTACGACCAGAAGCTCGCATACACGAGCCTCTATGCGGCCCAGCGATTCTTCGACCTCGGCCGCGATCGCAACGCGCTCGAGGCGCGCATCGACGACGCGGACGCGATCGACGAGCTGTCACTCGCAGTGCCGACGGTGCTGGAAAACTTTCCGGGGCTCGTCTCGTCGAGCCTGCGCGAGCGCAACAAGAACCTGTTCTCGGCGCTGGCGCTCGAACGCATCGTGATGTTCGTCATCCTGGGCTTCATCGTGTTCGTCGCGAGCCTCCTCATCGTCAGCTCGCTGGTGATGCTGGTCGTCGAAAAGGTGCGCGAGATCGCCGTCTTGAAGGCGCTCGGCGCAAGCGACTCGGCGATCGTCAAGAGCTTCGTGACGATCGGGACTTTCATCGGGCTCTTCGGGGTCCTCGCCGGAATTCCGCTGGGCGTGGGGAGCTGCGTCTACCTCATCGCCGCGGGGTTCTCGCTGCCACGCGAGTTCTATCTCTCCGAGCTGCCGGTCAAGCTCGACGCGTTCGAGATCACCGTCTTTGGCCTCGCAGCGCTCGGCATGTGCCTCATCGCGACGATCTATCCTTCTAGGAAGGCGGCCCAGCTGAAGCCCGCCGACGGACTGCGACATGGCTGAGCCCGCCCCCGCCCACTCTTCTCTGCCTTCTCCACCTTCTCCACCTTCTCCACCTTCTCCAAACGACACGCCGTCGCCACCGCTCAAGCCGCTGCTGCTCGAGACCCGCGGCCTGACGAAGTCCTACCCGGTGCCCGGCCGCAAAGCCGGCGACCCCGAGCGCCTGGTCGTCCTGCAGAGCATCGACCTCACCATCCGCAAGGCGGAGATGACGTCGATCGTCGGCCAGTCCGGCGTCGGCAAGTCGACGCTCCTGCAGGTGCTCGGCACGCTCGACCAGCCGACCTCGGGCCAGGTGCTCATCGGCGGCGTCGACGTCTTTACGCTGCCGCCCGCCAAGCTGTCCGCCTTCCGGAACGAGCGCATCGGCTTCGTCTTCCAGTTCCACCATCTGCTGGCCGAGTTCACGGCGCTCGAGAACGTGATGTTGCCGCTCCTCATCGCCGGCCAGAAACCGAAGCACGCGTCCGGCGTCGCCGCTCACCACCTCGAGCTGGTCGGTCTCGGGCCGCGCATCAAGCACAAGCCCGGTGAGCTCTCGGGCGGCGAGGCGCAGCGCGTCGCCATCGCCCGGGCGCTCGTCAGGAGCCCCGATCTCGTCTTCGCGGATGAGCCCACGGGAAACCTGGACACGCGGACCTCCGACGAGATACACGACCTCCTCGTTGAACTGAACGGCCGTCTCCAAACGGCTTTCGTCGTGGTAACGCACAACGTGAAGCTCGCCTGGCTCCTCCGCCGACACCTCCTCCTCGCCAACGGCGTCGTGCGCGAACTGCGTGACGATGAAGCCCCCGAGGAGTTCCTTCCGCGCCGAGACGCCGCGTGACCCACTCCCGTTCTTCATCCGCACCTGTTCCACAGTCCAGGCTTCGCCATCCTTTCGGAGGCCCACAGTCCAGGCTTCGCCATCCTTTCGGAGGCCCACAGTCCAGGCTTCGCCATCCTTTCGGAGCCTTCCTGAGTGCCGTGCTGCTCGCCACGACGGCCCTCGCCGCGTCGCCGTTCTCGCCGTTGGACAGCTCGGTCGCCCGCGCCGCGGACGAGAGCCTCGTCGTGCGTTCGGTCGACATCGAGGGCCTCACGCGCATCGACAAGCAGGCCGTGCGCGCGCGCATCTACACGCAGGTCGGGCGTGAGCTCGACCGCGGTCGACTGTCCGAAGACCTGAAGCGCATCTACGCGATGGGCTTCTTCGAGGACATCCAGGTCGCCGAGAAGCCACACCCCGACAGCGGCATCGTGCTGGTGTTCCTCCTGGCGGAGCGTCCGACCGTCGTCGGCATCGACTACGTCATCGAGGGCGACTCGGTCGACAAGGACGAGATCGAGGCGGTCGTCGATCTCAAGCCCCTCGAGATCCTCGACGAGGCGCGCATCCGCGCGAACCTCGAGAAGATCGAAGACCTCTACGTGGAGGAAGGCCACTTCCTCGCGACCACCCGCTACGAGCTCGTCCCGGAAGCCTCGAACCAGGTGCGCATCAAGCTCATCATGAGCGAGGGCGCCAAGGTCGAGGTGCGGCGCGTCGAGATCGTCGGCAACAAGGAGGTCACCTCCGAAGAGGTCGAGGCCATGATGGCGACCCGCGAGGGCGGCTACTTCAGCTTCCTGACCCAGTCGGGCGAATTCAAGAAGGAGCTCTTCGAGCAAGACCTCCAGCGCATCCAGTACCTCTACCTGACCAAAGGCTACGCGCAGATCCAGGTGCACGAGCCGACCGTCAGCCTGTCGCCCGACAAGGCCTCGATGGAGGTCGTCATCCCGGTCGACGAAGGCCCGCGCTACCGCGTTGGCGAGGTACACATCGAGATGGTCGACGGCGACTGGCTGGTCGAAAAGTCGAGCCTCGAGAAGAAGCTCAACCTGAAGAAGGGCGAGTGGTTCGACTACGCAGCGATGGCGTCGGACTCGACCAACCTGGCCGGCACCTATCGCGACCGCGGCTATGCGAACGCGAACGTGTCGAGCGACCACAAGGTCGACCCCGAGACCTTGACCTTCGGCGTGACCTTCAAGATCCAGAAGGGCGACCCGGTCTACATCCGCCGGATAGAGGTCCGCGGCAACAAGGACACGCGCGACAAGGTTGTGCGCCGCGAGATGAAGATCTCCGAGGGTGACTTGTACTCGGGCGAAAAGATCCGCCGCTCGCAGCGCCGCATCATGGCCCTTGGCTTCTTCGAGCCGCCGTCCCGCGCGGGCGATATGGGCGGCGTGCAGATCGACACGCGCAAGACCGGCGACCCGAAGCTCATCGACCTGGTCGTGACCGTCAAAGAGAAGCAGACCGGCACGTTCCAGATCGGTGCCGGCTTCTCGAGCTTTGAGAGCTTCCTCCTGACCGCACAGGTCTCCAAGGAGAACATCTTCGGGCGAGGTCAGACTCTGTCGGCCCAGCTCACGTTGTCGGGTATCCGCCAGCTCGGCTCGATCTCGTTCTTCGAGCCGTACCTGCTCGACAGCCAGGTCACGTTCGCGCTCGACCTTTTCAACTTCAACGAGGCCTTCAACGACTTCAACCGCCTGCGCCAGGGCGGCAACATCTCGCTTGGCTATCGGCTGACCGACGACCTGTCGTTCTCTGTGACCTACACCTTGGAGAGTGTCCAGGCCGAGCTCACGCGCTCGACCATCGACATCCAGAAGCTGCGTCAGTCGGGCCTCACGAGCTCTGTACGCGGCACCTTGTCGCTCGACACGCGGGACAACCGCCTGTTCCCGACCGAGGGCCAGTTCACGACACTCTCGCTCGAGTACGCCTCGAAGTACCTCGCCTCGGAGAACCAGTTCTGGCGCATCATCGGCCGCACGCGCTGGTACTTCCCGCTGTTCTGGGACTTCGTCCTGCGCCTGAACGGCACGGCCGGCGTGGTCGAAGGCGTCGACGGCCAGACGGTGCCGCTCTTCGAGCGCTTCTTCGTCGGCGGCATCTTCACGGTGCGCGGCTTCGAGCGGAACTCGATCGGCGAGCGCCTGTCGCTCGCCTCGCTGCCCGACGGTGACCTCAACCCGATCACGATCGGTGGCCTCACCGAGCTCATCTTCAACGCCGAGATCGAGTTCCCGATCTTCAAGGAGGTCGGCATCCGCGGTGTCGTGTTCTTCGACGCCGGCAACGCCTGGGGCAGCGACGAGGTGTTCGATCCGTTCGATCTCCGGACCGCGCTCGGCTTCGGCTTCCGTTGGAACTCGCCCGTCGGCCCGCTGCGCTTCGAGTGGGGCTTCCCGCTGGCCCCCCGCGCGGATGAGGACTCGTCGGTGTTCGAATTCACGATTGGGAACAGCTTCTGATCCGCGCCGGTTGTGGCGCGTGACCACACCTTGCGTCGAGCCCTGCGTTGACAGGCGCGCTGCGCAACGCTAAGCCCCCGTCCGGTCCACCGTTTCCTGCGTTTGGAGAGCCCCGTGCGCAAGTCCCTTTTCGCCATCCTCGCCTTCGTGATGTTACTCGCCGTGCCGGTCGCCCAGGCCGCCGCCAAGGACCTGAAGGTCGGGGTGGTCGACGTCGAGTACATCATCCACACCTCGACCAAGGGCAAAGCCGCCAAGGCCAAGCTCAAGAAGCTCTTCGACGACAAGCAGAAGGAGCTCGACGGCGAGCAGAAGAAGCTGCTCGAGCTCAAAAAGGAGATCGAGGAACAGTCGGAGATGGCCACGCCCGAGAAGCGCAAGGCCAAGGTCCTCGAGTACCAGCAGGGCCTCCTGAAGCTTCAGGAGCTCTACATGAAGAACCAGCAGGAGCTCGCGAAGAAGGAGGTCGAGCTGATGAAGCCGATCCTGACCTCGCTCGAGAAGATCCTGACGAACTTCGCCAAGGAGGGCGACTTCGACATCATCATGAACCGCAGCGAGCAGGGCGTGCTCTTCACCAAGCCCGACTTCGACCTGACCAAGCAGGTTCTCGAGAAGCTCAACGCCGGTTGATGGTACGCTGAGCACGACGATGCCGCAGCAATCCCAGTTCGCTTTCCCACGACCGACCCCGGTCGTGCTGCGCGTCATGATCGCGCTTGGCGCGCTGTGGTTGCTGTTCGCGATCGCGACCAACATCGCCCAGAGTGGCTTCGTCGATGGCGTCTACGGTGAGCTCGAGCTGCACCCGAGCGAGGTCGTACCGGGCCTGCATCTCTGGCAGATCGCCACCTATGCATGGCTGCATGACCTCAACGGCCTGTCGCACATCCTGCTCAATTGCCTGGGCCTCTACTTCCTCGGCCCGATGCTCGAGCGGCGCTGGGGCGGCGGCAATTTCCTGCGCTTCTACGTCGTGACCGGTATCATCGCGGGCGCCTTCTCGGTGCTCGTCGGCGTCTTGTTCGGCGGCCGCTGGGACGTGCCGATCGTCGGCGCCTCGGGGGCCCTGCTCGGGCTCGTCGCGGCCTACTCGGTGATCTTCCCGAACGCGCAGTTCCTCTTGTTCTTCGTCGTGCCAGTGCGGGCCCGCTACCTCATCTGGATAGCTCTGGGCCTCGACATCCTATTCTTCATCGCCAACCCGCGCGGCAACGTCGCCATCCAGACCCACTTCGGTGGTGCCCTGGCGGGCTGGCTCCTGGTCACCGGCAACTGGCGCCCGGGCATCTTCATGCCGAAGCTGAAGCGCCTCTTCTCAGGCGGCCCGCGCCAGCCACCCCCACGCGGCGGCGGTAATCTGCGTGTCCTGCCCGGTGGTCGCAACCGCAACGACCTGAACTGAGCGCGGATCAATCTACGTCGATGACGCGCGGCCGCTTCTCGAACGGGGACTGCACACGTCCCGGCGGCAGCACTTCGACGTCCACGGTAGAAGTCTTCGACTGTGGCGCCGGCCTTTCCGCCCCGCGTCCACCGCGCGCCTTCTTTACGAAGCCAGCGACCAGCAGCCCCACGCCAACGGCGTCGGTGATGACACCGGGGAACGCGAAGAAGAGGCCCGCAAACGCCCAGAGCCCACGCGACCCGAGATCGAGCTGAGCCGGCCGAATGCCCTGGCGCATCTCGCCCTGGGCCGTGCGGATGAACTCCGTCAGTGCGCTCGCCTGACGGCGCACGAGCCAGAGCCCGAACACCGCCATCGTGACGCACCACATCAGGACCGGCCAGGCGCCTAACGTCCCACCGAGCTCGAGCAACAGCCAGAGTTCGGCTATCGGCAACACGAGCAACGGAAGGAGGCGCATCATGGTCGCTGCAGCGTACGCACGGGCCCCCGCAATGGGAACCCCGAGGCACAGAGTCAGGCCTTGTTGATGCGCTCGCGCAGGTCCTTGCCGACCTTGAAGAACGGCATCTGCTTCGCCTCGACGCTGACGGTCGCGCCCGTCTTCGGGTTGCGTCCGGTGTACGACTTGTACTTGCGCACCGTGAAGTTGCCGAAGCCGCGGATCTCGATGCGCTCCCCACGCTTCATCGCGCCGACCATCTCGTCGAAGACGGCATTGACAGCCTGCTCGACAGTCTTGCGAGGGAGTCCGCTCTTCTTCTGGACGATGGCATCGATGAGTTGCGACTTGGTCATCGCTTCGACCTCTTGGGTGCTGAGACTGTGCTTCGTTGCAAGCGATAGGCGATCGCCGGCGAACGGTCAACGCCACACGCTGCCTGACTTCAAGTCAGTCAGGGTTGGAGCATGCTCGAACTCGAATCGACCCCTGTCGACCCTGCTCGAGCACCGCTCGGACTATCGTCGCGAGCAACCGGAGGCCGATGTTGGCGAAAGCCCGGACGAATTGCCACTCAAAAGAGCCCGCCATCATCGGAAAAAACGCTGACCCAGGCGCCGCGAGTCTCCACGTCGGTGAGGAAGCCCGCATAGAACGGGTGCTGACCGATGGTCGCTGAGTCCCCGACAACCAACAGGAATCGGCGCGCACGCGTGAGCGCGACGTTCATGCGCCGGATGTCCGCGAGAAACCCGATATCAGCCGCATCGTTCGAGCGCACCAGATCGAGCACAATGGCCTCCTTCTCGCGGCCCTGGAAGCCATCGATGGAGCCTACCTCCAGCCCAGCCTCCATGGCGGCCGCGAGGCGTGCCCGCAGCTCCGAGACCTGGGCATCGTAAGGGGTCAGCACCGCGCAATCGGAAGGCGCCAGGCCGCGCGACAGGAGGCGCAGCACCTCGGTCGCGGTGCGCGCCGCCATCTCCGGGTTGCGTGTCGACCCATCCGGCTCGCGCTTCTCATCGGCGTAGCCGGCACCCGCGCAATCGAGCCACACGCGCGCGCCCGGCCTCAGTGGGTCGGCCGCCACAGCGAGGTCGTCGAGCGTGTGCTGGGCGACCGCCGGATGTGCGACGAGCCGGCCTTGATAGAGGGCCTCGGACGGGTAGGCCATGATGTCGACATGCATCCGGTGCTGGGTCGTGAGCATGCGCACGGCCGCGTCACCAAGGCGCCGGTAGAGCCGATCGAAGATCGTGGTCCCAAGCCCGCGCCGGGCTGCCTCAGGATCGATCACGGTCGGCGGCAACTGGTGCGGGTCGCCCGCCAGAATGGCACGCGGCGCGGACGACAGCGCGATCCACGCGAGCGGGTCGACCGCCTGGGTCGCTTCGTCGATAACGACCACATCGAACGTCTCGTCGCGCAACACCCCGGCATCCGCGCCCGCCAGCGTCGCGCAGACGACCGGGCACTGCGCGACGAGCGCCTGCTCGACGCGGCGCAGATGCATGCGTGCATCCTTCATGAGGCGCCGCGCCTCGGCGAACGCCTCGCGCCGCGCATGCCGATCGCCCGTGCCGCGCGCGGCCTGGTTCTCGGTCTTCTTACGCAGCATGTTCGCCTCGTGCACCCACGAGCGCGTGAGCTTCGAGGCCTCGTGCGCGTCCAGCCGCGCCGCCAGCGTGTAGGGCTCGACCTCGGGCAGGACGCGCGCCGGGTGCCCGAGGCGGAGCGCGTTGACGCGATGGGCGACGAGCCGCTCGACGAGGTTGTCGACCGCCACGTTCGAGGCCGCGACCGCGAGCACACGCTGGCCCTTGGCGACGAGCTGGCGGATCACCTCGACGAGGCAGCGCGTCTTGCCCGTGCCGGGCGGACCATGCAGGAGCGCTATCGGGAGCGTATTGAGCACATGGTCGACCGCGTCGCGCTGAGCCTCGTCGAGGTCCTGGTCGAAGACCCGGACCGGTCCGCGAAGGCCGCGGAGCGGCTGCCCTCGGACCCGTTCCTGCCCGACCCACTCGAGCATCGCCTTGCCGTACACCACTTTCAAGAGGTGCGCGGTCTCGCCGTGTGCGTCCTTCAGGCGCTCCATGGCGCGCTGGCCGCGGTCGAAGGTCGCCTCGGGCGCCTCGCGCTCGAGCCGGAAGGGCTTGTCCTCGTAGACCTCGGGCACGTCGCCATCGACCGCTATCCCTAGCGCTGGGCCGCGCCAACGCTCGACGATCGCGTGCAGCGCGGTCGGCTCGTTGGGGTCCTGGATGAACAAGCGCACCGGGTCGCCCGGCCGCAGACGCAGCGTATTGCGATCGAAGCGCGGGTCGTCCGAGCGCACGACCAGCACGAGGCGCCCGCCGGGTGCCGGCAGCGTCTCTTCGATCGATAGGTCGTGCGCTGCGAGCCCGCGCTCGATGCGCTCCTTCCAGGGGATAAGGTCGCGCTCCAGGCGGAAGCGCTCACGCGCAGCCTGGCGTTCGCGCTGCCACAAGGCCAGCAGGTCGCGCACGGTCTCTTCGGGGGTTTGCTGCATGACTTCCGTTCTGGGTCGTGCTAATCGGCGCCGCGCTTTGCAGTGCCCGGCACAGATACCCTCCCGAGGATAGCGATGGCTTACCAGACTTCCGACATCAAGAAAGGCCTCAAGTTCAAGATGGACGGCGCGCCGTACAACGTCGTCGACTTCCAGTTCGTGAAGCCCGGCAAGGGCACGGCCTTCGTCTGGACCAAGATGAAGAACCTCATCACGGGCCAGGTCCTCGAGCGCAGCTTCCGCTCCGGTGAAGTCCTCGAAGAGGTCGATGTCGAGACCCGCGAAGCGACGTTCTCCTACAAGGAAGGCGACTCGTTCGTGTTCATGGACGCCGAGACCTACGACCAGTTCCCGGTCACGGCCGAGAAGCTTGGCGAGCAGGCTGGCTTCCTGATGGAAGGCATGAAGTGCAACATCCTGTTCTATGATGGCCGCGTCATCACCGTGGATCTGCCGAACTTCATCGAGGTCGAGGTCGTCTACGCCGAGCCGGCCGTGAAGGGCGACACGGCGAACAACGTGACGAAGGAAGCCAGGATCGCGACCGGCGCCACCGTGCGTGTGCCGCTGTTCATCGACCAGGGCACCACGATCCGCATCGACACGCGCTCGAGTGAGTACGTCGGGCGCATCCAGACGAAGTGAGCATGCACGACCACGGTCGGCGCTTTGGACGCGTCCTTGCGGTGAGCGAGGACGCGTTCGTCGTTTCAGAGCACGGCGCCCACGCCGGAACGTTGCATCACCTGCCGCGCGTGGCTGCGGATCCTTCGATCAGCACCGGCGACCTCGTGCAATTCCACCCCCGGGGCGAGCCAGGGCGAGCAGCCGCGGGTCGCGCCGAAGGCGCGGGGGGTGAATTGACGGCGTCGTTAATCGAGCGCGTCGCGCGTGGACCGGGGCAGTGGCCACCGGACAAGGGCCAGCCGGGGGCGGATCTGGCGCGCTTCGATGGCACCCGTTGGGAGCGCTTGCGCCGGCGCGCAGCCCTCGTACGTGCGACGCGTGCATGGTTCGAGCAGCAGGGCTTCCTCGAGGTCGAGACGCCGATCCTGGTGCCGTCGGCCGGCACCGAGACCCACCTCGATCCGGTCGCGGTGACGCTGCACCCGGAGCCAGGCGCGGGCCCCGAGACGCGCTGGCTCATCACGTCGCCCGAGTATGCGATGAAGCGTTTGCTCGCCGGCGGGGCGGGCCCGATCTGGCAATTGACCAAGGTGTTCAGAGACGGCGAGCGGGGGCGCAATCACCGGCCCGAGTTCTCGATCCTCGAATGGTATCGGCCGTTCGTCGCCGGCTACGAGGTCCTGATGGCTGACTGCGAGTCGCTTGTGCGCGCGCTGAACGGCGGAGACCGTCTGCGCTGGCGCGGCGCCGACTACGACTTGAGCCCGCCCTGGCCGCGCCTGCGCTTCTTCGATCTGCTGCGCGAGCGCGCAGACATCGCGCACCCCGAAGACCTCGACGTCGAGCAGTGGCT
>Ga0209591_10008993_pt1 | contig 10840 bp, 5 predicted proteins | sample MAT01_FD_187207 | JGI IMG/M metagenome (GOLD analysis project Ga0209591, IMG submission 187207) | Freshwater microbial communities from Lake Fryxell liftoff mats and glacier meltwater in Antarctica - MAT-01 (SPAdes) (version 2) | ecosystem: Environmental > Aquatic > Freshwater > Ice > Liftoff...
TTGGTGAAATTTCCCTTGCCATCATTGAGGTAAAGACGATCAAGGTAATTCATATTGAAAGCACTGAATTCCAGACTTCCACTCACCACATATAAGTCCAGGTCCCCATCCCCATCCCCGTCGAAAAATAAGCCATCGACATCCTCAGCCAAAGAATCGGCATCGAAAGTCTGATTGATTTGAAAGTCACCTGAGCCCTTCTGGATGTAAATAGAAGAGGCTTGCCCTTTCGCACCGGGAAGAAACAGGTCATCGAGTCCATCTGCATTGATATCTCCAACAGCGATTTTTGGACCTTCATTAGAAATCATATGAAACCGCAACCTGTCTCTGTCAAAATCTATGAAATTACTTTCCTGATGTTTCCAGGGTAATTTGATGGAGGAAGGAAGGAGGAAGGTTTCGAATTCCGGTTTGATCGTTTTCCGATCTTCAGTTGCCGCCGATGGATTCAATACCAGTAATTGGTTCGGGGAAACATCGGTTAATTTTGTTGTTTTTCCATTTGGCCAAAGTACAAGTATGGAATCTATTTTTGCTACCTGACCAAGTCCAAAATGAAGCCTATGGTCTACAGAAGACATATAGCCTTTGACTGGATTATGCTCAGCGAAAATTAATTGTCCTCCTACAAAAACCGAAACCTGTGTTCCGAATTGTCCTTTCAGATCTAATTGGAGGTAATTGTTTTTATTGATTTCCCTGCTGTTATTTTTGAAAACAGACACTTCGCCCTTCAAGTTGTTGACGACTAGATCTAAGTCACCGTCATTATCCAAGTCTGCATAAGCTGCGCCGGTAGAAAATGTCAATTGCTCCATGCCTGATTCAGCGGCTTCGTTTTTGAAATTGAAATCACCTTGGTTACGAAAAAGGAAGTTCATCTGAGGATTGGAAGGAAACTCATTAATCATCTTTGTCAATAGGATACTGTCCCGCTTAAACTGGGCGATCAGGTCCTGATTATTGACATAATAATCGACATAATCAAAATCCGTGAGGTCTTTTACAATCCCATTGGCTACGAAAATATCTTTGAGGCCATCATTGTCTGTATCAAAAATCAATGCTCCCCAACTCCAGTCGGTGGCATGCACGCCGGATTGTCTGGCAACTTCTGAAAAATGGATTTGTGTACTGTTGGGTTGGTATCCCAGATTTCTTTGAAGGGTATTTCTGGTAAACTGATGGAAATATCCCCCGTCAAGATTCGCTTGGTATTTATCCCATTCCTCAAAAGGTGTTTTGGTTTTTACCCTCGCCATAGTAGCGGGAAGCATTTCGGTGACAAAAATATCCTGCCAGCCATCATTGTCTAAGTCTGCAATGTCTGCACCCATGGAACCCATGCTGATTTCAGTCATCATATCTTCCAAAGATTCTGTGAAAGTACCATCCCCATTGTTGATATAAAGGTAATCTTTTTCAAAAAAATCATTGGAGACATACAAGTCCGGCCAACCGTCTTTGTTGAGGTCAGCTACAGTCACTCCCAACCCATAGCCGATGGCCGACCCATATATTCCGGCTGATTCACTTACATCGGAATATTTTCCACTGTCATTTCGATAGAGCTTGTTCCCCCCAAAAGGATCACGGATAACCCGCTGTCCGATCCGAAGGTCGTTGGTGCCGATAGACCTTGCCGAATTGTTGAGCAGGTACATGTCAAGGTCACCGTCTTTGTCATAGTCAAAAAATACCGCATGCTGCGACAGTCCCTCATCGGCGATTCCGTAGTCTTTTGCTTTTTCGGTGAAAGTCAGGTCACCATTATTGATGAAAAGTTCATTGTACCGCTGTTCTCCCCCCAAAGGTCCTGATTTGCAGACGTAGATGTCAAGCCATCCGTCCCCATTGATATCGGCCATGCTGACGCCTGTAGACCAGATTCCCGGCACAGCCAATCCGGCATTGCCCGTAATATCTTCAAATCGGAAATCACCTTTGTTAAGGTATAGTTTGTTTTCTTTCTGATTTCCTGCCAAAAAAATATCCACCAAACCGTCGTTGTTGATGTCTCCCAAAGCCACTCCTGCGCCGTTGTAAAAATTACGAAAAAGGTAGGGGTTGAATTTTTCGTTATATTCCAAATCATTTCTGAATTCGATTCCGGTCCATTTTTTATCCATCAATTCAAAAAGTTTCTTTTGTTCTTCCTCTTTTTTGGAACAGGAAATTAACAAAACCAAGAAAGGAAGGATGAGGAAATACCGGCTTTTCAGCAAAGACATCTGGAAAGGATTAATTTGGGATACAGTCTATTTATTCAAATCGAAGGTATCCATTAAATCAAAAAGAAGTGCACCTAAGTGCACTTCTTTTCTCAATATGATATCAAAATGTTTGGATTAATATCCGGGATTTTGTGTCAGGTTAGGATTTGCCTGAAGCTGGTTTAGAGGAATCGGGAACAAGGTTCTAAAGTTCTGAGAAGCTGGCTTCTCCCACCATGTACCTGTATATTTTCCGAACCTGATCAAGTCGGATCTTCTTTGGCCTTCCGCAAAGAATTCTTTGCCTCTTTCTGCCAATAATAGATCAGCAGTGATGGTAGTCAAAGCAGGAGCAGAAGATCTAGACCTGATTTGGTTGACCAAAGAAATTGCATCTGCAGTTCTGCCAAGTCTGAAAGCACATTCTGCTTTCATCAGGATGACGTCACCATATCTAAAGATTGGGAAGTCATTGTTCAAGCTAGGGGCAGAACCCAATGGAATTTCGAATTTATTGATTCTTGTTCCTGCTTGTCTGAATGCATTTGGTGCCAATTGGTTGATTCGGGGCGTAAAGTTCAATACTTGTCCGTCAGGATCTCCTGCTTCTGCAGATAGATCAGTTACAGGTGTTACTCCATCAGAACGAAATTGAATCCCTTCTCTTAAACTTCCTTTCCTGATATCTGTTGTTTCAAAGCTATTGTAAAATTCTTCCAAAGCTGTGTAACCATTCCAAGGCTGATCTACCAAATTGAATGTGGCTTGGTTGCTGTAATGGAATGTCATTTGGTGGATGTTGAAACCACCGGCATTGTTGGCATCATAAGGAAGTGTAAACATATTCTCAGGTGAATTCGCATTCGTCGCAGAGAAGTTTTGGAAGAATGCCGGGGCCAAGCTGTAAGGACCTTCATTGATAATTACATTCAAAGCTGCTTCAGCATCTGCCCATCTTGCCTTGGAAGGATCTGGGACACCTGTTGTGGTACTCAAATACACTTCAGCATTCAAATAAAGCTTAGCTAAAATCATGTGAGCAGTCCAGAAGTTCAAATTGGTCTTCACATTTGTCTTCGGCAGTAATGCCACATTGTCTTTAATACTTCTTTCAATGAAAGCGAAAACTTCAGCTCTTGTGCTTTGTGCAGGACTTCCACCTCTGTCTGTTTCAACGATGATTGGCACATTACCGAAATTGTCAATCAACCACAGGTAAGACAAAGCCCTCAAAATCCTCAGTTCAGCACCCAAAGCTTCCACGTCAGGGTATTGCTGCAACAATAGGTTGGTTTCACCTACGATTCTAAAGCAATATTGCCAAGCGCCGTTGTAAGCTCCGTCACCGACAGCCCAAGTATGTCTGTGATTTCTCAGCCAAATGCCTCCATCTTCCCAGTCAGCTCCTTTTTGAGGGATTGCCAATTGGTCAGAAGAAACTTCGTTGATACTCCACATACCTCCGTGACCTCCCCAGTTGCCGACTACGGCAGCATAGGCAGATTGCTTCAGCACTTCAATTAACTCAGGACGCTGGCTATTTGCCAAATCGTCTTGGGTTACCCCGGTAAGAACTTCCTGTTCTAACTCCCAGCATGATCCCATGGTAACTGCCAGGAGACCTCCAACAAATAATGATTTAATTGATCGTAACATATTTAATTTGAGTTTATGTTATTTTAATGTAAATGTTAAACCTGCAGTCCAAGTTCTTGGTACGAAATAGGTATTTCTTCTTTCGATTCCCGGAGCCAATGGGTTTCCGCCATCCGTCCATCTTACCTCAGGATCCACACCTGAAAACTGTGTGATCGTAAAAAGGTTTTGAACTCCCGCATATAACCTGAAGTTACTGATACTTGCAGATTTGACAGGAAGGTTGTATCCCAACTGTAGGTTGTCTAATCTTATGAAGTCACCTTTTTCCAGGTAAAGATCAGAGAAAGTAGGCGTAGAAGTCACAAGTGGATTGGTCGGGGTATTTTTTGTTACCACCGAGTTCCAAGTATTGGAAGCTCCGTCGGCATTTTCATAGAATCCTCTGAATGAGTTGTAAATCATATGTCCCCAGCTGCCTCTTAGCAAGAAGTTCAAATCCCAGTTTTTGTAAGTGAAGGAGTTGGAAAATCCAAAGTCACCTGTGGGAAGACCGTTTCCTAATTTTTCAAATTCTTCAGGTCTTTCAGTGCTCAAGATGTATTCTCCGTTTTCAGTCAAGCCTAAGAATTTTGGTCCGTAAAAGTTACCTATTTCTTCACCTACTCTGTTCCAGACAATTTCATTGTTGTTTTGTCCCGGAGATCCCGGAGTTGCCTGACGGATTTCAGGTAGGCTGATAGAACCTACGCCGATTCTGTCAATGGTAGTCCTTTTGTAAATCGTGAAGTTCACCGAAGGATTCCAAGTAACTGCACCCAATTTTACATTGTTAACATTCAACAAGAATTCAAAACCTGCACTTGACAAATCAGCAATGTTTGCCCAAATGGTATTGGCAGTGTAGAAGTTGCCAGGAAGGAATTCGTTGGGAGCACCTACGGGAACCTGAGTATTGAACAATAAGTCAGAAATGTCTCTTCTCCAATAGTCCATGGTACCAGTGATTTTTCCATTCAACAAGGCATAATCCAAACCGAAGTTCAATTCTTGAAGAGTTTCCCATTTCAATTGAGGGTTAGGATTTGATAATTGGTTGACACCCACAAATACCGAGTTGATAGGTTCTGCCAGATTCAGAGGAATTCTGTTTCCGTTTCCGAAGATACCCAATGCCAATGTTGGAGATGGAGGCAACTGACCAACAATTCCAAATGAAGCCCTTGGCTTAAATTGGCTAAAAGGACCCATATCCAAAACCTGAGTCAAATCAGCACCTGCTGTGACGGCAGGGAATACACCGGTTTGGTTTTCTTTACCAAATCCGGAATAAGTTTCAGACCTCACGGAAGCAGAGAAGAAATAGGTATTGTTATAGTTGAAGTTTGCTCTTCCAAACAGTGAATTCAATACCGCTTTTGTTGCGAAAGACCCCATTCCTGTACCCGGACCGAATCTCAACCCACCTGCACCAAGGTTGTTTGCACCCTGATCAAATAAATATCTTGATGAAGACGCACTGAACCCGTTTTCTTTGAAATTCTGCGATTCGGCACCTCCCAAGAAAGTGAAATTCATACGGTCAAATATCTCATCTTCAAATCTGATTGTACCGTTCAAGATACTTGTAGTTCGGTTAAACAGGTTTTGACCTGCTGAACCGCTTCTACCAAATCCGGAATTAAAATCCTGCCATGAGAAAAACTCTGTGGAATTTACATTCAACCTGTCCTCCGAAAACTGGGTAGCAATGGTGAACTTGTCGCTCAGGTCATATTCCAACCTGTATGAGTAAATAGCACTTTTGATGTCATTTGTGAACTGTTGCTGATTGATCATGGCAACAGGGTTGAAATAATCAAACAAAGGTCTCTGGAAATAACCTCCAAAGGTCCTGTCAGCATTTGCTATTCGGATGTCTCTATCTCCGGCTGATTCACCTGTTCCGACGAAATCCCTTTCAAAGATCGGAGCAGTGGGGTTATAGATGGTAGCATACCTTACTGCCTCTCCGTTTACGTCCTTTGTATTGGTCTGGGTAAATGCCAATCCCAAATTCATTCTTAACCTGTTTTGCAGGGCACCATGGTTGAGGTTGAAACGGGTGTTAAGCGTTTCTCTATTTGTTCCTTTGACGATACCGTCATTGTTACGGTAGTTAACAGAAGCAAGGTAGTTGGTGTTTTCAAAACCGCCTGTTACAGATGCATTGACTGTTCCGTTCAAAGCTGTTTGGGTGACTTCCTTTCTCCAATCGGTACTTGAACCAAAATCCGTTCCGCCTCTTGCCACAAATTCTGATGGAGAAAGGATTGGAATCAGGTTGGTAGCCATTTCAGCCGCACCGAAGGTATTGATGGTTACATTCGAAACACCTTTTTTGGAAGAGCCTTTTTTGGTAGTGATCAAGATCACACCGGCAGCACCTCTTGTACCGTAGATGGCAGCAGCAGAGGCGTCTTTCAATACGTCAAATGACTCAATGTCGTTTGGATCGACTGCATCAATGGAAGCACCAATGACGCCGTCCAATACAATCAATGGAGATTGGTTGGCACCGAATGAGGAAATACCCCTCAATCTCAAAGTCGGCTGTGAGTTGGGGTTACCGCCTGCACGCGTTACGGAGAGACCTGCTACCTTGCCTTGAAGCAATTGGGTGGGGTTAGTAAAGTTACCACGGTTGAACTGTTCTGATCCGACGTTTGTGACAGCGGAAGTGATTTCCTTTTTGTCTTGCGTTCCGTAACCGATTACTATGGCTTCCTGTAAGCTTTGGATATCTTCAGCCAATTCCATGTTGAAAACACTTTGATTTCCAATAGCTACTTCCTGTGGGGTAAAACCAACGAAGGAGAAAACCAATGTTCCGTCTCCGGGCTGTACTTCAAGTCTGAATTTCCCGTCCAAGTCAGTAGTGGTACCACGCGTAGTACCTTTGACGAGGACCGTAACTCCCGGAAGGGGATCTTTAAGGGTAGCATCCAGGATGGTTCCTGTCACTTCCCTGCCTTGAGCAAATGCCGAGGCGATACCGACTAGCATCAGTACAGACATCAGGGCAAGCGCTTTTAGTTTTTGTAAATAATTTCTCATAGGGTTTGTTGTTTTGAAAAAAACGAAATTGTTTATGTAGTTGATTCCAAATCTAAAGTGAATGTTTAATTTATATTTTGCAATTTTTAACATTTGCCTTCTTAGTCTTTTGGTAAAGTTGGCGTTAACAGAATAATGTTATTTTTTATTAATCGTTAATAAAAATCATTTTTACTGATTGAATCGGCAACCGAAAACGTTTGAATTTTTCGAATACTTAAAATTTTTCGATTTTATTAAAAATGTGAAAATTGATGAAAAAATTAAACCTTTTGTTGGCTAAATCGGAAACCATACCAAATTACCAATGAGTAAACTTATCTTTGTCTTTTCGATAAAGCGGGTTTAAAGTGTCAAATATCAGGAATTTACCTGAGGGTTTCCATCTTTTTTTAAGCTAAAAAAAGAATAGAATCAGGCTGTTTTATTAAGGAAACACTTCATTGAAAGGGGTTCTTAAATGCCAAAAATAGGTTTCGTCTAAATACCCAAAGTAGGCGACAATTTTTTTAAATCCTGTCAGGTCAAAATTTTTATTTGTGGATAACCTTATAGAATCCTTTGGTCCCTTTGTAACTTTTTGAACAATCAAAAATAGAAAAAAGGACTGTTTTGTTCACCACTCTTTAACTTCACTTTTTTGTCTACACAAATCTGATTCCGGATTTTATACTGTGATTGTTATTTTTCCTTTAATTGATGCAAATCTTTATCAGATTCAATACCTTAGCCGAATGAAGGTTTTTGACAAAAGAAATAGAGACCAAGAACGGAAAAAATGGGCCATCGTTTTCCTGATATGTATTGGGACAACCTTTTTTTACGCTCAACAATCCTCCAAAAACACTTTTGCTTACCAATTTTTCAATCCTTTTTATACTTGGAGTAACGGAGAGGGAAATCCAATACGGAATGTTCTTACCAAATTTATCCCTCAGCAAATCCCTGATAGACTCAAAGAATTGATGTAGTAGGAGAAATGGATAGAAGTTTCAATTCGGGAACTTTCTTTTTATGAGGATATTGTTACATTTCAATTTCAACTGTAAAAATCCCGAAAACCCGATTTCACCATTCAAATTTAAGCAGGATGTATTTACAGGACATTTATATTTATCCCATCAAATCCCTCGGAGGTATCAGGCTAGAGGAATCGGTTCTTGAGGAAAGAGGGCTAAAATTTGACCGGAGATGGATGCTTGTAGATACGGAGGGGATGTTTTTGACTCAAAGGACTTTTCCGAAAATGTCTCTCTTGCAGGTGGAGGTCGGGGAAGGAGGTCTTTTGGTTTATCATAAACAAGATAACAGCCTCAGGATTGAAATCCCTTTTTTGGCCCAAACCAAGATTTTCAAGTCTGTTATCATTTGGGATGATGCGGTCGTTGGTCAGATTGTGGATGAAAAAATAAGTAAATGGTTTTCTGAAATTTTGGGAATGGATTGTGACTTGGTCATCATGCCCGAATCAACGGAGAGAAAACTTTACCCAAAATATGCGGTCAACGATGAATCCGTAGGCTTTGCAGATGCCATGCCCTATTTGTTGATCGGTCAGGCTTCTTTGGATGACCTCAATGCCAAATTAGATTCTGGAGTACCGATGGACAGGTTCAGACCAAATCTGGTTTTTTCGGGAGGAAGTCCTTTTGAAGATGATGCTTGGGACAAAATCCAAGTTGGAGCCGCAGTATTTAAAATCACCAAACCCTGCGCACGCTGTGTGATGACTACAGTCAATCAGGAAACTGCGGAAAAAGGCAAAGAACCATTGAAAACCTTGGCTACTTACAGGACTTTTGACCACAAAGTGATGTTTGGCCAAAATATGCTTTTGCTCAAAGGAACAAAAATCAGGGTGGGGGATGGGTTGACGCCTTTTTTGAAATAGAAGATCGGATTATGCGCAATGATGGTTAAGGTTGGCGATATGCCCCGCCAAAGTCTGTGTCGCCACTGACTTTTTAAATTATTGTCAGTTTGAAGACAAAGGCGGTCATCGTAGATTGTTGGCTTTTTTTAAATTTTTGTCAGTGAAGCCAATACTATGGCTCCTTTTCGATTATGAATAACTCTTCACCGTCTGAACAAACACCTTAACCATCTCGGGATTGATGTCCGGATAGACACCATGGCCAAGGTTGGCGATGTGTCTTGTGTCTTTGAATTGGTCCATCATCCGCTTAGTGGCCGCTTCCACTTCCTTAGCACTGCCATATAAGGCAGCGGGATCAAGATTTCCCTGAAGGGTTTTGTTGGGGCCAATCAGGTTCCTCGATTCAGCAATGCCCATATTCCAATCCAAACCAATGGTCTCACAATTGAGCAAAGCCATTTCTTTTCTTGCAAAAAATGCACCTTTCGCAAAAACCGTTACAGGGACATCCTTGATGGCATCGCAGATTTGGGAGATATAAGGAAGTGAAAATTCGAGGTAATGGTTTGGAGGCAGTATCCCTGCCCAGCTGTCAAATACCTGAACCAAATTGGCACCTGCTGCAACTTGTGCTTTCAGGTAATTGATGGTACTGTCAGTAATCATTTGCAGTAGCTTGTGGGAAAAATCCGGCCGCGTATAAAGCATGGCCCTTGATTTGGAAAAAGTTTTGCTTCCGGATCCCTCTACCATATAGGCAAAAATCGTCCATGGTGCGCCTGCAAAGCCGATCAGAGGAACGCGTCCGTTCAGTGCTTTCTTGGTGATTTTGATCGCTTCAATCACGTAACTGAGGTCATCCACGCCGTCAGCTATTCTCAATTTCTTTAAATCGGAGACATCTTTCACGGTATCCGGAAACCATGGTCCCCGTTTTTCCTGCATTTCATAAGGCAGGCCCATTGCCTCGGGGATAACCAAAATGTCTGAAAAAATAATTGCCGCATCGACATCCAAAATATCCACAGGCTGGAGTGTTACTTCTGCTGCCAGTTCCGGTGTTTGGGCCAATTCAATAAATCCGCTCACACTTTCACGGACAGCCCGATATTCTGGAAGAATCCTTCCTGCCTGACGCATTAGCCACACCGGTGTTCTTTCCACTTTTTCGCCTTTTGCGGCACGGATCAATAAATCATTCTTCAATTGCATGTTGCAAATATAGAATCCCAATTTGAATTAGGAGGTAAGGATGGAAAACTTCTATTTGACTTTAGCTGAGAAATGATTTTCAAATTGCACTTGGAAAAACATGGCGCATATTCTAAATCAGGTGCCTTACTCCAATATTTGCGGCCTCCTGCTAAAGTTGGATTTCAAAAATCAAAAAAAAAGCCTCCATTTTGGAGGCTTTTTTTTGATTTATTTTCTTGCTTCGAGTTTCACAAAATCACTCTCTGACAATCCGAGCATATTGACTACTCCTTCATAATCGTTGTAGTCAATCCTTGAACTGAGATCTGCAGGTACGACCACGACTCTGAATCTTTGATTTGCTGTCCAATCTGCACCCAATAGCGTTGCTTCAAATGTAGTCTCTAAAAACACACTGAAATCTACTCTGCTGAAATCATAATTGTAAACCAATGTGCCTTCGTCAAAAAAGACTGTCTGTGGCAATGCCCTCCAAATGGTATTTCCATTCGCTGTTTCCCATCGGATAAACATCAATACCACATCGCTATCAAATATCGGAGGCTGAAAATCAAATGCAGCCAGGTAATTATTGGCAGCTGTAAAGTTGACATTGACCTCAAAAGCTTCAGCTACAATGTTGACGCCGGCCTGACCTTGCGGTCCCTGCGGTCCTTGGGGACCTGGAAATCCCGGAGGGCCGGGGGGGCCTACACAGGCAGCTATTGAAGCCAATGCTCCGATCAGCAAGAAAGAAAGTAGTTTTTTCATAATAATTCAGTTTTGGAAAGAGGGTAAGAAATTTGATGGAGATTCTTTTATTTAAATTTTTATCAAAACAACGAAGTATAATTGAAACAGG
>Ga0209591_10008994_pt1 | contig 10836 bp, 8 predicted proteins | sample MAT01_FD_187207 | JGI IMG/M metagenome (GOLD analysis project Ga0209591, IMG submission 187207) | Freshwater microbial communities from Lake Fryxell liftoff mats and glacier meltwater in Antarctica - MAT-01 (SPAdes) (version 2) | ecosystem: Environmental > Aquatic > Freshwater > Ice > Liftoff...
TGTTCAGATAGGGCACGAATCACCATTTGCTGGCGCTGCACTCGCCCAATGTCTCCCGCTTCATCGTGACGGAAGCGGAGTAGTTGGAGTGTTTGTTCGCCGTTTAGGTGCTGTTTTCCAGCCTTTAGGTTGACATACAAGTGCTGGCTGTCATCGCTATATTTCATATCTTTTGGCACATAGACGGTTACGCCGCCCAACGCCTCCACCAATGCCTGCACGCCCTGAACGTTGATAGTGATGTAGCGATCGACCCCAACCCCGCCCAATAGCTGACTCACCGTTTTAGCCGCTAACGCAGGGCCTCCAACCGAATTTGCCTCATTGATTTTACCAACATTGTGACCCGGAATCTCAATCCGGGTATCTCTAGGAATCGACAGGAGCGCCAGCTTCTGAGCTTCAGGATTAAATCGAACTAGCATCATCGTATCGGTTAGCCCTTCAAAGGAGTTCACCAACGCTTGATATCCCAGATTTTTTTGTCCCGGTGGCGGCTCATCCGATACATCACTGGTCAACACTTTGGCTCCTAACACCAAAACATTGACTGGACGGGTCAACTCAGGCAACTGCAAGTTACTGATACTAGACAGGTCGCCTTTAGAAAATACTGCCGCATCTTGAGGACTCAGTTTGCGCTGTAAAAGGGGAGCGCTTGCCATCGTCATCGCCAATATTGCTCCTGCGGTTGCCGACAATAACGCCACTCCTGTCAAGCCAGTGACAACCCACAACCAGCGGTAGCTTTTTTGTTTAGAAACTTTTCTCAAGCTGAAATTGGCTTTTTTGGACTGCACAGGAAGTGAGTTACTATCTTTCACGGACTTTTAAACACGCATCATCACTGAGCGCGAAAACGACTGGAGCAGCAGAATAGTAACAATAATTTCCAAGAATGGCTAAAAATTGTGAATAATCTTTGGTTAGTTTAGGCTTTGGTTAGTTTAGGCAGATTTTGGGTTGGGAGTTCGGGGTTTGGGTTTTGGGGCGCGAGTTTTAGTCCTTGGCTCTGTACTTCGCACTCTGGACTTCTTAAAAAAATCCAGCAAGTTTTGCCGATTTGGTTCAAAAATGCCGTATCGTAAAGAGTCGGTTTGATGACGATATGCAAGCTTTTCCTTCTACAAATCTGTGTAAGGCGATCGCTGCTGGACGTTGAAGAAGCCCTGTTGTTTAACCCCATCTGCCTGTTATGCCGAAGGTTCTTGTTTCTGACCCCATTGATCAAGCCGGAATTGATATTCTGTCTCAGGTTGCTCAGGTTGATGTTAAGACCAATCTGTCTCCTCAAGATCTAATTGACATTATTTCAAATTACGATGCCTTAATGATTCGCTCTGGCACGCGCGTTACTCAAGACGTGATTGAGGCTGCAAGCCAACTCAAAATTATTGGGCGGGCGGGCGTAGGTGTAGATAACGTGGATGTTCTTGCTGCGACTCGCAAAGGGATCGTGGTTGTCAATTCTCCTGAAGGAAACACCATTGCGGCGGCTGAGCATACGCTCGCAATGATGCTATCGATGTCGCGCTACATTGCCGAGGCAAACCAATCGGTGAAAAGCGGCAAGTGGGATCGCAAAAGCTACATGGGCGTTGAAGTATACAAAAAAACGCTGGGCGTTGTGGGTTTGGGTAAGATTGGTGCCCACGTTGCGACAGTGGCTCATGCAATGGGCATGAAACTACTTGCTTACGATCCGTTTGTGTCTCATGAACGGGCTGAACAATTGGGATGCCGTTTGGTTGAACTGGATATCTTGTTTCAAGAGGCGGATTACATTACGCTACATCTTCCCAAAACGCCTGAAACCGCGAATTTGATTAATACGGCAGCGATCGCCAAAATGAAACCCACCACTCGCATTATCAACTGTGCCCGTGGGGGAATTGTCGATGAAGCGGCGATCGTCCAAGCATTGCAGGAAGGCAAGCTGGCAGGAGCCGCCTTAGATGTTTACGTGCAAGAGCCGCTAGAAGAAGACTCGCCCTTGCGCGGAGTGGGCAAAGAGTTATTGCTGACTCCCCATTTAGGCGCTTCAACCGAAGAAGCTCAAGTGAATGTGGCGATCGATGTTGCCGAGCAAATTCGCGATGTCCTACTAGGCTTGCCTGCTCGTTCTGCCGTAAACATTCCTGGCTTACGCCCCGATTTGTTGGAACAACTGCGACCTTACCTAGAATTGGCAGAAACCCTCGGCAACCTAGTCGCTCAATTAGTTGGCGGGCGCGTAGAAGCCCTCAATGTTCGTTTGCAAGGAGAGCTTGCCACAAACCAAAGCCAGCCCATCGTCGTTGCCGCTTTAAAGGGACTTCTCTCCCACGCCCTGCAAGAGCGGGTTAATTATGTGAATGCCAGCATTGAAGCCAAAGAACGCGGCATTCGGGTTGTGGAAACTCGCGATGCGTCGATCAAAGACTATACGGGTTCGCTCCATCTAACTGCCAAAGGTTCTTTAGGGGAACATTCCGTGGCGGGGGCGCTCCTCGGCGACTCCGAAATTCGGATTACTAGCGTGGATGACTTTCCAGTCAATGTGCCGCCCAATAAGTATATGGTTTTCACCATGCACCGAGATATGCCAGGAATTATCGGCAAAATTGGCTCTTTGTTGGGCAGCTTTAATGTCAACATTGCCAGTATGCAAGTGGGGCGGAAGATCGTTCGAGGAGATGCTGTCATGGTGCTGAGCATTGATGATCCACTACCTGATGATGTTCTGGCTGAGTTTCTCAAAGTTCCCGGCATCCGAGATGCGTATACTGTCACCCTATAGGAGCGCTGAAGACTGTTAAAGACCCTCTCCCTAGCCCTCTCCCACAGGAGAGGGGATCGGAAATGTCCGTAAGCCCTTCTCCCAATGGGAGAAGGGTTGGGATGAGGGTAATTCCTGATTGAGTTTTTCCCTATCTCCTAGTTCCCTTAAATCATGGCAAATAGCTGGTGGGAAATTCAGATTCTTGCTGATCCGTTGCTAGAGGATACGCTCTTTTGGCGATTAGATGCGTTTGGCTGCTTGGGATCATCCAGTCAGATGAAGGGATTATCTTGCCTCATGCGCGCCTATATTCCTGAAGCACAAGTCCAGATGCTAGATTTAGCGGCACTTTCCCTTTTGTTGCAGCAAGATGCTCTGTGTCTCGGCTTTCCAGCTCCAGTTGCTCAATGGAACTTAATTGAAGAGGAAGACTGGGGAAGTAATTGGAAACAGCACTGGAAACCCCAAAAGGTAGGCGATCGCTTGCTGATTAATCCGGCATGGCTACCCACTCCAGAAATGGGCGATCGCGTTTTGCTTAAACTGGAGCCGGGGGTTGCCTTTGGCACGGGTGAACATGCCACAACCCAACTCTGTTTAGAAGCGCTGGAAATGCGGCTGGGAGCGCCTGCCCTTGCTAGTGAGCCTCTACCTGTAAACCTAGTGATTGCCGATATTGGCTGTGGCTCTGGAATTTTGTCGGTTGGGGCACTTTTGCTAGGCGCTAAACAAATTTATGCCGTCGATACCGATCCCCTAGCCGTTAAAGCAACCCGCGAAAATGGCGATCTGAATCAAATTGAGCCAGATCGGTTAATCATTGCTCAAGGCAGCGTAGATCAACTTGCTGAGATGATTGAGGCTCCTGTGGATGGCATTGTCTGCAACATTTTGGCAGAAGTGATTATTGATTTGATTCCTCAAATGACCGCCATCATCAAGCCAAATACTTGGGGAATCCTCAGCGGCATTCTAGTCGAACAAGCAAAGCCTGTAGCAGATACTTTGGAAGCGAATGGATGGATGGTTACTGCCCTATGGAAGCGGGGAGAATGGTGCTGCCTCAACATTCGGCGATCGTAATCTCATGCGCCATCTACCGTTTCACCACCAAAATCACTCCGGCAACAATCAGCCCTAGCCCAAACATTTGGTATCGAGAAATCGACTCATTAAAGACGAAGTAACCTAGCAGCACTGAAAAAATGTAGCTGATGGAAACCGCTGGGGCCGCAACGCTCAGCTTGACACGGGTTAAAACTAAAATAAAAAAGATGGAGCTGAAGGCATATAGAACCAAGCCCGCGACCAGCTCAGGCGTTAACGCAATATTTAAAATAAGAGAGACAAAATTACTGGCATTCACTTTGCCAAGCTTTACAGCGCCTAATTTGAGCAAGAATTGCCCGCCGGATGCCATCAATATTGCCGACAAAAACAGCAGGAATTCTTGGAAAGTCACGGGTGTACTCTTGCGCGATAGGATTCAGTCTCCTAGTTTACCGCTAAGGTGTTGAATAATTTGCTGGAAGAACGGGCTAGAATCGACTCGGAACTTAATCGGACGGTAGCGAACAATGGCTAGCATTACCAAGTCTGCTTACACCGACGAGCAAACCACAGTTTGGATTCGTGGCTTGGTTTCCTTGGCGTGGGTAGATGGACACTTTGATACAAAAGAGCAGGCAATGATCTCTACCCTGCTCCACCAAGATCTCACGGCTGAAGAAAAAGCAAAAGCGATGGAGCCAATTTCTGCTGATGAGTTGGCAAAGGTTTTAGGCGGCGATCGCGACTTAGCAGAGAATTTCCTCAGAACTGCCGTCATGGTGGCATTGGCAGATGAAGATTACTCCTCCGGCGAAGACAAAATGCTCCAGAACTATTGTCAAGCATTGGGACTCAAGCCAGATGCCTTAGACATTCTCCGAACTACCTTTCAAAGTATTGCAGATGCTCAGCCAACCGATGACACAGAACCTCTCAGGGCTTCTGGCTTAACGCCGCTCGACATAAATGCCGATCAGGTGGATGTTTTGCATCCCGTGCGCGACTGGCTCGATCGCATGGATATTCAAGACCCAAAAATTGCGCGGCTAATGTGCAAAATGATCCCCGCTCAATGCCCCTTTGAGCGTGACATCACCCTATTTGGACGCAAGATAGTTCACGTTCCCCCGTTGTGCAAGCTAAATCCGCTGTATGACCAACTGGTCGGCTTACGATTTCGCGCCCTCTCCTATCTCGCTGATGACTGCAAGGAAGACATCTCAGAGTATGTGTGAAGGAAGGTGAGGGGCGAGAGGCGAGAGGAAGGCAATGGGAAGAAGGCGGGGGGCAGGGGGTGAAAAGTGAAGGAAGAGGTGGATTTCGCGATTTGAGGGTTTGGCAAAGGGCGAAGATTTTGGCAGTTGCAATCTATAAGCTGACCGAAGAAGGCAGGCTTGCAAAAGATTTTGGACTGCGAGATCAGATGCAAAGAGCGGCGGTCAGTGTTTGCAGCAATATTGCTGAAGGCGACGAGCGAGGCAGCGATCGCGAATCCGTGCGCTTTTTCTACATTGCCAAAGGATCTCTCGCTGAATTGATAACCCAGCTAGAAATTGCCCGTGACATCGAGTTTATTAGCGATCAGCAACTTCACCCGTTAGAAGATGAATGTATTCAGATCGGCAACATGCTAGGAGCATTGATCAAAGCCCGCTCTTAATTTCTTCCTCTTCCACCTCTCGCCCATTGCCTCTCACCTCTTGCCTCCTATGGATAAATCAGGATTTTGTAAGTGTCGGGAGTTGGCGCGATCGCTCGATCTACAGCAGCAGAGAGGTCTTTGAGCGAAAAGCGATCGCTGACTAACGCATCCACATCGATCCATTGGTTGAATACGATATCCGCTGCAAGCTGTTGCACTCGGTAAGACGAACTGTAGCTACCCATCAGATCAATCTCGCGGCGATAGAGAATATTGGGATTGATCGGAATTTCTAGCTCATCAGGAAACTCAGCAAAAAACAAGATTTTCCCGCCTTTACGGGTGCAATCTAAGGCTTGAAAAAAAGCTTTGTCACTCGGCACAGCAAGCAAGCTGGTATCAACTCCCATTCCTTGAGTCATCGCCTGGATTTTGACAGTCAGTTCTGGATCGCGTGCATCAAAGGCAGCATCCGCACCCACCGCCAGCGCTTTTTCGATGCGGCTCGGCAGCAAGTCTGTAGCGATCGCCCGTGCGCCAAAATACTTGACCAGCATAATGAACATCAGCCCAATTGGACCCGCTCCCGTAATCAAAACCGTTTGTCCGGGCTGAATTTGGGCTTTCTTCACCGCTTTCAAGCAGCAATTCGTCGGCTCCACAAAGCTAGCCTGCTCAAAGGTAATCGCGTCTGGAATCGTCATCAACCCGCCATTTCGCACAATATGTCCCGGCACTTTCACATACTCTGCAAACCCGCCGCCGCTGGGCGCAAACCCTGCTGTAGTAGTGATATTTTTATAAACATCGCACATAGAAAAGTTGTCATTTAAGCAATAGCCGCAGTGCATACAGGGAATGTGGTGCAGCACAACCACGCGATCGCCCACAGCCCAGCCGTTCACCTCAAATCCCACGGCTGAAATCGTTCCCGCCGTTTCATGCCCAAAAATGCGGGGCGGCTCATATAGCGGATAGCGAATCTTTTTAATATCCGACTGGCACAGCCCCACCACCTGCACCTGCACCAAAACCTCATCTGGCAACAGTTCCGGCACTGGCACCTCTTCGTAGCTAAGGTTATTCACCCCACGAAACACCTGCGCTTTCATCCGCTATTCTCCTGAAGACCCTCCGATGTAGACTGTATCATTAGCCGCTAGCATGAACCTACCGTTATTGTTCTTGGGTTTTCGCTTGCGATCGCCGATCTCTTCACCGGATTCGATTTTTGAAAGAATTTACTCATCGGCATATAGGGATTCATTACCGACCTGATTAAATCTACCTTCAAAAATGCTGCCAAGAAACTGACTGGTAACCGCATAGGCGGCTCGTCGCATAAGCAAAAGCTGGTCAGGCGATTCGATCAATATGTTTTTGTTATGTTAAAATTCTTTTTTGGACACCTTTTAAGTTACACCATTGGACTTATTCTCCGGGAAAACCCGTGCAAGAAAATGAAAGCCCGATGGGCGATCGCTCCTCTTTCCGGGCTTTTCTGATCAGTTGAAATTTTTTTATGCTTTTTGATTGAAGAATCATTAAGCTACATCTATTTCATCTAAAACAGTAGTTGCGTAACTTTTAGACACCCAATCTTTTCAATAAGTTGTGTTAAAGTTCTGGCATCACAATTCTGGTTCTCTCAACCTCATTCAATCTACCATTTCATCTTTTTGACATTGATTTTAGTCAATTAATTGCACTTATTCTTTTGATTATTGAATCATCGAGACTTTTTAAGTGACTTAATTCATTCACCGTTTTGTAGATTGTTCTTAGTTCTTTGCAATTCTCGCGATGGATAGATCAGGTTAAATTCTCCTAGCCAAGAACAATCTATTAGTTTTCATGCTTCTACAAATCGCTTTTTCAATATATCTTTCTTGAGTTTTATCATTTTGTTTCTTCAGGATGATGGGTTAATCGAATGCAAGCGATAAGGTTGTCCATAGGCTTTTAACAAGTTTTTTTAGTGGAAAACGAACGGTAAACGGACGAATGGTAAACGGAGCCAAATTAGCTCTTGCGCCTCAAAAATATTTATAGGTGTGAGAAGAATCACTACATTTTGTAGAAAATGCAGCTATTTTCAATCCATTCAGTGTTGCTCTAATTCGATAAAACTATGTTTTTCCAAAACCAAAAGTCCATCGCTCTGATTTCAGTTCATGGAGACCCCTCGGCTGAGATTGGGAAGGAAGAAGCAGGCGGACAAAATGTCTATGTGCGTCAGGTTGGGGAGGCTTTATCGCGGCAAGGTTGGCAGGTTGATATGTTCACACGACGTGCTGACCCTGATCAGGCTCCGATTGTTCAACATAACGATCGCTGCCGCACCATTCGCCTTACAGCGGGTCCCCAAGCCTTCATTCCACGCGATGAATTGTTTGAGTATTTGCCAACATTTGTACAGGAATTTCTCAAGTTTCAGCGTCACTCTAGACTGCAATATCGCGTTTTGCATACCAATTATTGGCTATCTTCTTGGGTTGGAATGCAACTGAAAAAGGTTTTAGGCATCCCGCAAGTTCATACTTACCATTCGTTGGGCGCGGTGAAATATCAGTCTGTGCCAACGGTGCCTCTCGTTGCAACGACGCGACTAGAGGTAGAAAGAATGCTTTTGGAAACGGCAGAGCGAGTGGTGGCAACCAGTCCACAGGAAAAGGAACATATGCGATCGCTGGTTTCAACCAAGGGTGCGATCGACATCATTCCTTGTGGCACTGATATCAGCCATTTTGGCTCCGTTTCGCGTCAAGAAGGGCGGCAGACTTTAGGCATTGCCCCTGACGAAAAAGTGGTGCTTTACGTTGGGCGATTCGATCCTCGTAAGGGCATTGAAACCCTAGTTCGAGCGATGGGTCATTCTAGCCTGCGCGATGGTGGCAAACTGCGGTTAATTATTGGGGGCGGCAGTCGTCCGGGTCAGAGTGATGGGCATGAGCGGGAGCGAATTGAGGGCATTGTGGCTGAGTTAGGGCTGGCTGAAATTACCGAATTTCCGGGTCGTCTCAGTCCATCTATCTTGCCAATTTACTATGGGGCGGCTGATGTGAGCGTGGTGCCGAGTCACTATGAGCCGTTTGGGCTGGTGGCGATCGAGGCGATGGCGTGCCGCATCCCGGTTGTGGCGAGTGATGTGGGTGGATTGCAGTTTACGGTGCGATCGCACGAAACTGGGCTGTTGGCACCGCCTAAAGATGATGTGGCATTCGCAGCAGCGATCGACCGTATCCTTACCAACCCCGAATGGCAGTTGCAGCTAGGACAGCAAGCGCGTCTCCATGTGGAGGAGAAATTTAGCTGGGATGGCGTTGCTAATCAGCTAAGTCAGCTTTATCTACACCTATCGAAGCAATCGGCTAAAAAGGCTGAATTGTCTGCTGTTAGCGCTTAAAGGTTAAAAGAGCGATCGCTTGTTTGCAATCAATTAACCAGCATTAAAGAGCCAATATCAGGGTTATGTAGGGGCACCTCTTGTGGGTGCCCTCAATCTGCTTAGCCTCGCATGGTCTAATCAAAGTCTAATCAAAAAAAATGATCGGCTTAATTATCTGTAATATTCAAGCCTGACCAAAAGTCCATCAATTGGTATGCAGACTGCGGTAAGGTGAAAAAAGTCACTTTATTAAAAACACTTTAAATTTGCGCTATGTCTACAGCCGCAGCACCCACGGTTTCCACTTCTACCCGCACCATTCGCATTGGTTCTCGTAAAAGCCAACTGGCGCTAGTGCAGACTTATTGGGTGAAAGATTGCCTCCAAGCCGCGTTTCCCGATATCACCTTTGAAGTCCATACGATGAGTACGCAGGGTGACAAAATTTTGGATGTGGCGCTGGCAAAAATCGGTGATAAAGGACTTTTCACCAAAGAACTCGAAGTCGGCATGATTGAGGGTGATATTGATTTTGCGGTTCATTCCCTCAAAGATTTGCCAACTCACTTGCCCGACGGTTTAATGCTGGGCTGTATCACCGAGCGAGAAAACCCTGCCGATGCGTTGGTGGTTCACGCCAAGCACCAAGGGCTTCAGCTTGCCACCCTGCCCGAAGGTGCCGTGATTGGCACATCCTCGTTACGTCGTTTGGCACAGTTGCGCCATCATTTTCCACACCTCGCCTTTAAGGATGTGCGGGGCAACTTGAATACACGCCTCGCCAAGCTGGATGCGGGTGAATATGATGGGCTGATTTTGGCGGTGGCTGGGTTAAAGCGGTTGGGCATGGGCGATCGCATTCACCAGTCCATTCCCGCAGACATTTCGCTTCATGCAGTAGGTCAGGGTGCCTTGGGGATTGAGTGCCGCGTTGGCGATGACGACGTGCTGGCGGTGCTGAAAGCCTTGGAGCATTTGCCGACTGCCTATCGCTGTTATGCGGAACGGTCGTTTTTGCGCGAACTGGAAGGCGGCTGTCAGGTGCCCATTGGCGTAAACACAGTGCTGGAAGGCGATTCACTCACCTTGACGGGCATTGTGGCTAGCCTAGATGGTCAACGACTGGTGCAAGATACCGTAGCGGGAGCAGCGATCGATGCAGAACAAATTGGCATCCAGCTTGCTCAAAAATTACGCGAACAAGGTGCCCAAGCGATTTTGGATGAGATTATTTCTACCCTCGATCGCGAATAAACAACCGAGACATAGCATTGCTGATATTCCAGTTAGGAGCGTCCCCTGCTGGTTTATGATCACAGTGCGAACCTGAGAAAATTCTGATTAGGTCGTCAATTGAGCAAGGGTAGACCGTTTAGGGGATAGAAACCAGCATGAGAATCCTGTTTGTTGCTGCCGAAGCTGCGCCACTTGCCAAGGTGGGCGGCATGGGAGATGTGGTTGGTGCGCTGCCCAAGGTTTTGAGAAAAATGGGGCACGACGTGCGGATTTTAATGCCTTACTACGGATTTATCTCCGAAAAGGTAAAAGTTCCCAAAGAGCCAATTTGGGAAGGCAAAGCGATGTTTCAGGATGTTCAAATCTTTGAAACTAAGCTACCTAATTCCGATGTGCCAGTCTATTTGTTTGGGCACGCTGCGTTTGCGCCTCGCCGCGTTTATGGGGGCGAGGATGAAGCATGGCGGTTTACGTTATTTGCCAATGGAGCGGCTGAGTTTGCCTGGAACCACACTTGGCGACCCCAAATCATTCATTGCAATGACTGGCACACGGGCATGATTCCCGTCTGGATGCATGAAAACCCTGACATTTCTACCGTATTTACCATCCACAATTTGGCATACCAAGGTCCTTGGCGCTGGTATTTGGAGCAAATAACCTGGTGCCCTTGGTATATGCAAGGACACAACACCCTGGCGGCGGCAGTGCAGTTTGCCGATCGCGTGACCACCGTTTCGCCCACCTATGCGAATCAGA
>Ga0209591_10008998_pt1 | contig 10833 bp, 10 predicted proteins | sample MAT01_FD_187207 | JGI IMG/M metagenome (GOLD analysis project Ga0209591, IMG submission 187207) | Freshwater microbial communities from Lake Fryxell liftoff mats and glacier meltwater in Antarctica - MAT-01 (SPAdes) (version 2) | ecosystem: Environmental > Aquatic > Freshwater > Ice > Liftoff...
CTTTCCTCAAAATCGAAGGCGTGGTGCAAAACTCCGAGAGCGTCATCCTCATCAAAGCCCGGAGCGTGACCGCACTGCACCACGAAGCGGCGATGGCGATGAAGTCGTACGATTTTCATTAACCGCGCGGAGCAAAGCGCTCCTGCGCGTTCCCGAGCGCTCCTGCGCGAGGACCTTAGGGGACACGCGCGGGAGCGCTAGCCGAGGCGCGCAGGAGCGCTTCCCTCCGGGGGAGCCGGCGCGACTTTTGCACATGCTCTAACTGCCGCCAACCACGCGCTGGATGGTCCACCAAACGCCGAACAGCGCGATGGCGGTGCTGCCGGGAATGACGATCCAGTTACGGTAGCGGGCGGGGTCGCGAACCCAAGCCGTGGCGAGAAAGGCGACGGAAATGACCAGGAGTTGGCCGCCTTCCACGCCGACGTTGAACCCGACCAGACCGGCGGCGAGGGAGCTTTTTGGCAGGTCAAGATCGCTGAGCGCACCGGCGAAGCCCAGCCCGTGAATGAGACCGAAGATGAGAACCACGAGCAGCCTCCAGCGCGTATAGCGGGGACGCACAATGTTTTCCACCGCGACAAAGGCAATGCTGGCGGCGATCACCGGCTCCACAATGGCAGCGGGAACTTTCACCATGCCGAGCGTGGCGAGCGCCAACGTGAGTGAGTGGGCCAGGGTGAAGCATGTGACCTGCGCGAGCAGCGGCTTCCAAGCGCGGCTCAGGAGAAAGACGCCGAGGACAAAAAGAATGTGATCCACACCCTCCGGCACGACGTGAACGAAGCCTTGCCGGAGGTAGCTCGCGAAGGTGCTCCAGCCATCCTTCGCCGAGCCGGTGGGGGAGATGCTGCCCGGGGTTCGCGCACCGGGCTCCGCGGCGCGGAGCTCCGTGAGGTCGAGCGTGAAGCTTTTCTCGCCGGGAAAGAGCACGGCGATGCGCGGGTGAGCGTGGCCGCGGATGATGTTTTGGAAGACGACGCTGAGCGTGGATTCCTTGGTCGATCGGATGTGCCAGCCCGTCAGGCCCGCCGCGAGGGTGGTGCGCCATTCGCCTGTGAGGACGACCACATCATCCGGTCCCGCGAGCGGTGCGCCGCCGTGGCCGGTGAAGGTGAACGTGAACTCCGGCTGCACTCGGCCAATCGGTTCGAGGGTGAACTCGACGCACCGCCGGACGAGGTCCGCGGCCATGCGCTGCAGCGCCGCCTTTTCCTCGGCGCTCCGCTGGGCGAGCGCGGGGGGGAGCATCGAGGCGGCGATGTCGGGCGCAGTATCGAAGCAACGCGGATCGACCTCGACGGTGACGCGCGCCGTGCCGTCGCCCGGCAGAAACATGCGAACCGGGAGATCGGGAATCGGATGCGCGCGCGCGACGACGGAAAGGATGAGAAAAAGAACCGCGAAAATTGCGGCTTGCGTGGGTCGGGAGAACATGGAGCCTGTCTGTGGACGTTGGCGGCATTCCGCCGCCGCGCTCAATCAAAAACAGCAAACCCCATGAAGAAACTCCTCACGCTCCTCGCGCTCGCCGCCCTGTCGCTCAGCGCTCAAGCCGCCTGCGGCAAGAAAGTCACCGACGAAGGCACCCTCAAGTCCTACGACGCTGAGAAGAAACAGGCGGTCGTCACGAAAGCCGACGGCAAGACGGCCACCATCACCCTCACTCCGACGACCAGCGGTGCCGACAAAGCCGCCGATCTCGTGGGCAAGGCCGTGACGGTCGTCAGCGAGCACGGCAAGGCCGACAGCATCGCCGCCGCCGCGCCTGCTGCGGCTCCGAAAAGCTAAGCCGCCGTAAAGCAAGAATAACGAAGAGCCCGGCCCGTTCAAAGCGGGCCGGGCTTTTTCGTCTGCCGATCGACCATCTTCCCTACCCGATGCTCGTTGGAAAAAGGATGCGCCTCCATACGGTTCCCGTCTTCACCGCCATCGTCGGCGGCCTGGCGATCTTCGGCGCGGCGGGCCTGGTTCTCGGTCCCGTCGTCCTCGCGCTCACTGATGCCATTCTCGAAATCTGGCGCCGCCGCACTGCGCACGGTCGCCCGGCGGAAGCTGGCACGAGTTCAGGTGAAGCCAAACGGCCCGGGTAAGGCGCACGCTTAGGTAAGGACCCGACTTTTTCTCCCAAGAAAACTCGCCGGATAAACGGTGCGTTGCGACCGACGCGACGGATTTCGCAAGGAGATGCTACGACCCAGCAGGATCGGCGGAGGTGTGGCTGAGCACCTCGCGCACTTTGCTGAGCAGGGTCTCTGCGCGAAAGGGCTTCTGGAGAAAATGAAACGGATCGAACACCGGCGGCGTGGCGCACTGGCTCGACATGAAAAGAACCGGTGTCCCGGCTTTGGCAGCGCGAAACCAAGCCGCCAGCTCGTCTCCGCGCATTTCCGGCATTTCGATGTCCGTGAGCAGCAGATCGATCCTCGCAGTCTGACTCGCCAGCGCCTTTGCTTCCTCGCCATTCGTCGCCATCAGCACATGGAATCCAAAAGGCCGAAGCATCGCAGCGATCATCTCACACAGGCTCCGATAATCATCGACGACCAGCACGGTCGCGATGACCTGCCCGCTGTCGTCTGGGGTGTCATTCATAAGAGTGGGGGAGAGTAGGCCCGCCGAACTTTGTTCGCTATCGGGCGAAACTCCAAGATGCTACCGGTTCCGAACCTAGCGCGGCTAGGGGATTGCCTTAGCTCATCACCGCTTCGACGACCGGTGACTGTTCCGACGGAGCGGTGTCGTTCGCTCATAAAAGTTGATTTTCGCAGCGCCCATTCGTCTCGAATTCCGAAATGTTCGAGATCGTGGTCGCGGCGATTTTTTCCAGTGCGTTCCGGGTGAAAAACGCCTGGTGTCCGGTGATCAGGACATTTGGAAAGGTGAGCAACCGCGTGAAGACATCGTCCCGGATGATGGTGTTCGAAAGGTCTTCGAAAAAGATGTCGCCCTCTTCCTCATAAACATCGAGGCCGAGGTAGCCGAGCTTGCCCGACTTTAGCGCCTCGATCACCGCGATCGTGTCCACGAGCGCACCGCGACTGGTGTTGATTAGCATCGCTCCGGTCTTCATCCGTGCGAGTGCCGCCGTGTCGATGATGTGATGATTCTCCGGCGCGAGCGGACAGTGCAGGCTGATGATGTCCGAGCGATCGAGCAGTTCATCGAGCGTCACGTAGCGCACGCCGAGCGCCAGGCAGTCGGGGTTTTGAAAGGGGTCCATCGTCAGAACTTCGCACCCGAATCCACGCAGGATCTTTGCGACCACCGCGCCGATCCTGCCTGTGCCGATCAACCCTGCCGTGCGCCCGTTCAGGTCGAAGCCGAGCAGCCCGTCGAGTGCGAAGTTTCCCTCGCGGACGCGGTTGTAAGCGCGGTGCAAATGTCGATTGAGCGCGAGGATCAGCCCCACGGTGTGCTCCGCCACCGCATGCGGCGAGTACGACGCCACTCGCACGACGGCGATGCCGTTCCGCTTCGCTGCGGCGAGATCGACACTATTGAAACCCGCGCAGCGCAACGCGATGAGGCGAGTGCCGACGCCGGCGAGTTGTTTCAGCACGGGCGCGTCCACGGTATCATTCACGAAGACACACACGGCCCCAAACCCAGCCGCGAGCAACGCCGTCGAGGCGTCGAGATTCGCCTCGAGAAAGTGCAGTTCATGCGCGCCTGCGTTCGCCGCGATGAGGAATTCACGGTCGTAAGGTTTGGTGCTGAAGACGGCGGTTTTCATTTGGGAGCAGTGCGGACCTTGCCGGTTGTTGAATCAAAACGCGAGCCCGGTGCGGATACTGTGAAGTCGCGGGGTTTCGCGGAGTCCCGCCTTCGCCCAAGACGGAACTCCGCCCGGCATGACACGGCATCTGGTTCGGGGTCCACCCTCTGAGATGCCCATGGAATCCGGGTCATGGCCCGCAAGCAGCTATGGATTGGGGCATGAAAACCTTGTTTCGACTGTTCTTCCGCAGGCGACAGATCGCACCACCGGAATCGCCGCTTTTCCGTTTCTATCTGAACGAATTCAACGCTCCCAAACAGGTCCGCCAGTCTGAGAGCGTTTATTTATAGCTTTCCGGATGATGCGGTGCGGTCTCCGCCGCTCGATCCCCACGTGACCACTTATTGGATTCGCAAGATCTCCTTGATCTCCGTGGCTACGCAGGCGTCGGCCCGCGGCGCAGTGCGATCCAGTTCGCTCTTCACTACGGGGACCAGAGCCGGGATGAGGTCGAGCCGATTGGCCTTTCTCAGGAGTTTGCCGATTTCGTCCCCGAGACGGCGAGGCGAGGCAAAAGCCCCAAATTCGGCGAGGCGCTTTTGGGAGCGAAGCCCGGCCGCCCAGTAGTAGATGGCGAACACTCCGTACAGGACCGCGTGGAGAAAATTGCCATCGCGTTCGAGAAAAAGCTGGAGCGCGCGATAGATGGCGCTCCGGTCCATGGCGATCAACTCGGGCGTTTTCGGTTGGGTGGGATACCCATTGGTCAAAAGCTCGAACAGCGCATTCCACGCCTCCTCCCGCTCTCCGGCCTCCTGCAAATAGATGGGCAGCCGCAGGAAGGTGGTGACGGTGTGGTTCTGCGAATCACCGGCAATCGCGGCGTAGGCCTCCCGAAGGGCCGCGATGGCTTCGTGAAGCTTGCCCGCGTCGTGCAACGCCGTGGCCCGACGAAGCAAGCCGCTGGCGCTGGTGGAGAAATCACTCATGCGAAAGTCCGTCTATAACGCGGCATCCCGCGACTTGTCGAAACCTTCCCCGTGGCGGATTGGAAAACAGGTGTGCCGGGCCATCAAATCGGCAGCAAAAGCTGATCGCGGCGTGGCGGAACCAGCGTGGACAACCCGATGCCGATCAGACGCAACGGCCCTTTGACCAAACGATGCCTGGCCAGGAGAAAGCAGGCCAGCCGGTAGATCTCCTCCGCGCTTGTGAGCGGATCTTCCACCCGAAGCTGACGGGTGAGCGTGGTGAAATCGCTGTATCGCACTTTCACCTGCACGGTCAATGCGCCAGCACCGTGCTGGTCGAGCGTCTGCGCCACGTCGGCGGCGAGTTCCTTGAGCGCTGCGCGCAAGGTGGGACGGTCGTCCGTGTCTTTGAGAAAGGTGTTTTCGGCGCTGATGCTCTTGCGTTCCTCGCTCAGGTCCAGCACCCGGTCGTCCCTGCCAAACGCCCGTTCCCGGAGCTTGTCCGCAAACGTGCCCACGACGGCGTGCAGGTCGAGCGTCGTCATCTGAAGGTCCGCGATGGTCACGATGCCCAGGTTTTCGAGCGACTGCGCCGTCACCGGTCCCACGCCGTGAATTGACCGGATGGTGAGCGGGCGAAGAAATTCCACTTTTCCACGCTCAGGAATCAAGGTGAGTCCGTCGGGTTTCTGAAAATCGCTACCGAGCTTCGCGAGGAACTTATTCGAGCCGATTCCGATGCTCGCGGTGAGGCGCCGCTCATCGGAAATGCGACGCTTGATTTCCATCGCAAGTGGCTTCGCGGCGGTCAGCGCCTCGTCCTGATCGAGCAGGCTCTCAAACGCGGCGCTCACATCCAGATAAGCTTCGTCCACCGACACTTTTTCCACCGCCGGGGTGGCGCTCTGGAGAATCGCCATGATCAGCGCGGATTCGGCGCGATATACCTCCATGCGTGGTCGGACGAAAATGCCATGAGGGCACAGTTTTGCCGCCGTGCGGGAAGGCATCGCGGAACGGACTTCGAATTTTCTGGCCTCGTAGCTCGCCGCACAGACCACGCCGCGCTGGTCCGGCGGGGAACCCACAATCAGCGGCCTGCCCTGATACTCCGGATGATCCCGCTGCTCGACCGACGCGAAAAACGCGTCCATATCGACATGGAAAATGACCCGGGGCATTCCCGTATTGTGGGATGGCGGGGCACTGGTGCAAGTGCGGCCCAACTCACATGTCGGCAAATCGCTCGTGTCGTGTCATGCCGGGACGGCTGTCCCGCTCCCACCGAAAAACACTTTGCGCCGGTTAATACGCAAACGTATAAAACCGCCGCGCTGTTTCCGGCGTATCCTTTCCCGCATGAATCTCCCGCATCTTCCCGCGCTGCGCCGCGGCAAACCCTACGCCAGCCTCGATACCGTGGAGGTGCTCAATCATCGCACCGGCGAGCCCATCGCGCGCATTTCGCAAGTCGGGGCGGGCATTCTGCGGAAGGACCTCGGGCGGATCGGTGAGGCGCGGGCGGTGCTGAAGAAGTTTTCGACCGAGGAGCTGATCATCATTTCCGCGACCGCGGGGGAGTTTTTCCTCAATGGCACGCTGCCGTTTGGCGACGGCGGACACGAGCAGAGCGCGGATGATTACGTGCGCACGCTCAGCGCCACGAGCGGGCTGCCGCACGTCATGGTGCGGCGGAATATGGCGAAGATTCATTTCGCGCTGACCAATGTCCGCACGGTGCTCAACGGCCTCACGCGCGGTCTGCCGCTCGACGTGCTCGACCGCGGCTACGGCGAGCAGAGCGGCGCGGCGGTTTCCTATTACCCGACTACAAACGCGCTCGGGCTGGTCATGCCGAGCAATTCGCCGGCGGTGAATTCGCTGTGGCTCCCGGCCATCGCGCTCAAGACGCCGGTCATCATCAAGCCGGGCCGCGAGGAGCCGTGGACGCCGTACCGGCTGATCCAGGCGTTCATCGCCGCGGGTGCGCCGCCGGATGCGTTTGGCTTTTACCCGACCGACCACGAAGGCTCCGGCGAGGTGATGAAACTCTGCGGACGCGCGCTCATTTTTGGCGACGCCAACACGGTCGCGCAGTATCGCGACAACCCGCGCTTTTCAATCCACGGGCCGGGCTTCAGCAAGATCCTCATCGGCGACGACGAGATCGAAAACTGGCGCGACTACCTCGACCTCATCGCCGGCTCGATCTCGGACAACGGCGGGCGTTCGTGCGTGAACGCCAGCGCCGTGGTCGTGCCGAAATACGCCGCCGAAATCGCCGACGCCCTCGCGCAGAAACTCGGCCCCGTCGTCCCGCTGTCGCCGGAGGATGAAGGCGCGAAGCTGAGCGGTTTTGCGAATGCGAAGATGGCGGAGTTCATCGACGGCGCGATCGAGGGCGACCTCGCGACGCCCGGCGCTGAGGACGTGACCGCGAAGTATCGCGGCGGGCCGCGCAAAGTGGAGTTCGAGGGCGGCGTGTATCTGCGTCCGACCATCGTGCATTGCGAGTCGTTCGCGCATCCGCTCGCGAACCGCGAATTCCTCTGCCCGTACGCCAGCGTGGTGCAGGTGCCGCAAGCGGAGATGCTCGGGAAAATCGGCCCGTCGCTGGTCGTGACCGCGATCACGAAGGACGCGGCTTTCACCGCGCAGCTTCTCGATTCGCCGCTCATCGAGCGCCTCAACCTCGGCCCGATCTCGACGATGAAAATCTCGTGGGATCAGCCGCACGAGGGGAACATGTTCGAGTTCCTCTACAAACGCCGCTCCATCGAACGCGGGTGGTGAGTGAAGGCCGGACGATGAAATTCAGTCAAACGCGAAACACGCGGAAGAGTCGCGAAAGGCCGCGAAAAGGGAGAACTTTCCACTCCTCTTTTTTCGCGGCCTTTCGCGTACCTTCCGCGTGTTTCGCGTCAAAAATCCGCTATTCCTCCGCGACCTCTGCGTCTCTGCGTCTCTGCGTTTAACAAAACAACACCGCTCCCGTGGATCGCTCTCCGCAATTCGACTCCCAGCCGCGCACCCGCCTCGTCTTCGGCGAGGACAGCCTCGAACGCGTCGGCACCTTGGCCCGTGAGTTCGGCGGAAAGCACGCGCTGCTGGTGACGGACAAGGGCATTGTCGCCGCCGGGCATCCGGCGCGCGCGATCGGTTTTATCGAAGCGGCCGGTTTGCAGGTGACGATCTTCGACGACGTGCGCGAAAATCCGACGACGCTCGACGTGGCGCGCTGCGTGGAGGCGGCGCGCGCGGCGGGCATCGACACGATCATCGGCCTCGGCGGCGGGAGCAGCATGGACACGGCGAAGGGCGCAAATTTTCTCCTGACCAACGGCGGCGAGATGAAGGACTACTGGGGCGTGGGCAAGGCGACGCGCGAGATGCTGCCGCTCATCGCCATCCCGACGACCGCCGGCACAGGCAGCGAGTGCCAGTCGTTCGCGCTCATCTCGGATGAAACGACGCATCAGAAAATGGCCTGCGGCGATCCCAAGGCGGCGGCGCGCGTGGCGATCCTCGATCCGCTGCTCACCGTCTCCCAGCCGCCGCGCGTGACTGCTTGCACCGGGATCGACGCGCTCGCCCACGCCGTCGAAACTGCCGTGACCAAGAAGCGCAATCCGCTCTCCGCGATGTATTCACGCGAGGCTTTCCGGCTCTGTTTCGGTGCCTTGGAGCGCGTGCTCCGCGACCCGCGCGATCTCGAAGCGCGCAGCTCCATGCAACTCGGCGCGGCCTTCGCCGGCACGGCCATCGAGAACTCCATGCTCGGCGCCGCGCACTCCGCGGCGAACCCGCTGACCGCGCACTACGGTATCGCCCACGGCCAGGCCGTGGGGCTGATGCTGCCGCGCGTCGTCGAGTTCAACGCGCGCGACCCGGAGTCCCACGACCGCTACCTCGACCTCGCGATTCTCGCCGGGCTCGAAGACGTGAACGCCCTCATCGCCGAACTCGAAACCCTCCTCGACGTGGCCGGGCTGCGCGCGGGTCTCGCGCAGCTTGGCGTGAAAGCGGACGCGCTCCCGCAACTCGCCGCCGAAGCCGCGCAGCAATGGACCGCGACCTTCAACCCGCGCCCCGTCGTCGCCGCGGATTTCGAGCAGCTCTACGCGGAGGCGCTCGGCCTGTGAGCGCGCAGCGCGAACTCCGGGGAGCACACGCGTCCCGCGTGTTGGTTTCGGCGTCCCGCCGAAACGAACTTCCTGAACCGCGGCTCGCAGTTTGCGGGGCGAACCTTCCTTGCGACGCGTTTGGGAAGTCCGCGATGGCGGGACGCCCTCGCCAACACGCGGAACGCGTGTGCTCCCCGGAAACCGCGGCGCTGCTGCTCTTGATCTTGCTGACCTTTGCGGCCGGTGCCGCCGACTGGCCGATGCACCGCGGCGGGACGGAGTTGCGCGGCATCGCTCAGATGGCTGCGCCGGCGAAAGCGGAGCTGCTCTGGCAGTTCAAAGGCGACAAGCCCGTGAAAGGCGCGGCGGCGATTGCGGGCGGGCGCGTTTTTTTTGGCGATGACGGCGGCAAGGTGCATGCGCTCGATGTGGTGACCGGCAAGGAGCAGTGGTCTTTCAAAACCGAAGCCGCCATCGAAGCCACGCCGCTCGTGCTCGACGGCACCGTCTTCATCGGCTCCAGCGACGCCTTTCTCTACGCCCTCGACGCCGCGACCGGCGCGCTGAAGTGGAAGTACGAAACCGGCGATAAAATCCTCGGCGGTGCGAACCACGCAAAATCGCCCGACGGCAAAAGCGCGTGGATTCTCGTCGGCAGCTACGACTCGCACCTGCACTGCGTCGATGCCGCCACCGGCAAGGCCGTCTGGAAGCACGGCACCGACAATTACATCAACGGCACCCCCGCGCTCACGCCCGGTGGCGAGATCATCTTCGGCGGCTGCGACAGCTTCATCCATGTCCTCCAGCTCGCCGACGGCAAAGAACTGCGCCAAATCGAAAGCGACGCCTATATCGCCTCGTCCGTCGCTACTGCCGATGGTCTCGGCTATGTCGGCAACTACGGCAACATCGTCCTCGGCTTCGACCCGAAAAGCGGCGACGTGAAGTGGAAATATCGCGACCGCAATTTCGCCTACTTCTCCTCCGCCGCGATCACGGCGGATCGCGTGATCCTCGGCGGCCGCGACAAGCGCCTCCACTGCATCGACCGCACTACCGGCAAAGGCGTGTGGACTTTCCAGACCCGCGGCGAGGTCGAAAGCTCACCCGTCGTCTGTGGCGACGCGATCATCGTCGGCTCGGCGGACGGCCGGCTCTACTGCGTCGCGCTGGCCGATGGCAAAGAGCGCTGGGCCTACGAAATCGGCGCCCCTCTCACCGCGTCGCCCGCGGTCGCCGATGGCCGCATCGTCATCGGGGCGGAAGACGGCAGCGTCTATTGCTTCGGCGCGAAGTAGCGGGTCTGCCGGCAAAGTCGGTGCATCTCAGGCGCGCGGTGCTGCGGAGTTTGAAAAAGCCCGTCGCCTCCGGCTGCGGTGGCCGGCCCCGCAGTCAATCGTTGAGCGGGAAGCGTTCCCCTCATCCGTCGCCTCGAGGGCCAAAGGCCCGTCCACAAGCCAGCCCAGGGCAAGCGAGGAACGAGCGCCGCCCTGGGTCCGGAAATATGGAATCGGCGAAGCCCCAACGGGGCGTAACAATCCTGCTCCGTATGCCGCACTCCCTCGCCCGTGTCGTCCTGCATGTTGTCTTCAAGCACGAAGAACCGTGTTCTCTTTCTCAAAGACCCGGAACTCCGCACACGCCTGCACGCCTACATGGCGGGCGTCCTGCAAGCCATCGGGTGCGAGCCCATCCTCATCAACAATGGCTTGGAAGATCACGTCCACATCCTCTGCAACCTTTCCCGGACCGTCACCATCGCTGGGTTGGTCGAGGCGGCAAAGGGCGGTCCTTCAAAATGGATGAAGGAACCAGGGACCGGCTTACCGGGATTTCTATTGGCAGGGCGGATACGGCTCCTTTTCCGTGAGCCAATCGAACGTCGAGCAGGTCCGCGCCTATGTCGCCACGCAGGAGGAGCACCATCGCGGGGTGTCGTATCAGGATGAATTTCGGGCGCTTTGCCGGAAACATGGCGTGGAGATCGATGAACGGTACGTGTGGGATCGACGCG
>Ga0209591_10008999_pt1 | contig 10833 bp, 8 predicted proteins | sample MAT01_FD_187207 | JGI IMG/M metagenome (GOLD analysis project Ga0209591, IMG submission 187207) | Freshwater microbial communities from Lake Fryxell liftoff mats and glacier meltwater in Antarctica - MAT-01 (SPAdes) (version 2) | ecosystem: Environmental > Aquatic > Freshwater > Ice > Liftoff...
CAGGCTTGGTCGCAACGCTTAACAGGCTCTCTACGGTATTGTCGTACTCTGTGTGCGTCAGTCGGCGTAGCGGCGAGGCTCCCGGCGACGTGACGCCGGGGGTGGTACACGCACCGACCATGCCTGAACCGCCACCGCCAGTTCCGAACCCAGTTCCAGTGCCTCCAACTCCAGAGCCATCCGGACCTGTTCCGTTGGCGCTCCCGGTTGTGCCTAAAACCTCGCCATTAGGGCCCAAACTACTCGTGCTGGGATCTTTTCGGGGAGGCGCACCCGCCGAGCTATTACATCCGATAAGAGCCACAGAAAATGCCAAAAAACAACCGCGCACCAGCACGAACTCGAGTACTCGGGCCATGAGATATGTCCTTTTGTGTGCGGCAATCGCGCGCACTGTTTCAGTCCCCCAAGAATGACAGGCACAAGAGCGCCTGTCAGCCAACACTTTGACTCGGCGACCCTCTTTTTGGATCATGCCCCGCTGCTGCGTTAACTTGCCGGGACGTGCCGTTTAGCGCAGACCGCTGGTGCACGCCGCGGTGCAACCATCGTTGGCACTTCGATTTCCGTCGTCGCACTGCTCGGCGCCGTTCACTTTGCCATCGCCGCAGAATTCGCCCAAACGGCATTCTGGTGCACACTTCCCGTAACCTCCGGCGTTTTTTTGTATCGTCGCAAGCTTCCCCGAAGACGCTATCTACCATGCCATCTCCGCAGAACTCCGGCTTTTTACAGCCCGGAGCGCATGCCGCAGCAGTCGTGCTCACCGAATAGCTGATGAGATTGATCCCATCGTCGCAGGCTTCGCCGGAGACCGCTTGAAGAACGCCATCGCCGCAGCGCGGCCCCAACGTGCAATCAGCGTTGCAGTCACCATTCGCTCCATCATTGACCCCGACGTCGCACGCTTCATTGGAAGCAACCATGCCACCCCAACGGGTCGATTTACACACCGAGCGCGCGTTCACAGAATTCTGAAGCGTTAGCTTGTATCATGACTTGCTGGTGTGCCGTTCCGCTTGAAAGACCACCACCTCATTCACTCCGCCCGGAGTGAGTCCGAGTGTAGCGGGGTTGAAAATACCGGTGGTATACATAGTCATATCGCGCGTATCATTGTCGCTGCCCGTGCCTGCTGGGCCGACTAGAATAGTCCAACGATCTTCAGCGGGATGCTGGCCAGGGATCCCCACCGCCAAGTGGTCATTGATAAACACCCACACGTCATCATCCCCACCGATTCCGATATGGAAGGCGGTGGGTTCCGAGCAGCGCTGGGTGCAGCTTCCTATATGGCTCTAGATCTGGACGAGGACAATGCGTCCACCTTGCGAGGCACGGTTGATGGCATGACTAAATACAGTGGCTTCTCGACCATCGCCGCCGTTTACGTCGGGTCGAAGCAAGCGGGCGCAGACTTCGGGGACCGCGCGCTGGAGGCGACAGACCTTTCGGCGCAAGCCGGATACCTGATCACCCCGCATTTCGAGCCCGTGATTCGTTACGGCGCAGTTGCCGCGAAGGCTGCAGTTCATGGTCTGATATGACGCCTGCTAACCACGTCATCGAAACCCGAAGCCGGAGGCGAATTTCCCAGAGGTTCATGCCAAATCGTTGACGCGCTACTCAACACTTGCTTCTGTGTTCATGGCTTCCAGGTATCCGCTCCTCAGTTCTGCGTCGCTCAGTTCATGGCATATCTCGCTGTATTTTGCCCAATCTTGGCCTTACCCAGCGTGAACCCCTGACCGTTGATCGCTGCTATGAAGACTCAGCCTGAACGCGTAGCACCCCAGGATCCAGCCACTTCCAGTCTCCTTCTTGGCGCCCTCGTGTTCTTTCAGATGCTGCCAGCAACTCTCCTTGTCCCGAGCGCGCGCCCGCTATTCGCTGAGCTGTATCGAGCGGATGATGGCTACATTCACGCCTTCATGTCGCTCAACATGGTCGGTGGTTTCTTGGCGGCCCCCCTCATCGGTTGGGCTACCGATCGCAAGGGCTATCGCTTCCCAGCGTTCATTGCCTTGGGCGCGCTGGATGCCATCATTCAGCTGTTGCTTCCAATCGGGCTTCCACTGCCTGTACTTCTGGCTTTGCGCACGTTTCAGGGTGCCGCGCACGTAGGCTCCGCGACACTGCTAATGACCTGTGCTGCCTCCACTGCGCGTAGAACTGGGAATGCCAAGGTGATGGGGATCGCAGGCTCCTGCCTGATGCTTGCGGTCGCGTTCGGCAGTTCGCTCGGCGGCCTCCTATTGAAGATAGGGCTGAGCGCTCCGTTTGTCGCGGGCGCTGTATTCGCACTGCTCGCCGCAGGTCTCGGCAGTTTTCTGCCCAAAGAATGGTGGGCTCAGAATCGCAGGACGGGCGTCTCTCTTGAGGTTATGCGCCGAGAACCTGCGCTGTGGGTGCCCCTCGCGTCAGCATTCGTCGGCCGTTTCACGGTCGGGTGCTTGGTGGTCAGCTTCGCGCTTTACGCGCACCGTGCCTTTGGCCTGAGCGATGCCCGGATTGGGCTGCTCTATTCACTCCTCACACTGCCTTTCGCGCTGCTCATGTACCCCGCCGCACGTTTGGGGGACCGCTTGCCGCGAATGACGGTGTTGCTCGTAGGAGGAGCCGTCTACGCGTTTGGGCTAGCCGCTCTGGGTCAGGTGGGGCCTGGAGCGCTGCCTGGCGTGATGGTGCTGATAGGTAGTTCTGGAGCGCTCGTTTTCGCGTCCACGCTGTGCATGGCGGCGAACGAGGCTTCGCCCGAGCGTCGCGGAACAGCCATGGCGCTGGTGAACGCAGCGGGCTGTTTGGGCATGCTGCTAGGTCCAGTCGTGGCTGGGATCTTGAACGCCATTTTGCGGACACGCGGCTGGGATTCGGTGGCGGCGTATCGAGTCGTCTTTTCGGTGGCCGCACTGTCCGTGCTGCTGTGGCTAGTGCCCGTCGCATTTTGGGCCAAACATCGAAGCCGCAACGCCTCGAACCTCGAGTTTGAGCGCACCTAAACTGAAATACATAATTTCAGATCTGCCGTTCCGGCATCTTGTCAAGACTGCTAGGAATGTGGTGAATGTGACAGAAACGCACGAGCAATGTGACAAGAATGCGTGCCGACGAGCAAGTGCGCCACAGGAGTTGATGAGCCTTCAATCAGTTCAATGAGTTACACGGGACACAGCTCCTGGTACGAATCCTGCTCTTCCTTTGGGAATGCAACCCCAACATCCCTCGTCAATTCAGCCGTCCACGAAGCTCTCGCTTGGGAAGGCGTTCCCCTCCGGGAGTCACTCTGCCTTCAAGCTGGAGCCCGAAGGAGCGAGCCAAGGAGCTCACCCCATCACAATCCTGGCATCGGTGCACACAGAAACGTTTGAGCTTGAATTTTGCGCAACTCACGCTCGCCTCAGCCTATTGGGGCTCCAAACGCTGCGCTCCTTTGATGCTGTGTACGCTGCGCTCCGCGAGTCTCAGCACTATTCCGATGGTCTCGACTTGCTTTGGGACCTTAGCAACGCCGACGTGTTCGCATTGTCTGATTGGGATTGGGCCCTGCTGACCTCACGCTTAGCGCGCGCGCCCGTGGCCAAGCGTCGATCGCGCATGGCTTGGATTGTTCCCGCTCTGACAGACGTGGCCATTGAGGGCAAGATCAGAAAATTGATGGCCAAGCTGAAGCAAGTTGATTGGCGCTTCTCTTCGGATCTCGCCCATGCGACGCAATGGATTGTGTCCCCGGTCCAAAACCAACAATGACCCGCAGCCTAGGTGTTCTCTTCAAGATAACGCTCTAATTTCCGATACAGCGTTCGCCTGTCGAACCCAAGGATCCGGGCTGCTTCCACCTTGTTTCCATCCACAGCTTCAAGCACACGCAGCACGTATCTGCGTTCAATCTCATCCATACTGACCATTTCCCCGGGATCGTGTGTGGGGATCACGACATCAGAGCTTGCGTGAGAGGTGATGCGCTCTGGCAGATCAGCAAGCTCAATCCAGGCTGATTGCGTCAGCACCACCGCATGTTGCACAGCGTTCCTGAGCTCGCGCACGTTCCCGGGCCAGGTATAGGCCAACAGGCAACGCGCTGCCTCCGGGCGGATACCTTGGATCTTCTTCTTGCTCTGCTCTGCGAACTCCGTCACGAAGATATCCGCTAAAAGCATCACATCTGTGCCGCGCGCACGCAGCGCCGGCAGCACCACATTCACTACATCGAGCCGATAATAGAGATCTTCGCGGAAGCGCCCTTCATGCACCGCCGTCGCTAGATCTCGATTGGTGGCCACGACCAATCGAAAATCAGTCGGTATTTCGGTCGCCCCACCGACGGGACGGATCTTACGTTCTTCGAGAGCGCGAAGCAGCTTCGGTTGTAGGCCAAGTGGTAACTCCCCCACCTCATCCAAGAAAAGGGTGCCCCCGTTCGCCTGGAGAAAGAGCCCATCGCGATCGGCTCGTGCATCCGTGAAGGCGCCCCGCTTGTGCCCGAAAAGTTCGCTCTCCAAGAGTGGTTCGGGAAGCGCTGAGCAATTCACAGCAACAAACGGCCCTCGGCTACGCGCACTCGCATCGTGCAAATAGCGCGCGGCAAGCTCCTTCCCTGTACCACTCGGACCGGTGATGAGCACACTCGCTTCGGTGGGAGCGATCCGGCTGAGCTTTTCCTTAACTACGCGGATCGGAGCAGAATCACCCACGATGCGCTCGAAGTCACCGCCGCGACTGATCACTCTTTGGAGGCGTTGAAGTTCCTTTCTATTCCCACTCTCGCTCAGCACATGCTGCACGCGGATCAGCGCTGCCTCGGGGCTGAAAGGCTTGCTCAGGAAGTCGTCCGCACCGGCCCGGATCGCCTGCACTGCCATCTCCAAACTGCTACTGGCGGTCATCACCACGATCGGGAGGTCGCGCTGGTGAGCGCGGCACAGGCGACAGAACTCCAGTCCGCTCATCGTTGGCATCACGATGTCTGTGAGCACAGCATCCGCCCCCTGCTCTTTGACACACTCGAGAGCGCGCTCTGGCTCGGCGAACACCTCAACCTCAAAGTGCGCTCTGAATGCCAATCTTAGGAGCGCACTCAGATCTGGATCATCATCAACGATGAGAACACGCGTAGGCATCCTGCCATCTTACCCGTCTAAGCGATCGGACCAAACCCCCAGCGGCAAAGAACATTACTTCACGCTCTCCATGCCATGCAGTCCGTGACGGCCGGACTCGCCAAGGCCTTCAGTCCGGCCCGTGAACCACTATCGTCCGGGCACCGTCCCCCTCTTCCTCCCCCGCCGTCCGGGGAAATCGCGCAGAACACCTCATTCGTGACGTGAACTTGCTTTCAGATTCTCTTCTTCGGGACCTAGCGCAACCTTCGAACCCTCACAGGCTCGCGTTTTGCCCGAATGTGACGCTACGGAAGCCCTGTTCGCCAGGGAAACTGGGGCCCGATTCACTACTTCTAATGATGTCGCTCACGCCGGTTCCGACCAAATGATCAGACGCCAGAAATAATGCAAGCGCTCTATTAAATCCAAGTTAACGCGAGCCGTTCCCAGCCCTGAACCGAGGGCAAGAGAGCAGGTGTCCAAAAGCACCGCAAATGCCTTCACTGCTTTTGAGTAATCCTATGGCGGAATTGGATGATATCGTTAAGGAGTTTCTGGTTGAAACCCACGAGAACCTCGGCACCCTGGAGCAGGATCTGGTTCGGCTGGAGGAAAACCCGAACGACGCCAAGGAGTCGCTGGCACGCATCTTCCGCACCGTCCACACCGTCAAAGGCACCTGCGGCTTTCTCGGCTTTTCAAAGTTAGAGAGCGTCACTCACGTCGGCGAGAACCTGCTGAGCCTGCTGCGAGATGGCAAGCTCAGCGTGAGCGGCGAAATCACTACCGCTCTCTTGAGCCTCGTGGATGCGATCCGGGAGATGCTCACTTCCGTCGAGGCCAGCGGAGAGGAAGGCTCAGGCGACTACAGCAATCTCGTGCAGGAGCTCTCCCGCTTAGTGGATCCCAGCCAATCGGCACCCAAGCCAAAGCACTCCGTACAGGCAAAGCCCGAAGCGGTACCCACTGCTTCCCGTGAGGTCGGCCAACGGGATCCGGCGCCCCCCACGCCGATCGGTGAGTTGCTCGTCCAAGGTGGACTCATCACGCGCACAGAGGTTCAAGACGTATTGGAGCTCCAGAACGCTGGCGATCCGCGGCACCTAGGCGAAATCCTGGTTGAACAGGGCAAAGTTGCCCCCGAAGACGTGGTCGATGCGCTGAACTTGCAAAAGAAGACGAAAGCCCAAAACGGGGGCTTGGCGGACACCACCATCCGAGTCGAAGTGAGCCAGCTCGACAAACTCATGAACTTGGTCGGCGAATTGGTCTTGGCTCGCAACCAAATCCTGCAGTTTGTCGGCCCCGATACCGACGCTGCCCTTCAAACCACCACGCAGCGGCTCAACTTGGTGACCACGGAGCTTCAAGCCGGCGTGATGAAAACACGCATGCAGCCCATCGACACCGTGTGGTCGAAGTTCCCAAGAGTCATTCGTGATCTCGCGCGTTCCTGCAAAAAACGCATCCGTGTTGAAATGGAAGGGCGTGACACAGAGCTCGACAAGACGATCATTGAAGCCATCAAGGATCCCCTCACGCACATCGTCAGAAATGCTGTCGACCATGGCATTGAGTCACCAGAGAAACGCGAAGCCGCTGGCAAGCCCGTCGAAGGCTACCTCCGCCTGAAAGCGTTCCACGAAGGTGGCCATGTGAACATTGAAATCTCCGACGACGGCGGCGGCATCGACCCAGAGAAGCTCAGACGCAATGCCCACGAAAAAGGCCTTGTTTCCGCTGCTATTTTGGCGCGAATGAGCGAACGCGAGTTGCTTGGACTGATCTTCATGCCCGGTTTTTCAACCGCCGAGAAGGTCACCAACGTCTCTGGGCGCGGCGTTGGTATGGATGTGGTGAAGACCAACATCGAGCGTATTGGTGGCAGCGTCGATATCAGCAGCCGCCTCGGCGAAGGCACCACACTGCACATTAAAATCCCACTCACCTTGGCGATCATCCCGGCGCTCGTTGTTGCCTCTGGGCAAGAACGCTTCGCGATCCCTCAGGTTAGCCTGGTGGAGCTCGTTCGCATGGATCTGGACAAGCCGGATTGCGGGATTGAAGACATCGGAGGCGTCCCGGTCTATCGACTCCGTGGCAATCTGTTGCCCATCGTCGACTTAAGCAAAGAGCTCTTCGGTCGAAAGTCTATCATTGGCGAAGGAGCGGTCACCACGATCGTCGTGCTGCAAGCTGACGAACGGCAATTCGGAATGCTCGTGGAACAGATCCTCGACACCGAAGAAATCGTGGTGAAACCACTTGCAAAACAACTCAAAAACATCCCCGCCTTTTCGGGAGCCACGATCATGGGCGATGGATCGGTGGCGCTCATCTTAGACATTCTGGGCTTGGCTCAGAAGGCCAGTGTCATCGGTGCAAGGCGGGATCGATCGCTCGGCGACCGAGGCAAGCAAAACCAGTCAGCGGATGAGAAACCCGAATCACTGCTCTTGGTGCGCGCGGGCGAACGCCAAACACTGGCGATCCCACTCCGACTCGTTGCGAGACTTGAAGAGGTACCGCGCACGCTGGTGGAACGTGCCGGCGCCAGCAACGTCGTGCAATATCGTGGGCAAATCATGCCGCTTTTCTACTTGAGCGACGTCATCTCTGAGATTTCAGATGCGCACACTGAGCTACCCGAGATGCTGAGCGTGGTCGTTTTCGACCATCGCGGTAGGAGCGTAGGCCTGGTGGTAGCCACCATTGTGGACATCGTTGATGAAGCCATCAAACGCCACTCGACAGCACGACGCCCTGGAATTCTTGGCTCCGCTGTCGTGCATGGCCAGGTCGTGGAGTTGGTGGATCTTCCCGGCGTGATGGAACGCATTCTACCGCACACCGATAGCCTAATTCCCGAAGCGCTCGTCGCGTAACCGAGGTTAAAATGCCTGAAGAAAATCAATACTGCACCTTTCACCTTGGCAACTTCATCTTCGGCGTCGGCGTACGCGAAGTGCAGGAAGTGATCCGTTATCAGCAGATGACGCAAGTTCCCCTGGCACCCGCCACCGTAGGGGGACTCATCAACCTGCGGGGTCAAATCGTCACGGCGATTGATCTCCGCGAACGCCTCGGGATGCCGGCACGTGATCCGAAAGCGCTCCCCATGAATGTGGTGGTCTGTTCGGAAGATGGGGCAGTGAGCCTGCTCGTGGATGAGATTGGTGATGTGATTCACGTGAGCTCATCACAGTTTGAAATGGTCCCCGACACACTCGTTGGCCCCGCACGCGAGCTCATCACAGGGGTGTACAAACTCGAGGGCAAGCTGCTCTTGGTTCTAGACGTCAACAAGACCGCCAACATTGATCCTGAGACTTTGAAAGTAGCATAAAAAGAGGGAATTATGTCAAATCTATCCGTTAACCCCACCGAAGAAAACAGTCTGTACGCCCAACTCGGTGGCGAAGACACCATTCGAATTGCTGTGGACGCCTTCTACGACCGTGTCTTAGCCGACAGTGAGTTAGCGCCCTACTTTGAAGACGCCAACCTGCGGGCGCTGAAAAAGAAACAGACGCTCTTTCTGGTTCAGGCGCTCGGCGGTCCGAGTCGGTATCGCGGAAAAGACATGCGCACAGCCCACTCCGGAATGGGGATCACTTCGGCGCACTTTGACCTCGCGGCGGGGCACCTCGTGGCGACACTCGAAAGCCTCGGCGTGGACGCTCCAACCGTCCAGCAAATTGTCAGCATTGTGGCGCCGCTCAAAGAAGCGATTGTCGACGGTCGTAGCAGCGGGAAACAAGAAATTTCACCAAAAACCGAAGAGGAATCGAACATGGCAAGTCTATCTCAACTCCCCCCTCCCCAGCAAAACGGTTCAGCCAATCACCCCAGCAAACAGTCCAAAGCTCCAGCTAGTGCAGATGGCTTGCTGACGGAGCTGGTTGAGACGTTGAATGCGACAACCTCCCTCGCTCAAGTGGTGGAAGCGGCCTTGGAGCTGGTGTGCGAACGCTTGGGTTGGGCTTACGGGGCCTACCTTGAAATCGACGCGGACCAGGAGATCATGCGTTTCCTCGCCGATTTTGGCCAGACGGATGCGGGCCTATCGCGCGTGGTGCGAGGCGCTCAGTGGCGCCGAGGCGAAGGTATTGCCGGCAAGGCTTGGCAGGACGGCAAACGGGTCCTCGCCGACGCAGATGAAGACTTTGGCAATCCCCGGCTAGCGGCTGCGGCCTCGCGTGCGAACATGGCGAGCGCGTTAACTCTACCCCTGCAAGTCCGGGGCAAAATTGTCGGCGTTTTCCTATTCTTCTCCACCACCGAACAGCGTTTGGGAACGCACACCGAGCGCTCGCTCGGGAGCCTGACCAATCTGTTGGCAGCCGCCGCTGAGCGCACGGATTCCGCCCGGATGCGCGCCATGCTCGACAAGGCGCCCACCAACGTCATCTATGCCGACCGGGACCTGATCATCCGTTACATGAACGGTGCCTCCGAGAAGACGCTCCGCTCCTTGGAAGCCTACCTGCCGTTCAAAGCGAACGAGCTCGTCGGGAAATCGATAGACATTTTCCACAAACACCCGGAACACCAGCGCAAGCTACTGAGCGACCCCAAGAATTTGCCACATCAAGCCATCATCCAGCTCGGGCCGGAGATGCTCGATCTGCTAGTGAGCGCGATTTTGGACGAAAACGGGCAATATCTAGGGCCGATGTTGACGTGGCAGGTGGTCACACAAAAGGTGAAGACCGAGCGTGAGATGGCCCGCATCTTTAATATGATGGAAAACGCTCCTATCAATGTGATCTACGCGGACAAGAATTTCAACATTCAATACATGAATCCCGCTTCGCTCAAGACTTTGAAGAGCATCGAACAATACCTGCCGTGCAAGGCAGATGACATAATAGGAAAATCGATCGATATCTTCCACAAGCATCCGGAACATCAGCGCGGGATGCTCGCGGACCCAAAGAAGCTGCCACATCAAGCCATCATCAATGTTGGCCCCGAGAAGCTCGATCTCCTCATCAGCCCGATTTACGACCAAAAGGGCGAATACCTGGGGCCGATGGTGACCTGGCAAGTGGTCACGCAGAAGCTGAAAACCGAGCGCGAAATGGCTCGCATCCAGAACATGATGGAAAACGCGCCCATCAATGTGATCTACGCGGACCGCGAAGGTACGATTCAGTATATGAATCCGGCTTCGCTGCGCACTCTCCGCCAGCTTGAGGCCTATTTGCCCGCACGCGCCGACGAATTGGTTGGAAAGTCGATCGATATTTTCCACAAACGCCCGGAGCATCAGCGCTCCATCATCGCCAACCCGAAGAATCTTCCGCACGAGGCAGTCATTGGTGTTGGCCCTGAAAAGCTGCGGCTTTTGGTGAGCGCGATCCTCGATCAGAAGGGTGAATATCTCGGACCCATGCTCACCTGGGAGGTCGTCACCGATAAGCTGCGTTTGGAAGCCAAGCAGAAAGAGGCCGCTGCGCTCTCCACCGGCATGTCTAAGCTGATGGAAACGCTCGGAAAGGCGAAATCCTCAACCGAGTGCCTGCGTGTCGCACTGGATACGATGCGTGAATGCTTCGACTGGAACTATGGAGCCCTTTGGCCATTGGACGTTGAAACGCAAATGCTGAAATTCCAGCAGGATTCCGGCGATATCGCTCCGGAATTCAAGCGAGCTTCGGAAGCTGCCACCTTTCGGTCCGGCCAGGGCCTGGGCGGGCGTGCCTGGCAGAGCATGGACATGATTGCCATT
>Ga0209591_10009003_pt1 | contig 10832 bp, 9 predicted proteins | sample MAT01_FD_187207 | JGI IMG/M metagenome (GOLD analysis project Ga0209591, IMG submission 187207) | Freshwater microbial communities from Lake Fryxell liftoff mats and glacier meltwater in Antarctica - MAT-01 (SPAdes) (version 2) | ecosystem: Environmental > Aquatic > Freshwater > Ice > Liftoff...
TTGCCGGCCAGAGTTGCGGACGACCAAGCGTGATGGTCCAGGGTTATCGTGAGCGCCGCGAAGGCCAACCGTTGTTTAGCCAGGGTGAGTAGCGTGTCATCGAAGTGATGATGGTTTAGCCGTAGGTCATCGCCGCTGATGTGATAGAGGCGATGACCTACGCTTACCCCTGTTTCCCGCTCGCCTTGTCTACCTATTTACCTATTATGCGCGTTACCCCAACAAGTGCCGACCCGGATGATCCCGTTGTTCTCGCCAACCAGGCCAAGCGACAGCGTATCGGCTGGGCATTGGCGCTAATTTCTACGATTGCCTTTAGCTTTGCCCCCCCCATTGCTCGTAGTGCTATTCAATCTGGTTTGGATCCAACTGCGCTGGTCGTAGCCCGGCTGGTGGTGGCAGCCCTGCTGGTTGGCGGTACGATTGCGTTTACCGATCTCAACTTGCTCAAGCTCGATCGACGGGCGATCACGATTGCCTGCATCGCCGGTGCCATCAACGGCTTTGGCATGTTGCTCTTCTTCCAAGCGCTGATCCATGTACACGCTTCGATGGCCTCGATGATCATCTCAATCAATCCGCTGGTAGTATTGAGCCTATTGGCGCTGCGGGGCGAGCGCTTTACGCATCGCCATACCCTGCGGCTTGCGCTCGGCATCGGCGGTGTCTACTTGGTCGTCGGGCCGGGCGGCGCGGTGAACCCAACCGGCGTCCTTTTTCTGTTGATCGCGGTGCTGGCCTTTGCCAACCACATGGTGATGCTGCAATGGTTTTTGCGTGGCTACGACGCGCGCAGCGTTACCTTTTATATCTCGATTTCAATGGCGCTGGTGGTCACGATCTGGTGGTGGTTCCAAGGCGGAATTTGGCAAGCGCCCGGTTTACGCGGCTGGGTTGCGATTGGGGCGCTGGCTTTGGTGAGCACTTACTTAGCCCGCTTTGCGCTGGTGGCCGCGGTGGCCAGGATTGGCGGTAGCCAGATGGCGATGTTGGCGCCGGTTGAAACCTTGTTCACAGTTACCTGGTCGATGCTCTTTTTAGGCGAACGCCTGAGTCCACTGCAATGGGTCGGCGGCGCTTTGATCTTGAGCAGCGCCCTGTTGGCCATTCAGCGACTGGATCGCTCGCACTGGCGACCCCGTTGGCGCACCTGGATCCGTACCTGAGGAAGGTAATTGGCGAGTGGTGATTAGGGATTAGCGAAGTACGCTCGTTCAATACCTAATCTCCAATTACCAATCGCCAGCTACTTAATACCCAATCCCCTCCATTTGGCGGATTGAATATCTGCGCAATTTGTGGTTGAATAGAAGAATAACCCTGAATTCCTGGCAAAGCTTAGCCGGCCTCGCAACCATGCATCACAGCCATCTAATTTTTGCCTGGAGAGCAGGATCCCATTTCTGTCTTGCCTGTCTACCAGTAGAAAGGAGCCCAATTTCATGCGTGTACGAATTGTTATTTTATGCTTTATCTTTTTAATGACCAGCGGGATAGCCCCCACAGTTTACGCGGCGCCACCTCAGCAGGATGTCCCTGACCAAATAGCGGTAATCCAAGCAGCAGCGCCAACCTATAGTGATAATTTTCGCCGGGAAAGCGACGCCTGGTATACCGGTGAAGATGAAGATGCCGCTCACTTTTTCGAGAGTGGCACTTACCATATTCGCGTGGATTCAAAAAGCCTGCTCTCCTGGTCGCTGGGTGACGTAACTGACCTGGCGGACTTTTACCTGGAAGTAGACGCCTTCTATGTGGCTGGTCCCCAAAATAATGAAAGCGGCGTCATTTTTCGCCATCTCGACGATGATAATTTCTATCTTTTTGGGGTGGGCAATGATGGTCTCTTTTCCCTGCGCAAAAAGGTGGATGGCGAGTGGCAAGATTTGCAAGAATGGCTAGAATCAGATGCCATTCTTGGCGAGGAAAGATCGGTTAATACGCTAGGCATTCTGGCCCAAGGCGAAGAGATTCACCTCTTGATCAACGATGAAGCCGTTGCCAGCCTGACAGATGATCAATTTTCGAGCGGTAATATGGGCTTGGCGGCCGGCGCATTTGATGAAGGCGGCGTCGAGATCGCGTTTGACGATCTGAGAATCTGGACGATCGGCGAAGACATCAATTCGCCAGATCTAACGACGCCGGAGCCAGAGACCACACCGGAGCCGGATGCCACACCAGAACCAATCGACGTCGCCAACCGCCTGGCCGAAATTCGCGATACAGACGTTACCTTTAGCGATGAGTTCCGGCGCGACAACGGTGAGTGGTTTACCGAATCCGATGATGATGTCGCCTATGAATATGCGGGACGGACATTGCACATCATTGTCAACAGCGAAAACCGCCTGGGCTGGACCTTCAACAGCACCATCGACGAATTGGCCGCGGTGGATTACCTGGTAGAGGTGGATGTAGAACAGGTGGCGGGACCGGATGATGCTGAGTTAGGTCTCATCTTCCGCTTTGTCGATGAAGAGAATTTCTATTTCTTTGCCGTCAGCAATCTTGGCACCTATAGCTTGTGGAAATTGGTGGACAATGAGTGGGAAGCGCTACTTGACTGGACCGAAACCGACGCGCTGCAAACCGATGCTGAAGCCATCAACCGGCTGAGTGTACTCACCGAAGGTTCACAGATTACTCTATTAGCCAACGATGTCGCGCTGGCGCAAGTAGAAGACGATACCTTTGCGACAGGCAGCGTTGGGCTGATGGTTGGCACCTTTGACGAAATTGGCGTGGATGTCGCTTTTGACAACTTGGATTTGTGGGTTTTGACCACGGCTGAGGATGTACTTGAGACCCCTGTCGCGACGCCAACCCCCGTAGCGGAACCCGTAGATGTGACCGACCGCCTGGCCGAGATCAAGGCCGACGATCCGACCACGAGTGACGATTTCCGCCGTGACAATGATACCTGGAACCTCGAACCCGATGAGGATGCGACTTTCTTCTACCGCGGTCGCACCTTCCACATCAAAGTCGACGCGCCAGAATGGATTGGATGGAGCGCGGGCGAAATCACGACCACCGATTTCCTCTTGGAAGTCGATACCCAATATGTAGATGGCCCGGCCGATGCGGAATATGGCGTCATATTTCGTCAGGTGGATGCCGATAATTACTACTTTTTTGCCATCAGCCGCAGCGGTTCTTACAGGCTATGGCGTTTGGAAGACGGCGAATGGACGACGATGGTCGAATGGACCCAAACGGATGCGATTGACATCAGCGAAGACGCTCTCAACCGTCTGGGCGTATTAGCGGAAGGCGCACAACTCACTCTATTAGTCAACGATGTTGCCCTTACCCAACTGGAAGATGAAACATTTGCCAGCGGCAAGGTTGCCCTGGCCCTCGGCACATTCGAAGAAGCCGGCGCCGAAGTTGCCTTTGATAATTTGGATATTTGGGCTATTGAATAAATTTAACAGGAAACAGGAAACGGTAGCATCCCGTTTCCTGTTCTCTACCCACCTCACACAAAGGAGAACTGCACCCCATGAGACTTGTTCAATTCAAAGCACTCGACGGCACCCGCAAAGTGGGCCTTGTTAGCGATGACAGTGCGGCGCTGCACGTTCTGCGCAACACGTTGCGTGTCTACGATCTGGTATTAGAAGCCGAGCAATTAGGTACAAAGCTGGCGCAGCTTGTGCAAGAACGTGTTGATCCGAACGATCCGGTGAATTACGCCGCAGTGATCGCCAGCAATCGTTTGTTGCTGCCGCTAGATCATCCCGATCCCGCCCATTGCATTCTCTCCGGCACGGGCTTAGATCACACTGGCAGTGCGCAGGCGCGTGACGCCATGCACGCCAAATTAAGCAGCGGCGAGCTGACCGATTCGATGAAAATGTTCAAGTTGGGGCTAGAGGGCGGCAAACCTGCCCCTGGTCAAGTAGGGGTGGCGCCGGAATGGTTTTATAAAGGGGATGGGTCGTGGGTTGTGCCGCCCGGTCATCCGCTCGAGATGCCAGCCTTCGCTCTCGATGGCGGCGAAGAACCCGAAATGGTCGGCTTGTACGTGATCGGCCAGTCGGGCGCGGTTTTGCGCGTCGGCTTTGCCCAGGGCAACGAATTCTCTGATCATGTGTTGGAGCGGCAGAATTATCTTTACCTGGCCCATTCCAAGCTGCGCACCAGTTCGTTTGGTCCAGAATTATTAGTCGGCGAAGCGCCCGCCAATATTGTTGGCGTTTCGCGCCTGTTGCGCAACGGCAAAGAAATTTGGTCTGGCGAATTTCTGACCGGCGAAGCAAACATGACACACACGATTGCCAACATTGAGCACCACCACTTCAAATATGCCGCCTTCCGCCGCCCAGGAGACGTGCACTGTCACTTTTTTGGTACGGCTACACTCAGCTTTGCGGCGGGGATTAAAACAGAACCAGGGGATGTGTTCGAAATTTCGACACCTGTCTTTGGCCAGCCATTGCGCAATCCACTGCATGCGGCAACGACAGCGGAACAACTTGTCCAGGTCAAAGCAGCCTGAGCACAGGTGTCGGGATGACTTTATTCGTCCCGACACCTTATCAACCAGCATTCGAGCAAGCGCTTTGCACAGCATGGCAAATTGTACGTGTGTGCAGGCGCGACTGCAAAGAACGCCGACCAACGGTGCGGTAAGCCAGGCGCATCGCCACCTGCACAATCCGCTCATCCCTGGCCCATCCTTCTAAAACAACGCCATCGTGGCCCGCCATGATATAGATTTGCGCGCTGGCGCCCGCTAACAGAGGGTGCGCCGCCAACGCATCGCGCACCCGCCATGCGGTGCACTGATCGGTTGCTGTGGCATCTACTCTGACCATCTGCTATCCCCGTCCTCGAACAGATCAGATAATTTATGTACTCGATCAAACTATAAAAATCCGATCCAGTACACAAACCACGACCTCAAAAAGTTGTCTCTAGCATACCAAAGTAGTGTATGTCTGATGTCTGCGCGCTGTTTGTACTCTGTTAGAGATCATGAGCAACATCCAATATAATTCTTTTTCTACAGCGCATACGACAAAGTAAGAAAATTAAATTTTCGGACGATTCCACATGATTATTTTACCCATTTTACAATATATTTCAGATTTCTGCTTAACAAAAATTTCAATTGACAGGTAGGAATGCTTATGCTACTATACTGGCTATAATAAGCTAACTACAAACTTACTCACCTGAAAGAAACTCGTTTGCTTGTTACGTGTGCTCCCGTCCCCAGAATTGCCTGAAGCACCCGATTCTTTTGCGCCTCTGCCCGGCTTTAAGACCGGGGGCTTCGATTAAAATCAACTTTCATCTTTTGAGCCAAGGAGAAACTAAATGGGTACCAAGAAAACAATGACGCGGCGCGACTTTCTGCGCGCTAGTTCATTCAGCGTCGCCGGTCTGGCCTTAGCTGCCTGTGCCGCCCCGGCTGCTGCACCCGCGGCTGCCCCGGCGGCCGGTGGCGAAGCGGCGGCACCCGCCGCCGAAAAAGTACAGATCCGCTTCCATGCGCGCATTGGCCAGCAAGAGGACACCCTCTACGACATGCAAATGCCCAAATTCATGGAAGAAAATCCGGGCATCGAAATCGTCAAGGAATCCTTCCCCGGTGCAGAATACAACGCCAAGGTTTCCACCATGCTCGCCGGCAATACCCTGGGCGACGCGGCGTGGAGCGCGCTGGGTGGCGCAACGATCAACTTTATGTGGGCACAGAATATCGTCGCCCCAATCGATGATCTGGTCTCCGCCGAAAATGTCGATCTGAGCCAGTGGTACGAAGGCTGCATCAACGCGATTACCGTCGAAGGCAATCTGCTTGGTTTGCCGTTTAAGTCACACCCAGGGCTGGCCGTGATCTATTACAACCAGACGGCCTTTGCGGCGGCGGGGCTAGAGCTGCCCAAAGCTGGCTGGACCCAAGCCGAGCAGATTGAGATGGCCAAGGCGCTCACCAATCGCGAAGCCACCCCGCCCATGTATGGCTATCTGCCTGGGATAGGCAGTGTGTGGAAGACAATGGTGGCGTTGATGCGTTCCAATGGCAGCGAGTTGCTGGCCGAAGATGCCACCACGCTGCAACTCAACACCGAGCTGGGCGTACAATCCGTCACCTATCTCTACGACCTTTTCCAGACGCACAAGGTGGCACCGACGCCCGCCGAGATGGTAGGCGCGGCCAACGATATGTGGATCGCCGGCTCGCTGGGCATGTTGCAAGGTGGCACGTCGGTTTCGGTGACCGGTAGCACGATCGGCGACGCCTTTGAGTGGATGGTGGCGCCGAATGCGGTCGGCTCCGCCGGTGTGGGCGGCTCGGACTACGAAGTAGATGCCTATTGTGTCACTACCACAAGTGAGCACCCCAGCGAGGCGTTCAAGTGGGTGCAATACTTGGCGAGCAAAGATTCGGGCATTCAGTTGGGTCTGATTGGCGGCACCGTCGGCGGGCGGCCCGATGTCTACGGCGCGCCAGAACTGTTGGCCTTCCCCTTCCGCGTCGTCTTCAAAGAGATCATGGACAATGCCCAGGCCAGCCGCATCACGGCCAACTGGCGTCAGGCCGAAGCTGAAGCAGCTCTACAGCAGTTAATGCAGCCGCTCTGGGCTGGTGATGAGGAGCCGTCGCAGGCGTTTATCGACGGCGTAACGCAGCAGATTCAGGATATTCTGAATCAACCGAAACCGTAATTTGATTGACGATTTTTGATTGACGATTTACGCGGCTATTTCGCAGACGAAGCTGCCTCGTAAATCGTCAATCAAAAATCGTACATTATTGGAGGCAATGGATGACAACGCAAACTTCGACGCCTCGGTTCTGGCCTACTTCGCGGTTACAGCGGCGTGAAGCGCTAGAGGGCTATTTGTGGATCAGCCCGTGGTTGATCGGCTTTCTGATCTTCTCGCTGGGACCGATCATTGCCTCGTTCTACTTGAGCCTGACCAGGTACAAGATCGGCGGCAGCCCGGAATGGATCGGGTTGGCGAATTACAATATGGCCTTTTTCGAGGATAAATTGTTCTGGCCCTCGCTCTGGCGCACAGCTTATTTTTCGCTGGCTTCGGTGGGTCTTGGGGTCGTCCTTTCGTTGTTGGCGGCGATGTTGCTCAATCAGGATATCAAGGGCAAGACCATCTTTCGGGCGCTTTATTACTTGCCATCCTTAACGCCCGTGGTCGCGTTAGCAATTTTGTGGCAGTGGCTACTCGCGCCCAAACAAGGGTTGGTCAACCATCTGCTTTCGCTCGTCAACATTCCAGGGCCGGGCTGGCTCACCAGCCAGACGTGGGCTGTGCCTTCCATTATTTTGATTACGCTCTGGTCAACCGTGGGCGGCGGACGTATGATCATCTTTCTAGCCGGTTTGCAAAATGTGCCCAAAGAGCTGCAAGAGGCCGCCCAGATCGACGGCGCGAATGGCTGGCAGCGCTTCCGCCATATCACCATCCCGCTGATCTCACCCGTGATTCTCTTCAATACGCTCTTGGGTGTGATCGGCAGCTTCAGCGTCTTCTCGGTCGCCTATATCGCCACGGCGGGTGGTCCCAACTACGCCACCTGGTTTTACATGCTGCACCTCTACTATAACGCCTTTAGCTACTTTCAAATGGGCTATGCGTCGGCGTTGGCCTGGGTCTTTTTTGTCTTTATCTTTCTCCTTTCGTACATCCAGATCAAGCTTTCAGAACGCTGGGTTTATTACGAATTTCCATAACAACACAAGCATACACAGCGCGCACAGCGTGAAACAGCTTTTCTCCGTCGCCTCTGCGGGTACCCTTTGGGTGCCTCCGTGCGCTTTGTGAATTGATTGAACCGTTATAGTAAGTATAGGAAGGTTTCAACATGGCAACTACGCAACCAGGTGTACGCACGCTGACACCCGCCCAGGCGGACGCCAGCCGTCAGGCGCGCCGCCAATCCGCCAGCCATTTTTGGGGTCAGTTTGCGCTGTACGCATTTGCCATCCTCACTGCCATTGCCTTTAGCATACCTTTTTTCTGGACGGTAAGCAGCTCGCTCAAGACCGCCGCTGAAATTCGCCAGGTGCCGCCTACCTTCTGGCCGGAAGAGGTGCGCTGGCTCAATTACAGCGATGTCTTTCGCCTGGCGCCCTTTGCCCGCTTCATCTGGAACACCGTGATCATCACGGCGCTGGCGATGGTGGGACAGATTCTCTCGTCGGCGGCTGTTGCTTTTGGCTTTAGCCGCTTTCGTTTCCCTGGTCGCGAGGCGCTCTTTTTCCTCTTGCTGAGCACAATGATGCTGCCCTGGCAAGTGACAATTGTGCCGCAATTTCTGCTCTTTCGCTACTTGAACTGGATCAACACCTTTCTGCCGCTGATCGTGCCCTCGTATTTTGGCGGCGGTGCCTTCTTCATCTTTCTGCTGCGCCAATTCTTCATGACCATCCCACGCGACTTGGACGAAGCGGCCAAACTCGACGGCGCGTCTTCTTTTCGTGTTTTCTGGAACATCATCCTACCGCTGTCGGGCGCAGCCTTGGCAACGGTGGCGATCTTTTCGTTTTTGCAACATTGGAATGAATTTATCGGCCCGCTGATTTTCCTCAACACCGAAGACAAATACACGCTCTCGATTGGCCTGCGCTATTTTATCGACAACCCGTTTGAAAGCGATGAACCCAGAGAAGCCATCCTCATGGCGGCCTCGCTCATCGTGGCCCTGCCGTCGCTGATCCTGTTCTTTATGGCGCAGAAATACTTTGTGCGCGGCATTGCGACGACGGGGTTGAAGGGTTAAAAATGGTTAATGCGTTTGACTGAGACGTTCGGCCAGCTCAGACTTCGGCGAGCCGCCCCCAAAGGGGACCCGCTTCCAGGCGCGAGTCGTCGAGTCGCTCACCTCGAAGCGCCGAAGTCTGTACAGTTAACAGTGAATGATTAACGGATAGAAGCAACTTTTGCGGTTGTCGAGCGTGAAGATAAAGGATTATCCATGTACGCAGTACGCCAAATCCAAAACGTAGAAAACGGTAGGGTAATCGTACAGTTACCCGCAGATTTTCCCGCTGAACGGGTCGAAGTGATCGTGCTGCCCGCGCCAGGGCTGCATGGCGACACGCTAAGTCAACTTGACAAAGGTGCAATGGCGATCCAACGCTTTGTGACGATGGATACATCACACTTGACGGCGGAACAGATGAAGGCGTATCAGCGCGCCAGCGATATTTTGCGCAAAGGGCGCAAACCAGATGAGCCGCTGATCTTTGGCCTTTTTGAAGGTTTAGGCTGGGTTGACGATGACTTCGATGTGCCGTTATCGGACGAGGTCATCGACTTGTTCTACGGCTCGGAGACTGATGAGTACGGCATAAGTATGCCACAATGAACCTACTTCTCGATACTCACATCGTTGTTTGGATGCTGCTAGAACCACGTCGTCTGCCTGCGTCGATCATGCCTGTGCTTGCCGATCCGACCAACGTGCGATTTCTAAGCATCGTTAGCATGTGGGAACTACAGCTCAAGGTAAATATTGGCAAACTAAGCTTGTCGATGTCAGTTGAACAATTTGTCACTACTCATTGTGTGCTCAATAACATACAATCGCTACCAATCCTTGAAGAACACATCTGGACGTTGGCACACCTGCCCCTGCACCATCGCGATCCATTTGATCGGTTGTTGATTGCGCAGGCTGTCCACGAAAACTTAACCCTTGTCACCGTCGATCCGCTCTTTACTCAGTACATCATCAATGTGATTAACTAGATCTTATGAAAATCATCAAAATCGACACTTTTCTCGTCAATCTCGGCCATCGCAATATTCCCTACGTCAAAGTTCACACCGATGAAGGCATCTATGGTGTGGGCGAAGCCTATTCGTGCGGACCAGACAAGGCGACGGTCGAGGTGATTCGTGACTTTGAGGAATGGCTGATTGGGCGCGACCCACGCGACATCGAGGGCTTGTGGAATTTGATGTACGCCGGTTCGCGCTTCCCCGGCGGCTCGATTGTCAATTCTGCGATCAGCGGCATCGAGCATGCGCTGTGGGATATTGCCGGCAAAGCCGCCAATCTGCCGGTCTACCGGCTGTTGGGTGGCAAATGCCGCAACAAAATTCGGGTCTACCAATCGCCCCGTGGCGACACACCAGAGAAGCTAGCCGAAAACGCGGTGGCATTGATCGAAAAATATGGCTATACGGCGATCAAGATGGGGCCCCTGCCGTCGAATTGGCAAAACATGCCCTGGAACGCGGCGTTGCGCGCCGCCGAGGCGCGTGTCCAAGCCGTGCGCGAAGCGGTAGGCGATGACATCGATATTGGTCTGGATCCACATGCCCGTATCTTTGAACCAGGGCGAGCGCTAGAGCTCTGCCAGGTCGTGGCCCCGTATCGACCCTTCTTTATGGAAGAGGCGCTGCGCCCAGAAAATTATGACGCGCTGGCCAAATTGAGCCAACATGTCGACATCCCGCTGGCAACCGGCGAAATGCTCTATACTCGTTACGAATTTCGTGAGTTGCTCAACTTACAGGCCGTGGACATCATCCAGCCCGACATCTGTTTGACGGGTGGCTTGTTAGAGATGAAGAAAATTGCTGCGCTAGCCGAGGCGAACTATGTGAGCGTCGCGCCGCACAATCCGTGTGGTCCACTGGCCACAGCCGTTAATGTTCACTTTGCCGCCAGCACCCAGAATTTCCTAATCTTAGAGTACCACGCCGACGACGAATCGCCGCGGCGTGATATTGTCGACGAGCCGATCAAGCTGGTCAATGGCTATCTAGAACTACCGGATCGGCCTGGGTGGGGCGTTGATCTGAATGAGGAAGCCTTGGGCAAGTTCCCCTTCCGCAGT